>Ga0187771_10001363_pt1 | contig 16209 bp, 13 predicted proteins | sample 0116_SJ02_MP15_1_FD_133139 | JGI IMG/M metagenome (GOLD analysis project Ga0187771, IMG submission 133139) | Tropical peat soil microbial communities from peatlands in Department of Meta, Colombia - 0116_SJ02_MP15_10_MG | ecosystem: Environmental > Terrestrial > Soil > Wetlands > Peat | place...
AGCGAAGTGCCCTTGACATTCTTGGGCTCGATGCACGGCACCGCGAATAGGTGCCCTGTCAGCCAATCAGAGTTCGTTCTGAGCTATTCCAAACCCGGGCCCGGTGGGATTCGAACCCACGGTCTCTGAGCTTTCGCACTTCAGCTTCGGAGGCTGACGCCCTATCCGTGCTGGGCTACGGGCCCGAGGCTCCCCAGCTGGGGTTGGATAAGAAGGGTTGGCTTCCGAGACCTTTTATCATATGTCAGGGGGGACAGACCATCGTTGAAGTTCAGGGAATTCGAAGAGGAAGTGGAGGAGGTGCTCGCCGACTCATGTAGGGATGCGGGCTTCAAGGACGCCGAAATCGAAGTCAACATTCCCCCCAGCTTCGCTTACGGAGACCTCGCGAGCGCCGTCCCAATTCGGCTCGCCAAGCAGACCGGAGGAGAGCCCGGGGGGATAGCCGTAGCGATAGCTTCGAAGGCAATGGAACACGCCAAGAGATCGAAGTACATCGGCGGAGTGAGCCCCCACCTCGGAGGGTACATCAACTTCTCTCTGAATCGTGCCAGTTTCATTTCCGATAGTATTTCCGACATCTTGCGCGGCGACTTGGGGAAAGAGCGCGAGCCCGGCGAGCGAATCGCCATTGAGCATACGAACGTCAATCCGAACAAGGCCCTGCACATAGGTCATGCCCGGAACCTGGTCCTCGGAGACTCCCTCGTCAGAGTGATGCGATACCTCGGACACAGGGTTCAGGCGCTGAATTACGTGGACGATAGTGGCGCCCAGGTGGCCGACATCATAGTGGGCTTCAGATTCCTTGGCATGCCAGACGAAGCACCCGCAGGCGTCAAGTACGACGTCTATTGCGGAGATAACGTCTACACTAAGGTCAACGAGGAATACGCAAAGAACCCCCAACTGAAAGAGAAACAGTCCCTGGTGTTGAAGGAGATAGAGGGGGGCACCGGCGACATCGCAGAATACACAGGGGGGATAGTGAGGCGGATTCTCCAAGCACAGCTCTCCACCTGCTGGAGGATGGGAGCGTCCTACGACCTCCTCAACTGGGAGTCACAGCTAGTCCATTCGAAGATGTGGGAGAAGATCTTCGACTCGCTGAAGAAGATGGGATATGTTAAGTTTCAAGACCAGGGAGAGAACAAGGGGTGCTGGGTCATTCCCGATCCGGAGACAGGAGAGCAGAAGGTGGTCGTCAGGTCGGACGGCACGGTTGTGTATGTCGCAAAGGACATCCCCTATGCTGCTTGGAAAATAGGAATAATCGATGACCCCTTCGGCTACGATGTATTCGCTCGCGACCAGCCGGGGGGCATCCTCTACTCAACGACGTTGTCAGGCAAGAAGTCCAGCATGCACTTCGGGGGGGCCCAGCTGGCGATCTCTGTCATAGACACCAGGCAGAGCTACCTGCAGAGAATAGTCGCCAAGGTGCTTGACAAGCTGCACGAAGGGGCTTCGAGGAGGTATCTCCACAGGGGGTATGAAGTCGTGTCGCTATCTAAGAAGACGGCCGAGGCCATCGGATTTGAGATCGAGGGTGAGTTCGCTCACATGTCGGGGAGGAAGGGTTTGTACGTGAACGTCGACACCATGCTCGAGAAGTTAAAGGAGAAGGCGAAGGTCGAGACTAGGAAGAGGAACCTGCCCGAATCGGAACAGTGGGTGGAAGACGTGGCCGAATCTTTGGCGGTCGCTGCGCTCCGGTACGAGCTCCTCAAGCAGGACCCCGACAAGATGATAGTATTCGACATGGAGGACGCGCTGCAGTTTCAGGGGGACACTGGCCCCTATCTCCTCTATACCTATGCCAGGGCAAGACGCATACTTGACAAGACCGACGGGAAGCCGAGGATAAGCTCGTCCGCAGCGGCGAAGCTCGACAAGCGCCAGGAGGTCCAGCTCGCAAAGCAGATGTCGATGCTCGACATGAGCGCGGCCGATGCCGCAGAGTACCTCTCCCCCAAGGAAATAGCGTTGTTCGCCCATGAGCTCGCGGTCCGTTTCAACGACTTCTACGAGAGCGTCCCAGTGAACAAAGAGCCGGACCCCGAGCTTAGGGACGCCAGGCTCGCGCTAGTAGACGCCGCGAGCCGAGTCCTCGCCGAGTCTATGCAGCTGATGGGCGTACCCCTTAAAGATCGAATATGAAGCGCGAAGTTAAGTTGGCTTCGTTTGACATGGATGGGACCGTCCTCGAACACAACAGTAGTTGGGTGGCCATTCACAGACACTTCGGAACGGAGCGCAAAGGAGCCGCATCCCTAAGGCTCTACACTGAGGGTAAGATTGACTACCGTGAGTTCATGCGAAGAGACATTTCTTCATGGCCTAAGGGTGTCAGCCGGGACGAGATCAAGAGCATTCTGTCGGACTACAGGCTGCGGCGGGAGGCGCCTGGAGTGTTCGAGGAGCTTCGTTCCCGTGGGATACAAACTGCTCTAGTCACGTCGGGCATAGACATGCTAGCGAAGGAAGTCGCGAAGGATTTGCGGATTGACTATTGGCTCGCCAACGGCCTGCGATTCGATGGGGAAGGGAAGCTCCTCCCGAAGGGGATTGGTAGAGTGGACCCCACCAGGAAGGACCTAGCGTACCTGAGGCTCCTCAAGAAGGTCGGGATTCCCCGCACGAAGACCATAGCCGTGGGCGATACTATCTACGACCTCGCGTTCCTGAAGTCGGCCGGGCTCGGTTTCATGCTTGCCCACACAACAAGAGTCCCGGACCCGAGTATAGTCCACATCGAGAAGCTAACTGAGATATTCGACCACATTTAACGTGTAAGCAGAAAATCCACGGCCTTCAGGCACGAGTGGTTCACGAAAGATGTTTTTACCCGGTCGCGGCAAGGATGGGCCAGGTGTTCCAGATGGATGACAAGCTTCTGTTGATTCCAGGACCGACGAACCTTTCGCCTCGCGTCAGAGAGGTGATGGCAGGCCCGCAGCTCCCACACGTCGGTTCCCAGTTCTACTCCTTGTTCAAGGAGACGGTGGCCCTGGCTAGGTACGTCTTCAGGAACGAAAAAGGTGTCCAAATCGTTTTCACTGGCTCAGGGACCGTGGGAATGGAATCTTCGGTGGTGAGTCTCGTAGCCCACGGAGACAGAACGCTCACTCTGATGAACGGATACTTCGGCCACAGGATGCTCATGCTCAACCAAGTCCATGGTGCCCGCGCTGACAGCATCGACCACCCTAACGGGGAGGCGGCGGACCCAGACGCCCTTAGGCACCAACTCCAGAAGAACAAGTACAGCGTGGCGTTCATCACCCACATTGATACCTCCAGTTCAGTAATCAATCCTGTGAAGGAGCTTGTCGAGGAGTGCCAGAAGGCGGGCGTGCTCTCGGTAGTTGATTCCGTTTGCGCCATTGGGGGCGTCCCACTCGACTTCGACAAGCTAGGGGCTGACATCGTTTTCACGGCCTCCCAAAAGGCGCTGGCAGGTCCGCCGGGTGCAGTAATGGTGGCCGCGTCTCAAAGAGCCATCGAGCACATGGAGAAGCGAAAGGAGCCGATCGAGTCCTATTACATGAACCTCCTGAAATGGAAGCCCATCATGGATGACCCACGGATGTACCTGGCGACCCCGGCCACGCAGGTGATAATGGCGCTCAGGGAGGCGATGCTGGAGGTGAAGGAAGAGGGGATGGAAAGCAGATGGGCGCGGCACCGAAAGCTTGGCGAAATAACAAGGAGCAGGGTCGAGGAGTGGGGACAACGATTCGTAGCCGAGGAAGGCCACAGGGCCGACACGGTGACTTCGTTCTGGGTCCAGAAGGAAAACGCAGGGGAAATCCAGGGGACCCTTGAGAAGGAGCACGGAATAATGATAGCGAGGGGAATCTATGAAGACAGGGACAAGATGCTCAGGATAGGCCACTTTGGGATACTGACCACTGACACGCTCAGGGGTGCCCTCGACACTCTCGAACAGGTCATGAAGGAGTTGGGGGCAGTGGCCGGAGGCGTGAAAGTCGCCACTTCAGACAACAAAAGATAGAATCCTTTTATCGCGTCGAGAAAGGTCGGTAAACTCGTAGCCCGGTCGTCTAGTGGTCAAGGATGGGGGCCTCTGGAGCCTTCGACCTAGGTTCGAATCCTAGCCGGGCTAACCTACTTCAAGTTCTGGTTCGCGGCTAGGTGCAATCCAACCAAGAACTGTTCCTGGACAGGGAACCTTTCCTGCGGTTGGAAGGAGTTGCGCATTGCTACAACGCTCAGACCTGCCGGTTCACTCCTGATTCTGAGCCTGCTGCGTAAGCCTGCCGAGACTCGGGATTCCAATTTGTGTCCTTCTGATTGCGACCCGCGAAGCAACCGGAGAGATTATCGTCGTGACTATCCCGATGACGACAACCACGGAGAACAGGACTTGATCGATCAGGCCCAACTGGAATGCAGCGGCCGCAACAACAAGCTCCACAAATCCCCTTGAGTTCATGAGGAATCCTATTGTCACGCTCTCCGCCGAAGGAAATCGCGCCAGCTTGGCGCCGGCATAGCCTCCAAAGAGTTTGCTAGCAACCGCCACCAGGAGGAGGGCGGAAATGAGAGCCGCCACTTGGCCAATTGACGCAACTACTAGCTCCGTGCCAATGAAGGCGAATGCCAATGGTCCGAAGAATCCGAAGGCCGTTCCTCTGATGGTCTCATCAGCCTTGCTGAGCTTCTCGGGCCCGGCTAGCTCACTCAAAAGGAGCCCTGAGAAGAAAGCGCCGATCGAAAGCTGTAACCCGGCCCACTCGGCCAAGAGGGATACTCCAGCTGCGAAGATGAAGAGGATTGCGATGAACGACCCAGGAGTCCTCATACGGGAGGAAAACCGCTGAGTGAACTCGCGGACTCGCACAACGTTGATTCTAAGAAGGTGCTCGCAGAGAAAGAGAGCGCTGAGGAAGCATGTTATTTCGCTAATTGCCAAGCCGATGTTGAGGTCGCCTCCAGTGGCTTGCCCTGGGCCGAGTTGCTGAATAATGCCCAGCGCCACGAATGCGACCACGTCGTCAATCACCCCAGCGGCAATCACGGCAGCTCCCAGTTCGCTGTCGAGGAGGCCCATTTCCATTAGGATTATGGAGTTCACCGGGACCGCAGTAATGGAGATGGTCAGGCCTACCGTGAGTGAGCTCACAAACCCAATTCCGAAGATTCTCGCAACATCAAAGCCAGCAGCGAAAGGGACAATGAACGCGACGGATGAGACGATTGCACCGCGCATACCTGCTGCGATAATTTTGGATGGCCTGACGGCGAGACCAGTCAGTAGCATTATGAAGAAAAGCGCTACGCTCTGGATCGCGCCAAGATTTGCAGTCGGCTGGACGATGTTGAGCAGGGACGGCCCCACTATGACGCCCGCTAGAAGTTGACCCACGATCGCCGGCTGCCCCACCCTGTTGAGGACCTCGCCCATGAGCCAGGAACTTCCGAGCATCACGAAGACGGCCAGGAAGAGCTCTACCAATCCGAAGCCACCACGGGGGCGCATTCGTCGCCCACCGGCTCCTTTATCCCTGGCAAGCCATTCGCCAAGCCACGTGCCACCGTCGCCTGCATAGTGAGTCGAGTCGCCTTCCCCGTATTTGAGAGCGACCAACACTCAATTCAGATTCTGGATACACAACCGTTCGCGCGACTGGTCAAGGAGCTTCGTGGTCGGCGATGGTCCAGGCTCTGGCCCGAACTGACCAACGTCATCGGAACTGAACAAGGAATCTGTCTGCTCAGTCAGAGACTGACTCTAGACTTTGGTCAGAACGGCCAGGTCGCTCTACAGCGAGGGCATTTGTAGCGGAAGCGTTTCTTTCCGACTGCGTCAGCAGTTTCGCTTACTAACAGCAGTTCGCTTTTCTTGCAGTATGGACAGAGATGTGTCATCGTAGCATTGTGAGTGGGTTGTCGACTTAAACGTCTTCTAGAGCGAACCCGTCACTTCATGCGCGTTCTTTGTCGCGTGAGGGATTCGCGTTCTCCGCCGCCGACTATCTATTGCGATAATGTTTGGGATATCGATTATATAGTCTATTTCTGTCCCCCTTTCCATGGTGAGGGAGACCGGGGTCAAAGTTACGGGAGGGGAAGGACTGCACCCACACAGCGCACCCAGGGGGCTGCTGGAGGTCTACTCGCTCCTGAGTATTGCACGGAGGCCGATGCGCGGATACGATCTGATAAAGGAAATAGAAATGAAAACAGACGGTACTTGGCGGCCGGGTCCGGGGGCCGTGTACCCTCTGCTTCGGAAACTGGCGAAGCGGGGGGACATCTCGGCAAAGAAATCCGCTGAGTTTGGTCCAAACCAGATGATCTACGAGATTACATCTCAGGGGCTTCGGAGGATATCGGTTGCGAAGAAAGTAATGAGGTCCTATCCGGCAAGGTGGAAGATGATAAGCTCTCTGTTCCTCGAGCTTCTGGAGCCGGACGACCTCGTGAAGTTCGTGCTCAGCCTGTTCGAGTTCCAAACGGAAATCCTTCGGACAATCCTCGATTCTGAAAAGACGGGGCTCAGTGAGGAGGACAAGGTGTTCGCACTCCGCCAGTACAGGCTGAACCTTGAGAGGGAGCTTGCTCGCGCGGATGCGTCAATCAGGATGCTTGGCGGGAGGTTAGGGCAGGAGAACGCTCCTACAGGGACTGCACGAAAGAGGGGAAGGGCATGAGCATGACAGCGCTGGTCACTCCTGTGCCCGTCCAAGATAGTGAGGCGATGATCAGGGTTGAGCATCTGAAGAAGAAGTTCGGGGACTTCGTGGCGGTGGGCGACGTTACCTTCGACGTGAAGAGAGGAGAGGTGTTCGGACTATTGGGTCCCAACGGTGCCGGTAAGAGCACCATCCTGAGAATACTCTCGACCCTAGCCAGGCCGACCGGCGGGACTGCGAGCATAGGGGGATACGACGTCGTGGAGCAGGACAACGAGGTTCGTAAGCTGGTGGGGATTGTCTCAGAGAAAATGATAATGTACGACCGCCTAACAGCCAAGGAGAATCTCTGGTTTTTCGGGAGCCTGTTTGACATCCCCACCGACACCCTGAGCAAGCGGATTGACGAGCTGTTGGAGCTGGTCCAGCTGACCAAGTGGAAGAACTCTCTCGTGGGAACATTCTCCACAGGCATGCGCCAGCGCATGAACGTGGTCCGGGCCCTACTGAATATGCCCCAAGTTCTCTTCCTGGACGAACCAACCCTGGGTCTCGATCCTCAGTCGTCTGTGGAAATTAGGGAGTTCGTGAAGAAGCTCAACAAGGAGACGGGTACCACCATAATCGTGACCACCCACACGATGGTGGACGCAGACATGCTTTGCGATCGGATTGGCATCATAGACCATGGAAAGGTGGTCGCTCTTGACACGTCTTCCAATCTGAAGAGGCTCATCTCGGGGACAAACAATATTGTCCTGAAGATGGACCTACCAAACCTCAGTCCTACTCTGGTCGAAGGCATCAGGACTCTGGAAAATGTCAAGTCCGTCTCCCAGGACGACTCCACTCACCTCAAGGTCATAGCGAGTGGCGACGACGCCTTCGACGGCGTAATCGACGCTGTGAGAAAGTACGGAGGCAAGATAGCGTCGATGGAGAATGTTCAACCGACCCTCGAAGATGTCTTCCTGCACCTTACCGGTCATGAGGTAAGGGACAGCGCCGACCAGAAGATTCCTCTCGAACGACACCGCGGTTTCATGGGCGGCATGCGGAGGGTCCGGTGAAGTGTGATGGCTTCCAAGGACCTGCTCTCGCACAGCTTCAGAATCGCATGGAAGGACATGGTCGAGCTCTACAGGAACAGGTTCGGCCTGGTACTCCTCATTGTCATGCCCATCTTCATGATGGGGATGGTTGGTTTCATCTACCCCAGCAACACGAATTCGGGGAACAACCTGCCTGTCGGTGTTGTCAACCTGGACACAGGGAGCCAAAACTCGACGGCCGCAAGCCAAACTTTTCTTTCCGTGCTTCACCAGATCAATAACAAGACTAGCATGTTCAAGCTTACTAATCTAAGTAGCATTTCCGCTCTAAAGGACTCGATTCAGAGAGGAGATCTCGAGGGTGGTATAATCATCCCAAGCAACTTCAGCGGGAGTCTCCTCAGTGGAAAGCAGGGGACGGTGATGATAATGACTGACACGTCGAACCCGCAGGTGTCAGCTACCATCCAGACGCTCCTCTCAGCAGTGTTCAACGAGATGAGCACCGGAATGGCCCAGCAGGAAGTCATGGCGCTCAGCCCGTCCGTCGGTCCTGGCGGGGCACTGGCGATAGTTCAGCCCCTCAAGGTGGTCGCGCAGGGAATCGTTCCGGGATCATCCAACTATTTCGAGTTCGTCGCTCCGGGCATTATGGCGATGACGGTCATGATGAGCGTAATGACTGGGCTCCCCGGAGCGATATCTCAGGAGAAGGAGGTAGGGACCATGGACGGCATGATGGTAGCACCAATCAGCAGGCTCTCGATCATCCTCGGGAAGACCTTGGCCCAGACGGCTCGGGGGCTGCTCCAGGGAGTCATCCTAATGATACTGGCCGTGTTCCTATTCGGTGTCACCATTCAGGGGAATATTCTCCTAGTCTTCGGGTTGATGCTCCTCGGGGTGTTCAGCTTCGTTGGCTTGGGGATAGTCCTGACCTCAATAACCAGCGATCAGCAGACGGCCACCATGCTCATGACCACCATCATGTTCCCCATGATGTTCCTGAGCGGGGTATTCTTTCCAATCCAACAGATGCCCTGGTACATGCAAGACATCTCGAAGATGCTCCCACTCTCCTACGCCACGGACGCACTAAGAAAGGTGGTGGTGCTTGGAGCAGGCATACCAGACATTGCAACTGATCTGACGATTTTGATAGCTTTCGGAATCGTGATGACAGCCATCGCGGTTCCCGTCTTTAGGCGAGCTATGACCAGGTAGCTGATAGGTCTTGCGTGGTCGGTCTACGTAGGATAGGGTTTCTACTAGAAACAGACGCCTCTAATCACGGTTGGGCTAACCTCTCTCGCACAACTCCTTGTGCAACATCATGCAAGTCTTACGTGCGATTAATAGAACGGGACGCCTTTCGCCGGGAGTCAAGTTGAGAAGAAAAAAGTTCCCGATCGTCGCTGGGTTTAAATAGGTGCCTCGGAAAGCCGATTATCGGGTAGCCGATATGTGGCTGGATTGGTCAAAAAGGACTCACAGGGGCCTAAGAACCTGGATTCTCATGATTGTCACGAATCAACCCATGAATGGGGTCGAGATTATGGACACCATGGAATCGACAAGCAGAGGCTGGTGGAGACCGTCGCCTGGCTCGGTATATCCCATGCTGGAACAGCTCTCCAAGGAAGGACTCGTCAAAAAGCGGGAATCTGACGGGAAGTACGAAATTACACCTCAGGGCAGGGAGGAGGCCGAGTGGCCCTCACGGATGCGAGGGACGGGTCCCAGGTCCGTGGAGGGAATCTTGGGCGACATGTCGAGCAACATCTCTTATCTCGAGGACATGGCACGATCGAAGGACCCAGAATTTGTCCAGAACAGCAAATTAATTAGGGAACTCGCAAACAGGCTATCCAAACTGGGTGGGGACTCGTGAGCCAGCAAGCAATTGTCAAAGTGGAGGGACTATCAAAGTCCTTTGGACAGCTTAAGGCAGTCGATGGCGTCTCGTTCGAAGTTCATGAAGGTGAAATCTTCGGCTTTCTCGGTCCCAACGGAGCGGGGAAGACCACCACCATCAACATGCTTACTACCCTTCTCAGCTCCTCTGGAGGCAGCGCGACAATAGATGGGCTCGATATCCACACGCACGCCACCGAAGTTAGGAGAACTGTGGGAGTGGTACCCCAGGAATACACTGCGGACGAGGACCTGACGGGACTCCAGAACATACTGCTCTGCGCCGACCTTTACGGGATTCCTCGAAGTAACTCGAAGCCACACGCGATGGAACTGCTCAAGCTTGTCGAACTCGAGGACGCAGCAAACAGAAAGGTAAGTACATACTCCGGAGGGATGAGACGCAGGCTGGAGCTGGCCTGCGGTCTAATCAACTATCCAAAGCTCCTCTTCCTCGACGAGCCTACCCTTGGGCTGGATGTCCAAACGAGAACTGCGGTTTGGAACTACATTAAGATGTTGAAGGAGGAATACAGGATGACCCTCTTCCTCACCACGCACTACCTGGAGGAGGCGGACTCCCTGTGCGACAGAATCGCGATTATCGACCACGGGCACATAATCAGGATAGGGAGCCCCGACGAGTTGAAGGCGAGCATTGGTGGGGACGTGATCGTCGTGGGAGTTGCGGAGAACGAACCTGACATTTCGGACGATATCAAGGTGCTCCCCCTTGTCAAGGAGGTCAAGAAGAGCGACCACGAATACAGGGTGAAGTCGGAAGTCGGAGAGGAGTCGTCAATCCAGATAATAGACCTCGTCAGGTCCAAGGGACTCCACGTGACGAAGATTTCCTTGACAAAGCCCACCTTAGACGAGGCCTACCTCGAGTTTACTGGGCGCAGCATCAGAGAAGAGGAGGCAAACAAGATGGATACGTTCAAGCAAAGAGTGACGATGATGAGGGCTCGAAGGTGAAGATGGAATGACCGAAGACGTCACAAGATCGACCATGACAACTCAAGAAGTCGTCACTGAGGAGCAGAAGGAAAGAGAGCAAGAGCGCGCCTTTAGGGCGGCCCCGCAGCTCAACAAGAGTCCCTGGCACGGGCTCTGGGCCCTGACCAATAGGGACCTGGTCAAATGGTACAAGAACCCGATCCAGCTAATCATCTCTCTTGTCCAGCCCATCGTATGGCTGGGGCTCTTCGGGAAGGCTTTCAACATCACCGGGTTCTTTTCGGGGCAGGTACCAGCGGCTCAGCTGAACACCATAGATCTCGGCACCTTCGGCACGACTAGCTACTTCTCATACCTCAGCGCAGGAATGCTTGCATTCATCATACTCTTCACAGCCGCCTTCGCAGGCATGTCGGTCGTATGGGATCGGAGGTTTGGCTTCATGAATAAGGCGCTAAGCACGCCGGTGAGCCGCGGCTCCATAGTAATAGGGAAGATAGCCCAGAGCACTGTCCGCTCGCTCATTCAGGCGGCCATCGTATTACTAATCGCGGTTGTCTTGGGGATGGATACTACCAACTTCAGTCTCTTCAGCGTCGGGGGTTCATTCATCATGCTGTTCCTCATGTCCTTTGGCCTCTCGGCGCTCTTCGTTATGCTTGCTCTCAGGTCGAGCGACTGGCAGACTCAAATGGCGGTAATTAACCTATTGAACCTCCCTCTACTGTTCGCAAGCAACGCGATGCTCCCGGTGAAGATAATGCCCGGCTGGCTTCAGTCGGTCGTGCAATACAATCCGGTCAGCTATGCGGTGGATGGAGTCAGACAAATGCTCCTCGGTGCGGGTTCAGCTGCTTCGGCAGCTGCAGGTTACACTACTCTTGCGCCCCTCTGGGTCGACTTCGGCGTGCTGACCGTGTTCGCTGTACTCCTTTCGGTCCTGGGAATCGTCCTTTCCTGGAGACTCCTGACAAAATAGTACCGTAGTTCTGAAGTGATCCAGCTTCAATCGCGTAGCTGCAGAGATTGCGGTGACCTTGGACCTTACCCTATCAGCAGGGCTCCCGGGACTTCGCGTATGACCAGCCGCAGTAGGCACACGAGCACTGGACCAGCATGAGGTCCAGCCAAACGTCGAGGGCCCTCCCTCGCCTCTGACTTCCCTCATCCATGAAGAAGTTACGCTTCGCCGGAGAAAATAAGTCCTTCTGGCCGGTCCAGTGACGCCTGGATAGCCGATGGCCCCCTTGTGTGAGCCCAGCCCAAAAGTGGGTGATAAGGCCCATCCGAGGTATTCTACCGCCCCCCGGGGGAGCCAGTGGCCAATCCTCCCTCCGATGGCTGCGAATCGTCCCAAGAAGACCCCGAACGTGCCATCTAGGTAAGATTCTTTGGATTCGTAAGGCGCCAGCCTTAAATCCCGCGTTCGGATGTCATCGATTTAATGAACAACAGGCAAGATGCCAACCTGCTGGTAGGGTATTTCTCCCTAGACGGCAGCTTCTCGCAGTTCGTTGGCCTAGGCCTCCTCAGCTGGGGCTTGTCGAAGAAGTGGAAGGCACTCCCGCCCACAAAGTAAAGCGGTCTTCCGCAGGTTATAAGGGAGACTTCGAATCAGCGCCACCATGAACAGTGGGCCCCCTTCTCTTAGCGTGAGCCATAACGCGACCTGTTCTGCGTCAGCTACTCCGCATCCGGTTCAGGATAGGAGTCGGGGTGGGATCTCTCTTCTCAAGTACCGCAAGGTAGATAGAAGCGAGATCGAGAGCTAAACACCAGCTTAGAAGGGTGGCCAATTCTCCGTCTTCGGACCGGAATTCCGCCACCGGGACGCCGACTTCTTCCAGCATGCGCTTCAGGCTAACCGCCTTCCCCTTCAATTCGCCCCCTTCTCTCGGTCCCCTCAGCAGGACCACCGCCCTGTTCCTCGAGGTCCCCCATGTCTCTACTCCATTATGGAAGAGCTCAGGATACGCCTCCACCAAGACTGGGACTTTCGCATTCTCGTTCATTGAGTTCTTGAAGTGCACAGCTGCAGACAATGCGCCGGGGGACGCGTAGACAACCGCGCTCTTGCCGAGGAGTGTCTTTGCTAGCTTCTTAGAGGGGTTTCGACCGAACGAGACCGATGGAAGGCTCCTAGCCAGAACCCTCCTTACCGCTCCTTCGACCATCCCAAACTCCCCCTTGTCCTCCAGCAGCCCCAACGCAGCAAGAATACGCCCAGGCACCAGTACCATTCCAGGGGTTGACGCCCTTGGGACAAGCAACTTTTCGACCCGGTTGAAGGGCACCCCAAGTTCAACGCTCGAACCTTGCATGGCTCCTCCCGACGAGACGCTCACCACGGTGCAACCCTTGTCTACCGCTTCGCCGAGGACGCTGAGCGTCTCTTTGGTCTCCCCCGACAGGCTCACGGCCAGCACAAGCGTCCGCGGTCCGGCGAATCCTGGGAGGTGGAAATCCTTGACGACGGTCACTGGCACTCTGATGATGGGCCTCGACCATTCTGCCAGGACGTCACAGGCGCTCCCCGAACCTCCCATCCCCGCGAGGATTACTTTGTCGAAGTCCCGCCCCTGGGGAAGGCTGAGAGGTCGGGCCAGGGACGTCCGAACAGCTGAAGGCCACTTGGTGTAGGCCTCCCAGAGCCCCTGCTTGTCGACCGCTCTGATTTCCTTCGGCCCTAGCACGCTCGGTCACCCCCGGGGTGAGTTATTTAGCATATGAGTGGAAAGCCGTGCATAATCACTTTCACGCTCCTCTCCTCAATTTGCGTGTGTTCCCAGTGCGCGGCTTAAAGCGTGGACCAAGGGTAAGGAGTAGGAAGAGGAACAGCAAGGCTTGATCCAGACCTACAGATTCAGGCAATACTGGATGCCTGCTGGGGAAAGACACGCCGACTGACTGCCTACAAGACAGAAAGGCGTGGCGGACGAGTCATACTCGTCGATCCCAGTGGGACGTCGCAGGAATGCTCCAGATGCAAGAAAGTGGTGCAGAAGGCCCTGTCAGAGAGGACCCATTCGTGTCCTTTCTGCGGGCTGGAACTTGACCGTCATGTGAATGCTGCCAGGAGTATCCTGGCAAGGGGTCTGGAACAGGCCCCTGTGGAGACCGAACCGCTACCTGTCATCCGGATAGGCATGTTTGGTCGAGGAAGCAAGAAGCCCACGGCCTTGAGCCGTGGGTAGTTCACGTTCGGACGTAGTTCTTTACATCTTGGGGAACTGGCGCGTCTTCCCGAGCCCAGCGGGGGCTAGGTTGAACTGGATGGTCTTTATCCGGGTCATCTCGTCAATGCTGTACCCGACTCCTTCCCTACCGATACCAGAGTCCTTGTTGCCGCCGAACGGGAAGAACCCGACTCCATGGGCGGGCGCGTCATTGACAGTAACGGTTCCTTCCTCCAGCGCTTTGGCCACCTTCCACGCCGTGTAGAAACTGTTCGTGAAAACGCAGGAATCGAGACCGTACCTCGACTCGTTCGTCCGCGCAATCGCCTCGTCCACTCCTCTGACCCTTGCCACAGTCACTACTGGACCGAAGGTCTCCTCCGTCGCTATCTTCGCATCTGCAGGCACCATGTCCAGGAGCGTAGGCTCGAAGTACGAATCCCGGTGTGTTCCGCCTTTCAGCAGTATCGATCCTTTGCCAACCGCATCGTCCACCAGACCTTGGACTCTCTCGGCTGCATCAGGATTGATCAGAGGCCCCATGTTGACGTCTGAATCCCTCGGGTCCCCGAGCTTCCAGTTCGCTATTCCTGCGATCAGCAATTCTACGAACCTGTCTGCGACCGATTCGTCCACGAACACCCTGCTGATGGCGTCACACCTCTGACCGGAGTACTTCAGGCACCCTTCGAGCACCTTCGAAGCGGCTAGGGTGAGATCGGCATCGGGGGCAACTATTGCCGCCCCCTTCCCTCCAAGCTCGAGGTGCCTCTTCTTCATCCCGATAAGCTGAGCCACGTGCTTGCCGACTTCGGTGCTCCCCGTGAGGGTAACCATTCTGACGTGGTCGTGGCTGACGAGTTCGTCCCCGACCTCCCTGCCCGAGCCAGTGATCACGTTGACGGCCCCGCGAGGGACTCCCGCTTCCTCAAGCACACGCCCGAGCAAAAGGGCGACCAGTGGGTCGTCGCTCGCAGGCTTTACCACGACCGTGTTCCCAGACACGAGGGCCGGGATTACCTTCGCGACTACAGAGAAGAGTGGATAGTTGAACGGGGATACACAGGCCACCACCCCCAGAGGCTCGTGGATCACAAGAGCAAACTTAGCCATTGTGTCCTCGGACCAGTCCCCGGGGAGGTACTCTCCGAAGATGCTCCTTGCCTCCTCCATCGTCATCTTTATCCTGTTCAGCGAGGCTCTGAGCTCTCCAAGGGCGGTGCTCGCTGTCTTCCCGGCCTCGAGAGTAAGTGTGCCGACGAAGTCCTCCCGCTTGTCCTCGATCATATGCCTAGCCCTGTTAAGAATGTCTATCCTGTCTATGGCCGGGATGTCTCTGATGAGCTTCCTTGCCAGGTAGGCAGCGTCTATGGCCCTGTCAACGTCCTCCTTGCTCGCAGCCTGGACTCTTGCTATCACACTGTCATCTATGGGGGTGTCGACAGGGAGGGTCCTCCCCCTTCGAGACTTTACCCACTCCCCGTCGATGAACAGCCGGAATTCCGGAACGCCTTCCCTCAGCTGGTAGCAGTTTGAAAACAGGTTCGAAAGGCGGAGCTTGCCCTTCGAGATACGAGCCATGATACAGTCAGGGCAGCATGTGACATATAGTTGTTGCCTCGTTTTTCGTCCTCGGAATTTTCCCGAAGGATATAGCAGTGTTGTGCAGCCGGGAAGACCCTTAAACTGGCATGGATCCCGCGCGCAAGAGCTGGGTATCGAAGTATGGAGCTGCCCGAAGGGAGAAGGGCAAAGGTCTGGGACCACCGCATGATGACCGACTATGACGTCCAACTCCTAATGGAGGGGAGGCACACGAAGCTCTACGAGAAGCTCGGGTCACACCCGATGAACCTAGACGGGGTCCAAGGAACCTCGTTTGGCCTGTGGGCGCCCAACGCCAAGACGGTCTCCGTGGTGGGGGACTTCAACGGCTGGGACGGATTGGCCCACCCCCTCTCGAAACGGAGGGACTACTCCGGTCTCTGGGAAGGCTTCATTCCAAGCGTCGGCGCTGGGACTCTCTACAAGTACCACATCGTCTCTGTCTTCAACGATTATACCGTGGACAAGGGGGACCCCTTCGCAAGGCGCTGGGAAGTCCCCCCTCGGACCGCGTCAGTTGTCTGGGAGGGAGGGTACGACTGGGGGGACAACGATTGGATGGTGGGGCGGGGGCCCAAGAACTCCCTGTCGTCCCCGATGACGATGTACGAAGTCCACCTCGGGTCGTGGCGAAGGAAAGAAGACGGCAGCTGGCTTGGGTACAGGGAGGTCGCGGACCAGCTGGCCGCGTACGCCATAGACATGGGCTTTACCCACGTCGAATTCCTGCCACTGATGGAGCACCCCTTCTACGGTTCCTGGGGGTACCAAACGTCGGGGTACTTTGCTCCCACCAGCAGATATGGATCCCCTGAAGACGCGATGTACCTTGTCGACCAC
>Ga0187771_10001364_pt1 | contig 16204 bp, 25 predicted proteins | sample 0116_SJ02_MP15_1_FD_133139 | JGI IMG/M metagenome (GOLD analysis project Ga0187771, IMG submission 133139) | Tropical peat soil microbial communities from peatlands in Department of Meta, Colombia - 0116_SJ02_MP15_10_MG | ecosystem: Environmental > Terrestrial > Soil > Wetlands > Peat | place...
CCTGCTCCAGCATCCTGACCAAGTTCTTCGAGACCTCTTCCGCCTTACCCTGCTCGTTGCGAACGATCGTCATGGGCGCCCCGGTCAGGGTCGAGGAGACCGTGAGGAAGCTCTTCGCAATCTCGATTTCCTCCCTCAGCCCATCCAAAGAGACGTCGTCCCTCGCTCTTGTAGGGTCGGCAGACCTCCGCTTGGCAATCTCCTCGGGGGTCGCTATCACGAGCACCAGGTGAGTGGGCTTCATTGCCCTCACCACCTCGAACGGGAGCCCCGGCCAGAACCCCTCGGGGGTCCGGATGAACAGGTGGGTGTCCACAAGGATGGTCTTTCCCTTCATGGTAGCTATTCTCGTTGCGGCGATCTTCTGGAGCCTCTTCTGCCTGTCGACAGGCATCTTCCTCATCTCGTCCCTGTCCTTCACCCACTTCAGGGACTTCGCCGCTTCGAACATCAGGGAGCCGAAGGTGACCAGCTTGGCGCCAGGGATGCCGGAGACCACACCGTTCACGACAGTCGTCTTCCCGACGCCCGGGATGCCGACCACTATGACGCGGAGGGACACGGCCTAGGCAGCTCCTATCAGCCCTGCCAAGGCTGGGGATACCTCCTCCACCTGCTCTTTGAGCAGCATCTGGTAGTACTGAAGGATGATGTCCACCATGAGCAGGATGCCAATGCCCGTGCCGAAGACGCCGAAGAGGTCCGACACACCTGCCACTAGTCCGATGAGTATGCCTCCGATGATGGTGAGGGTAGGAATGTACCTGTTGAGCATCTGCTCGATGGACAGCCCGGTCCTCCTGAAGCCTGGCACCTGGACGTCGGCATCCATCAGGTTCTTGGCGACCGCCCTGGGGTTCAGTCCGCCTATCTCCACCCAGAGCCGTGCGAACAGCACTGCCATGCCGACGAGGTAGAGGAGGTAGATGGCCGAATGGATTGGGTCGGCTATGGTCTGGTTGACCCCCTGAGGCGCGGTCATGTAGTAGACCAGACCCCCTATCGGGTAGGAGCTGGTCGTCGTGGTGGAGTTCGTAGCCGCTGGGAAGACCGCGAGGTAGTGGAACCACCAGGGCGGGCTGCTTCCAACGTAATTGTAGAGGATCCTCGAGAAGAAGGTCACGTTTGCGCCGAGAGCGGACACCAGGATCACGGGGATGTTGGAGACGTACAGGAGCTTGATTGGATAGACACCCTGGAATCCCCTGTACTTTATCGAAGTGATCGGGAGCTCGACCCTGATCCCCTCAATGTAGATGAGGACCAGCAGCATCACGATCGTAAGGGCAAAAGTGAGCAGGCTGGGGTACTTGAAGTCCCTGACCAGGATGGAGGGGAGGGTGTTGGTGAAGAAGGCGCTGATGGTGTATGGGATGAACCCGAAGTACGCGCTGACCCCCGCGCTCACCTGGAAGGGTACGGGTGCGAAGGTGTACCACAGGACTGTCTGGCACACTCCCGCAAGGATGAAGAGAGAGACGCCGCTCCCGATGCCCCACCCCTTCTGGATCAGCTCGTCCAGGAGCAGGACCAGCAGGCTGGCGACGAAGAGCTGAACAAACACGACGAGGGCCTGAGTCTGGCCCAGGGCGCCAAGGGCTCCGCCGTAGATATAGGCCAGAGATTCCCCTACGATGACGATTATCGTCAGGAATTTCGTCGCCGAGCCGAAGATGGCCCTGTCAGCCGAATCGCTCATATCCAGCTTGATAATGTCGCTCCCCACGAGAAGCTGCAGGATGAGCCCCGACGTCACTATGGGGCCGATGCCCAGCTCCATGAGGGTCCCTTGCGTCGAAGCGAAAACTACCCTGAGGAACGCGAGCTGGTCGTTCTGGCCCACGCCCGAGAACCCGTAGAGCGGAGTCGTTGCCATCACCAGGTAGGCCACGAGAGCGATGGCGGTCCAGATGAAACGCTCGTTCAGAGACGGCTTCCTCTCAGGCTTGGGGATTTCTGGAAGAACCGTGCCTACGCTCTTGATGAAATCACGAGCCGAAGCCAATTGCCGGGCCTACTCCTGGACCAGTATTTTTCCGCCCGCGGCCTCTATTTTAGCCTGAGCCTTCTTTGTGAAGGAGTCGACCTTCACTTCGTAAGCCCCTCCCACCTCGCCCGAGCCCAGTAGCTTGTCTATCCCCATGGACGAGAGGTCGAGGGACTTCGTCCCCTTCGCAAGGCCGTCCAGCTGGCCAACGTTCACCCATGTCTCAGGGCGGATGTGTCCAGGAGGCCTGAAGGGGTCCCGGCCGAAGTGGTCCGGGTCGTTGATTATCATCCAGCTCCACTTGTGCTTGTGCAGGCCAGCGTTGCCGTGGCCGCCCTGCTTGCCTGAGTGGCGGTGCTGGCCTATCTGACCGTAGCCGTGTGTCCTCATGCCCCTGTACCGCCTTCCCTTCCTAGCTCGCGTTGGCACTCCTAGATCATCCTCCTAACCACCGCGTCCAGCTTGGGGTTGTTGCCGAGCATGCCGTGTTCAGTGGCCTGCCTGCGGAGCGACAGCTTGAACCCTCCATTGGGGGGCGCCAGCCGGAAGTATGGGAGGACTCCGTCGACAGCCGATAGTCTGACCTGGTCCTTGAACATCTTTGCCGCCATGTCCTCGTGCTTCTTGTACCCTAGCTCCTTGAGGGCCCCTGCGTCCAAGGACCTGCTACTGCTGACCATACCCCGCTTCTTGAGGAGGTCGCCGAGCAGCTGTTCGTCCACCGGGCACCAGGCGACGTAGTCCTTGCAGAGCTTGAGCATGCCGACCGTCGGGGCGTCGTCCGTCACAACAGAGGCAGCGAACTTCTTCGCGACCCAGAGCTCGTTGAGAGCCTTTCGGACCGGCGCCGAGCTGTTGATCTGCCCGTGGAGATTGACAACGAGGAGGAGACCCATTTCTTGTTCACCTATACGTTGAGACCGTGCGACATGCGGAAGGCGTCATAGACCGCGTTGGCAAGCGAGGACATGGTGTTCGTTGAGCCGAAGGTCCTGACCCAGGCGTCCTTCACCCCGGCGAGCTGCAGGAGGCTCTTGAGCGCAGGCCCTGCCACCAGACCGAGCGCGCGCGGCGCAGGAATGATCTCGACCGTGACGCTCCCCGCCTTCCCCCTGATCTTGTAGGGGACCGAGTGGGGCCTTCCGTCCCTGCACTCCCAGGAGCCGCACCCTAGCTTGACCGGGATGATGTTGAGGAGCGCGGCTGTAGTCGCCTTCTCGATCGCTTCTCGGGTCTGCATCGCCTTCCCCTTCCCCACCCCGAACCAGCCCGCGCCGTTGCCCACGGCCACAACCGCGAGGAAACGGGTCAACTCCCCGGCGTCTGTCTGCTTCTGGACGACGCTGACCCCTACGATTTCGTTCCTGAGGTCAGGGAGGAGCTTCTTGACTATCTCTGCTTCGCGAACCCTCTGGCCGCTCCGGAATATCTCGTCGAGGGATGTTATCTTGCCCTCGTTGACAAGCTGCCCCAGCTTTGTCCTGGGGACCCAGACCTGTTCTTCCTCCTGGCGGTCGCGCCTGCCATACGACGACATCATTTGGTCGCCCCCGATATGGCAGCCTTCACCTTTTCGAATTCCTCCGGATAAGACTCGGGCTTGAACCCGCCCTTCAGGAGCGCGGAGAAGCTCCTCGAGTAGGACTCCTTGTCCTCCCCTGACAGCTTGCTCGCGTAATCTGCAATGGACTTGCCGCTCAGCCGGTCGGCGTCAGGGAACGCCTCTTCGCCGACGGGGACCTGAATCCCCGAGTCCACGACCCCCTTGAGTAGGGCGGCTATCCTCGAGCCCCTGATGAAGGGCACGACCCCGTTGTAGGCCACCGCCTCCTTCACGCCTGCTGCCAGGGCCTTCTTCCCTGCGAGTAGGCCGAGGAGGTAGCATGCCGGCGTCGACTTCGGCGACCCGCGCCACCCGAGCTTGACGAGCTCCTTCGAGTGGGAGGCGGAGAGCACGACGTCCCCCTTCACCGTCGGCTTCACGAACTGCGACGAGACGTTCTTGTTCGACACCCTGACGACCAGAAGGGGCTTCTGGGAGGTGATGGCCCTCTTCCGCGCCCTGTAGTCGGTCACTCCCTCACGCCTTCTCCTGAAAAGAGGCACGTGCGACGACATCACTTCTTCGCCTCCTTCATGAGGTCCAGGAGGTGCTTCACCCCCCTGACCTGGCCTCCCTTGACCTGCTTGTAGAGCCTCCTGTAGGCTTCGGGGGTAATCTGTTTCCTCTCCTTGGCCACCTTCAGCCTCCACCTGAGCGCCCTCACCTTCGATATCCACTGGTCCTTTCTCGGGTTTCTCGCGTAGGCCTTGCCTTCGGTGGAGCCCGCGCTCCGCCCGCGCTTGAGTTTCCCGGACTTCGCCCTGAACCTCCCTCTGGAGACTCCCTTCTCGGGGGCCACTGTTATTGCTCCGAAGCCGACGAGCCCTCTGATGGTGCTCCTGGTGATCGCGTCCTGTATGAGGTCCGAATACTCGTCGTTGAACACGACCCTGTCGGCCCCTACTCCGAGGACAGACGCGGCCAGCCTGCGCTTACTTTTCAGATTCAATTATCCTCAACCCTGTCGGATTCACGACCCTTATGCCGAGCTCGGTTGCCCTCTGCAGTATGCTCTCCCTCTTCTTCGCGCCCACGGTCCCCCCGATTCTGGCGACGTCGCTTCCCGGGACGAGCAGGTCCAGGTCCTTCGCCCTGTAGACCAAGACCTCATGGTGCCCGCTCGGGTGAAGACCCCTGGCCCCGGCCGGCCCGCGGTACCCCACCCTGACCAGCGGTGGCCACCCCTTGTCCTGGCGCCTCATCTTGCTGTCTACCCCCTTCGGTTTGCGCCATTCGGGGTGAATCCTGACGTAACGCCAGCTCTCCTGCCTGACGAAGGCGGGCCGGGTGTCGGCTACCTCCTTCCGCTTGGCGACGAGCGCCTTCAGCTTGCTCTCCCCTGACTCCTTAGCCTTCGGCATGGTTTCTAGGCCCCCTGCTCCTTATGGTATATGTACAGCCCGTCGAGGAAGATCCGCTGGTCCTTCCTCTTGATCTTGGTTGCTAGCTCTATGTTCGCTGCAGTCTGACCCACGTCCTCCAAGGACACTCCCTTCACAATCACGTCGTCCCCTTCGATCGAAATCTTGCAGTCCCCGACGATTTCAGACACCCTGGGCGACCTCTCGCCCACGAAGTTCTCTACGAGGACCTGCTTCCCTTTCGTCTTGACTGTGATCGGGAAGTGGGCATAGACCACTTTCACCTTGTAGGTGTACCCTTTCGTGACCCCGGTGACCATGTTGTTGACAAGGCTGGTCACAGTGTTGATGATCACGTTGTCCTTCTTCTTGGCGGAGAAGGGGGTGAAGACGACCTTGTTCCCTTCGAGCGCGATATTGACGTTGATCTTGTCGAAGTTCTTCTTTGCCTCCCCGAGCTTCCCCTTTATCGAGAGCATCCTTCCAGCGAGGGCAGCGGTTACCCCCTCGGGCATCTCGACCGTAGTCTTCTGGACGGACTCAGTAGACATACTTCTGCCCCTTCTTTCCCCTGCGTTTTTTGTTCTTGTGGGAATCTAGCCAGCTTTGTAGGAACTCATCCCTGACTTGATCCGCTGTCATGTGCCTGACGTGCAAGTAGAAACCCACCTGATTCCTTGCTTTCTCTGTAATCAAGTAAGCTTTGATATGCTCGACGACCTTATCGATGTCTTCCATCCTTTCGATTTCGAGACGATAGTAGGGATTCTTGGTCAGCGATGTCTTGCTAGGTTTGAGCAGCCGCAGCTTGGAATACACCTCGTTTCTAGTCAGAAACAGCTGCAAGGCTTCGAGTGGTGCTCGTTCACTCTGCGGAATCAGAATCGCCCGGACGATATGCACAAAGTACTTCCCAGTCCTCGGGTTCTGATCGAAATCGATAGTGCTATTGATCGATCCCTCAGTTTCGACCCACGCAGCAAAGACTTTCCAGTCGACCACGGATTCCTGCAGCGACGCCATTAGCTGAGTAGTTGACTTAGTATACATAACCCACCAGCCTCCCTCCGATCTTCTTCTCCTGAGCCTCGACGTGCGACATGACCCCCTGGGAAGTGGAGACGATCAGGGTCCCCACCCCTACGGCGGGGAGGTACCTGTGCTCCCACTGGACAAGCTTCAGGGCCCGGACCGGGAACCGCGGGGATATCACGCCGCACTTGTTTATCCTCCCCAGCAGCTGGACCCGGAGCTTCCCTCCCACCCCGTCGTCTATGAACTCGAACTCCCCGATGTACCTGCGCTTCTGGAGGACCCGGAGGACCTCGCTGGCCAGGTTCGACGCTGGGATGATGACGCACTCCTTCTTGTTCCTCATCTCTGCGTTCTGCAGGCTGGAGAACAGGTTCGCGAGAATGTTTGTAGCGGGCATCACCATCGTCTCCTAGTCGTACTTCCTGAAGCCGAGCTTCTCAGCGACTTCCCTGAAGCACTGCCTGCAGAGCACGAGATCGTAGGACCTTATCACCGCTCCGTACTGGCCGCACCGCTTGCAGTAGTGCGTGGACTTGCCGTACTTTCTCTCCTTTGGATGCCGCTCTTTCATTGAACCGTCACTCCGAAGTTGTCCCTGAAGTACTGCATCGCCTCCTCCTTGGAGACGAGGTGGCCCTTGCCCACCCGGGACGTCCTGCGTCCCCTCCGCGCTACGGCGAAGCCGGGCCTTTCTAGAAGCACCGACACGTTCATGCCCAGTATGCCGATCGCGGGGTCGTAGCGTATCCCCGGAATCTCGATATGTTCCTTGATTCCGAAGGAAATGGACCCGCGCGAGTCGAAGCAGGACTCGCTTATCTTCTTCTCCCTGGCGGCGAGGAGCTTCCCTATCAGCGCGGTGGTTTCTTCCCCTCTGACCGTGACAACCACACCGATGGGCTCGCCCTTGTGAATCCCAAAGTCCCTGACCGAGCGCTTCGCCCTCGTCTGTGTCGGGGTCTGACCGGTGACCTGCTCGAGCACCTTCTTCCCCCTCTCGATGGCCTCTCCAGACTTGCCCAGGCCTATGTTCACCACTACTTTGCCGACGCGTATCCTCCTCATGGGATTGTCCTGGATTGCTGCTTGGCTCATGTAGACACTCCCACAGTTATCATGGGCGACTCGGCCCCCACTGGGAAGACGAGCCTCGACGGAATCTCCGCTTCGCCGCTAGGAAGGGATATCCTGACCATCTTCTCGCGCGAGATGGTCCCCTTCTTCACGTCTGCGATCTTCCCAAGCTGGCCCGCCCTGTCTCCGGTCAGCACGAGCCCAAGAGAGCCCTTGGCGAGCTTCGCCTGGCCGAGGACCTTCTGGGACGGGACCTCGATGAGGACCGCGTCCCCGGGGGAGAGACTGAGCTTGTCGTCGAGGACGGAGCGACCGTCGTGGAGGCCGTACTGGATGTGGCCCCCCTTCACCTTCGTCTTCGTGTTGACGCTGCAGAGCTTCTTCGTCGCCTCCTCCGCGCTCACCTTGGCAAGGGAGAGGCCCTTCGGAGTCGGGACCAGCCTGAAGTCTGCGCCCTCGAGCGGCACGCTGATGACGTTGAACAGCCCCACAGGGAACCTTGGCGTGTGCCTTTCCTTGCCATCAACCTTCACCCTGCCGGCCTTCATCATGAGTTTGAGCTCCTTGGACAGGTTCGCCATCGACGCCATGTCCCTTACCACGACTCCCAGCGGGTAGGCCGCGGCTATGGGGTGCGGCCCTGGGAGCGGCTTGAACACGAACCTGCTGGACTTCCGCGATATGTCCCAGCTGCGCGGCGCAGCGAGCCGTTTCATCTTGTTGCGTCCGCCCTTCTTACCCAACTACGCAGTCCCCTCCAGCTTGCCCTTCCGAATCTTGTCTTCGAGCGACAGGTTGGTTATCACGACGTTCGAAGAGTTGATCGGCACCGGGGAGGTCCCGCCTTTGATCTTCTCGTGGGTAACCCCCTCCACCATGACAACGCCTGCATGGGAGTCGACCTTCGTAATCTTCCCTTCGATGTCCTTGTACTCCCCCCTGACTATTCTCACCGTGTCCCCTACGCGGGGCCTCACGCTCCGCTTGCCGTGCCTCTCCCTGAGCTCGGCCGAAAGCTGAGATCCGAACTTCATCTGGTTCACCTAGACTATGATGGACGCCAGGTTGGCGATCCTGGGCCACTTTTCTGCGGCCTCGCTGGCCACCGGCCCCTTGATGTCTGTCCCCTTCAGGTCCCCTTCCGGAGTGATTATGACCGCGGCATTGTCCTCGAAGACGATTCTCTGGCCGCTCACCCTCCGTACCGGGTACTTCTGCCTCACGATCACTGCTCCGAAGACCGACTTCTTCAGTTCTGGTGGCCCCTTCTTCACCACGCAGACGATCGAGTCTCCCACTGAAGCCGCCGGGATGCGGCTGTGTCTCCCCTTCGCCTTCGTGACCTGCACGACCCTGAGGGTCTTGGCACCCGTGTTGTCAGCGCAGGTGATAACAGCGTAGAGAGGGATCGCCCGGGTGATGTAGTTCTTGAACTCCTCGACCCCTTTGGCCGAGACCGCACGGGACTTCGTCGACACTAGGTTCCCCTCCTCGACTCAACGACGACGAACGAGATTGTCTTCGAGAGCGGCCTGCACTCCCCGAGCGTGACCTCGTCTCCGTCCTTTACCTCGATGCAGGGCGGGACGTGGGCGCTCACCCTGCTCCTGCGCCTCTCCCCCCTGTTGAACTTGGGGACCATGTGGAGATACTGCATCTCCACAACAACGAAGCTCTTGCCTGCGGTTGAGACTGCCCTCCCATTCAGAAGGCGGCCCCTAACCTTGACGCTCCCGTGGAACGGGCACCTCTCGTCTTCGCACTTCTTCCGCGGAGCTGTAACCTCGAGTCCTGCAGCGGTCATATGCTTCTCTTCCCTATCCTGTCCTGCAGCCGCCCCGCAATGTCCGAACCGGTCACTACCTTCCGCGACCCCATGATCATGAACGCGGCCCCCGCCTTCTCGACCTGGATGGCCCGCCCGCCCTCGTCGAGCAGTAGGGTGTTGGCCGTGTCGAGGAGCACTCTCCCGGACCTCCCTGTCTTCGTCGGGTCCCTAGACGTGAGCACGGTCAGCAACTGTCCGACTACGTTCATTCTGCTACCCCCTTTTCGTGCATCACAGTGACCACCCTGGCGATGTCCTTGCGGAGCCTGCGTATGTTGCCTATGTCCTTCTTGACGACGCCCCTCTGGGCTCCGCCGGCAAGCTTGGAGAGCTCCGACCTGAGGTCGAAGAGCGTCTGCCTCAGCTTGTCAGCGTCCTGCTTCCTGAGTTCCTTCGGCTTCAGCTGTGCCATTCTCTTTCTTCTCCTCTTCTTTGACGTCCTCCTTCAGGCGGAAGTCCGGCGGGAGGGCGTCCTTCAGCGCTATCTTGACCTTGATTCCGTAGAGGCCCAGTTTCATCAGGACGTCGGTGGTGGCCTCGCTCACCGACCTCGCGGCTGTGTCCCCGCTCTTCGGGACTATGCCTGCCCTGTACTTTTCGCCGTGGGACCGATCGCTCCTGAGCTTCCCTGCGACCGAGATCTCCACTCCGGCTGCGCCTGCGTTCATTATGTTGTTGACCGACCACTGTGCGGCCCTCCTGAAGGCAGTGCCCCGCGAGACTATCTGGGCGATCCGGGCAGCCATTATCCTGGCGTTGAGCTCGGGGTTCTCGACCTCGGTGACTGCGATTTGGGCGTTGGGGAAGCCGAACTTCGCTGTTACCTTGTCCGTAAGGTCCTTGATGCCTGTGCCGCGCCTCCCGATGGCGAGTCCGGGCCTGGCGACGTAGACCTTCAGAGTCGTGCCCACTGGGGACTTCTGCACTTCGAGGCCCCCATAGCCCGCGTCCTTCAGCTCCTTCTCGAAGAATTCGTCCAGCTCAGCGTAGGACCTGCTCGTCGTCAGAATCGACTTGACAGTGGTTCGCTGTTGGACGGACATGCCTATACTTCCTTGCCCACGACCTCGATGTGGACCAGCTGGTGGAAGTTCGGCGAACTCCTCCCGAAGGCCCTCGGCGTGTAGTCCTTGGTCGTCCTCCCGGCGTAGCCAGCCGCGTGGATTATGCGGACCCTGTCCGTGTCGAGCCCCTTGAACTCAGAATTGCCTTCCAGGTTGTGGAGAACGTTAAGGTACGCCTTGGCCGCCTTGACTGGGTAGGATCCTGTCGGGAACCCCTGTAGCTCGCTCCTGTGGCCAACCTTGAGCTTGTGACGTCTGAACGCGATTGGCATCTTCTTGATCTCCACATGTTCCAGTAGGTCGATTGCTTTCGAAAGCGTCATTCCCTTGATCGTAACTGCTATCTCGCGCGCCGCCTTTGGGGAGATGTTGACCTCCCTCGCGCTAGCCCTGACGTGTACCGCAGGGTCGAAACCCTCGAAACTGTAACCGTAGTGAGGCACTTTACCCCTCTCGTGAACCCGGCCGATTGTGAGTGCGGTTATAAACGTGTCTTTCATGAAACGGGGCAGAGAACCCCCGAAAACGTCCGTTTGCTATCTTTCTCACGCAGTTTTCAGACTCGCCCCCCATCAAGTGGGGCGAATGGCGAGAGCGTCAGCCCACCACGACGAGCGTGACAGTCCCGACGGCTATGAAGAAGGCCATCAGCAGGAAGACGATCAGGTTGAGGAGCCAAGCGAGTCTGGTCGGGTGGAGCCACTCGAGGACCATTACCCTGATGCCGTTGAACCCATGTATGACGGCGCCTATGAGAAGGAGCCCGAAGACAATCTGGTAGTCCACCAGGTTGCCTGTAGCGTTGGGGAACAGGAGGGTGCTGTCGAAGGCCACCCCCATCAGCGGGCTGTGGAGCAGCAGGTGGAAAGTAAGGACGAAGACGAGGAGCGCACCAGTGACGTAGGTCACCACCATGTTCCACGACTCCTTCATCAGGCTTCCTCCCTTCTCCTTCGCAGGCTCCGCCATTCTCAGATCACTCCCAGCCCCGCGAGCAGGTAGAGCCCTGCCCACACCCAGAGCGCGAGCACGGCGACCGTGATGGTCCAGACGGCGACCTTCTGGCTCCTACCGAGCGACGTGGGGGAGTACGGGTACACCGGCAGAATCGGCTTCCCCATGAACATGCCGAACGCCTCGTTCAGAATGAGCCTGATGCCGTTTCCTCCGTGATAGAGCGCGGACCCGGCGACGAGCCAGAGCCCAATCATCTCCATGGGGCCAAGAGAATGCAGGGCAGACATGGTGTTCGCCCAGGCCGTCGCGCCCCCTGTGAGCTGGAACGTCTCGAAGATGTGTGCCATGAGGTAACCTACCATGACCACCCCAGTCGCCCTGTGGACGGTGTAACTCCACCTTTCGAGGTTGAACCCGACCGGGTTGAGGCTCGAGAACAGCCCGGCTCCAAACCTCTTCTCCCGCTTCACTTCTTGGCGCCTCCGTAGTCAAAGGGAGGCGGCTTCACTCCCTCCTTGGGGGCGCCGGGCGGGGGCACGGGCTTGGACCCAGCCTTCCCCTTCTTGCCCAGGACACGGCTCCTTAGTACCTCCATCCTCGCAAGCTGAATCGCCTTGGCAGGGTCGACGTCCTTTGGACAGACGAAGCTGCAGGCTCCCGCCATGTGGCACCTCCAGACCCCGTGAGACGTGTCGAGGAGGTTGACCCGCTTCTCCCACCCTTCGTCTCTTGGGTCGGCCATGTACCTGTAGGCCTGGGCGATGGCCTGGGGCCCGGTATAGTACGGGTCGAGCGCGGCCGTCGGGCATGCGGCATAGCAGAGGCCGCACATGATGCAGTAGTCGAACTGTAGGAACTTCTGCACCTCCTCGGTCAGCACCTTGTACTCTCTCTCAGAGTGGTCCCGCTCCTTGATGTCCTTCCGAATGAGGTAGGGCTTGACCGAGCGATGGTGGTCGAAGAATGGGAGGATGTCGACCACAAGGTCCTTGACCACGCTCATGTTGTGCAGGGGCTCGATGCGAATGCTGTCGGTCTCCAGGGAGGACACTTGCGTCTGGCAGGCGAGCCTGGGGAGCCCCTCAATGGTCATGCCGCAGGAGCCGCAGATCCCCATCCTGCAGCTGTGCCTGTAGCCAAGTGTGCTGTCCTGCTTTTCTCTCACCTCGGTCAGGGCGTCCAGCACGGTCATCCCCTTCCTGTACCTGACTTCGAAAGAAGCGCGCTTGCCCCCTGACCGGGTGACCTTGAGAGTGATCTTGTCCATGGTCACACCTAGTACTTCCTCTCCACGGGCTTCCACATCGTGATCGTCACAGGGGAGAAGCTGAACGAGGGACCCTCGGGGGTCCTGAGTGCCAGCGTGTGCTTCAGCCAGTTGGCGTCGTCCCGGTTGGGGTAGTCGGTGCGGGCGTGCCCCCCTCTGGACTCCTTCCTGTTGAGCGCGCCGAGGGCCACGACCTCGGCAAGCTCGAGCATGATGCCTACCTCGAGGACATCTTGGAGGTTGTAGTTGAAGACCCGGCCGCCGTCAGTCACCTTGGCTCCCTTGAATTCCGCCTTGAGCGACCTGATCTGTTTGACCGCGTCGCTCAGGCCAGCCTCGTCCCTGAATACGTAGACTGACCGGTCCATCACATCCCTGAGCTTCGCCTTCAGGGCGTAGACGTCGGCGGACGAGGTCTCGCGCTTAAACAGGTCCCTGTAGACCCTATCCTCCTCGACGGAGACTGATGAGCTGTCTGAAACCGGAGCGGTCCCCCCAATCGAGTCCAGGTAGGAGGCCACGTCCTCCCCGACAATCCTCCCGTAGACCAGGCACTCAGCCGTGGAGTTGGCTCCGAGCCTGTTGGCGCCGTGGATGCTTACGCAGGCGGACTCCCCGGCGGACCACAACCCCTTCACGAAGCGACCGCCCGAGTCGAGCACTCTGCCACTGCCGTCGACCCTGATTCCTCCCATGGTGTAGTGGGCGGTGGGCTTGATTCTGATCGGCTCCTCGGCTGGGTCGACGCCGATGAACTTCATCGACAGCTCCTTGATGAACGGGAGCTTGCTGTCGATCTTCTCCTTCCCCAAGTGCCGGAGGTCCAGATGGAGGTAGGAGAGGCCCGACTCTTCGTCTTTGAAACCCCTCCCCTCGTTGATCTCCTTGATCATAGACCGCGAGACGACGTCCCTAGGAGCGAGCTCCACCTTCGACGGCGCGTACTTCTGCATGAACCGCTCCCCCTTTGAGTTCACCAGGTACCCACCCTCGCCTCTCGCGCCTTCGGTGATCAGGATCCCCGTGGGGATGAGCCCTGTCGGATGGAACTGCATGAACTCCATGTCCTCTATGGGGAGGCCGGCGCGATAGGCAAGGCCGATCCCGTCTCCGGTGGTGCTGACCGACGTGGCAGTGAACTTCCAGATCTGGCCCGCCCCTCCGGTGGCGATGATGCCCGCCCTGGCCCTGAAGAAGACGAAGGAGCCTGTCTTCAGCTCGATGGCCGTGAACCCCCTGAAGACCCCGTTCTCTATGACGAGCGACGTGACGAAGGTCTCGTCGTACCTCGTCCAGTTCGAGTGCTCCTGGAGCTTGTCGTAGAGCGAGCGCATCTCGAAGAACCCCACCTTGTCCTGGGCGAAGGTCGCGCGGTTGTAGCTGTGGCCGCCGAAGGGCCTCTGCGCTATTCTCCCGTCCTCCCTCCTGCTCCAGGGAGTCCCCCAGCGCTCCATCTGGCGAATCTCGACGGGGCAGAGGGAAACGAACTTCCAGACAGAGTCTTGGTCCGCCAGGAAGTCGCTCCCCTTGATGGTGTCCCATGCGTGCAGCTCGAGACTGTCCCCGTCCTCCGGGTACAGGACAGCGGCTGTCCCCCCTTCGGCGGCGACAGAATGACTGCGCATCAGGGCGAGCTTCGAGACCACTGCGAGGGTCTTTCCCGAGTCCCCCCAGCGGGAAAGGACCTCGACTGCGGCACGCATGCCCGCGAGACCACTCCCCACAATGACTACGTCATGGTCAATGGTCTCGACCATGGTATTCGCCGACTGGGCGGGGGTTATACGCGGAGCACCTAACTCGTAAGGATTGGAGTCGTGATCATACCCGGGGCGACCCTTCTTCGCTTTAGGATACGCTCCCGAAGGAAAACCTAAGAATCGACGGAAGCGGCCCCGGCAACGATCATCAGGTTGGTCGAGACCCTCAAGCACGACCTCGTCATAGTCGGCTCAGGAATCGCAGGTTTGAGGGCCGCCATCGAGGCAGCGCGCGTCAGCGGAGGGCGGGCGGACATAGCTGTCGTCACCAAGGTCCAGGCCATGAGGTCCCATTCGGTGAGCGCCGAGGGCGGGACCGCAGCGGTCCTCTACCCCGAGCTTGGGGACTCCATCGAGTCGCACATCTTCGACACAGTGAAGGGCTCAGACTATCTCGCCGACCAGGACGCGGTCGAAAGGTTCGCCAATGCGATGCCCGAAGAGATCTATCAGCTGGAGCACTGGGGGCTCCCCTGGAGCCGCAGGGAAGACGGGAGGATAGCCCAGCGCTGGTTCGGAGGTTACAGCTACCCCCGCGCCACCTACGCCGAGGACAAGGTGGGGTTCTTCGAGATGCAGACCCTCTACGACACCTGCACGAGGTACCCGAACATCCGCTTCTACCAGGAATGGTTCGTCACATCGATACTAGCCGAGGGAGGGGAGTTCCGAGGTGTCACAGCCATCGAAATGAAAACGGGGAGTTTCGCCCAGATACTCGCGAAGGCAGGGATAATGGCGACCGGAGGCGCAGGGAGGCTCTACAGCTTCGCCACTTACGCCTACAGCTCGACCCCCGAGGGCCTGGCGATAGCCTACAGGGCTGGAATCCCTCTGAAGGACATGGAGTTCATCCAGTTCCACCCCTCGGGGCTGATCCCTTCAGGGATACTCATCACAGAGGCTGCGCGAGGCGAGGGGGGCGTCCTGCTGAACAAGGACGACAAGAGGTTCATGAAAGAGTACGCGCCCAACAAGCTGGAGCTCGCTTCGAGGGACGTAGTATCCAGGGCGATGATGACCGAGATCGAGCAGGGGAGGGGGTTCAAGGACGAGGCGTCCGGCCTCGGCTACCTGCACCTTGACCTGACCCCCATAGGCGCGGAGAAGCTCAAGTCCAGGCTATCCCAGATCAGGGAGATAGCCATCAAGTTCAGAGGCATCGACCCAGTCGAGAAACCCCTCCCGGTGCGGCCCGTGTGCCACTACGTCATGGGGGGGATAGACACGAACATCGACGGTGCCACGAAGATGAAGGGGCTCTGGGCTGCTGGGGAGGCAGCCTGCGTGAGCATCAACGGCGCCAACAGGCTCGGGGCGAACTCGACAGCGGAGTGCCTTGTGTGGGGGAAGATCACAGGCGGAGAGGCGGCGAAGTACGCAGCGGGGAGGCCGGCGCAGCCTTCCCCTGGTGAGCAGTCCTTAATCGAGGAGAAGAGGATCTTCGACGGGATATTCCATGGGAAAGGAGGCACCAACCCCTACGAGGTGAGGGACACGCTGCAGAAGCTCATGGCCAAGGACGTGTTCGTCTACAGGACGGGAGAGGGGCTTTCCGACGCGCTGAAGACCATCAGAGAGCTCAAGCGGAAGGACTTCCTCCACTGCGAGGACAGGAGCAGGGTGTACAACACCAACCTGAGCGACGTTCTGGAGGTGGAGAGCATGCTCGAGGTGGCCGAGGTGGTCGTGGCAGGGGCACTCGCGAGGACAGAGTCGAGAGGCGCCCACTCCAGGAGGGACTTCCCCGGAAGGGACGACGGAAACTGGCTGAAGCACACCCTTGCCTACGGCACGCCGGAAGGACCAAGGCTTGAGTATTCGGCCGTGGCGATCACGAAGTATCAGCCCGCGGAGAGGCACTACTGAGAAAATGTAAAGAGGAGTGGCAGAGGCTATACAACATGGCGGTCGGGGAAGAAAAGGCGAAGAACAGGCGGGGAATCCGCGGGTGGCTCAACCCGTACCACTACAACGCCGAAAGGTGGGCCTACGCGTTCCAACGGGTTACCGGAGTTGCAGTCCTGGCGTATGTCATAGGGCACCTGGGGGACACCAGCTTCTTCGTCGGTGGGCCGACTGGGACCGGGCCTAGCTCCTCTAGTTGGGCGCTTATCTCGGGGATTGTCGAGAACAGCTTCGGCCACCTGATCCTCATCCTTCTGGTCCTTGTTCTGGTCTTCCACGGGGTCAATGGAATCAGGCTGATCCTCACCGAGTTCGGCATCATCCTTCGGCACCCCTCCGCCATCGAGTTCCCGTACAAAC
>Ga0187771_10001365_pt1 | contig 16195 bp, 11 predicted proteins | sample 0116_SJ02_MP15_1_FD_133139 | JGI IMG/M metagenome (GOLD analysis project Ga0187771, IMG submission 133139) | Tropical peat soil microbial communities from peatlands in Department of Meta, Colombia - 0116_SJ02_MP15_10_MG | ecosystem: Environmental > Terrestrial > Soil > Wetlands > Peat | place...
AAGTCTCGGCAAAATAGTGCTAGTTAGACTCAAAGGCGGAAAAAGCCTAAGAGGCAAACTTAAAGGCTTCGATCAACACCTAAACCTTGTACTTGAAGAAACCGACGACAATACTGATCCGCAGAACGTCAAGAAACTGGGTGTAATAATCGTACGCGGTGACAACGTAATAATAATATCTCCGCCTCCACGGTGACAACATGGTCAAGGGAACGACGTCATTCGGTAAACACGCAGGAAAAACCGTTCACATACGATGCAGAAGATGTGGCAGAAGAGCCTATCATGTAAGGCAAAAACGCTGCGCGGCTTGCGGCTATGGTGCTTCGGCTACCCTCAGAAAATACGCGTGGCAAACGAAAACGCTAAACAGGAACAGAGCATTCTAATTCTAGGCTTACTGGGATAGTTGGAAGAATCTTTTATCCAATCTCACGAAGATTAGTGGTCCTTTGCTACGGGAAAGATTTCTCGCTCGCTTCAACGTGCCATTGACAAGGTTCAAGACATCTTCGTTTTTCTTTACGTCGATCTTTTCCATGGAACCAAGCTCCATTTTGACCAGGTTTTCTGAGAGAATGGTGGTTCCACAGATTTCGCCGTTCCTTATCAGCGATTCTACCACAACATCTTCTACTTCGCGTCTGTTCGGAAGAGTGTTCCACAAAGGTTCTGCGTCGCATATTTTCTTGCCGACCTTCTGCCAACTGTTGTTCTCTTCCTCTTGCTGTCCTATGAGTAATTTTACCCGTTCATTCCATTTTTTGATCCAGATGCCCGTCCAAACGTTCACGAATTCTTCCAGTTCCTGCGGTTCTTCTTGGTGGAAACTGTAGAGTTTTTCGATAAGTTCGTAATCGGCTGATTCTTGCCCCATAAGGCTCCAGTGGACTTTTAAAAAGTTCATCAAGTCTTCGTCAGCTATTTCTAGAACTCTTCTGTCGGAGCCTTGCAGGTCAAGCTGCGGGTTTCGGTTCCGCAGGCTTTCCATCAGCATCACTTCAATGAAGTTCATTGAGTGCCTTCCCAGAGCCTTCTTCTCTAAACAAAACTATGGCTATGTTGGGTTAATTAAAGGTTATTCCATGATACTTCTATAAGATTAGACCTTGTTTTACTTCAGGTTTCGATATGTTTCTGGCTTCGATACAAGTTGGTCAACAATTTTTTGGAGTGGTTAGGTTTTAGGATGTTTGTAGATGTTGTGGTAGATGGTTTATGTCGGGTATTATCAAGTCAGGGTTTTCTTTTTCCAGTTCCTGCCGTGTGTAGAGACCCGTGAGGACGGCGACGGTTTTTGATGTGGCGGCTTTGCCTGCTTGTATGTCAACTATGGAGTCGCCGATGATGGCTGTGTTTTTTACTTGGACGCCGAGTTGTTGTGCGGCTTTTATCACCGCGTCAGGGAACGGTTTAGGTTTTTTGACGTCCATCGTTGTAATCACTGTTTGGAAATAAGATAGTAGTTTTAGTTTTTGGAGTTCTTTGGTGATTTGTTTTTTGGGTATTGAGCGCAGTGTGACAAGTGCGAGGGGCATGTTTTTGGATAGCGTTCGTAGTGTTTCGTACACGTTTGGTATGGGTATGGCTTTGTTCATAGTGGATACGTAATAAGCGTCGATGTAGGCGTGCAAGAACTTCTTTATTACTCGTGATTTTCTCTGTTCTGGGCTGAAGAGGTCGCGCATGGACTGGTTTTGTTCCATTCTTTTGGCTATTTCCACGCCTATTCGTGGGTCGTATGTGGTTACGCCTATAGCTATAAAGCCTGCTGCTGCCGCTTCTAAGAGTGCTTGTGTTGGGTCTACAAGCGTGCCGTCCAAGTCGATGAGTAAAGCCTTGACACTGATTTTGTTTTGTGATCCCATTATTGTGCCTGCGTGTTTCTGTTTGTTTGAGAATCGCTGAGTTCTTATAGTTTCTGTTGAGGGGAAAAGGTTTTAAGATGACAAGTTGGAGACATCTCCCGCAACTCCCTTTTTTTCTAAGAAAGCCTGCTCCGCTTGTATGAAGACTATGTTATAGATGTGAGAAACCGGGACTGTGAGCCTATTGTCGGTCGAAATCTCCAAAAAAATTCCAGGTTCTGCAAGTGGTCTCGTACTGATGATATAGGCTGCAGGTGCGTGAAACTCTGCCCTTGAGTGCTTGTTAATCATGAATTAAGCTGATGCGAAATTCGTAGGATAGAAAAAGACGGAGATTGAATGATGCCTACTGCTTCTATTTTCTGCGCTTGACACGTTTGACGCTCATTAGGCCTATTCCCAAAACTGCGACCAACACCAAGTACAACGCCAGCGAGTCTAACGCTGCGAGTCCTATTGGGAAAGAGTAGCCTCCGACCGAGGTGACAGCAAACTGAATTGTTATGTGATACGTGCTCCCTGTGGGTTCGAAGTAGATGAAGCAATATGAGTTCAGCAAACCTGGCGTTTCATTATAATGGGTAGTAACAAAACTAATTGACCCATGGTCCTTTTGTATAGTGGGGTTTCCTAGGATACATGGAGAGATGACGTTAACCCAGGCCGTATTTACTACGGTGAATGAGATAAGGAGGGGGTTTTTACTCACGGAGGGACTTTGAATGGTACCGGTCGAGGTGCAAGCTATAAGTACATCATGAAGGAGTCCCGCTGATGGTGGTGGTGAGTAGGTAGACCATGGATTTGTCCAAGGAACGGTTAGGCTGAACGTGGCCCCAGTAAAGCCTGACGGGTAATTAGGCGTGATGTCTACGAGGTTGTTGTTGAGGAGGATGGTCTGCGTCGATATGTCGTTCTGATCGAACCATATCAACGGTCCCGGCGTTTGATCCACACCAAGGTCTAAGTTAGGGTTAATCTCCATGTTAACTTTAAGGAGGTGACCAGAACTACTCGCTGGTGTCGCCGTGGGAAATAGGGTTATGGCGTAGAACGTGACTGTTCCAGTAGTGTTGTCGATTGTCCCTGGAATGAACTGGCTTTGAGCCGGCGGAACGTTATTGGTCAGGAAGCCTCCATCTTCAACGCTTATTACTTGAATAAGGCTTTGGTTGAAATGAAAGCCGCACTGAAAGGTGTACAGGTTTTGCACGTTGGTTACATTTATCCATGCCGTGAGCTTCTCTCCAGGCCAGTCGCTCGGGTATGTCCAAGTAAATGACGCTGGGTCTACTGCGATTCCACCGGCGCATGCGATAACATTAACGGTCGCGGTATTAGAGGTTGCGCGCCCGCTACTCGAGTCAGTAATAGTTAGGGTAACTTGGTAGGTGCCAACAGCAGGAGGTATAAACTCAAAGGTGCCAACCTGATGTGAGACCGGAGAAGAGCCAACAGTCCAGGTGTAATAGTATTGAGGCGTGCCACCGCTGACTGTTGAAGTGAACATTTGGAACCCGCTGGTGCTTATGGTTGCGCTAGTTGGCGAAATGGAGACTGAGAGTGACAGAGCGTGCGCGTTTGTCGAGAAAGTTGACGCAATGAGAGCACTTATCATTATCACTAACAATATTTTCTTCATTCCTTCTTTCTCCTTTTTCACGTTTGGATATTTATTTTATCGCGCTTGCTTTCTGAGCGCTTCTGGGAGGAAGTTAACCCAAGAAATGCCATAAAGACTTACAGTTTGATGATTGAATGGCGCTTTCCTTGTCTCCCTCTTTCACCAATAGGCGTACTGTGAGTATAAATGACTTGTGAAACCTTGTTCTATGCATGCCCCTTTGCTTTAACCCGCGTCACCTAACTGGGTTTGAGGGCGTGAAGCTACGTGCGTAAAACATTGTCTATAGCTGGGACAGAGCTTATAGAGATGCCTGCTGTCATGGTGAAGTACAACCCATTCGCCGAAAAAGCAGGCATGCGCAGAATCCGGATTCAAGCTCCCAGTTCAAACGTCACTAAAATTGCCGAGCTACTCTCAAAGCTTGGCTTAAACGTCGATTTGCTCGGAAGTAGTCGATACATCGTTTCGATGCTGTCCAAAATGAAACCAGAAGACATCGCCAAGATCAAAGAGGCGTTTATCACTTATTCGACGCCCCGATTCATGAAACAGTTCAGCTTACACTTGCCGTACGGGTACAGAGAAGAATACGTCAAGAAAGTGAAGGACTAGATTTAGAGAGGCTTGCGGGTTTGATTAAGGTCTGCAGCTTCTTATTGCAGACGAAAGTGTATCTACTGTGGCAACATCACTAGCTTGATTTTGGAGCTTGCATGGCTGTTATTCGCCAGCATGTACTTTCGCCCTGTGTGTGCCGCGTATGGAAAAATTCAGGTCTACGAAAGATTTTCTTCCCGCGGGGCTTAAGGAGTGAGGTTAGAGAATTCTTCCATAAAAGATAAATGTTGGTTCTTCCCATAGGTGACAAAGGCAGGGGAGTAAGGGTATGTTCGGGAAATTTTGTTCAGCGGTCTTTTTGGTTCTTTTGCTAACCAGCCTTTTAACAGCAGCTCTTAGTATCCAACCAGCCAAGACATTTGAACCACTTCAAAGTAGCAGTTTGGTTGGATGGTGGAAATTCGACGAAGGAAGCGGAACCATAGCCTACGACAGTTCTGGAAATGGCAACGACGGAACGATCTATGGCGCAATATGGACAACTGGACAAAATGGAAGCGCATTACAATTTGACGGGGTTGATGATCACGTTGCCATTCCTGATTTATACGCTTCAAGTCCTTCAGCCCTGACAGTTGCCGCATGGATAAATTCCCCCTTGCCAGGTGACGGATCATCTGTAATTCACTATATGGACAACGGTGAATTTGTTATGGCAACTTCTGGAGGTCCTGGAGAACTGGTATTTGGTGTCAAATTGACAAATGATAAATGGTACGATGTTTATTCAACGACGACGCCGAATGTTTGGCATTTCATTGCGGCGACATGGACAATGGGCGGCAACCTTGAGCTTTACGTGGATGGCCAACTTGTAAGCCAAACAACAGTACCGGACTATTATCTTTATTCCTCTGGATATGGTTCAGTTATTGGAGCCAGCTGGCCTTATCCCCCCACCCAGTATTTCAATGGCCTCATGGATAACGTAAGAGTTTACACAACTGCATTGTCCGCTGATGAGATAGAAGCCTTATACGGCTCTACAGTCACTTTTACCGAGTCAGGACTGACTCAAGGCAGCGAATGGTCTGTTACCTTTAACGGCGCAACCCAGGACTCAACCTCGGGCTCCATCATATTCAACTCACAGCTAGGCATCTACCCCTTCTCCGTTACTCCGTCACCTGCCTCACCATGTTCGGACGGCTTCATCAACGTAACGGGTAGCATTACTGTACCCTTAGAGTGGGTAAGCACTGGCGCAACCACGTATTACATAAGTATAAACGCATATGGCCTGCCTAAGGGGACATTTTGGTCAGCCACTTACGGCCATATAATTGCAAACTCAACTTCTTCTCTCCACAGGTTCTCGTTTCCTAGCGGAGGAGATTACCGCTTCTCCATGAGCAGCGCCGGTTACGTCACAGAACCGTCTTCTGTCGTTATTGAAGTAGGGCTGCATGGCGGACAGAAGAGTGCGACAACGCAAGTGATATTTATTCCGAAGGGTAATCCATGCAACTTTGTTAATAATTGGAATCCTTTATTGTACTCTTACAATCAGTCCTATACTGCCACAACTTGGTCGTCTGGGGGAAACTGCTATGGTTTCGCAAGCACTGCTCTGCTGTACTTTATGCACAGCATAACGGGCGGCAGTACTTATCCATATTATCCGTCACAATCACCGCAAGCGAGTGCAACTTGGAACCTCACTCTCCCTTCAAACTATGAAACATTGAACAACGCTTCACTCGCTGTGATGATTCATCAACAGTACGATCCCAACAATGATGTGCCTAAGATAGGAGTAGACGAAAGTAGACAATTTGTGCTTCTTCAACAAAGTCTGGCCCTGGGGGTTCCTGTGGTTTTAGGTATGTCGGACGCAAGTGGCGATAACATCCATTCTGTAGTAGCCTGGGGAATTGGCATGCTTAAAGATCAAAGTTATGCAATCGCCGTCTACGACCCTGGCTGGCCTGAGTCAACGCAAGTGGTGTCTTACATCCCGGCGCGCGCTCTCTTCGTCTATGGAATTTATAGTTCGTTTGTTGTAATAAGCCCAAAGATTATTGACAAGAGCTGGTTTGCAAGCGCGATTTATTGGTGGTGTAGAAATTGGAAGCGCCTTCCAATTTATAATTACTACATAGTTATTGGTTACGTCCCAAAACCGTCTTCCAAAAGCATAACTGTCAAAAGCAGTGAGTGGCCGGAGCTGCCGGCTGACAGGTTCACAGGAACGGGCGACTCACGAACCTTCGTAAAAGGCATTCCATACAGTTCCGGCATTGAAGAGGGAAACGTTCAGGTCTTCGGCTTTCCCTCTTTCAGCGCAGGTGAGCCTGTTATTGACCCGGGCTTGAACCAGTCGACGCTTCTGATAACATCTGTTGAAAACGATTCTGGGCAACCTTTCGGGTATGGGTATCTCATAAACGCTACAACGCTGCAGGGCACGCTAAATTATACAGTCACTCCTTCCAGTGGTGGCTTGTCAATAAACGCGGGGGGTAACGCCTTGAACGCGAGCGTCAGCTTTTTCTCTGCGACTTCTCAGGGTTATTCGGTCTCTCAGGCGTTGAACGTCTCGTTGGCGGCATCGCAGACGGCTAATTTTCCAGCGTTCTACGTAGCGAACGTGGCGCCCTCCAAGACTGTCGTCACGCAGGGCGCCAGCGATGGAATAAACGTTACAGTTGCTAACAAAGGCAACTCCACTGAAACGTTCAACCTGAACGTCTACGCCAACCAAACGCTCATTGGCTCGCGTACAAACGTATCTCTTGCAAGCAACTCAACTACCACCATCACACTTGATTGGGACACAACAAGCTTCGCGTACGGCAACTACACGATAAGCGCCTCCGCCCAGCCAATCTCAGGCGAAACAAACGCAGTCAACAGCGCTTACACCGATGGTACGGTCCAGATAACAGCGCCAGGCGGAGCCAACGGTTTGGTTGGGTATTGGAAATTCGACGAGGGAAGCGGAACCATAGCCTACGACAGTTCTGGAAACGGTAACGACGGAACAATCAATGGAGCAACATGGACTGATGGAGAGTTTGGAAAGGCCCTGGACTTTAATGGAGTAAACAGTAGCGTTAAGGTTAATGACTCACCCACATTAAACATAACTGGAGATCAGTTCACGCTCAGCGCGTGGGTGTATCCAAGGGCGCAAATTGCAGGAGGCGGAGATATTCTTGCAATGAGATCGGGGCTTGTCGTTCAATATTATATATCTTGGTGGTCGAACCCCACCGGGGTAGGCTTTGGCACAGGTCTGTACAACGGATACAATACGTGGTTTGGGGCAAACACCTTCCATCCATTGAATACTTGGTACAACGTTGTCGCGGTTTACGACGGAACCAGACTCCGTCTCTTCGTTGATGACCAACTCGAAATAGACCAGCCTGTAACAGGCAATCTGCAACCTCTCAATGTTCCTCTGTATTTCGGATGGACGTGGGGGGCTTTTAACGGTAAGATTGACGAGGTCAAAATTTACAGTAGAGCTTGGTCAGCTGTTGAGATTCAAGCTGAATACGAACGCAGCTTGTCCGTCACTATCTTGCCTAGCTCCGTTGGGATGGATGTTGATCAGGCGCAGCTCTTCAGTTCCAGCGTGTCTGGTGGTACTTCTCCGTATTCTTATCAGTGGTACCTGAACGGTGTTGCCGGGTCTGGTGCGAATGGTGCTACGTGGACTTTCACTCCGTTGTCGGCAGGTTCTTACACAGTCTACGTGAAAGTCACTGATTCAGTAGGCGCCACTGCAACGTCTAACACCGCATCAGTCACCGCGAATGTTGACTGGTGGCCCATGTTCCACCACGACGTGACGCACTTTGGATACTCGACGTCAACGGCACCAACGACAAACCAAACGTTGTGGAGCACCGCCATCGGTAGCTGGCCCGAGGATCTTGCTGTTGCTGACGGCAGAGTATTCGTTGAGTCATATGGTGGCGAAATCTATGCCCTGAACGACAGCAGTGGAAAAATAATTTGGGGCTTTACAACCGAAGGAGTGCTCTCGGGCTCTCCTGCTTTTGCCGGCGGCATTGTATATCTGGGCTCAGCTGATTACAACATCTATGCTTTGAACGAAGGCACTGGAAAACTGATATGGAACTACACAACCGGCGGTACTGTGTATTCTTCTCCTGCTGTTGTTGGTGGTGTTGTTTACGTGGGCTCGGCCGACGATAATATTTACGCACTGAACGCCACAACAGGCACGCTGAAATGGAAATATGCTACGGGAAACTCCGTATATTCTTCGCCTGCAGTCGTTGATGGTTTGGTTTTTGTGGGTTCAAATGACTTCAAGGTTTACGCGCTAAACGCTTCCACCGGTGCCCTCAAATGGAGCTACACCGCAGGCGATTGGGTGGATTCTTCTCCTGCTGTCGTGAATGGTGTTGTTTTTGTGGGCTCAGATGACGACAAGCTTTACGCGCTAAACGCTTCTACGGGCGCGTTCAAATGGAGCTATACAACCGGCTTGGCCGTGAGGTCTTCTCCTGCCGTTGCTGGTGGTTTGGTTTTTGTGGGCTCAATTGACAACAAGACCTATGTTCTAAACGCTTCTACAGGCGCCTTAGTATGGAGTTACGTGACTGGCGGTCCGGTGTACTCTTCTCCAGCCGTTGCTGGCGGTATTGTTTTCGTTGGCTCAGAGGACGACAAGCTTTACGCGCTAAACGCTGACACAGGCGCCTTAGTGTGGAGCTATACGGCTGGCGGATACGTGTCGTCTTCTCCTGCCGTTGTTGGTGGTGTTGTTTTTGTGGGCTCATCATACCCATTCGACGACACGGTTTACGCTTTTGGTTTGTCTGTGTCTTTTTCTGAGTCTGGCTTGCCTCAGGGTGCTCAGTGGTCTGTTACCTTCGACGGTCAAACTCGGAGTTCTACTTCAAACTCTATCATATTCAACGCAGTGAATGGCGTTTATCCCTTCTCGGTCACTCCGCCTTTTGGCTATGTGGCTTTTCCATCGTCTGGCAGCGTAACCGTCAACGGAGCGAACGTAGCAGAGCACATCATGTTCATACGGCTCATACCGAACCGCCCATGGATTCCGCCCTCCCTCCTAGGTGGCGGGTACTACGGCGGACGGTTCGGGGGCGTCGCGATTCCGTTCTAACGTGGCGTGCTAGTCTATTTTGAGTCCTTTTTCGAGTTTCTCCATTGTTCTTTGGGTATTACTTTCCATTGGCGCGCGCTTTACGAACTTTCGAGTACTCAGCTGTGAACTCTTTCTGTTATGAGACTTAGTTTTTCGGCGTCTTGTAGTAAGGCCATACGTAGAATTTCGCTCTCTGATTAGCCAAGTTTGGTGGTTACTTGTTGAAGGTTTCTCGTTGCTGTCTGCTCATTTCTTGGAAACCTTGCTAAAAAAAGACACGATTACTTCTTCACCTGAATTAACTTGGTTCTGACCGCCTCTGCTACAAACTGGGCTCGACTACGGTACCCTAACAACTTCTTATCCAGAATCTTATCTACCTTATCCGCGTTCTGCGTGTTATTCTGATTGTTCTCACGGTTTTGCTACAACGTTTTTGCATTTTCTCTTTTCCTACTTGTCTCTGTTCATCATTGAACGGTAGACCCCCAGAAAAAATATCGACGCGTCGATACTTTAGCTTGGCGCTCGCGCTAGACTGGCACTAATTCGAATTTGAGGAAGCGTCTGCTCCTTCTATACTCAGCTGTCACAAATCTTCCAAGTCATGGTTATCCCGTCAAGAGGATTCATGATTTCTTGAGAGGATACAAAAGCGTTCAGCTTTGTTGATCAACCCAGAACGCCCTTTTAAAGTTCGCACCTATTAGTTTTCCATAATTGTGGAAAACGTAGAAGACCTGCAGAGCTACAAGACTTAGCCGACGCAGTGCATCACAACTGTTATTAAAAACAAAAGCGAAAATACTATTGACGTCTTCTCTCAGCGGTGTCTCCTCAGATAATTTGGTGTCTTTTGAAGCATTAGTCAGATTTGAGTAATTTCGGGGTATACGTTGAACCTCAAACTACTGAAACGAAGGGCTGAGATGTTGGATGCTGTTAGCACTGGGCTTCATCCCGCTGCTGTTATTGCTCAGTTGGCCGAGAAGTTTAGTGTTAGTGAGCGGTGTTTGTGGAGTGACTGGGAGCGTCGGGAGAAGTGGGTGCCCGTGCTTCTGGGTCTGGAGAAGTATGCTGGCTTCTGTGAGACGGTTGAGCGGAAGCTTAACGCTGTGGAGAAGGCTGCTTGGAGCGTTTACGTCGAGGCTAGTAACGACAATGCGCGTGTGGGTGCGCTCCGGACGGTTCTTGAGTCTCTAGAGCTGCACGGTAACATGGTTCAGACTAAGGATCTCCTGGAGCGCCTGGCCAAGCTGGAAGAGCTTGCTGACGAAAAGACTCCTAAGAAGGGTGGAGTATGGTGACGTTGAAAGTCTCATTGACCAAGCGGGTTGAGAAGCTTGAGGAGGCTTTTGGCGCCCTGCAGCCTAAGGACGATTGGACGGACTTCTACATGTGGGGTGGCAGGGATGGAGGGATCTTTGGACACTCGCATTACCGCGTTTGGAAGAGTCGAGGAGAAATCTTGCATACACCGTGCACTGACGAGGAAGAATTGGAGATTATGCGGGCGCATTATGAGGATGAAGGTCGCAAGTTGCCCGGTGGAAGTGCTGAAGTTTCTTTTGCGGAGTACCTTAAATGGTTCAACTATCTGTGTTCAGAGGTGCTTGCTGAGAGGCAGAAGGTGATTATTGAATGTGTAAGGCGGGAGACGTTGGCGAACGGTTCTGATCAAGTGCGAACGGGGGATTGAAAAGATCATGAATAATCGGTCGATCCTGAGAAGGTTAGAAATTCTGGAGCACAGGCTGCAGGGTGAGCGGGAAGGCTGTGAGTCGGGGGCAGAGACGTTGGAATTGTTGCGGCAACTTGAAGAGATTAACGAGGAGCTTCGAAATGAGCCTGGCTATGACGCGGGTCAGGAGAGTGAGGAGACTGAGAGGTTGGTTGAACGATTGATTGAGGAGGGCTTATTGCAACGGCCGAAAGCGGTCTTGGGTTGAGTATTCCTGCTGCTGAGCTTATCGACGTTGACCGTTTGACGGTTGATGGAAGGAATCCTAATCGCTTAGGCCCTCGGCGGTTTGAGGCGTTGAAGAAGAGTATTCTGCGTTGGGGCTTTGTTGTTCCGATCATAACGAATAAGGATCTGCTGGTTGCTGATGGTGAGCACAGGCTCAGAGCTGCGAAAGCGCTCGGCATGAAACAGGTCAGCGTAGTCAGGTTGCCCGTGGACGAAGTGGACAGGCGCCTGATCAGGCAAGTGATGAACAAGATTCGTGGAGAGCACGATCTCTTTTTGGACGCTGAAGAGTATTTTCAGATAGTGTCCGCTGGCTCGCAAGGGCTGCTTAAGGATTTGTTGAACGAGAACGATCTCAGAATAGGCAACCTGCTGAAGCTGCGAGAACCTTTCAAACCCGATGATAAAGGGTTGAGAGATGTTGCAGAGAAATTTGCTTCTAACCTTGAGAATAATCAACTAGACAGAGACTTGAACACTATCAAGCCCAAGGAGCCTCTAACGGTCAAGTGCAGTGTAGAGTTTTCCACCAAGACCGATGTCACAGAGAGGACTGTTGCTGTTTGTGAGGCTTTTGGGCTGGGAGTTGACGAGGCTAAGCGTTTTGTTGTCTTTGATGATTTCAGGCTTGACTTCAACAAGGGCGATTTAATTCTTGTCTGTGGCGATTCGGGCGGGGGCAAGACTCTGCTCCAAAAGGCGTTCAAGCAGTTCTTTGGCGATCAGGCTATTGAGCTGGGCGACCTGCAGATCAATCCTGAAGAGGTTCTCGTTGAAGGCGTGGGCGGAAACACTAGAGAGGCCATTCAGATTTTGAGTCTATGCGGCTTGAATGATGCCTTTCTCTTTCTTAGAAGGTTCAAGGAGCTCAGCGAGGGACAGAAGTATCGATACAGGCTGGCTAAACTGCTGAATTGCAAAGAAAAGAGCGTGTGGATTGTCGATGAATTTTGTGCGACGCTTGACCGTGTCATGGCGAAGATCGTTGCGTATCTGTTCCAGAAAGTTGCCCGCAGGCTTGAGAAGACTGTCGTCGTCGGAACCACACATGACGATCTTATCACTGATTTTCAACCAGATGTTTTAATCAGAAAGGGATTTGAACGAGACGTTGAAGTTACGAGGTTCGATCCTAAGCCCAAGCCTTGCAGCGTCTGCGAACGTATGCACGTGGAGAAGGGCGGCATCGAGGATTACGACCGTTTAAGTCGATTTCACTACCGAAGCAAAGGAGAGAGTGCAACGGAAGGGCTTAGAATGAAGGATTGTTACAAACTCCTTTTTGGTGACCAATTGGTTGGAGTGATTGTTTATTCTCATTCTTATCTCAACCTGAAGCCGCGGAACATGGTCTTTGGAGATAGATACGCCTTCACGCCTGGTGATCTATGCAAGGCACGGTTGATCAATGATGAGGTTGCGAGGATCAGCAGAGTAGTTATTCATCCGAAGTTTCGAGGCATCGGCCTAGGCGCTTTTCTGGTCCGAGAAACACTAAGTAGAGTGAACGCCAAAGTTGTCGAGGTTCTGGCCGTGATGGCGAAGTACAACCCTTTCTTTGAGAAGGCAGGCATGCTCAGAGTCGATTACCAGAGAGACGAGATTCCAGTCCAGAAGAGGATTCGAGGGTTCTTGGGAGCACACGATTTCGACTTCACTCTGGCAAAGTCGAAGACGTACTGCAACGATTTCTTCAGCGAACTTGACAGCCAAGACAAAGAAACGCTACTTGGCTATCTGTCTGATTTTGGCGCTCAACCATTCATCAAGATGAAAACAGCCACGCCAGACTTGTTGACTCGCGTTCTCTCCTCAGAAGGAGTCTATCTATATTGGATCAATGAGGCATTGTGCAAATAAATCGTTAGTTTCTTACACTCAGGCGCACGCGCTAAGAAGTTTGTTTCAAAACTCTTATTTGGCAATGAGGCCACAATTACGCTTGAGAGGGTCGAGAATTGAAGGGTATGGCTTTAAGCATCATTATTTCATCGTTGTTATTGAGTATGTTCTTTTTTGCATTTACAGCTCAACCCGCAAAAGCGCAATCAGAAATCATCTATATCAATCCTGATGGAAGCATAAGCAGCCCTGTTCCTGCGAACATCACCACTCACGATAATGTCATGTACACTTTCACGGGCAACAACTACCTGCCGGTTCAGGTGCAAAGAAACAACATAACTATCGACGGAGCTGGTTACATGCTTAGCGGCTCTGGATCTGGAGTTGGAATATACCTCTCCGCGACATTCTACGTCACAATCAAGAATACCAGCATTGCGAACTTCTGGTATGGCCTTTCTCTCAATTCTTCTTCACACGATACCATATCCGGAAACAACATAACAACAAACGACGTTTATGGCGTCTATCTCGATTCTTCGTCCAACAACAGCATTAGCGGGAATAACATAGCAAACAATGTTGGTGGCATCGGTCTCTATTATTCTTCCAGCAATAGCGTTAGCGGAAACACGTTCACTGATGACGGTCTTTTTGTTTGGGATTCTTTCGGAAACTCTGTGAAGAGCAACACGGTGAATGGTAAGCCGCTCGTCTATCTTGAAGGTGTGGCAGGCTATAGCGTGGGCGATGCGGGACAAGTGGTACTCGTCGAGTGCGATGGCATAAGGGTTGAAAACCTCAACCTGTCCAGCGCAAGCGTTGGCGTGCAATTGTGGGGAACAAACAGCAGCACCATTTCCAGAGACAACACGACAGCAAACGAATACTATGGCATCGGTCTCTATTATTCTTCCAGCAACAGCGTTAGCGGGAACAACGTAGCAAACGACGATGATGCCATCTTTCTCGATGTTTCATCCAACAATAGCATTAGCGGGAACAACATAGCAGACGATAGTGTTGGCGTCTATATCTGTTATTCTTCCAACAACAGCGTTAGCGGAAACAGCATAACAGGAAAAATAACAGTTGAGGTGTGGCCTTATGGCGTCTATATCTCTTCTTCTTCCAACAACAACGTAAGCGGAAACAGCATAGCAGGCAACTACCAGGGCGTCTATATCTATTATTCTTCCAACAGCAGCATATGCGGGAACAGCATAGCAAACAATCATGATGGCGTAGTTCTCGACACTGATTCCAGCAATAGCAGCATAAGCGGAAATATCATAGCAAACAATGGTGTTGGCGTCGATCTCGATTATTTGGGTAGTAGTATCTTTCACAATGATTTTTTAAACAACACGCAACAGGTAGTGTCACTTTCGAACGGTACCTGGGACAGTGGGTATCCTTCTGGCGGAAACTACTGGAGCGACTATCAAACACGGTATCCCACCGCTGCTGAAATCGACAGTTCAGGTATCTGGAACGAGGGATACGTCATCGATTCAAACAACATAGATCATTACCCTCTTGTTGGTCCAACGATGCCATTAACATGGGAATTTCAGGCATACCCTAATAATATGGTTCAAGTTTATAGTAACTCTTCTATCTCTTCGTTCGAATTCAATGCTACTGAAAAATCGATTAGTCTTAACGTTGCAGGCAAAGCTGGTACGAGCGGATTCTGCGACATCGCAATTCCTAAGAGCTTGATATGGGGCACGATCACGGTCACCAAAGATGGCATTCCGCTCGTGAACGGCACAGGCTACATTCAAACAGAAAACAGCACATTCTACTTTATCCACATGACGTATACTCATAGTACACATACGTTTGTGATTAAAGGCACTGAAGCAATGCCAGAATTTCAGCCCTTCATGCTGCTGCCTCTGTTTATGATAATAACGCTACTCGGAGCCGTCGTCATCAAGAGGAAACGAAACGTCAAAAGATAAGCACACCTACCTTACCTTATCCCAAACGCCGCGAGCTTCCTAGACGAGTACAGCAAGTACAAGAAAGAAATGCCGTTGAGAAAATATCTCTAGCGTCTGAGCATAATCAACCGATGTAGGAGGAATTGCGTCTAGTCGAGTATCTCTACGACTTCGTTTATTCTTATGCACAGTGTCCCTTCTACCCTGTAGAAGTCGGCGGTTGCCCTGAACCTTGAGTTCCTCTTTATTAACGCTCTTGGTCCGTTGTACTCTTCTGGAGTTAATCGTGCCCTCCACTCATCGTTGACTATAACGACGGCTGCGTTTGGAATTATCTTCTCAACCGTTATGTCGTACGTCTTTTCGTGATCAGTAGGCCTCGCGGCTGATGCTACGACGTATATGCCTTCATCATTCTCGGCGAGGAGGTCTTCCTTAACCATTTTTTCAACAGTCGCCTTCAAGACCGGAAGCGTTGTGCCCTCGTACTCCATGTCAGAGGCGATTTGAGTCATGTCTGCGCCCGTGCTTCCCCTCTCCAAGAGTTTCATGTACAGGATTCGCGAGGCACGCCTGACCTTTCTGTCCAGGTCTCGCAATGCTCTCACTTCGGGCTTTACGATTGCTGCAGGTTCAACCTTGACCTGTCTTGCTTCCTCCTCGAGCGTTCTTAGTTCTAACGGTGTTAGCGGGTTTGGAGCTGGCTTCTGGCGCTTCCTGATGATGGGTTGGAGCTTCATGTTTATGTTTTCAGCTACAGTCCTCATTTGTTCGGTTCTTCTCTTGCTGGCGTAGAGGTATATCATGTCGAGGCTTTCGTTGGTTGCCAGGATTGTGACTTTTCCAGGTGTTTTTCTTCCTGTTCTTCCGCGTCGTTGTATGTACCTTATCTCGCTCGGTATGGGCTCGTAGAATATGACGTGGTCAACTGCCGGTATGTCTAGGCCTTCTTCGGCTATGCTGGTTGCCACGAGTACGTTCAAGTCGCCTTCTTCGAGCATCCTTATCCTCTCTGCTTGCTCCTTCTGAGTGAGACCTTTGTCTAACGTTTTTGAGGCTTGACCGACGAACCTGTCGGCTTTCACGTTTGGGATTCTGCTCAGCTCTTCAACCAGATGGCTTGCCGTGTCTCTGTACTGCGTGAAGGCGAGCAGTCTCGAGGCTGGCTTCTTCTCGACTTGTTCTTGGACGATTTGTTTCAGCAGTTCGGCCTTCGGATGCTCT
>Ga0187771_10001366_pt1 | contig 16192 bp, 12 predicted proteins | sample 0116_SJ02_MP15_1_FD_133139 | JGI IMG/M metagenome (GOLD analysis project Ga0187771, IMG submission 133139) | Tropical peat soil microbial communities from peatlands in Department of Meta, Colombia - 0116_SJ02_MP15_10_MG | ecosystem: Environmental > Terrestrial > Soil > Wetlands > Peat | place...
AATCGTAATACCACGCTCACGCTCTTCAGGCGCATTGTCGATCTGGTCGAACGCCTTGAATTCGGCCTGGCCCTTGCCGGCCAGCACCTTCGTGATGGCAGCAGTCAACGTGGTCTTGCCGTGGTCAACGTGACCTATCGTGCCGATGTTTACATGCGGTTTGTTACGCTCGAATTTCGCCTTCGCCATGATAACTGGCCCTCCTGAAAGTGTTGTTAGCTTAATTAACCTTTTACTTTTGCGACTATTTCATCTCCAACCGACTTGGGTACCGGTTCATAATGGTCGAACGTCATGGTGTAGGTTGCGCGACCCTGGGTGGCGGAGCGCAGGTCCGTGGAGTAGCCGAACATGGATGCCAGCGGCACCATGGCGGTCACTACCTGGGCGCCGGCACGGGAGTCCATTCCCATGATGCGTCCGCGCTTCGAGTTCAGGTCGCCGATTACATCGCCCATGTACTCTTCGGGAACGACAACCTCAACCGACATGATCGGCTCAAGGATGATGGGGCCGGCTTTTGCGCACCCCTCTTTAAAGCCCATGGAACCTGCGATCTTGAAAGCCATTTCAGAGGAGTCAACCTCATGGTAGGAACCGTCGATCAGGGTTATCTTGACGTCAACAACCGGGAACCCGGCCAGGACGCCGTTGTCGGTTGCTTCGAGAACGCCTTTGCCGACGGCGGGGATGTATTCGCGGGGCACAACGCCGCCTTTGATGGCATCCACAAACTCAAAGCCCTTGCCGGCCTCCTGGGGCTCGACTTCCAGCCACACGTGGCCGTACTGACCGCGACCGCCGGACTGGCGGACGAACTTCCCTTCCACCTTGACCTTTTTGGTGATGGTTTCGCGGTAAGCAACCTGGGGCTTGCCCACGTTCGCCTCGACCTTGAATTCGCGCATCAGGCGGTCAACGATGATCTCCAGGTGCAGCTCGCCCATGCCGGATATGATGGTCTGGCCGGTCTCCTCATCGGTCTTGACGCGGAAAGACGGATCCTCGCTGGCAAGCTTGGCAAGGCTGATGCCCAGCTTTTCCTGGTCGGCCTTGGTCTTGGGCTCGATGGCGATGGAGATAACCGGCTCGGGAAACTCAATGGATTCCAGGATAACCTGTTTTTCCTCTTCGCAGAGCGTATCCCCGGTTGTGGTATATTTCAGGCCGACGGCAGCGGCGATATCGCCGGCATAGACCTCTTTGATCTCTTCACGCTTGTTGGCATGCATCTTCAGGATGCGGCCGATACGCTCTTTCTTACCCTTGGTGGAGTTGTAGACATACGAGCCGGCCGTTACCACGCCGGAGTAGACGCGGAAGAAGGTAAGCTGCCCGACAAAGGGATCGGTCATGATCTTGAAGCCGAGAGCGGAGAAGGGCTCGCTGTCCGACGCCTTGCGCTCGATCTCCTCGCCGCTGTCCGCATCCACACCCTTGATGGCAGGAATGTCCAGCGGAGACGGCATATAGTCAACCACCGCATCCAGCAGGTTCTGAACGCCTTTGTTCTTGAAGGCGGAACCGCAGATAACCGGGCAGATCTGGATATTGATGGTGCAGGAACGGATGGCGGCCTTGATTTCAGCCTCGGTCAATTCTTCACCGCCCAGGTATTTCTCCATAAGGGCGTCATCGTGACTGGAGATCTCTTCGATCATCTGTTCACGGTACACCTTGGCATCGTCCAGCAGGTTGGCCGGAATCTCTTCCTCGTGGTATTTTGCCCCCAGGGATTCTTCGTCCCAGATGATAGCCTTCATGGTGACCAGGTCAATGATCCCCTTGTAGTTCTCTTCCTTGCCAACCGGTATCTGGATGGGGAGCGGATTAGCCTTGAGGCGATCCTTGATCATCTGCACGCCGCGAAAGAAATCCGCGCCGACGCGGTCCATCTTGTTGATAAAGGCAATGCGGGGAACTCTATATTTATCAGCCTGGCGCCAGACCGTCTCGGACTGGGGCTCAACGCCGCCAACCGAACAGAAAACCGCAACGGCGCCGTCAAGAACACGCAGGGAGCGTTCGACTTCAATGGTAAAGTCAACGTGACCCGGGGTGTCGATGATGTTTATCCTGGAGTCCTTCCAGTTACAGGTGGTCGCAGCAGAAGTGATGGTGATGCCGCGTTCCTGCTCCTGCTCCATCCAGTCCATGGTTGCAGTGCCTTCATGAACCTCACCGATCTTGTGCGAAACACCGGTGTAGTAAAGGATGCGCTCGGTAGTCGTCGTCTTGCCGGCGTCTATATGAGCCATGATCCCGATATTTCTGTATTGTTCAAGCGGTGATAAGCGGGGCACACAATCCTCCAAATAATTATTACGGTCCGAAATTACCAGCGGTAATGGGCGAAAGCGCGGTTGGCCTCGGCCATCTTGTGAACGTCTTCACGCTTCTTCACGGCCGCACCCCTGTTGTTGTAGGCGTCAAGTATTTCGCCGGCCAGTTTGTCCTTCATGGTCTTCTCACTGCGAGCGGTCGAATACTTGATCAACCAGCGCATGGCCAGAGACATGCGGCGGTCGGGACGAACCTCAATCGGAACCTGATAGGTCGATCCGCCGACACGGCGCGACTTGACTTCGAGCATCGGCTTGATGTTGTCGAGACTCTTCTTCAGAACCTTGATGGCCTCGTCGTTTGCCCGCTGGGCAACCAGATCGAGCGCGCCGTACAGAATGGACTCCGCAACGCTCTTTTTGCCCGCCAGCATCAAGGTGTTGATCAGCTTGGCAACAACCTTGTCGTTGTATTTTGGATCCGGCAGAATGACTCTTTTCGGAACTTCTCTTCTTCTTGGCATATTCAATCCCCTCGGCAAATCAGGTCAAATATTTATTTAGGACGCTTGGCCCCATATTTGGAGCGACTCTTTTTACGGTCCTTCACCCCGACCGAGTCAAGAGTACCACGAACAATGTGATAGCGAACACCCGGAAGGTCCTTGACCCTGCCGCCACGAATCAGGACAACGGAGTGCTCCTGAAGATTATGGCCGACACCGGGAATATAGGACGTAACCTCTATCCCATTGGTAAGACGTACCCTGGCGACCTTACGAAGAGCCGAGTTCGGCTTCTTGGGGGTCGTCGTGTACACCCTCGTGCAGACACCGCGCTTCTGCGGACAGCATTTCAGCGCAGGCGCCGTAGACTTGTCCTTCTTCTTTTCCCTGCCCTCACGAATCAACTGATTAATCGTTGGCATAATCGTACTATTCTCCCGGCACAAAAATATCCAAACACCATCTTCGCCCACAAAGAAGCGAATCGCGAAATTAACAAATTTCACAAGCGGCTGTCAAGCCATTTATGTATTTTGCAAAAAAACAGAACCGCCGCACACAGCTCCGTGAGCTTGCGCAGCATACAAACACATCAACAACGCGTTTTTGGTTTCGAGTTGCCGACTCAGCGCGCGCGATAAACAGCTGAAAGGGAATGGAATAGGTGTAGGGCCGGAATCTCACCGGCATCTCCATTCATGGCTTTTGCGCTGAACCTTGGTACTTCTGCAAACTCAAAAGACTTTTCCTTTTACTACAGCACAACGCTTTTTGTCAATAAAAAAACGTCTGTATATATTTTTTTCATTGCCGGGTTGCGAGCGGGGGCAATCCGGCGCCCCCCCAACCCGTACAACTGCGGTCATAACTAAATGTTAAGCTGCTTCCTGGTCATCGTCAACCAGGTCGGTTTCCCGATCTTCCGGCTGCGCAGCCACCTGGGCCTGGGTTTCTGCCAGCAGGCGCAGGTGCCGGTAGCGGCCAAGTCCGGTCCCGGCAGGGATGAGACGTCCCATAATAACGTTTTCCTTCAGGCCGCGCAGGTAGTCGACCTTGCCTTCTATGGCCGCCTGGGTCAGCACTTTGGTCGTTTCCTGGAACGATGCCGCCGAAATGAACGATTCGGTCGAGAGCGATGCCTTCGTTATGCCCAACAGCAGCGGTTCGGCAATGGCCGGACGTTTACCGTCGTTAAAGGCCTTCTCGTTCTCTTCTTCAAAGACCCACCGTTCCACCTGGTCGTCCACCAGCAGATTGGTGTCGCCCACCTCTTTGATGCGAACGCGCCGCAGCATCTGGCGCACAATGGTCTCGATATGCTTGTCGTTGATCTTGACGCCCTGGAGACGATAGACCTCCTGAACCTCGTCAACCAGGTACTTGGCCAACTCTTTGACCCCAAGCACGCGCAGAATGTCGTGCGGGTTGGAAGAGCCGTCCATGAGAGCTTCACCGGCGCGGACGTGGTCGCCCTCGTGAACGCTGATATGTTTCCCTTTGGGTATCAGGTATTCTTTCGGTTCGCCCAACTCCGGAGTAACAACGACCTTGCGCTTGCCCTTGGCATCCTTGCCGAAGGAAACCCGTCCGTCAATTTCGGAGATAACCGCGAAATCCTTGGGTTTGCGCGCCTCGAACAACTCGGCGACGCGCGGCAGACCACCGGTAATATCCTTGGTCTTGGTCGTTTCGCGGGGAATCTTGGCAATGATATCGCCGGCGCTGACCAGCGCATCTTCCTGGACATAGATGTTGGCTCCGACCGGCAGGAAGTAGCGGCCAATGGTTCCGCTGCCATCGCCGCTCGTATCCTTGATGGCGATGCGCGGCCGCTTGTCCGTATCCTTGGTCTCGATGATGACCTTGCGCGAGAGGCCGGTTACTTCGTCCAGTTGCTCCTCTATGGTGACGCCCTCGGCGATGTCGCCGAACTTGACCTTACCGGCAACTTCGGTGAGGATCGGCATGGTGTAGGGGTCCCATTCGGCCAGGGTGGCGCCCTGTTTCACCTTGCCGCCCGGCGCGATCTTGATCTTGGCGCCGTAGACGACCGCGTATTTTTCGCGTTCGCGGCCGGTTTCGTCGATAACGGCGATTTCGCCGTTACGGTTCATGACGATATGATGTCCTTCGTTGTTCACAACCGTGTTCAGGTTGATGAACTTGAGAGAACCGTCGGTGCGGGCTTCCAGAGAGGTCTGCTCGGCATGGCGGGAAGCGGTGCCACCGATGTGGAAGGTCCGCATGGTCAACTGGGTACCCGGTTCACCGATGGATTGGGCGGCAATGACGCCAACCGCTTCACCCATGTTGACGATATGGCCGCGGGCCAGATCGCGGCCGTAGCACTTGGCGCAGATGCCCCGGCGGCTTTGGCAGGTAAGCACGGAACGGATCTTGACCTTCTCGAGGCCGGCGTCCTCGATGCCCTTGACCAGGTTCTCGTCGATCTCCTGGTTGGCCTCCACCAGCACCTCGCCCGTAACCGGGTCGAGGATGTCGTCAAGGGCCACGCGCCCGAGGATACGGTCGCCGATATGCTCGATGATCTCGCCTCCCTCGGTCAGGGACGACACGGTCAGGCCGTCCAGGGTGCCGCAGTCATCTTCGGTAATGATGGCGTCCTGGGCGACATCAACCAGTCGGCGGGTCAGATAACCGGAGTTGGCGGTCTTGAGCGCCGTATCGGCCAGACCCTTACGGGCGCCGTGGGTGGAAATGAAGTACTGGAGAACCGTCAAGCCTTCACGGAAGTTGGCGGTGATAGGGGTTTCGATGATTTCACCGGACGGCTTGGCCATCAAACCGCGCATACCGGCCAACTGGCGTATCTGCTGGGCCGAACCGCGGGCGCCCGAATCGGCCATCATATGGATGGCATTAAAGGACGCTTCCTGGACCTCGCTCTCCTCAACGAGGAAACTCTCCTTGGAAAGGTTGTCGAGCATCTCCTTGGCAATGTCCTCAGTGGCCTTGGCCCAGATGTCGATGACCTTGTTGTAACGCTCGCCGTCCGTAATGAGGCCTTCGGTATACTGGTTCTGAATCTCCTTGACCTCGTCCTCGGCCTTGGTGATGATGGCCGCCTTCCCTTCCGGGATGACCATATCGTCCAGGCAGATGGAGATACCGGCCAGGTTGGCGTAGCGGAAACCGATTTCCTTGAGGCGGTCGGCCAGGATAACGGTTTCCTTGCTGTCAGCCAGCCGGTAGCAGGTATCCACGAGGTTGGACAGCTCCTTCTTGTTGAGCACCTTGTTGATGGCGCTGAACGGCACCTGCCGGGGGAGGATTTCCCGCATGATGACGCGCCCGACGGTGGTATCGATCAATTGCGGCTTTTCGTCGCTGGCCAGGTTTTTCATCCTCACGCGGATCTTGGCCTGCATATCGACCTCGCCGGCATCGAAGGCGATGCGCACCTCGTCCGTGGACGAAAAGATCTTGCCGGAGCCCTTGACCTTGCGGTACATCCGCTTGCCGGTGGCAGAATCGATCTTGGCCCGGCCGGTCTTGTCGTCGGGATCGGGCTCATACAGGCGATCGCGGGTCATGTAGTAGGCGCCAAGCACCATGTCCTGGGACGGGACGATGATAGGCTTGCCATGGGCCGGCGACAGGATGTTGTTGGTGGACATCATCAGAACGCGGGCCTCCACCTGGCTCTCGATGGAGAGGGGGAGATGAACGGCCATCTGGTCGCCGTCGAAGTCGGCGTTGAAGGCGGTACAGACCAGCGGATGCAGTTGGATGGCCTTGCCCTCGATCAGCACCGGTTCAAAGGCCTGGATACCGAGACGGTGCAGGGTCGGCGCACGGTTGAGCATCACCGGGTGTTCCTTGATGACCTCTTCCAGCACGTCCCACACTTCCGGGCGTTCCTTTTCCACCATCTTCTTGGCGCTCTTGATGGTGGTCACGTAGCCCCGTTCTTCCAGCTTGTTGTAGATGAAAGGCTTGAACAGCTCCAGGGCCATCTTCTTCGGCAGACCGCACTGGTGCAACCTGAGTTCCGGACCGACGACGATAACCGAACGGCCGGAATAGTCGACGCGCTTGCCCAGCAGGTTCTGGCGGAAACGGCCCGATTTACCCTTGAGCATGTCCGACAGCGATTTCAAAGGACGCTTGTTGGGGCCGGCAATGGCGCGGCCGCGGCGGCCGTTGTCGAACAGGGCGTCAACCGCCTCCTGGAGCATCCGTTTTTCGTTGCGGATAATCACCTCGGGCGCCTGCAATTCGCAGAGGCGTTTGAGGCGGTTGTTGCGGTTGATGACCCGGCGGTACAGGTCGTTCAGGTCGGAGGTGGCGAAACGGCCGCCATCCAGCGGCACCAGCGGGCGCAATTCCGGCGGGAGAACCGGGATGCATTCCAGGATCATCCACTCCGGCTTGTTGCCCGACGATTTGAACGCCTCCACCACCTTGAGACGCTTGGCGGTCTTCTTGCGTTTTGCCTCGCTGGTGGACTCCATCATCTCGGCACGGAGCGAGACAGCCAACTCGTCCAGGTCGAGCGAGCGGAGGCAGTTGCGGATAGCCTCGGCCCCCATACCCCCCTCGAAGGCATCGCTGCCGTATTCCTGCTGGGCCTTGAGGAATTTTTCCTCGGACATCACCTCGCAGAACTCCATGGGCGTATTCTTGGGATCGCTGATGACAAATGCCTCAAAGTAGAGGACCTTCTCAAGATCCTTGAGGGTGATGTCCAGCAGGTTGCCGATGCGCGACGGCAAAGACTTGAGGAACCAGATATGGGCTACCGGCGTGGCGAGATCGATATGGCCCAGCCGCTCCCGGCGCACCTTGGAAGGGATGACCTCGACGCCGCACTTTTCGCAGATGATGCCGCGATGCTTCATCCGCTTGTACTTGCCGCAGTTGCATTCGTAGTCCTTGGTGGGGCCGAATATCTTGGCGCAGAACAGACCGTCACGCTCCGGCTTGAAGGTGCGGTAATTGATTGTTTCCGGTTTCTTAACCTCGCCGTGGGAACGCTCCCGAATCTTCTCCGGCGATGAAACCGATATCCTTATGGCTGAAAAGTGGAGTGGATCTTTGGGTTTATCGAAAAAACTGAAATAATCTTCCACGATGCTCTCCTCCGTTATTCTGAAGCTCCGCGACGATGCCGGCCTGGCTGTCCACGAAGGTATCCGTTAATTATTCCTCGTCCCCTTCCAACAATTCCACGTCAAGGCACAGCGACTGAAGTTCCTTGATGAGGACGTTGAAGGATTCCGGCAGGCCCGGTTCAAGGGTGTGCTTACCCTTGACAATGGCTTCGTACATCCGGGTGCGGCCGGAGACATCATCCGACTTGACGGTGAGGAATTCCTGGAGCGCGTAGGATGCGCCGTACGCCTCCATGGCCCAGACCTCCATCTCTCCCAGCCTCTGGCCGCCGAACTGGGCCTTGCCGCCCAGCGGCTGCTGGGTAACCAGACTGTAGGGTCCGATGGAACGGGCATGGATTTTGTCGTCAACCAAGTGATGCAGCTTGAGGACGTACATCACGCCGACAGTAACCTTGTGCTTGAACGGTTCACCGCTGCGGCCGTCGAAGAGGGTTACCTGGCCGGACGAGTGGAACCCGGCCTTTTCCAGCATCCCCTTGATCTTATCCTCCGAAGCGCCCTCGAAGACCGGCGACGCCATGGGGACGCCGCGCTGGAGACGACGGCACACCTTCAGCAACTCCTCCTGGTCGAGGGAGTCAATGAATCTGGCAAGCTCCTTGTCATCGTACGCGTCTTTGACATATTTTTTCAGGTTCTCTTCCGAGAGATGCTTCTGCAGCATCTCCTCGATCTTCCAGCCGATACCCTTGGCAGCCCAGCCAAGATGGGTTTCAAGTATCTGGCCGACGTTCATACGGGAAGGTACGCCAAGCGGATTCAGCACGATCTCCACCGGCCGGCCGTCCTCCATGTAGGGCATGTCCTCTTCCGGCAGGATGCGGGAGACGACACCCTTGTTACCGTGGCGGCCCGCCATTTTATCACCGACCTGCAGTTTGCGCTTGATGGCGATATAGACCTTGACCATCTTGATCACGCCGGGCGGAAGGTCGTCGCCGCGCTTGAGCTTCTGTATCTTGTCGTCAAAGACGTTGTGGATCAGGTCGATCTGGCGGTTCAGCGTTTCCAGCACCTGGTGCACCTTCTCGTCGGTTTCGTCGCCGTCGCTGGTGGAAATGCTTGCCCAGCGCTCGATCGGCAGACCGTCGAGAACGTCATCGGTGATCTTTTTGCCTTTGGCCAGGATCAGCGTCCCTTCGCCGTCTTCCAGCTTGACTGCCAGGGTCTTGCCCACCAGAAGGCGTTTGAGCTTGCCGATCGCTGAGCCGCGGATGATGCGGATCTCGTCCTGCTCATCCTTTCTCAGCTTGTTCTCTTCCGCCTTTTCGATCAACTCCGTGCGGGCATCCTTGTCGTTCCCCTTGCGGGAGAATATCTTGGCGCCGATAACGGTTCCCTCGACTCCCGGCGGCACGGTAAGGGAGGTGTCGCGGACATCGCCGGCCTTCTCGCCGAAAATGGCGCGCAGCAGCTTTTCCTCGGGTGAAAGCTGGGTTTCCCCCTTGGGAGTGATCTTGCCCACCAGGATATCGCCCGGCTTGACTTCGGCGCCGATGCGGATAATGCCCGATTCGTCGAGATCCTTGAGCGTTTCCTCACCCAGGTTGGGGATATCGGCCGTGATCTCTTCCTTGCCCAGCTTGGTATCGCGGGCCACGCACTCGAACTCCTCGATATGGATCGAGGTGTAGCGGTCTTCCTTGACCATCTTCTCGGAAACCAGGATGGAGTCCTCGAAGTTGTAGCCGCCCCACGGCATGAAAGCCACAACCACGTTCTGCCCCAGGGCCAGTTCCCCCATATCGGTCGAAGGGCCGTCGGCAATGACGTCGCCCCGCTTGACCTTGTCCCCCACCTTGACCACCGGCCGGTTGTTGATGCAGGTGTTCTGGTTGGAGCGGGCAAACTTGATCATGTTGTAGATATCGACGCCGGTGCCGGTCTCATCGAATTCATCCTCATCGATCTTGACGACGATGCGGGAGGCGTCGACCGATTCCACTTCGCCGTTATGCCGGGCAATGACGGACACGCCGGAGTCCTTGGCAACGATCCGCTCCATGCCGGTGCCGACCAGGGGAGAATCGGCCCGCAGCAGGGGCACGGCCTGGCGTTGCATGTTGGAACCCATCAGGGCGCGGTTGGCGTCGTCGTTCTCCAGAAACGGAATCAGGGCCGCAGCAACGGACACCAATTGCTTGGGCGCCACGTCCATCAGCTCGATCTCGTCGCGATGCACCAGGATAAACTCGCCGCTCTTGCGGGCTGAGACATAGTCATTGACGAAACGGCCGGTTTTATCCACCTCGGCGTTGGCCTGGGCAATGGCGTGCCCTTCTTCTTCCAGTGCGGAGAAAAACCGCACTTCGCTGGTCAGCTTCCCTTCCTGGACGATGCGGTACGGGGTTTCCACGAAGCCGTGTTCGTTGATGCGGGCATAGGTGGAGAGCGATGCTATCAGGCCGATGTTCGGACCTTCCGGCGTTTCAATCGGGCAGACGCGGCCATAGTGGGTCGGATGAACGTCGCGGACCTCGAATCCCGCGCGCTCGCGGGTCAGGCCGCCGGGTCCGAGGGCCGAAAGGCGGCGCTTGTGCGTAACCTCGGACAACGGGTTCGTCTGATCCATAAACTGGGAAAGCTGGGAAGAGCCGAAGAACTCCTTGACCACGGCCGAAACCGGTTTCGAGTTGATCAGATCGTGGGGCATGAGGTTTTCGACCTCTTGCAGGCTCATGCGCTCCTTGATGGCGCGTTCCATGCGCACCAGGCCGATGCGGTACTGATTTTCCAGGAGTTCCCCGACGGCGCGCACCCGGCGGTTGCCGAGATGGTCGATGTCGTCGATGGTGCCCCTGCCGTTTTTAAGGTCGATCAGGTAGCGCACGATCTCCAGGATGTCATTCCTGGAAGAAGACGCCACGATGCCGGTGTACAGATCCTCGAAGATCATACGGTTACGGCGCAGGATCTCGATGGCGCGCCGGTTTTCATCATAGACGCCCTGGTCGATCAGGTCGGACAGCTTGGCGGTCGCTGCACGTAAGGCAAGGGGAGCGAAAACGTCCTTCTGGAAGAAGTCGTGATCCTTGATGAGGTTGTTGAACTCCTGGACCAACTGTTCCGCCAGTTTATCGGGCACCGGCTGCGCAAGATCGCACTTTTTCAGCGCCTTGACCAGTTCCGCAGGGAGCTTCGACATCAGGTACCGGGAGAACCCGTCTTCCGACCCAACGAGGCGAGCCGCCAACTCGCGCGTATCGGCGACATCATCTACGGCCAGCATGCAGGGGGCATTGAGGACCGTGCAATCCGGCCATACTTTCAGGCCAAGCTTGTAATTCAGTTTGAGACGCCCCACAGCCGACAGATCGTAACGCTCAGGATTGAAAAACAGGTTGTCGAACAGCGCCAGGGAGCTCTTCAGCGTCGGCGGGTCGCCCGGACGCAAACGGCGGTAGATCTCTATCAGGGCCTCGTCGGTGCTGCTTATCTTGTCGATCAGCAAGGTATCGCGGAACGACGAGGTGATGTGCAGGTTATCGATAAAGAGCAGTTTGAAGCTCTGGACACCACGGGCCTTGATCTCGTCGAATTTGGCTGCGGTTACTTCCTCGTTGCACTCCACAATGATCTCGCCGGTCGCGGGATCCACGATGTCCGCAGAGGCATAGCGGCCGACAATCCCGTCAATGCCGACCGGCACCACCTTGATGCCGTGGTCGATCATCTTCTTGATGGATGCCTTGGTGTACTTGCGGTTGGCCTTGACGAGCACTTCGCCGCTCTTCGGATCAGCCACGTCCACCATGGATTTCTGCAGCGTGAGCAGTTCCGGATCAATACCCTTGGACAGGATATCGCCATTGAGGAAGATCTCTTCACTCTTGTAATAATAGTTGAGAAGCTGCTCGACGGAATAGCCAAGCGCCTTGAGCAGCACCGTGGCAGGCATCTTGCGCCGGCGGTCTATGCGCACATACAGGATGTCTTTATGGTCAAACTCGAAGTCAAGCCATGATCCGCGATATGGGATCACCCTGGCCGAGTAGAGAACTTTGCCGCTGGAGTGGGTCTTGCCCTTGTCGTGGTCGTAAAAAACGCCGGGAGAGCGGTGCAACTGGCTGACGATAACACGCTCCGTGCCGTTGATGATGAACGTTCCGTTATCAGTCATCAACGGGATCTCGCCGAAGTAGACCTCCTGCTCCTTGATATCCTTGATCGCCCTGACACCGGTTTCTTTGCCGGATTCCCAGATAACCAGGCGCACCTTGACCTTCATGGGCGCCGCAAAGGTCATGCCGCGCTGGTGGCACTCTTCCACATCATATTTCGGCTTGTTGAGGGTATAGGAAACGTACTCCAGCGACGCGCTCTCGCTGAAGTCCTTGATAGGGAACACGCTTCTGAAAACGGCCTCCAGGCCGATGTTTTTCCGGGATTCGGGTGAAACCTCCTGTTGCAGGAAACGGTGGTAGGAGTTTTTTTGTATATCGATAAGATTGGGAATATCAATGATGTTCTTAATCTTGGCAAAGTTTTTACGCAACAAGTGGTTATTGGCGATCGAATAAGCCATGGCTTCTCCTTTGGCGAGTATCATCAAGACATCCGGCAAAACCGCGCAACCTACCGGATTTACAGACTACCAGAACGGGAGGGAATTGCTCAAACGGCACAAGCCAAGGCCGCTCAAGGCGACCTTGGCTTTCATTTCTATGTGTGAATGGCCTACTATTTGATCTCTACTTCTGCGCCGGCTTCTACCAGCTGTTTTTTGGCATCTTCGGCTTCCTGCTTGGAAACGCCGGTTTTGACGGTTCCGGGAGCGCCATCGACCAGGTCCTTGGCTTCTTTCAGGCCAAGACTGGTAAGTGCGCGGACAACCTTGATGACATTGATCTTGTTGGCGCCGGCAGCCTTCAGGACGACGTCGAATTCGGTCTTCTCTTCAGCGGGCTCGGCGGCAGCGGCAGGGCCGGCAACGGCAGCAACGGCCACGGGAGCAGCAGCAGACACGCCGAATTTGTCTTCGAGTTCCTTGACGAGCTCTGCAAGCTCAAGAACGGTCATGTTTTCGATAAAGCTGATTACTTCTTCTTTGGTGATAGCCATGTAAATAGTCCTCCGATAAATTTTATAGAGCTGTTCGATGTCGTGAATAATTAGTTTCCGGCTTTTTGGGCGCGAATCGCGTCAAGGGCGCGAACCAGGGAACCCGGCAGTGCCGCGAGCACACCAACGAAGTTGGTGGTGGGCGCCTGAATGGAGCCGAGCATCTTGGCGAGGAGAACCTCACGCGACGGCAGATCCGCCAGCGCCTGGATCTGCTTCACGTCCAGCAGTTTGCCGGAAAGCACGCCGGCCTTCAGAACGAATTTGCCCTGGGGGTCCTTGGCGAACTTGCTGAGCACCTTGGCTGCATTGACCGGATCGTCGTACGAAATGGCAACCGCGGTCGGTCCGGCCAGATATGGGCTGAGCGGTTCGGCGCCAGTCCCTTTGGCTGCGAGATCGAGCAAGGTGTTCTTGAATACCTTGTATTCAACGGACGCGCCACGCAGTTCGTTACGGAGACTCGTGGCCTGGCCCACATTCATACCGCGGAAATCGGCCAGAAAAACCGCCTTCGCGCGTGTGAGCCGCTCATGCATCTCTGTTACCAGTTCCTGCTTGCTATTCTTGTTCAAGCGACTTCCTCCTTTCTTTTGGTTTCTGGGGCAGAGCCCCGGCCAAAGTCAGGAAGCGCAAGGCGAAACCTTACGTTACCCAAGTCTCGGCAGGTCCGGCATCATCACCGGATTAAGCGCTCCCGGCGCCTGCTGTCTATGACTTTGGCTGCATAGCCTTAACAACGGGACAGCTATATCTGAGCAGTCACTTCGCTGATATCGAGATTGATACCCGCCCCCATGGTGGAGGAAACCGAGATCTTTTTGATGTAGGTGCCTTTGGCGGCCGACGGCTTGGCCTTGACCAGCGCCTCCACGATGGCCAGGACGTTGCCCTTGAGCTTCTCAGCCTCAAAAGAAACCTTGCCGACCGGAGCATGGACAATACCGGCCTTCTCCACGCGGAACTCGACCTTGCCGGCCTTGCATTCCTTGACCGCCTTGCCGACTTCGAAGGTGACGGTGCCGACCTTGGGGTTCGGCATCAGGCCGCGCGGACCGAGCAACTTGCCGATCTTGCCCACAACACCCATCATGTCGGGCGTGGCGATAGCCGTATCGAAATCAAACCACCCTTCCTGAATCTTCGCCACCAGATCCTCGGAGCCCACATAGTCGGCGCCGGCCTCCAGAGCCTCTTTTTCTTTTTCACCCTTGGCAAACACCAGAACGCGCACGTTCTTGCCCAGGCCATTGGGCAGCACAACCGCCCCACGCACCATCTGATCGGCATGACGCGGGTCAACGCCCAGCTTCACAGCCACATCAACGGTCTCGTCAAATTTGGCATAGGCGGTCTTTTTGACGACATCAAGGGCTGCCCCAAGCGGATACACCTTGGTTCTGTCAATCTGAGATTTCGCCGCAGTATGCTTTTTCGCGCTCTTCGACATGATACAACCTCTCTCTGGTTCTATTAAATATGCAAACCCGTGGCTAGACGATATCCACGCCCATGGAGCGGGCAGTTCCTTCAACGGTTCTCATGGCGGCTTCAATGGAAGCGGCATTGAGGTCCGGCATCTTCTTCTTGGCTATCTCTTCAACCTGCGCCTTGGTCAGTTTGCCAACCTTCGTCTTGTTGGGAGTGGCGGAACCGCTCGCGATGCCCAAGGCCTTCTTGATCAGAACGGGAACCGGCGGCGTCTTGGTGATGAAGGTGAAGGAACGGTCGGCATACACCGTGATGACAACCGGTGTTATGGTGCCTTCGTCCGCCTGGGTCTTGGCATTGAACGCCTTGCAGAATTCCATGATATTGACGCCGTGCTGACCGAGCGCCGGCCCGATGGGAGGAGAGGGATTAGCCTTGCCGGCGGGGACTTGCAGCTTGATATAGCCTGTGATCTTCTTTGCCATTATGGTGCTCCTTTGTGTGCCAAATGCCGTTTATCCGGTATGACGTTAATTCTTTTCGACCTGCATGAATTCAAGCTCGACCGGTGTCGCCCGGCCGAAGATGGTCACCGTTACGCGCAACTTGCCCTTGTCCGGCTTGACATCTTCCACAATCCCGGAGAAGTTGAGGAAGGGACCGTCAACGACACGTACCGTCTCGCCCACCTCGAACTGGACCTTGGGCCGCGGTTTTTCCGCCCCCTCTTCCATCCGGCGGGCAATCTTGTTCACCTCTTCGTCACTGATCGGGAACGGCGTATTGCCACCCACAAAACCGGTAACCTTGGATGTTTCCTTGACAATGTGCCACGTCTCGTCGGTCAGTTCCATCTTGACAAGGATGTAGCCCGGAAAGAATTTGCGGGACGAGGTCTTCTTCTCGCCTTTTTTCAATTCCACTACGGTTTCGGAAGGGATCAGAATCTCTTCGAAAAACTCCTCCACGCCCTCGTTCTTTATACGCTCGAACAGATTCAGGCGGACTTTATTTTCAAAACCTGAATAGGTGTGAACCCCATACCATTTTTTGGACATAAGAAAATCCCTTTATCCCAGAATAAGCCGCATCAGCTTAGCCAGGACGATATCGCAAGCTCCCAGGTAAATCGAAATAAGAAAGATGATGACAACCACGATACTGGTCGTTGCCATGGTTTCCTTGCGGGTTGGCCAGGTAACCTTCCCCAGTTCTATCTTAACCGATTCGAAGAATGATTTTACGTTTTGCACGTTAGCTCCCGTAGTTACCTACAACCGCCTTTGGGTTTCGCGCCACACGAAGGGGGCGCTCCGCATTCGCTGAATGCTGATGGGAAAATTGGCAGGCCAGGAGGGATTCGAACCCCCAACATCCGGTTTTGGAGACCGGCGCTCTAGCCGTTAGAGCTACTGGCCTGCATGCCCGAAAACAACGATTATTTGGATTCCTTGTGAGGAGTATGCTTGCGGCAGAAACGGCAATATTTACTGAACTCGAGCTTTTCCGGCGTAGTCTTTTTGTTTTTGGTTGTCGTGTAATTCTTCTGTTTGCACTCGGTGCACGAAAGGGTAACGATGTCTCTCATTGAACTGTTCCTTTACCAATGACTCCGCTGCCGACGGAGAAGCCGGCAGCGGAGTACGGAAAATTATTCGATAATCGAGCTGACGACGCCGGCGCCGACCGTACGGCCACCTTCGCGAATCGCGAAACGCAGACCTTCGTCCATGGCTATCGGGGTGATCAGCTTCACGGTCATGGCAACGTTGTC
>Ga0187771_10001367_pt1 | contig 16188 bp, 11 predicted proteins | sample 0116_SJ02_MP15_1_FD_133139 | JGI IMG/M metagenome (GOLD analysis project Ga0187771, IMG submission 133139) | Tropical peat soil microbial communities from peatlands in Department of Meta, Colombia - 0116_SJ02_MP15_10_MG | ecosystem: Environmental > Terrestrial > Soil > Wetlands > Peat | place...
CCCCCCGCATCAGATCAGCCGCCTCGGCCCCGAGCTGATCACCGCCTCGGGGGGTTTGCGGGGGGCAGTGCCCCCCGCATGTCACGCGTCGTAGTAGAGGAAGAACTCATAGGGGTGGGGGCGGAGGGCCACCGGGTCGACCTCACGCTCGCGCTTGTAGGCGATATAGGTGTCGATGAGATCCTGGGTGAACACCCCGCCCTTGAGCAGGAACTGGTGGTCCTCCTCCAGAGCGTCGAGGACCTCGGGCAGAGAGCCCGGCAGATCCTTGACCTGCTCGGCCTCCTCCCCCTCCAGCTCGTAGAGGTCCGCCTCGATCGGGGCCGGCGGCTCGATCTTCCTGGCGATGCCGTCGAGCCCGGCCATGAGCATGGCGCTGAAGGCCAGGTAAGGGTTGCAGGTGGGATCCGGTGAGCGGAACTCGAGGCGTCGGGCCTTGGGGGAGTCGCTGTAGGTGGGGATGCGCACGCAGGCGCTCCGGTTGCGGGCGCTGTACGCGAGCTTGATGGGGGCCTCGTAGCCGGGCACGAGGCGGCGGTAGGAGTTGGTGGTCGGAGCGGCCAGCGCCAGCAGCGCCGGGGCGTGCCTGAGCAGCCCGCCGATGTACCAGCGGCCCAGGTCGCTGAACAGCGCGTAGCCGTTCTCGTCGTAGAACAGCGGGACCCCCTGCTTCCAGAGCGACTGGTGGACGTGCATGCCGCTGCCGTTGTCCCCGAAGAGGGGCTTGGGCATGAAGGTCGCGGTGTAGCCGTGCTTGTGGCAGACGTTGCGCACCACGTACTTGTACTGGAGCACCTGGTCAGCCATCTTCACCAGGGTGTCGAAGCGCATGTCGATCTCGGTCTGCCCGGCCGTGCCGACCTCGTGGTGATGGATCTCGATGTCCATCCCCGAATCCAGCATGGCGAGGACGATGCGGCTGCGCAGATCCTGAAGCTGGTCGGTGGGGGGCACCGGGAAGTAGCCCTCCTTGTGGCGAGGGCGCCAGCCCAGGTTGATCGAGCCGTTGCTGCCGCTGTTCCAGATCCCTTCGTCGGAGTCCACGAAGTAGTAGCCCTCGTGGGCGTTCTGGTCGAAGCGCACCGAGTTGAAGATGTAGAACTCGACCTCGGGACCCCAGAAGGAGACATCGGCCACTCCGGACTTGGCCAGGTACGCCTCGGCTTTGCGGGCCACGAAGCGGGGATCGCGCGAATAGGGCTGCTTGGTCACCGGATCGCGGACGTCACAGACGATGGCCATCGTCGTGATATCCAGGCACGGGTCCACGAAGGCCCGGCCCGGATCGGGGAAGAGGAGCATGTCGCTCTCGTGGATCTTCTGGAAACCGCGAATCGACGATCCGTCGAAGCCGATGCCGTCGGCGAAGAGATCCTGGGTCAGCTCCTTGGCCGGGATGCTGAAGTGCTGCCAGGTCCCGGGCAGATCGGTGAAGCGCAGGTCGATGATCTTGACCCCGGCCTCCTTGGCCCGGTAGATCACCTCCTCCGGAGTGGCTCCGGGCACCGCCGCGGGTGCTTCGGCTGCTGGTCTGGCCACACTCTCATCGATTGCCATGCGCTTCCCCTTGGAGTCCATCGCCGGCCGGGTGCGCCTGGCTGAGGCGGGCCGGGCCCGGCCCTGTGATCACATCCGGGAGAGCCTACCGGCTTTCGCGAGGGGGGTGCCATGGACGCCCAGGCCGAGAGCCGGGGAGGGGATCTTGTGCATCACGCACAAGATCGAGTGCACAACCTCCGGCCGCCGCGCACAGGCGGCGGGATCAGGCGGGCGTCCGAGGCTTGAGGGCGTCCAGCTTCGCCCGCGCCGCCTCCTGGTCCTTGAAGTAGAGCTTGTTGATCTCGATGTAGGGAGCCTGCGCCGCCGGGACGTCCTCCTCCGCGAAGATGGCGTCGACCGGGCACGGATCGACGCAGGCGCCGCAATCAATGCACTCCTCCGGGTCGATGTAGACCATCCGCTCCTGGTCATCGTCGCCCCCGTGGATGCAGTCGACCGGGCAGACCTCGATGCAGGACTTGTCCTTCAGGTCAACACAGGTCTCAGTCACGGTGTAGGTCATTGCCGCCCCAGTCTAACAAGGCACCGAGAGCCGGGGGGGGTGGCGGAGAACATTGCCTTGCAGCCACCGTCCAGCGAACCAACCGGGAAGCCGGGGCAAGGCTCCTCCGTTCGAGCCTGCAGCCTGCGGCTGCGGCCTTCACTCCGTGCCTTTCAGTGACCCCAGTGCTCGGGCTCGAGGTGGCGGATGGTGTCGTCGCCGCGCTCGCCGGTGCGCACCCGGACCGCCTCCTCCACCGGGAGGATGAAGATCTTGCCGTCGCCGATCTCGCCGGTGCGGGCGGCACCGACAATGGCCTCCACCATCGCCTCAACCCGGCTGTCGACCACCACCGCCTCGACCTTCACCTTCCGTTGCAGCGAGATGTTGACTCGGGTGCCGCGATAAGTCTCGGTGTAGCCGCGCTGGCGGCCGCAGCCCAGGACCTCGTTCACCGTCAGCCCTGAGGCACCGAGGGCATCGAGGGCGTCCTGGACGGCCTGGAGCCGATCTCCCCTGATGATCGCCTCCACCTTCTTCACGCGATGGTCTCCTGGGCGGACCGGGTGGGCACCAACTGACGCCGCGTCAAGTGAGCGATGACGTCGGGATGGATGTAAGCCCCGCCGGGAACTGGCATGAACTGCTCAGGATAGCCCCACATCCCGTGCTCGCTGATATCGAGCCCGGCCAGCTCGTCACGCTCGCTGACACGCAGCCCCACCGTCCTCTTGATCGCCCAGAAAAGGCCGAAGGAGAGCGTGAAGACGGTGGCCACCACGGTGACCACGGTCAGCGCCTGAGCGCCCAGCTGGGCGAAGCTGCCGGTGTAGAAGAGGCCACCGCTCCCGGTGCCGTTGAACCGGGCCAGAGCCGGGTCGGTGAAGAGGCCGCAGGAGAGCACCCCCCAGACGCAGGCCAGGCCATGAGCGGAAAGCGCGCCCACGGGGTCGTCGAGGAGGCGGTCGATGAGCAGCACCCCGAAGACCACGATCACCCCCGCCACCGCGCCGATGATGAGCGCGGCCCAAGGCTGGACGAAACCGGACGGGGCGGTGATGGCGGCCAGGCCGGCGATGGCTCCGTTGCCGATCATGCCGACGTCCAGGCTTCGCTGGCGCAGGTAGATCACGGTCATCGCTGACAGCGCACCCGCCGCGGCGGCGAGGTTGGTGACGATGACCACATCGGCGAAATGGAGATTGAGAGCCTGGAGGGTGGAGCCCGGGTTGAACCCGAACCAGCCGAACCAGAGGATGAGGACTCCGAGTTGGGCCAGCGGCATGCTGTGTCCGGGGATGGCGTTCGGCTGGCGGTCCCGGCCGAACTTGCCGATCCGAGGCCCGAGCAGGAGAAGCCCGGCGAAGCCCGCCGTCGCGCCGGTCAGGTGGACGACCGCAGAGCCGGCGAAATCCTGGGCGCCAACACCGCCCGCGCCCAACCACCCGCCTCCCCAGACCCAGTGACTGACCAGCGGATAGATGAAGCCGGCAAAGGGGATCGCGAAAAGGATGTAGACGACGAACCGGGTCCGCTCCAGCATCGTCCCCCAGACGATCGCCAGCGAGATAGCGCAGAACACGAACTCGAAGAAGAGCTTGGCGGAAGCGGGGACGTCGGAGCCGGCGAGCGCCGGGAGGTCCAGCGTGGACCCGGGCTGGAAGGAGGGTGCGAGGCCAGAGCCTCCGCCGATCAGGTTGCCCAGGAAGCCGCGCGAAGCCCCGAAGGCAAGCCCGAAGCCCACCGCCCAGTACACCACCGAGCTGATCGAAAGGTTGACGACGACCTTGGCCACAACGGTGCCGACGTTCTTCATCCGGGCGAAGCCGACCTCGAGCATGGCAAAACCGGCCTGCATGAAGAGCACCAGTGCCGCCGCCAGGACCACCCAGATGGTGTCGGCGGCAACGCCCGCCGAGGGTCCGGCAGAAGCGTCCGCAGCCCGAGCCGCGAAGGGAAAGAGCACCCCACTCAGAGCGAGACCGGTGCCGAGGCGAAGCCGCGCTGGGATTGACAAGTCCAGATCTCCGTGCCTGATCTGATCCCGGCGAAACCCTAGTGGAGGCGCACGGGCGGTCAGCATGGCCCCCCCGCACGAATGGGGAGGCCGCGGAGTTGGGCTCTCTGCACAGGAATCCGTGGCGCGACGCCTCGGGCCGCGCGACCGCGGGACTATCCCGTCGCTTCGAGGACGTCCCGGATCCTGAGGCAGAGCTGGAGGTTGAGACGGGTGGCGGGGTCGGCGAGGCTCAGACGGCCCACCTCCTCGATCCGGCGAAGCCGGTAGAGCACGGTGTTGCGATGCAGCCTGAGCCGCTGGGCGGTCTCGGTGGGCGAGCCGCGGCACTCGAAGAACGCGTCCAGGGTCTTGAGGAGATCCCCGCCGCCGCGCTCGTCGTAGGCCACCAGCGCACCCAGGGAGTCGCGGTAGAACTCGTGGAGCTCGGCATGCTGGGCCATTGCGTAGAGGAGGCGATGGAGACCGAGATCAGCGAAGTCGACCACCGGCGCCATCCCGTTCAGCTTGCCCCCCATCCCGATGGCCTGCTCGGCCTCCCGATGCGAGGCCCGGATGCCGGCCAGGCCGTGCTTGGGCCGGCCGATCCCGACCGCCACCAAGCCGCCGGTGGCAGCCCGGCAGTCGGAGACCAGCTCGGCGGCGGCCCGGCGCGGTTCACTGAGAGCGGCGCCGGTGACCAGCACCATCGCACCCTGGTGGGCGGCGACCAGGACCGGGAGCTCACGTCTCTGTGCCCAGCGCTGGGCGGCTCTGACCCCGCTCTCAGGCCATCCCTGCGGCATCGGTGACGAGGCCCGGGCGACCATGACCAGCGATTCGCCGGCCAGCGAGGCGCCCACCCTCCGCGCCCGCTCGAGCATCGACGCCTCCGAGCTGTAGGCACCGGTGAGCAGGGCGGTCACGAACTCCCCTTCAAGGTCGTCTCGGGCGGCCAGGACCGCGCGCTCCCGGTCCAGCTCGATGGCACAGGCCGAGGCCGCTCGGGCGCACCCCAGGCGAGCCAGCTGGCCGAGATCCAACTCCAGGCCGAGCACCGACACGAAGCCGCCGATCCCCTCTCGGAGAGGGATGGGCGCGACCAGACGGGCGATCCCGGGGGCACCGACCGGGAACTCGCGGACCGGAGGGTTAGCCGCCAGCACCACGCTGGAGTCGGCGAAGCGGCGGATCGCCGCCATCTCCGTGGACCAGGGGTCGATGCCCGCCAGCGGAGGTGTGGTGCCGGCAACGCGGCGGACCTCCCCGGATTCCTCCTGCCAGGCGGTGGCCAGGCCGAGCAGGGAGGCGAGACGGTCGACGATCCCACCCGGTCCGGCCCCGCCCAGGGCCAGCTCCATCAGCTCCGCCTGGAGCTCCTGGGCCCGATCGTGGAGCGCGGTCCGCTGGTCGAGGATGAAGCGGGTGGTGGCCTGTTGGACATCAGCGAGATGGCACTGATCGGGGAGCCGCAGCAAGGGCAGCAGGAGCCGGTCGGCGAGCTCCACCGCCTCGGCGGTCACATCCCCGACCACCGCGGCGGCGACGCCGCCCTTCTCCGCGAAGCTCTCGAGCACCCTGGGCAGGTCCAGCCTCTCGTCGAGGAGGTGGATCGAGCGGATCGCGATGAAGGCGACCTCCCCTCCCTTGATCGCCTCGAAGGCGGGCGCACGGGTGCGCAGGGAGGTGGCCCAGTCGACCTGCCGGTCCAGGCCGGCGCGACCCCCGAGCAGCTCGGTTCCGGCCGGCAGCGCCCCGCGCCAGACGTCCTTGACGGTGATCACACGCGGGTGCCCCGCGGGCAGCGGAGAGCCCATGCGGCGCTGCGGATCGTTGGGATCTGCCCCGCCGCAGCGCGGCGGTCAGCTCGCGGCCCGGCCGCTGCGCTCAGCCCGCAGCTGGAGCTGCGGCAGTGCACAAGCACTACGCGCGCTCCAGGTACTGCTCGATCTCCCAGGGCGTGACCTGGGCGCGGTACTCCTTGTACTCGAGAAGCTTCACCTCCAGGAAGCGCTCGGCGAGAGTGTCGCCGAGGGAATCCCGGACCACCTCGTCGGTCTGGAACGCGGCGATGGCATCCTTGAGGTTGTCGGGCAGCAGGCCGACGTTGCGGCGCTCCAGCTCCACGTCATCGAAGCCGTAGAGCGCCTCCTCGACCGGAGGCGGGAGAGCCAGCCGGCGCTCGATCCCATCCAGCCCGCAGCGAAGCATGACCGTGAAGGCGAGATAGGGGTTGCAGGAGGGATCCGGGCTGCGCAGCTCGATACGGGTCGCCTCCGGGCGGCTGACGTGGGGAACGCGGATCAGAGCCCCCCGATTGGTCCGAGCCCAGGAGACGAAGACAGGTGCCTCGAACCCCCGCACCAGGCGCTTGTAAGAGTTGATCAGCGGGGCCAGCACCAGGCACATGCCGGAGGCGTGGTGGAGCTGGCCGGCGATGAAGTGCTTGGCGATCTCGCTGAGCCCGTAGTCGTCGTTGCCCGCGAAGACGTTGCCACCATCGCCCAGGCGGCTCAGCGATTGGTGGACGTGCATCCCGCTGCCGGGCTGACCGTGGAAGGGCTTGGGCATGAAGGTCGCGGTCAGACCATGCTGCTGCGCGATCGCCTTCAGCGTGTAGCGGAACGTGACCACGTCGTCGGCGGCCTTGAGCGCCTCCTGGGCAGCGATGTCGATCTCGTGCTGGCCACCGGCGACCTCGTGGTGGACGGTGTTGACCTCCAGACCCATGCCGCTGAGCTGGTCCGCCATCGACTGACGGACGGCGACGCTCGGGTCGGTGGCGAAGTCGAAGTAGCCGCCCCGGTCGTGCGGCGGTGGCACCGGTCGGCCCAGCTGGTCACGGCTCAGGAGGTAGAACTCGATCTCCGGGCCGAGCCGGTAGCCGAAGCCGAGCGCCGCGGCCCTCTCGACGCTTCGGCGGAGCGCGCCCCGAGGATCGCCGGGATAGGCCTCACCGTCAGGGGTGGTGACCCAGCAGATCAGCCGTCCTGCGGGCGGATCGGCCCAGGGGAGCACCGCAAAGGTCGTCGGGTCCGGGATCAGGTACATGTCGGATTCGGCGGTCCGGGCCACCGACTCGACCGACGACCCGTCGAACCAGACCCCATGCTCCAGGGCCGAGGGAAGCTGGTCCACGGGGATGGTCACGGTCTTGACGGCGCCGGTCACGTCGGTGAACTGGAGATCGAGGTGGCGGACGCCGGCTGCCTCGGCGGCGGCCACGGCATCCGGAGGCTGGGGCCGGAGGCGAGAGGGGGTCATGGGCACCTCGTGATGCATGGCGCTTCGTACTGGATGCATGAGGATACCTGTGATTCTCGGCGATTGTCCAGGCCTCGACGTGGGCGCCCTGCTGACAATGCCCTCTACAGTTATACCTCATGCACAAGCACCCGCCGGGTCACATCACCCCATGCGGTCAGGGCCACGGCGTGGTGACGCCGCGTGACTGTGGGGTGACATAACGCGTCAATAGATGCAGATGTACTAAGCAAAGTGGAAGCCGGTTGATCTTGGGCTGGCCTGGAAGCCTGGTGAGAATGGGCGCATCCCACCGAACCGCATGAAGTGATTGGCTCAGTGCTCCCGCCCGACCCGATCTCCGTTAGGTCCCCCCTCTCGCCGCCCTGGGTGCGCCCGATCAGATCCGGGCGCGCCCGGGCGGCTCTGCTCTACGTGCTTGTCGCCGGGGCCGGCCTCGTGGCAGCGGCGCTGCTGCTGGCCGGCCTCTCCCCCCTTCCGGACAGGCCCCTGCTGGCGACGCGCGGGACCGCCGCCGCCTACCTGGTCATGGCCCTCGGCGCGCTCCTCAGCGCCGCCGGCGTCGCCACCGGGCCGGAGCACCATCCGGTCGCGCAGCCCGTGATCAGCGACAGCCGCCATGGTGGGAATCGCTGGCTCCGGCTCGGCCGGGCCCGGCGGGGTCACGGCAGCCGGTCCGACCGGATCCTCGACGTCATGGCGGGGATCAGCTCGGGCACCGACATCGAAGCGGTGCTGACGGCAGCGGGTGGAGCTGTCGTCGATCTTCTTGCGACCCGCACAGCGTCCCCGGTGATCGCCCGGGTGTTCAGGATCGAGCGCGACACAATGGTGGTCGCCAGCGAGCACGGCGCAATCGCCGGCGCCGCCTCGGGAGAGAGCCGTCCCCTGAGCGCCGATCCGCTCATCATGGCTGCGGTTGCCGGGGACCACACCCTCGCTGAAGCCGGATCGAAGCCCCACCGCGTGGCCAGTCCCATCCATGCCGGCCCCGCGGTGCGCGCGGTCGTGGTGGCCGAGAGGCGTGACCGGGCCTTCCGCGACGACGAGCTGACCATGATCGAGGGCCTCACCGCCATCGCCACCCTCGCGGTCAGCAACCTGGTGCGCGCCAGGATCGCCCTGGCCTCGCCCGCCGAGGCCGAGGATGCCCTGACCGGTCTTCCCGGACGGGCCGCCTTCGAGAGGCGCCTCCGCTCGGTGCGTGACCCCTTCGCCCTCATCGCAGTCGACGTCGACCAGCTCGACCAGCTCAACGGCGCGCTCGGGCACGAGGCCGGAGACGACGCGTTGCGCGCCGTCGCCCGGGCGCTGCAGGCATCGATCCGTGAGAACGACATCGTCTGCCGCACCGGCGACGACGAGTTCACCATCCTCACCGTCGGCGCCGCGACCGCGGTGGCCGGCAGTGTCGCCGAGCGGGTCCGTTGCCAGGTCTCCGAGCTCGCCGGCGGAGCGTTCCCGGTTCGGGTCAGCGTCGGCTGGGCGGTGGGCGCCGCCGGCGAGGACACCGACAGCGTGTTGGCCCGCGCCGACGAGGCCCTCGGCCGCGCCAAGCGCGAGGGACGCAACCGGGTGGCCGGGTCGATCACCGGCCGCCCGGCCGGCGGACCGGCTCGCGGCTGGGCCACATTGCTCAGCCGGACCCTCGCCTCCCAGCAGATCAACCCGGTGTACCAGCCGATCGTCACCCTCCCGGAGGCCAGGATCGTCGCCTACGAGGGGCTGGCCCGCCCGGTCAACCTCGACGGCGCTGACAACGTCGAGGAGTTCTTCACCACGGCTCACCGGCTGGGCGTGACCAACGAGCTGGATTGGATCTGCCGGCGGGCCGTGGTCAGAGGTGCGGAGACGATGCCTGCCGACGCCCACCTCTACATCAACATGGACCTCTCGGCGGTCTCGGACGTCGACGAGGATGTCGACCAGATGGTCCAGCTCCTGGAGTGGGCGGGCCGCCAGCCGGACCGCGTGGTGCTCGAGATCGTCGACGCCGATCGCTTCAGCAATCTCGGCCAGCTGGCTGCCCGGGTCGACGCCTACCGACGGGCTGGCTTCCGGATCGCCATCGACGACGCGGGCCGGCCGGGCATCGGCATCGGTCTCGTCTATGCGACTCATCCCGACGTCATCAAGATCGATGCCGGGATCGTCCGCCGCTGCCATGAGCAGGAGTCCCGGCGGGTGATCTTCGAATGCATCGCCTACGCTGAGCAGATCGGTGCCGCGGTGGTCGCGGAGGGCATCGACGACCTGGGCGTCGCCGCCGAGCTGACCCGGCTAGGAATCGACCGAGGCCAGGGTTACCTCTTCGGCAAGCCGGAGGCCTTCACCGGCACGGTCAAGGAGCTGGAGGGCGCGCCCGCCATGCTGCGCGCCCTCGCCGCCGCAAGCTGATCAGATCATGGGGCGGGGCCGGGGAGCGACGGCCCCGCCGGGTGGCGATGGGCTTCCGGCCGGCCAGGGAGAACCCGCGGCAGATCACCATCGAGCCTCCGGCGACGTGAGGCCGCCGGCGTCCCGGTGGGCCCCGGCGGCTCCTCTCGGTGGTGGGTCGTTCGGCCGGCTGCTGGCCTCAGGCCAGCGGCGGGTTCGCCAGCTGGGCGAGCTGGAGCGCTTGCTGGGGGAACCAGGCACCCGCCGCGGGGTCGGTGATGATCGAGTCGGTCCGGATGCTCCAGAGCGGGTCGAAGTTGCCGAAGGCCTCGGTGCCGGAGGCCGGCCACCCGGTGATCGGCGGCGTGTAGGCGGCGTCGTCCCAGGCTCGGACACCGCTCGCCGGGTCGCACTGGCCGTCCGACTGGCCGGGGATCTTGACCCAGAGGTAGGCGTCCACCAGGGAGTTCCCGGTGCTCGCGGTCGGGGTGTCACCCAGACCGGCGCCCGGTGGATTGCAGAAGTTGCCCGCCACCAGGGTGCTGATGACGCTACCCGGCTGGTCGAACGGCGAGCCCGCGTACCGCTGCATGCTGTCCGGACCCAGACCGTTGCGGCTGGTGTCGATCAGGAAATGCGTGATCGGCTCGGTGGCGCCGAGCAGGCTGGCATAGGTCTGGTTCTCACCAGTCGAGTCGAGGTCGGCCGCGGCCCCGGAGCAGCTGGTCGCGGTGCAGGCGCCCGAGTTGCTCCAGATGCCGTAGGGGTTGAGGGCCGTCCCATTGAAGCCGGATCCCGACCAGCCGTTGTAGTACTGGCCGGGACAGACGGCGCCGAACTGGTTGACCCAGTTGCCCGGCGCCACCACCGTCTCGTAGGCGATGCAGTCCGAGATCCAGGTGCCGAACCGCACCGAGTTGGGGGTGAACTGGTAGTTGGAGACGTCGGTGAAGAAGCCCTGAACCCGCTGGACGCCGGCCAGGAGCAGCTCCTGGGAGATGGCGGGAACGTTGAGCCAGGCGGAGTGGACACCGTCGAGGTACACCACCGTGTTGGGGTCCGCCTCGAGGGCGCCGACCGCATGGTTGAGCTCGGCGAACCGCTCCACGTCGGCTCCGTAGTACTTCTGGATCGCCGCGGGATACTGGCTCATCGTCGGCATGATGGTGGGCCCGCTGACCTCGATTGGATAGGTCCCGTTGGGGTTGTCGGTGTGGTCACAGTTGGATGGGATCAGCCCGAGGCTGTCCGGCTCCAGCAGCACCACCGCATGCCCCTCGCCGATGGCGCCGGCGAGGGAGTCGGTCCAGCCGTCGTAGTCAGCCTCGTTCCGGGCTCCACCGGCGGAGAAGGACCCGCAGTCGCGGCCCGGGATGTTGTAGGCGACGAAGACCGGCACCGCGTTCTCCAGGGCAGCCTCCAGCATGGTCTGGCGCACCTGGCGAGCCACGTCGACGTCGGCCTGCCTGGCACCCGCCTCGCCCCGCGCGATCTGGGCCGCCGTCTCCCCGTCCAGCCAGACCGCCTGAGGGGTCGACTCCATCTCCAGGATCAGGCTGGCGTCCGTGGCATCACCGCTGCGGAGCAGCTGGGAAGCCTGCTCCAGCGAGCCATGCGCTGGCGGGGGGACGAAGAAGCGGGTGGTGGGCGAGAGACTATGCCCGGGTCCAGCGGCGGACGCCGTCGTGGGCGGCACGCCCAGCCCACCGGCGATCAGGGCCGCTCCCGCGGCAACCCTCGCGCGCCGCAGCAACAGACCCACAAGAGGCTTCACCCTGGCACCTCTCCTCACAGCCCGACCTTCCCAATCCCGAGTAGGGCCATCCTCGGGGCCTTTGCCCGCCGCCGGGGGCCGAGCTCGAGCGAAGTTATGTAACCCGTTTCAGACCCGCGTTACCCTATCAGGCCGGAGCAACCGCTGCGAACCCCAGCCCGAGCGGTGTAGCCTTGCCCGACCCGCAGCGCTTGGGAGAATCGCCATGGAGACGATGGCCACGGCGGCGGTCTTGCCGCCGGAGGACGAGGAGGTGGGGGGCCGGATCGAGGTGGTGACGCAGCGCCCGATCGTGCTTCCCCGGCAGGACAGCCCGAGAGCCCGTGTCGAGGACCTTCTGGGCCGGCATCCCTGGGTGCTGCCCGGGCTGCTCACCGGCATCATCGCCATGCTCCTGCTCACCCGGGGACCGCGCGTCGTGGTGGTGCGGACCGCGCGAGGACAGCAGGCGTAAGCGGCTCGCGGGGATCAGCCGCGGATGCCCAGGGCGGCGAGCAGGGCGTCGGTGTCCGCCGGGGCCCCCGCGGTGATCCGGAGCCGGTCGTCGTGGACCCCGTCCCGGAAATGCCGGACCAGGATGTGCGCCTGGCGAAGCTCGGCGGCGACACTCGCAGCATCGCCACCCGGTGGCCGTCCCAGCACGAAGTTGGCCTGGGAATCGCCGACCTCCCAGCCGGCGCTCCGGAGCGCTGAGGTCAGCCGCTCCCTCTCTGTCACCACCATCTCGACGATCCGGCGATGGTGGCCGGGGTCCTCGAGAGCAGCCCTGGCCGCGGCGATCGCCAGCCGATCGACGGGATAGGATTCGAGGACCGCCGCCAGATCGCCGATCAGGTCCGGATGGCCGAGCGCGTATCCGACCCGCAGCCCGGCCAGGGCATGGCTCTTGGCGAAGGTCCGGACCACCATCCAGCCCTGGTGAGCCGCGAGAAGCGGGATGCACGAGGCGGGCGCGAAGTCGCAGTAGGCCTCGTCGATCACGACCACGGAATCGACCGCGCCGAGGCGCTCCTCGATCGCGCCGGGGGACAGCCAGCTGCCGGTTGGCGAGTTGGGGTTGCACAGCATCCGCATCACCGCGCCCCCCGTCGCCATCTCCTCGGGCAGGCCGCACCTGCCGGCGAGAGGCGCGCTGTCCACCCTTGCCCCGGCGAGCCGGGCGAGCACGGGCAGCAGCGAGTACGTTGGCTGAGTGAGCAGCACCGTGTCCCCCGGGTCGACGAAGGCGTCGAAGCAGGCCTCCAGGACCTGGTCGGCACCGTTGCCGAGCAGGACCTGCTCGGGGCTCAGACCGTGGTGGCGGGCCAGTGCCGATCGGAGTGGCTCGCCGTCGGGATCGGGGTAGCGTCGCAGCCCGGCCACGGCAGCCGCCACCGCCGCGGCCACCTGCGGCGAGGGCGGCAGCGGAGACTCGTTGGTATTGAGCTTGATCCAGGCCTCGGCATCGGCAGGCTGCTCGCCGGGCACGTAGCCGAATCCGGGGCCGAGGGAGGGACGGCGGAAGCGCGACATTCGCGAGATTGTGCCCCCGGAGGCGGGAGGGCCGCGGACTGCTCCGGCTATCGGGCCGGGCTGATCCGGGCCTCGACCTCCACGGTCGATCCCGGAGCGGCCGCCCCAACCAGGTTCCCGGCGACCGGCTTGCCGTCGACGACCAGCCGGGTGACCCTCCCGGTCACCCCCGCCGGCTTCTCGACCCGGATCCGGTAGGTGGCGCCCCGGAAGCGGCGGCTCACCGTGAACCCGGTCCAGGAACCGGGGATGACCGGGTCGATGCGGAGGCCGTCGTGCTCCGGCCGGATGCCCAGGATCCACTGGGTTATGGCGACGAGGTTCCAGGCGGCGGTGCCGGTGAGCCAGGAGTTCTTGCCCTCGCCAAAGCTGGGCGCGTCGCGGCCCGCGATCATCTGGGCGTAGACGAAGGGCTCGCCGCGGTGGACCTCGCTGATCTGCTCGCGAGCCGAGGGATTGATGCGCAGGTAGTAATCGAAGGCCGCCTCCCCGTCACCGCTGATCGCCTCGGCGATCATGATCCAGGGGTTGGTGTGGCAGAAGATGCCTGCGTTCTCCTTGTACCCGGGAGGGTATGAGGAGATCTCGCCCAGCTCCAGGTGGTAGCGGGAGTAGGCGGGCTGCTGGAGCATGATGCCGTGCTCGGTGGCGAGCTGCCGGCGCACCGAGTCGAGGGCGCGCCGGGCTCGGCCATCGTCGAGTCCGATTCCCGCCATGGCGCAGACGCCCTGGGGCTCGATGAAGATCTGGCCCTCGTCGGACTGGGCCGAGCCCACCGGGTTGCCGAAATGGTCGTAGGCGCGCCGGAACCATTCGCCATCCCAGCCGTGGGCGGCGACCGCCGCCCTCATCGCCTGCGCCTGCTCTCGATAGGAGGCGGCCTCGGCGGCGCCACCGCAACCTGCGACGATGCCGGCCAGCTCATCGGCGGCGAGCGCGAAGAGTGCGGCGATGAGCACCGATTCAGCCGCCCCGCCGGTGCGATTCTCGGTGGTCTGGAAGGCCTCCCCGGGGGCTTCCGAGAAACAGTTGAGGTTGAGGCAGTCGTTCCAGTCGGCGCGGCCGATCAGGGGCAGGCCGTGAGGCCCGAGACGCTCCCGGGTGTAGGCGATGCTGCGGCGAAGATGATCGACGAGCGGCTCCTCGGTGTCCGCCGAGTTGTCGTAGGGCACCGGCTCATTGAGGATGCTCCGATCGCCGGTCTCCTTGAGGTAGGCCGCCACGGCGATGACCAGCCAGAGCGGATCGTCGTTGAACCCCGAGCCGACGGCGTTGTTGCCACGCTTGGTGAGCGGCTGATACTGGTGGTAGGCAGCCCCGGTGGGCAACTGGGTGGCGGCGACGTCGAGGATCCTCTGACGAGCTCGCTCCGGGATCATCGGGACGAAGCCGAGCAGGTCCTGGTTGGTGTCCCGGAACCCGATCCCCCGGCCGATCCCCGACTCGAAGAATGACGCAGAGCGGCTGACGTTGAAAGTGACCATGCACTGGTAAGGATTCCAGATGTTGACCGAGCGGTCGGCATGACGGTCCGGGGTCTGGACTTGGATGACCGAGAGCAGCTCGTCCCATCGCTCGCGCAGGGCGGTCAGCCCCGCCTCGACCGTCTCCGAACACAGCCAGCGCTGAATCACCGGGCGCACGCCGCGCTTGTTGAGCGTCTGGGTACCCGGCGGGTCGAACTTCTCGGCACGCGGATTCTCGAAGTAGCCGAGCAGGAAGATCAGCTCGCGCTCCTCGCCCGGTCCGAGCTCGAGGCGGACGTGGTGGGCACCGTGAGGGGCCCAGCCATGGGCGATCGAGCCGGCGCACTGGCCACGCTCCACCGCAAGTGGCTGCTCCCAGCCGCGATAGGAGCCAAGGAAAGCGTCCCTCTGAGTGTCGAATCCGGCGAGGTCCCCGGAGCAGGCGAAATAGGCGAAGTGGTCCCGCCGCTCCCGGTACTCGGTCTTGTGGTAGATGACGCCGGCCTCCACCTCGACTTCACCGGTGGAGAAGTTGCGCTGGAAGTTGCTGCTGTCATCCTGCGCATCCCAGAGGCAGAACTCCACCGACGAGAAGATCGAGAGGGCGCGCCGCTCGCTCCCCTGGTTGGTCAGCCGGAGCCGCCAGACCTCGAGGGTCTCGCCGAGCGGGACGAAGTACAGGGTCTCGGCCCGGATCCCCCGGTGGCTCGAGGCGATGACGGTGTAGGAGAGGCCGTGCCGGCACTCGTAGGCGTCGAGGGGTGACCGGGTGGGCTGCCAGGACGGCGACCAGTAGTCACCGCTCCGGTCATCCCGGATGTAGAGGTAGCGACCACCGAGGTCGAAGGGTGCGTTGTTGTACCGGTAGCGGCTGATCCGCCGCAGCCTGGCGTCACGGAAGAACGAGTATCCGCCGGCGGTGTTGGAGATGATCCCGAAGTACTCCTCCAACCCCAGGTAGTTGATCCAGGGCAGGGGAGTGTCGGGCCGGGAGATCACGTACTCCCTGCGCCCGTCGTCGAAATGCCCGTAGCGCACCCCAAGTCTCCTCGTTGCATGGTCACCCTCCCAGCCCACGGGGACAGTGCCAAGCCAAGCCTGGGAGCCGAGATCGTGCGGCTCCATGGCCGGTCCGAAACGGAGCAGCCCCTCGGCTGTCGAGAGCTTCGGGGCCGCCCTGCCGGCCGTGGTCGGCCGGCGCTCAGCGCCAGCCGACCCGGTCGTCCCACCTCAGGAGGTGAGTGCCTGTTCTGGTGTGGTCGTGTTTCCTCAGCCGGCTGCCACGGGCTTGAGCTGCATCAGGATGTAGGGCAGCTCGGGATCGTCCGGCGAGGGATCCATGTAGGGGTTGGAGGCATCCGGCCAACCCGTGTACTTGGCGCTGCTGTACACGTTCCAGTCCGCGCCGTAGAGGAGCGGAGCCTCGGGAACGTCACTCGACATGACCTGCACCGCCGGAGCCACGGCCGAGACGACGGCCGAGGTGTTGCTGGGATCGGTGCTGGCGTACTGCTGGAGGGCAGACAGCGCGGTCGAGGCACCCGACGGATCACCGGCCTTCAGGCCGATGTAGGTCGCGGTGTTGGCCGACTGAGAGGTATCCAGCCAGTCATCAAGCTGGACGTAGGGGATGTTACCGCCGTTGCCCCAGTGGATGGCCGTCTGCCACCCCGTGGGGCTGGTGGTCAGGGTGGTGTTCCAGTCGGAGTACCCCTGGGCCGCCTTGGTGGTCACGTCCATGCCCAGCGCCTGCAGCTCC
>Ga0187771_10001369_pt1 | contig 16176 bp, 16 predicted proteins | sample 0116_SJ02_MP15_1_FD_133139 | JGI IMG/M metagenome (GOLD analysis project Ga0187771, IMG submission 133139) | Tropical peat soil microbial communities from peatlands in Department of Meta, Colombia - 0116_SJ02_MP15_10_MG | ecosystem: Environmental > Terrestrial > Soil > Wetlands > Peat | place...
AGTGCCTCGCGCTCCCACCAACATTCCTGCCGACGCCTATGCGATCTGGCCCGTGAACCTGGATCTCAACGGCGTGGTTCTTCGCTACGCGACGGCACAACTCCTGTGCCATCTGAACAAGCCGGCGACGTACGTCTTTTTCGCATTGCCTGGCGTAGCGCCCGAACTAGCTTTCGAGAGCCGGGATGACATCGCGATTGAGAACCTCACGGGGCAGATCATGCGAGAACCGAACACGACCTATGTCCACGGCATCGTGCCGGGCACGCAAATTGCGGTTCGTCTCCGCCCGAGAAACGGTGAGGACATCAACATTCTGGTGTTGACTCGGGAACAGGCTTTGAACGTCTGGAAAACGACGGTCGGGGGAAAAGAGCAATTGATTCTTTCTCCCGCGAACCTGTATTTCGACGAGAATGGCGTGCACCTTGCCGCCCGTGAAGGATCCCTGATGAAGGCCGGCTTCTATCCGGGCCTGGAACATCCTCCGGCAGGCTTTGACCGCGCCAGCGGCGATGGCGTTTTTCAGGTATTCAGCGCCAATGTCACGCCTGCGTCGGTTAGCGCAAAGGTCGAAAAGGTGCGCGACGCAGACTCGATTCCTCTGCCGAAACGTGGCGAGGAAGTCGCCATGGTCCCGCAAGAACCCGCGTTTGCCGCAGCGGCGCGCTGGATCATCGCTGTGCCGCCCTCGGATTCCGGATCTGCCGACGATCTGCTGCTCCAGATCGAATACGAAGGCGATATCGCTCGTCTGTACGCCGACGGAAATCTGCTGACCGACAACTTCTATAACGGCAACGTATGGTCGGTCAGAATGGCCAGAACCGATGCCCAGAAAGCGGCCAAGCTCGAGTTGGAGATTCTGCCACTCCATGACCACGCGCCCATCTATCTCCCGCACGGCGCATGGCCGATGATTCCTTCTGGCGGTCAAGTGGCACGGCTGAAAAGCCTGCAGACGCTGCGAGAGTACCAGCGAGTCATGCGCGTGCAGCCATGACAACAAACCCCGCGACGCGGCGCTGAGAACAAACAACGTGCGAGAGATTACATTCTATTGCGATCCGTATCAGCTTCCGCGGTCTCTTAAACTGAGAAACAACGGATAGAGGTTTGCACTCATAGATGAGCCTGTTTACCGGTGGACCGCGGCCGTTTGGTCTTGAGCAGTTGTGGAGCTTCCTCTGCTGCTTCTTGTACGAGAAATCCCATCTTTGGGTGCGTGCACTCGATGTCGACGCATAGACCTCGGGCGCGAAGCTCTTTGGAAGTGAGCGGGCCGATGGATGCAATCACCACCCCGGAGAGCGCTTCCTGCAGCCGATCTGCTTTCTTCATTTGCTCGGCCACTTGGAAAAGATGGCGGACTTGGACCGAAGCTACCACGAGGAGAACGTGTACTTCGCCACGAATGATCGATCCGATGGCTTGCTCTAGTGGTGTTCGGTGATTTTGAGTCCATCATGCTTCCTCTCTGTGAACGAATGCGGTTTTCAAGGGAGCTCGTCTTGCCGGGCGGGGCGCTCACGCTGCTTCGAAAGCACCCGCCAGAAATGCCTTTTTCTGTGCAACAATCAGGGCATCTTGCACCAGTTCCTTTGGATTGACGTAGTCCATAAACACTCCCCTTGTCGTGTTACATGTAACGAAATCTGTTCGGTTGCAATGCGAATCAGGCTTCAGCGGACGGGTAGTCCAAAATCGCGGGAATTTCGTTGCTTGGATGCATATCTCGGGCGGATTCTCAGCCGTGCCGGCCTTAGATTGCTCGCACGCTTCGTTCAGCCTGCAGCAGCACAATCCCCCCTTCCATCCGCGTGCGAAACGTCTCGACGCAACTCGATGCGCTCGGACCATTGACCCCCTTCCCGGTTTCGAGGCTCATCTTCCATGCGTGCAATGGGCAGACCACCATAGCGCCAGAGACAATGCCATCCGCCAACGGTCCGCCCTTGTGCGGACAACGGTTTTCGAGGGCGAGGAAGCGGTCGCCGAGATTGAAGATGGCAATCTCGCGGTTCCCGACCTTCACGGCACGACCTTCGCGCAACGGTATGTCGCGACAGTATGCGATGCGAACCCATCTGTTGCGTTCGGTCATACGAAGACTTCCTCCAGAGGCTGGATTTGTACAAACTGAGTTGGGTTACGAGGCGTGTCCCGCTCGAGCCAAGCGTCTCTCGAACGTTGCTTCGACTTGCGCAGGCGCTCCAGCAGCCCACGCTTCACCGCGTCCGGCGCATAAACTGTTTCTTTGCGGACCTTCTCAATCCCGACTCGCTCGACGAAGTCGTAGGTGCGTTCGACATAGTTCGCGCCTTCGCGGTAGTACTGAAAGAAGAGAGCCGCGGCTTCCAGCGCCTGCTCGGTAGTCTCGACGGTCACCAGAAGATCGGCCTTACGGACTTTCTTCCCGGCTGCTCCTCCAACCACCACCTGCCAGCTTCCTTCCTGGCCAACCAAACCGATGTCCTTGACGGTCGCCTCGGCGCAGTTCCGAGGACAGCCAACAGCTCCCATCTTTACCTTGTGCGGAGTGAAGAGATTCTCGAAGCGGCGTTCGAGCTCAATGCCTGCGCTGGTGGAATCCTGCACGCCAAAGCGGCAGAAATCCGTGCCCACGCAGGTTTTCACCATGCGCACTCCCTTGGTGTACGCCTGTCCGGAGGGCATGCCGAGATCCGCCCAGATTTTGGGCAGATCGGATTTCCTGACACCTAGCAGGTCGATGCGCTGGCTGCCGGTAATCTTCACCATGCGCACCTGATACTTGTCGGCGACGTCGCCAATGCGGCGCAATTCGTCGGGAGAAGTCACGCCGCCGCGAATGCGGGGCACGACAGAGAAGGTCCCATCCTTCTGAATGTTGGCGTGTACGCGGTCGTTGATGAAACGCGCGGACCGGTCTTCGTCGTGATTGCCGCACCAGAGCATGTCGAGCATGTAGCTCAACGCCGGTTTGCAGATTTCACAGCCGATTCCGTTGCCATAGATTTCGAGCACCTCTTGCACGCTCCTCAACTGCTGGCTGCGCAGGATGTCGCGCAATTGATCTTCAGAAAAAGAAATGCACTTGCAGATCGTCTGCTTGACCTCTTCTTCAAACTCCGGCACGACCGCCTTGAGCAAGGACTGGCACAAGCCGGTGCAACTTCCATATCCGGTAGAGGCGCGCGTACACTCCCTAGCTGCGCGAGAGTATGCACTCCGTTGTCGTGAATCGCCTGGATAATCGCGCCCTTAGTGACGCCCATGCATTCGCAGACGGTGTCACTGTCGGCCATCTGTGCGATGTCGACCTTTGGGGCACAGCTTGCCAAAGTTGACGGGATGATCCGGGTTTCCGCGAACGCTGACCGCGCGGCCATCCTTCACTCCGAGGAACATTCCGCAACCGACCGAGCAGTAGCCGCATGTGGTCGGGACCCAGCGGCCCGGAACTTTTTGTGCCGAGGTGTGGCCGTACTGAGGATCGTCGGCGTAGGAATATTTCTCGGAGAGAATGTCCAGGCCCAGCTTTTGCATGAAATTCATGCCGCGCACTCCTGCGCCGCGAGGTAAGGAGCGGCCATGTTTTTCGGCACGACGCTGACGTAGAAAAGATATCGGCCGACGATATCCCCCGCTAAAGCGAGGACCAGAGCGGCGAATCGGGCGACACCTAGAGCGGACATGGGCAGGAGGATGCCACCGGCCAGCAAGAGAGCGCCGCGCAGCAGAAACGTTTTCGCCAGAGTCGTCGATAGCAACCTTGCGGATGCGTGCAGTTCAAAGGAGTCGGAGGCGGTCATCCAAAGGAACCGCAGCATCTGATTCAACAACTGCGCTGACGCCGCTACGACTCCGATCAGAGTGAGCGCGTGCCCGTGGCCAGCGCCGATGGCAACGGCGAACAACGGACCGAGGACAGCCGCCGTCAGAAAGAAATCGGAGACGGTGAACTTGGTGTTCCACGAGGGACGCGCCGGAACCAGATAAATGAAAGCGCTCGCCGTTACCCCGAGCGCTCCGAGCAGAACCGTCGCACCACCCAACTGCCGGCTCAGCGGCAGGGTCAGCCACAGCGAACCGGCGTAGAGCGCCGCCATCGCTGAGAAGCATCCGAAGAGCAGAACTTCGCGGCTCAGCCACGAGCGCTTCCATATCATCAACCTCCGCCGCGTGGGTATCCCTGCGGGCAGACGGCAACCCGAGCGGTTGAGCCTAAGCCGAGCAATTTGCTGGCACCTGTCCCGTGCTGCTCGCCCATCGTAGCTGGGCCGCGATGACCTGCCGCACGTTTATGCTTCTGGGAGGCATCAAAAATATTAATTGGACGCATCGTGCAGACCAGCTTAGCTTACTCTTGAATAGTACCCAGACGCACTGCCAGGCAGCCCATGTGCCGCTATAGTTGCGGGCAGTGGCGGGTTCTTGGGGAACAACTTGTTCGGCAAGGAATAGATGAAGCTGACAGGGTTTCTTCTGTTGGTTGCAGGCTGGGTAATTGTAGTCGCTGCGCTGCTCGTGTTGCCCTCAGCGGTCTTACGCGCGGCCTTTGTGTTGGCCGGGATTGGCGTGCAATTGTTGGGACTTTTTTTTGCAGTCCGCGCCCACCGAGTCCTCGACGTGGAAAAGGATTGATCGACTTGGCCCTTCCTTCCCTCTCTCAAAGTTCGGCAACGCTCTCGTTTATTCTGATCCTTCTTGTGCCGCTTGCAGCCGCGGGTTTGGCGCTGGTGAACTGCGGCCTCGGCCGCAGTCGCAGCGCCGCGCACATGATGATGGCTTCCCTTTGCGTCTTTGGAGTCACTGCGGTCGTTTACGTCGCAATCGGCTTTTCGTGGCAAGGGGCAGCGGGTCGACCGGCTCACATCTTGATGATTGCTGGGAAGCCATGGAACTGGATTGCCGCCGAACCGTTCTTCCTGCGCGGCCTGCCGCTCGTTCTGTCTGCCCCCGAGTCCCTGATTGTGCTGCTGCAGATATTGAGCGTGGGCCTCGCCGCCATGATTCCGCTGAGCGCAGGGTCGGACCGCTGGAGACTGGGCGCGGCCTGCGCATCGTCTGCGCTTTTGGCAGGCTTGACTTATCCGCTGTTTGCTCACTGGGTATGGGCAGGCGGGTGGCTGCAGCAACTCGGCGCCAACTGCGGACTGGGACGCGGTTTCGTCGATGGCAGTGGGGCAAGTACGATTCAGACGGTAGGCGGGCTGAGCGCCCTGTCGATCGCATGGATACTAGGCCCGCGCCGGGGAAAATTCTCGAGGGAGGGAATTCCAGCGGCGATTCCGGGCCACAACGCCGTTCTGGCCCTGATGGGCTGTCTCGTGGCTTGGGTCGGATGGCTAGCGTTGAATTCTGCCGGGGCGATTCTTTTTGCAGGCGTCGACGCGTCCAGAGTCGTACTGATTGCTCTCAATACGACGCTGTCAGCGACCGCCTCAGCCTTGACGGCGGCCATCGTGACCCGGATCCGCTTCGGCAGGCCGGACGCGTCACTTACCGTGAACGGATGGATGGCAGGTTTGGTTGCCAGCAGTGCTGCCGCTGCCTTTCTGAAACCGGCGGCCGCGATTTTGGTCGGGATGGTGGCAGGATTCCTAGTGTTGTCCAGCATCGACCTGCTGGAGTCGCGCTTGGCCATTGACGACCCGGGAGGCGCAGTCTCGGTGCATGCTGTTGCTGGCATTTGGGGGCTGTTGGCTGTTTCTTTTCTGTCGAATGCAGGATCAACCGGCCAATGGCTGGCGCAAATAGCAGGGATTTCGACGTTGTTGGGTTTTGTGCTTCCTTTGACTTATGGTCTCAACTGGCTGTTAAACAGGTTTTATCCTCAACGGGTGGACGAAGAAGGGGAGCGGCAGGGAATGGATCTCTATGAACTCGGCGCCGGAGCCTATCCAGAATTTGTCGTGCACAGCGACGAATTCACGCAGCGGTACTGAGCTGAAGGCTTGCCATCCCTTACTCTCTGGGTTGACTAGCTGTGCTTCGCCACCCACAAGAGCAAACCAAAAATCACAATCGGAATCAAAGCGAGGATTACATAAAACAGAATCCTCTTCGGCCAAGGCGTGCGGCGCTTCCTCCAGTCGTGCAATGCCTCACGGTCGCTGACTCCCACCTGATCCTGATGCTCCAGATCCCAGGCGAAATCGCGAGCGTTGGGATAGCGGTTCTTGGGATCCCGTTCCAGAGCGCGATAAACGATCTCCTGCAACTGTGGCGAGATGGCGGGATCGATCTCGCGCGGGGGAACGGGGTTATTCAGCAGCCGGTCGTTCATGATTATGAACGGAGTGTCCCCAGTGAATGGCACTTTGCCGGCTAACATTTCGTAAAGCATAACGCCGAGGGCGTAGAGATCGCTGCGCGCGTCGCCGCGCTTGCCTTTGACTTGTTCCGGGGAAATGTAGTCGGGAGTCCCCATGGTCTGGGAAAGCTTGGCGAAAGTAAGGCGGCGCGACTTGCTGCTGGCCGCAATGCCGAAGTCAATAAGCTTGATGGCATCGTTCTCATCGACCATGACATTCTCTGGCTTCAGGTCACGGTGCGCGACGCCGCGTTCATGAATGTAGCCCAAGGCATCGAGGATGTGGACCGTTAGGCGCACGGCTCGCTCAATCGGCAACTTCTTCTGTTCGTCGAGGATTTTGCGAAGCAGGCGTCCTTCCACCCACTCCATGACCATGTAGACTTGGCTGCGATCCTCATCGACGAAAACCTTCATGACTCCCGGGTGATCGAGAGTCTTGCCGATTTCTTCCTCGCGACGAAAGCGATCAAATAGAGCAGGATCGCATTCCACTTCAGGATGCGGGACTTTGATGGCGACCTGGCGGCCGTTTCTCAGATCAGTGCCGCGAAAGATGGAGGCCATGCCGCTGCGGGCTACGAGGCTGTCAATGCGGTAATGGTCAAGCTGATCGCCGGGATGGAGAGGAGTCATTCCGTTGAATTCCGAGTGCGCCCTTCATCATGCCAGAAAAAGCACAAGGAATTCATAAAGATTGCAGGGAATTGGTTCAGAGGAGGGTGTAGGGCCGGCCGCGGTACATGCCAGTACGCTCCACGCTGCGCACTGCGATCAGCTGCAGGCTCACGTTATCGCCGCCGTCCTGCCGGTTCGCACTCTCCACCAGTTCCCGCGCCGCAGCGTTCAGATCGCCGCTGCCGCTTACGGTGCGGGCGATTTCGTCAGAGCTGAGCGCGCCGTGCAAGCCGTCCGAGCAGAGCAGCAGCACATCGCCCGGTTGAACCTGCAATTCGGTTACGTCAACCTTGACGAAAAGATTGCTTCCCAGGGATCGGCTAAGGACGTGCTTCGTCTCTGCTGCCTCCGCTTCCGATTTGGAAAGAATCCCTAGGTGGAGCTGTTCATTGGCGACGGTGTGGTCGTTCGTGATGATGCGAGCCTGCACATTGCGGATCAGATAGCAGCGCGAATCACCCACGTGCGCGATCGTGGCGCGGTCAAAGCGCAACGCACACACTACGATGGTGGAAGCCATGCCCGCACCAGCCGAGCCGGCGAGCGCCTCGGTTTCGCAAATCCGGGCATTTGCCGCTTGCACAAGGCGCGTGAGCAGGGGACCGTGGGACTCCATGGCCCGTGCCCGCCGGAAGCCGCCCAGCACTTCCTCCACAGCTGCCCGGGACGCGACCTCGCCTTGCCGCTGCCCGCCAACTCCATCCGCCACGGTAAACAGCCAACCGTACGACCGGACTTGCTCCGGCGAGGAGGGCCGGACGTAGCCGAGGTAATCCTCATTTCGGGGACGAACAGGGCCCGGATCCGAAAGCTGCGCGAATTCAACCTCGAGCATAGAAACGCCCGCCGCTCTCCCAATGTGCCGCCGAGAGAAAGGGCACAGGCCTGACAGCAACCGCGTCGCTGCCAGGCCTGAATGTTTATGTTTCCGGCGCTCGGCGGCGTATCAGGCCGCCGGCACCCGGTCTTCCACCAGTGTCGTTCGTCCCGCGGCCTTGCTGGCCCGCAGGAAGTAGATTCCTCCGTAAAGCGCCCACACGAGGGCGATCCCCAGCGCGAGCAGAGGTTCCATCTTCGTGCCGTACCCCATGAAGGGCCCAATGATGTAGAACACCATGCAGGCCAAATTCGCCAGCAGGCCAAACACTGGAATCACGAGATGCCGGAAGAACCTGAACTGCGGATGATTGTGAAAACACACGAGGCACGTCACGCAGCTCAGCATGTAAAGCAAGAACGTTCCAAAGTTCGAAGCCAGCGTCATGGTGAGGAAGGAGTTTGGCAATGCCGCCATTCGGTCGTGCGTCAGATATCCAACGCTCGACCAAAATCCGTGAGGCAAGGCTTGAATGGCGGAATCGGCTGGCGCCGATCCGTCGCCAAAGTACATTACAACCGTGACGCAGCCGATCACCGCCGATATGGTCGCCAGCCACCAGATCGCTCGATGCGGCGTCAGGTTCCTCGAGTGCAGTGCTCCCATGGAATCAGGCAGTTCTTTGTCCTTGCCCATCGCATAGGTCACGCGCGCTCCCGTGTTGATGCAGGAAAGCGTAGTGCCGATCAAGGCCAGGAACACGGTCGCCGCCTCGGCGAGCATGAAGACGCGCCCTCGTCCAGCGCCAAACAAGGTGTCGCCGACGAGGATCATCAGATCACCAATGGGCGCGGCGGAGGCGGCCGCGTTCTGCATCGTATAGCCGCTGTTGAGCACATAGTTCGCGGCAAAATACTCAAACAGGTAGCAGAAACAGCCTTGCACCAGCAGCGATGTAATCACCGCGATGGGCACGTCACGTTTTGCATTCTTGGCTTCGCCGCCCATCGAAGTTACCGATTCAAAGCCGACCAGGATCAGGATGGCAATCGTCGCCTGCACGAACATCCAGCCGAAGTTGTGCATGCGTATGACCGATCCACCGCTCGGATGCGATAGGAACGCCCCCGTGGAATCCTTCTCCGGATAGTCGATGTGGAACGGAACCGGCTTGCCGGATGCATCCAACTTCGGCTTCGGCACGCCGCCGGAGTCGCGGTCGATGACATCTGTGGCCTGACCGTTTACCATCTGCGAAGTGGTGTTGAAATCATACGGGTAAGACACGCTGGTTTGGGGATCAAACTGACGAGCCGTGCTTCCGGGCGGATGACTCAAGCGATAGTTCAGGGCCACGACCGAGAACAAAAGCAAGGCGCTGATCTGAATGACATTGATGGCGATGTTCACCGACGTGGAGCCGTTCACTCCTCGATGAGCGATGTAGGCCACTCCAAACGAGGCAATGATCGCTATCAACATCATGAACATGGGCCCGGGATTGCTGGCGTTCATGAAATTCGGCCAGATCGTCCCGACCAGGTAGCCAGAAATCACGCCGATCACTCCCACCATCACGCCGGGATAAACCCAGTAGTAGAGGTGCGAGCCCCAGCCGACGATGAACTTGGCCAGACGGGCATACGGCCATGCGGTTTCGTGATTGAGGAACGACTGCTCGGCGAAGTAGTAGGAACTGCCGGTGCCGGGATACAACTTCGCCATTTCCGCGTAACAAACTGCGGTAGCGAGACAGAGCAGGGTGGCGAACAGAATGCCGATCCACATTGACGGCGCGGTCGAGCCGGCAGTGGCCTGCCCGGTAAAGGTGAGCCAAAGAAAGGCGCCGGGAGCGATGAGCGCCATGGCGTTCATTGTCAGACCGGTCAACCCTAAAGTCTGTTTCATCTCAGGTGCGTTGTCTGCCATCAGTATTCTCCTAGTGTGTCTTTTGCTCACCAAAACTACTGCGTGCTTCCTCATCTGCCAGGTTTGCCGCCGTTCCCAGCAACAGCGCCATCGAACCGAGTATCCCGAGTACGCCCAGCAAAGGCGCTCGCTCCAAAAGGAACAATCCCGCGAGTAGACCGTTTCCCCCGGCCAGCAATCCGAGGATTTGCAAGGCGCGGGGCACTTTCATCCGCATAAGCCCGCCCTTCTAACCTCCTGCTACTTCTCGTTCTTCCCGAAGATGAAGCCAAATTCAGCCATCGCCCGAGGCTGGTTTTGGTTCATGCCGGTGCGGCTAAAGGCGTCACCCGGCGTGATGTTGCTGGCATGAACGTAAGCAACGTCTCCGCGAACGAAGAAGCCGCCATGTTGAAAGGTGGGCGTTACTGTAAACGACGTGGCGGCACTGCCCGGACCGTACAGCAGATTGACCGCTTGCTCTGCGGCATTCCCGGAGCTCGAGATATATTCCCAGCGCACCGGCAGGGAGAACCCGTGTTTAAAGGCGTAACTCGCCAACATCGCGCCGCCCGTCGTTGATGCGCCTTTCACGATGCCGATTTTCTGATTCGTGGGCACATTGGTGTACTGGAAGTAGGGCTGGAGAATCCAGTGCCCCTTCGTGTAGGTGTAGATCACGTTGTAGATACTGCTGTTGTTCTGCACGGGTGTGGCGTAGCTCAGACGGGCAGTCTGCCCGTAGTTCCCACCCCCTACGAACGCTAAGCTGTGCGGCCCTTTGGTATAGGTCAACGAACCCGTCAGCCACGAGTATCGATTGGAATAGAAGCCGTCGTTCCAACTCAGCGACGCGGTGAACTTACCCATGGTCTGATTGATTTGGATTCCGCGATTGACAGCATTTTCCTGGTTCCATAACAGACCGCGATGGGCATTCATGTTCTCGAAGGTGAAGGTGTACTCGGCGCCAATCAGTGTGGGAAGAGCACCAATCATGAGAGAGGTGTTCTTCCAAGATTTCTGTCCCTGCAACTTCAGAAAGGCAACCGGCACAGGGCCGTAGAGATTGGACACCGTTTTGTCGGTTGCAAGGAACGGTGTCCCGAGAGCCGCAATGTTGTACGCGCCCGCTTGCAGGTAGAACTGAAACCAGCCGTCGGCCTTCTGAATGAACACCTGGCCGTTGCTCAGCGCTGCCTGCGTGCTGTTATCGCCCGCGACGTAATTTCCTGTCCACATGCCCAAACCATCGAGAATGCCGTTCACCGCGACTTTGCCAAAAGGTCCGGCGTCGAAGAACGCGGGAGGCAGCCACGACAACGGGCCCGTCACCGAAGGAGTGGGCAGAGGCGCTGGTGGGTCTGCCGGTGCTGCGGCGTCTGCCGGCGCTGCTGGGGCAGCCGCTTGCTGAGCAGACGGTGCACTGCCCGCCTGATCTTGTCCTTGAGTTAAGGAGACACACAGCAAACTGACTAGAAGGACCCAAAGTCTGGCACAGAAACGATTGTTCATGGAGCACCCCACCTTCTCCACTGGCGCTTACAGCGATTGAACTCCGCCCCAGTACGATGAACTTTGACGCCGTTTCTGGCCGCAGTCCAATACATCTTTTTGCTGTTACCAATAAAAAAAAGTTTTGATAACTTAAATTTATTGACTGAATAAACGAGCTTGATCGACGGCAGCCGGGAGTTATTACAATTTGCAGGAGATTCGAATCCTTCTCGATACGGCGAAATGCTATTCCGCCCGCATCTGGCGCGGCTAAATCGTGATTGCCAGCGGGAGGTTGCTGCGATTCGATCCTCAGCGGCAGCAGAAGCAAGATGTCGTCCCCACCTGTTCGCAAGGCCATTCCGAACTAAGTCATCGTGAAATTCCGATTCATACAATCAATTCTTTGCATGCATCACGAATCGGATTGCACGATATCCTGCGTCAATCTCGACGGCAGCCAGCCGCGCCGCCGAGCAGCCTCGCTGAAGGAGATCCATGACGAACGAACTGCGGAGTTTCCTCGCGCTGTCTTACGACGAGCTGGAAGAACTCAATCTGAAAGCGAAGGAGCAGCGCAAGAACCGCGTTGCCAGCGACAAGATTCGCGAGGAACGGCTCAAATATCTGACCGACGAGAAGCGCATTAAGGCCCTGACTGTGCTCTTCAGCGATCTTGAAGGCCGGTTGCACATGCTCGACTACGATAAGAAGTTTCTGCTGAAGAGCTACGACAACCTAACCTTCGATGGCTCGTCGATTCGCGGCTTTACGGCACAGCGGGAAAGCGATCTTCGCCTCGGCATTGACTGGGCATCCTTCTATTGGGGACCGGCCGACGTCTTTGGACCAGGCAAAGTGCTGGTGTTCGGAGAGGTCATCGACAAGGACGGCACGCGTTACTCTGGCGACATTCGCGGCGTTCTGAAGGACTATGCCGACGATCTTTATAAGAAGAGGCGCTACACCCTCAACGCCGCCAACGAAATTGAAGGGTTTCTGTTTCAAGGTCCCGACGCCGAGCGCCGTTATCATGAAACCGGCAAATTCGAATACGTGAACACGGGCGGCTACTATCATTCCCTGCCCGGCGATCCCCTGCGCACGTTCATTGACACCACCGCCGAAGTGCAGCGCGCGATGGGCTTCCAGAACGAGAAAGACCACCCCGAGGTCGCGCCCTCGCAGTTTGAAATCAACTATGGCTACGGCGAGGTCATCGCCGCCGCTGATCAGATTCAGCTCTACAAACTGATTTGCCGTCAGGTTGCCAACAAAATGGGATTGACGGCCTCCTTCCTGCCCAAGCCGGTTGTGGGGGTCAACGGCAGCGGTATGCACACCAACGTTTCCATCAGCAACAACGGCAGCAACCTGTTCTGGGATCCCAAGGGCGAAGAGAATCTCAGCAAGCTCGGTTATGAATTCCTGGACCGCATCCTGACTCACGGCAACGATCTTTGCCTGGTGTTCAATTCCAGTGTGAATGCTTATCGCCGCCTTGATCCGCACTTTGAAGCGCCCAACCAGCTCAAAGCCTCGGCGGTGGATCGCGGCGCCATGATCCGCATTCCCATCGGCAACGAGCGCAGCATGCGGACGGAAGTGCGCGCGGTCGCTCCCGATGCCAACCCCTATCTAGTCATGTACTCGATCTTCAAGACCGGACTCGAAGGCGCGACCGCCGAGATTAAGAACCTGCGCCAGGCGGAACGCTATCTGCCCGACAACATCTACGACGCCTTGGACAATTTCCGCAAGGCCGAGTGGACCTCAACTCTTCTCGGAGAGGACGTTAAGGGTCGCTACGCGGATTTGAAGCAAGCCTCGGCGGATCGCTGTCCGCGCATGCTGGGCACCTTCGTCAAAGCGCAGGAAGTCCAATTCCACCATGAGGTTTACAACCAATTCCTATGGAACCAGTTCTAGAAGCTGTTGCTCTTGAAGACGTGAGCCCGATCGCCGGCGCGGATCCGTCGCCCGAGATGGCCCATTCTTTGACCAGGCAAGAGGTACGCAGCCGGATCGAAGAACTTGGGATTATTCCGTCCGTTCGTGTGTCCACCACAGAGGACGGTCTTTTTGCTGCCGAGGCCATCGCTCGCGCCGGAATCCCCATTCTCGAGATCACCTCGACCGCTCCCGAAGCCATCAAGGTGATCTCTCACGTGGTGCAACATTCGCCCGACGTGATTGTCGGTGCAGGCAGCGTCCACGATGTCGAGACCGCGCGCCGCTGTCTCGACGCCGGAGCCAGGTTTCTTTCCAGCGACGGGCTTGATGCAGATACCGTGAAGTTCGCCGTGCAGGCAAATGCCGTCGCGATCCCTGGAGCGCTTACCCCGACAGGTGTCATCAACGCATGGAAACTGAATCCTGATTTCGTCAAAATCGTTCCGTGCGGGCAGATCGGTGGCGCTGGCTACCTCAAAGATCTTAAGAAGATGTTCCCTGACGTCCCCATGGTTGCTGCCGGCGGCGTGGACCAGCGCACCGCATTCAGCTTTATGGCGGCGGGAGCGGTCGCGCTGGGCATTGACGGAGAGTTGATTCCCAGGGAAGCGATCTGGCGACGGCAAACGGATCGCATTGCGGAACTAGCGCGCAGGTTCCGCCTTGCCGTCAGCCACGCGCGTGAGAAGTGAGCGTGCAGGAGCAGGATGTTTGCAGCTTTTCCTCGGAGGGATTCCTGTAGTCCGAGTCTCTGGAACTATAAAGACAGAACCGCTCGCGACAACATCTACCACGGCGGCCTCACCGCACCAGAAAACCCGGCGGGGTGTTCAGCACTGGCGTCCACTTGGACTGAACTAGTAGGAGTAGTATCCGGTGCGAGCGTGAACATTCGCCTTTGGCGCGTTCAATTTGACGCGAATCCGGTGCCATCTTCCGGTTGCAGAATCGGGGAGATGATATCCGATCACATATTCGTCTCTGAGGGCTCGACCCACCTTGATCACGGCTTCTTTTGCTTCACCATCAGTGCGTACACCGAAGTAAAGCCCGCCAGTTTGCTCCGAAAGCCGTTCGAGCATTTCCGGTCCCTGGCGCTCTTCTGCTCGATTCCACGGTTTCGTGATAAGGCTCGGACGGTATGGGGCTGTGCCCGTGGACGTGCCGGCCGCCCCGTTTTCGATCACGATCGTGTAAATCTGAACATCGGCTTCGAGCGCCAACCGCATCAGCTCGCTTTGCGAATATCGGCTGTGGTTGTCCATCCCATCTGAGAGAATCAGCAACGCTCGCCGGGGGTTCTGGGCTTCCCGCATACGGCTCAAACCGAGATAGACGGTGTCGATCAACGCGGTCTGCCCGCCTGCCTGGGCGAACCCAATGCTGTCTTCCAGTGTCCCGGCGTCGGTCGTGAACCTGGTTGCGGCGGCTGGTTGGGTTGAGACCGTCAGCAACAGGAACTCATCATTCGGATTCGCCGTTTCAAGGAAAGATTGGGTGATCTGCTTGGTGTCGCTCAGTGTTTGTCGCATGCTGCCGCTGATGTCCAGTACCAGACCCACCGAACAGGGCGCATCATCACTGAAAAAAGACACGATTTTCTGGGATCTCCGATCGTCGAGGATATTGAAATCATCGGCACGCAGGCCCTCGACGGTCTTGCCGCTGTGATCAGTAACCGTGACAGGAACCAAGACCATTTGGACGCTCGTTCGAAAGGTCGGCGTTTCAGCCGGTTTTTGAGCCGTTGCTTCTTCCACTGTGACGAGAAGCAGAAGAGTAAGACAGAAACGCAACGGTGTCGTAAGACTCATTGACCGCACTTTCTCCGTCAATTGAATCCAAGACGACATGAATGTCGCGTACAACGCCACAATGGGAGCAGCCATTCTTCCCGAGCAGCGATATACGTTTGTCATCTTTTGTCCCCACTCCGTTCGAGCTTAGAAACAAAGTACTGGGATCGAGATGAAGAAGGCATGAAAACCCGGCATTTCTTCTCTGGATTGGGACACGTCGGGGGATCTCAGATACTGGCTTACTAGCCACGGAGCCATTCTTTCAGTTCCCCGTCGGTAGGGAGGTTGTATGGAGCCTCATCGCAGGCAGGCCGCTCCCTCACGCCGACCAAGATTCAGACGACAAGTCGAAAAACAACGGACTGATCAAGGGATCGAAAGTACCTTGGGAAACCTGCTACGTGTTGAAGTGTTCCTTTCAGCCTTCGTTGTCTCGGTGGGGGCGATCATTTATCTTGCACGCCATGGTTATGCGCGCGTCGATTACAGGAGATTCCGCGGTGAATCGGATGAGCTCAGAGGATTGCGCGGCATCTTCCGGGACTCTCTGGCGCTTGGAGGCCGCGGGGGTTATCCAACTCGGACTCTTACTGCTGATTGCAACCCCCGTCGTCCGCGTTGCTTTCTCGATCTTTGGGTTTGCGAAAGAGCGCGACAACGCTTACGCGGTCTTCACCTTGATTGAATTCTCGGTCCTCCTATACAGCCTTCTCGGATCCATATAGCTGAACGTGATGTTATTTGCGATATGGTTCAAGCATTCCTGATTCTCAGCACTCACTCTCAGCCAAGCTTCTGCAAGGATGGACCCGGCGTGGTTATCAAACTCTTCGAAACCCGCAGCAAAAAGGGTTTCAGCCCCAAGTGGTTGCAAAGAGATGAGTAGGGCAACCAGCCAGGCCTCGTTCGCTGTCGCGACAAGGCAGAGGCCCGCACAGACGCTAGTCGTGGTTGTGAGATTTGGGCACTTGCGCGGAACGGTTACTTCCTCCAGGCTCTGTTTTCGTTTGTGTCATGCTGCCGAGTAATAAAACATGTGGATGCTGCGAAACGCGGCCACCTGGAGCACGCAAACCACCAAGGAGGGTTTGATGCCCAGGTATCAAGTAGGCAGTCTTCGCAAGATAATGCGCGCGGAGGGTTTGACGTGGGTGCTTCGCTATTACGCAACTCGCTCGGATGGGAAACGAGTCGAACGCACGACCGCTGTAGGTCTTGTCAAAGAT
>Ga0187771_10001370_pt1 | contig 16169 bp, 13 predicted proteins | sample 0116_SJ02_MP15_1_FD_133139 | JGI IMG/M metagenome (GOLD analysis project Ga0187771, IMG submission 133139) | Tropical peat soil microbial communities from peatlands in Department of Meta, Colombia - 0116_SJ02_MP15_10_MG | ecosystem: Environmental > Terrestrial > Soil > Wetlands > Peat | place...
CGGGTCGAAACCGGGACGATCAACCGGGCGATTTACCAGACGGTGATTCTGCATGATCCGACGAGCGAACCGGAGCCGGCGCCCTATGCGCCGCCGAAGAACTGGAATCAGCGGCTGCTCTATTCGTTTGGCGGCGGGTGCATTGGCGGATGGTTCAAGCAGGGTGTGAGCATCGGGTTCGGCGCGGGCGGGATGATTACCGACGCGGTGGTGGGCAAGGGCTATGCGGAGGCTTCCTCGACGTTGAATGTGTTCGGGAATAACTGCAACGATCTGCTGGCTTCGGAAACCATGATGATGGTGAAGGAGCGGTTCATCGAGGCTTACGGGAAGCCGCTGTTCACGTTCGGGCGCGGGGGATCGGGCGGATCGTATCAGCAGATCCAGACGGCGGATAACTATCCGGGGCTGCTGGATGGAATCATTCCGAGCCTGACGTTTCCGGATGTGCAGGAGAATGCGCAGTTCCTGATCGATGCGCAGTTGCTGAACGATTATTACCAGAAATCGGGCGAGACGCTGACGAAGGAGCAGCGGCGCGCGATTGCGGGCGTGGGTGTGCTGCAGAACGTGACCAGTTCGGCGCATGAAGGGGCGCGGATCAATCCGAAGGTGTTTTGCCCGGCGGAACTGGCTCCGCCGCTGCGCTACGACCCGGAGACGAACAGGACGGGCGCGCGGTGCGATGTTTACGATCACACGGTGAACGTGTACGGGCGCGATCCGGCGACGGGGTTTGCGCGGCGGCCCGTGGATAACGTGGGGGTGCAGTACGGGCTGGGAGCGCTGAACGACGGGGTCATCACACCGGCGGAGTTTCTGGATCTGAATGCGAAGATCGGCGGGTACGATAACGACGGAAATGTAGTGGCAGGCCGGGCGGTTGCCGATGACGCAGCGCTGCGTGCGGCGTATCTGACGGGGCGCGTGACCAGTGGCGCGGGCGGGCTGGGGAGGATCCCGATCATCGATTCGCGGGCGTATCTGGATGAGACCGAGCAGGGGAATCTGCATCTGCGGTATCACTCGTTTGCGTTCCGCGAGCGGCTGCGGCGGGCCAACGGGACTGTGGCGAATGAGGTGATGCTGGTGGGGCCTTCGCCTTCGACGCGCGAGCAGACCGACTATACGATTGCGAAAATGGACGAGTGGCTGACGAATCTGGCGAATGACACGTCAGCCGATGCGATCATGACGAAGATTGAGCGGGCGAAACCCGCTGATTTGACCGACGGGTGCTATCTGGCGGACGGGCGGTTCATTCAGGAGACGCAGTCACTGACGGGCGGGGAATGCGCGAAGCTGTATCCGCCGTTTGCCTCGCCGCGCATGGTGGCGGGAGCGCCGGTGACCAACAGCATTCTGAAATGCCAGCTCAAGCCGGTTGATTTCAGCGATTACAAAGTGCCGATGACGGATGCCGAAAAGGCGCGGCTGCGCGAGATTTTCCCGGATGGGGTCTGCGACTGGACGAAGCCGGGCGTGGAAGAGCAGAAGCCTTCAGGCACATGGTTATCATTTGCGGGTGGGAATGAATAGAAGAAGGTTTCTGGCTGCGTCGGCACTGGCCGGGTCCGCGGCACTGGCGGGTGGCGCGGAGGGAGCCGCGCCTGAAGGGGCGGGTACAACGCCTCCGGAGGTCACCCGGATTCTGGCGAAGTATGTGGTGAGTGCGAAGCCGGCGGATCTGCCGGAGCCGGTGCGCAAGGAGGCGATGCGGACGCTGCTCAACTGGTTTGCGGCGACGCTGGGCGGAGCGAAAAACGAGGCCGTTGGAATTGCGGCCGCGGCGCTCGCGCCTTTCTTCGGAAACGCGCAGGCGCATGTGGTGGGGCGCACGGAGCGGCCGGACATGCTGAATGCCGCGTTGCTGAACGGCATGAGCTCGCACATTCTCGATTACGACGACACGCATCTGAAGACGGTGATTCATCCGGCGGGGCCGGTGGTGCCGGCGATTCTGGCGCTGTCGGAGTATCTGGCGGGGCGGTCGGAAAACCGGAAGTTCGTTGCGGGGCGGGATTTCATGAACGCACTGGTGCTGGGGATTGAAGCGGAGTGCCGCATCGGCAACGCGGTCTATCCGGAGCACTACGACGCGGGCTGGCATATCACCGGGACGGTCGGGCCGTTCGGCGCGGCGGTTGCCGCAGGAAAGATTCTGGGCCTCGACGAACAGCAGATGGTGTGGGCGCTGGGCATCGCGGCGGTGCAGCCGGTGGGACTGCGCGAGATGTTCGGCAGCATGACGAAGAGTTTTCATCCGGGACGCGCGGCGCAGAACGGATTGCTGGCGGCCCTGCTCGCGCAGAAGAACTTCACGAGCTCGGATCAGGGGATTGAAGCGAAATCGGGCTGGGCGAACGTGCTCAGCACGAAACGGAATTACGCGGAGATCACGGAGAATCTGGGGAAGACTTACGAGATCAGCGTGAATACCTACAAGCCGTTCGCCTGCGGGATCGTGATGCATCCGACCATCGACGGCTGCATTCAGCTTCGCGAGCAGACGCACTTCACGCCGGACGACGTGAAGAGCATCGACCTGCGGGTAAATCGCCTGGTGCTGGAACTGACCGCGATCAAGGCGCCGAAGACGGGGCTCGAAGGCAAGTTCAGCATTTATTACGCGGCGGCGGTGGCGATTGTGGAGGGTTCGGGCAGCGAATTGCAGTTCAGCGACGCGTCGGTGAAAAACCCGGTGACGGTGGCGCTGCGGGAAAAGGTAACGGCGACGGCCGATTCCTCGGTTGCGGAGGATCAGGTGCGCATCACGATCACGCTGAAGGATGGCCGCAAGCTCGAGAAGTTCGTGGAGCATGCGGTGGGCAGCGTGAAGAATCCGATGAGCGACCACGATCTGGAAGTGAAGTTCGCGGCGCTGTCGGATGACGTGCTTTCGTCGGATCAGGCGGAGGATCTGATGGAAATGTGCTGGAAGCTCGAGACTCTGCCCGACGCATCGCAGCTGGCTAAGAACGCGGCGGGAAAAGCTTAATCGAGGATGACGGCGCCCACGCCGGCGATCTGCCAGGTCGTTTTGCCGGATTTGATCTTCTTCGGATCGAATTTGCGGTGCGCTTCGGCGGCTTCTTCCTTCGCCATGGCGATCACTTCGGCTTTGCTCATTTCAATCTTCGCGAGCTTGCCTTCGGCGATGGCGGTTTTGCCGACGGAGTCTTTCGGGAACGAGAGGTCGCCTGAATCGCCAACGTCGATGCGGAGCAGATGGCCTGCGTCATCGGTGAGGTTCATCCAGCAGCCCATGGCTTCGCAAACTTCCGTGACCGTGCCCTTGACCTGAACGGTCTGGCCGACGAAGGGGTCGGGTTTGGCGAGAAGGGCGCCCACGGAGACCGGTTCGGCGATCGTGAGCGGTTTTCCGAACTTCTGCTCAGCGGCGAAGGCGATGGAAGTCAGCGCGAGCGCGGCGCACAGGAGCTGTTTCATACGTCATATTATGAACCATGCGCCTGCTGTTTTCCACCCTGTTTCTGGCCGCGGCGAGCCTGTCCGCGGCTCCTCCGATGTACGATCCGGCGCTTTCGCCGAATCATGGGGAAATTGCGTTCATATCCGGCGGGGATATCTGGAGCGTGCCGGCCGCGGGCGGCGAGGCGCGCCTGCTGGTCTCGCATCCGGCGACGGAATCGCGGCCACTCTATTCGCCGGATGGCGAGCGGCTGGCGTTCGTTTCGACCCGCACCGGCGTGGGCGATATCTATGTGCTGGAACTGAAGACGGGCGATCTGCGGCGAATCACGTTCGACGATTCGCGGGCGGCGCTCGATGCGTGGTCCGCCGATGGGAAGTATCTGTACTTCACTTCGAACCGTGCGGAAGTGGGTTCGATGAACGATATTTTCAAGGTTCCGTCGGCGGGCGGGACGCCGGTTGCGGTGACGGCCGAGCGGTATGCGGATGAATCGCAGGCGGCGGTGAATCCGGTGAACGGGTCCGTGGCGTTTGTGCGCGGGAATATGGCGTACCAGCAGTGGTGGCGCAAGGGACATGCGCATATCGATGAGACGCGGATTGCCGTGCTGAACGGCGGCGCATACCAGACGGTGCTGGATAACCAGGCGAAGAATTTGTGGCCGATGTGGTCGGCTTCGGGGAAAGAACTGTACTTCGTTTCGGATAAATCGGGCGCGGAGAATGTGTGGTCGCTCGTGCCCGGCGGGGCGCCGAAGCAGATCACGAAGTTCAACGATGGGCGCGTATTGGGGGCCAGTATTTCGCGCGACGGGAAGGCCATCGTGTTCGAGCGCGATTTCCGGATCTGGAAGCTGGATGTGGATTCGGGCAAGGCGGCCCCGGTGGAGATTGCGTTGCGCGGCACGCCGGCGGGCGCGGCGGTGAGTCATCTGAGTCTGACTCAGGGGTTCAATGAGCTGGCGCTTTCTCCGGATGGGAAGAAGATCGCGTTCGTGGCGCATGGCGAGGTGTTTGCGGCTTCGGCGAAAGATGGCGGGACTGCGCAGCGGCTGACGACGAGCGCGGCGGATGAGACGGATATCTCGTGGTCACCCGACGGGAAGCAGGTGCTGTATGTTTCCGATCGCGGCGGCGTCGAGCATTTATTTGTTTACGACTTCGCGAAGGAGCAGGAGACACAGCTCACGAATTCGCCGCTCAAGGACGAGAAGCCCGTGTGGTCTCCCGACGGGAGGCACATTGCGTGGGTGCGGGACGGGCGGCAGATCGAAACGATGGAAGTGGCGACCCAGCAGGAGAATCTGGTGGCGGCGACAACTTACCGGACGATGATGGACGCGGAGAATCCTCTCGCGTGGTCGCCGGATGGGCAGTGGATCGCGATGTTTCTGCAGGATTCGCGCGGGTTCAGCAATGTCGGGGTGGTACCGGCGGCGGGCGGGAAGCCGGCGCAGCAGATCAGTTTTCTGGCGAATTCGTTTGCGGACCGGATTGTGTGGGGACCGGACCGGACATATCTGCTGTTCGATTCAGGTCAGCGCACCGAGCAGCGATCGATTGTGCGGCTGGATCTGATTCCGCGTACGCCGGCGTTTCGCGAGGATCAGTTCCGGGAGTTGTTCAAGGATGCCGAAGGGGGAAGTTCGAAGACCAAGGAAGAGAGCGCTGCGCCGAAAAAGCCCGTGGATATCGTGTTCGAGCAGATTCGCGATCGCGCGGCGCGGTTGCCACTGGGGCTCGATGCGAACTCGGAGGTGATCAGCCCGGATGGCAAGACATTGTTGTTTACGGCAGCTTCGGCTGGCCAGCAGAATTTGTATACGTGGCCGCTCGATCCGCTGGCGACGCAGCCGCCCGTGGCGCGGCAACTGACTTCGACGGCGGGACGGAAGTCGCACGCGCAGTTCTCGCCGGACGGGAAGGAGGTGTTTTATCTCGACGGCGGGCGAATCAACACGGTCACGGTGGAATCGCGCGCAGTGCGGCCGGTCAATGTAACGGCGGAGATGGACGTGGACTTCGCGGCGGAAAAGCGCGAAGTGTTTTCTCAGGCGTGGACCACACTGAATGAGACCTACTACGATCCGGCGTTTCATGGCGCGAACTGGGCGGCGCTCAAGGAGAAGTTCGGGCCGGTGATCGAGAGCGTGCGGACGCCGGATGAGATGCGGCGCATGATTCTGCTGATGATTGGCGAGATGAATTCGTCACACAGCGGGATCTCGGCGAGTAATGTGCCGCCGCGAACGCCGACGACGGGACGGCTGGGGATTACAGTCGATCCTTCGGATTTCACCATTACCGAAGTCATTCCCTTAGGGCCGGCGGGTGTGGCTGGGATCAGGAAAGGCGAGAAGTTACTTGCGGTAAACGGAACGGATCTGACGCCCGGTTCAAATATCGATGAGTTACTGCAGTATCAGATCGGCAAGCGGACGCTGATTTCGACCTCGGCCCATAAGGACGTGGCGGTGCAGCCGGTGAACACCGTGACGGAGAAGCGGCTGATTTACCGTGCCTGGGTGGAGGGGCGGCGCGCGGCGGTGGATCAGCTCAGCGGCGGGCGGCTGGGGTATGTGCACATGCTGGATATGTCGGCGCAGTCGCTCGATCAGTTGTATCTGGATCTGGATGCGGAGAATCACAGCCGCGAGGGTGTGATCATCGATATCCGCAACAATACGGGCGGGTTTGTGAATGCTTATGCGCTCGATGTGTTCACGCGTCGGCCGTATCTCACGATGACGCAGCGGGATCATCCGGCGCAGCCGGCGCGCTCCGTGCTGGGGCAGCGGGCGCTGGAGTTACCCACGGTGCTGGTGGTGAATCAGAATTCGTTGTCCGACGCGGAGGATTTTACCGAGGGTTACCGGACGCTGAAGCTCGGCAAGGTTGTCGGTGTGCCGACGGCGGGTTGGATCATCTATACGGACAGCGCGGTGATGATTGACGGGTCTGTGCTGCGCACGCCGATGGTGAAGGTGCAGGCGCATGACGGCGTGGATATGGAGTTGCATCCGCGGCCGGTGGATGTGACGGTGGATAACGCGATCGGGGATGGAATGGCGGGGAAAGATCCCCAGCTCGAAATGGCTGTCAAGACGTTGCTCGGGGAGATTGGGTCGAAGAAGTAGTTCAATTAGCCGGTTGACGGCTGATGAATGCGCCGATGGCGCTCACCAGGGCGCTAATCCTGGCATCCAGCTGCACGGCAGCTTCTTCGCGTTTTCTCATCATCTCCCGCAGCTCCAACATGCCTTTGTCATGTGCGACCAGCCACTCGTTATGGTCCTTTATCGCGCGGCTGTGCCGGGCTTCCATCGCGGCGGTCGCGGTCACTGCCTCGCGCAGCTCCTTGACCATCTCGTCATCTTTGCCGGCACGCTGCTCGAGCCACGCAACGCGTTCTTCAAGCGTCATATCCATATTCTAACGAGTGCGCTGAACGAGCATTTATCTCACTCGCCTGTCAAATATGCCAGTCGGGCGATTCGACGAATGAGCGGTTGATCGCAGCGACGTTCTGCGTCCCGCAGTTGCCCATCGCGAGCTTCAGTTCGCCCTGGAGGATTTCGAGGACGCGGTCGACGCCGGCCTGGCCGAAGGCTCCGAGACCCCAGAGGAACGGCCGGCCGATGCCCACCGCTTTGGCTCCGAGCGCCAGCGCCTTGAAGACATCGGTGCCGCGGCGGACTCCTCCGTCGACGAAGACAGGGATGCGGCCGGCAACTTCGGTGGTGACTTCGGGCAGGGCGTAGATGGTGGGGCGGAGGGTTTCGGTGGAGCGGCCTCCATGGTTTGAGACGAGGATGCCGTCAAAGCCGTGTTCGATGGCGAGCCGCGCGTCCTGCTTCGTGTCGATGCCTTTGATGAAGAGCTTCACCTTCACGGCCTTGCGGAGTTTGTCGACGAAGTCCCAGGTCATGGAGGGGTCCTGGCCAGAGACGCCGCGCATGTCGATGCCTTTGTACATCTTGCGCTCGCCCTGACCGGGGCCGTTCGGGCCGTGGCATTGGGTGCAGGTGGTGTCTTTCGGGCGCGTGCGGTTGAAGGTTTCGCTGTTGCGGCCAGTGGTGTTGTCGACCGTGAGCAGGATGACGGGACAGCCGGCGGCCTGCACGCGGTCGACGATCTTCTCGACGGCTTCCCATTTGTTGGGTGCATAGAGCTGATACCAGACGGGGCGGCCATGGGCGGCGTTCACGTCCTCGACCGCAGTTGAGGTTGCGGTGGAGAGGATTTGCAGGGTACCGCGGGCCTTGGTGGCGCGGGCGACGGCGAGTTCGCCATCGGGATGGAAGGAACCTTCGCCTCCCGTGGGACAGGTGAAGATGGGGCTGTTGTAAGTGACGCCAAAGAGATCGACGCGCATATCGACTTTGGTGGCGTCATGCAGGCGGCTGGGGCGCAACATGATGTGGCGATAGCCGTCGCGATTGGCTTTGAGGGTGAGGTCGTCATCGACGCCGCTTGCCATGTAGGCCCAGTGGCCGGGCAGGACTTTGCGGTGCGCGGCCTCTTCGAAATCCATCACGTCGAGCGCTTCTTTGGGATCGCGGATGACTTCTTCGATTTCGGGCGCCTCCTGGGCGAAGGCGCGGAGGCCTCCGAGAGCGGCCACATACGGGCTGGCGGCGAGGAAGCGGAGAAAGGCACGGCGGTGGGAAGTCATGGCGTGCATTTTAGCTGAAATTCCGTTGGGCGTACGAGCGTGATAGGCTGGACGGCGAATCGAAGGTGCTTCCATGAAACGCAATATCCGGATCGTGTTTATTTTTGCTGCTTTGGCGGGCGCCGTAATGCTCGGCTCACTGGCCATGAGAAGGCACGCGGTGGTTCACGCCGCTACCGTGAATGCGCCCATCTTTGAGATCGACCCTTATTTCCCGAAGCCGCTCCCCAATCATTGGGTGCTGGGATCGACCATCGGGCTTTCGGTCGATTCGAACGACCATGTCTGGATCATTCATCGTCCGCAGACGGTGGAGGATAACTTCAAGGCCGCGGACAAGAAACTGGGCGCGTGCTGCAAGGTGGCGCCTCCGGTGATTGAGTTCGATTCCAACGGCAACGTGATCGCTTCGTGGGGCGGAAAGGGCGAGGGCTACGACTGGCCGGACAGCAATCACGGGATCACGGTTGACCACAAAGGCAATGTCTGGCTCGCGGGCAATGGGCAGAAGGACACGCAGGTGCTGAAGTTCACGAGCCAGGGCAAGTTCCTGATGCAGATCGGGCACCATGGCGTCCACAACGGCAGCAACGATATCGAGAACTTCTGGGAGCCGACGAAGATCACCGAAGACGTGGCCGCCAATGAGGTGTATATCTCGGATGGTTACGGCAACCGGCGCGTGATCGTGTTCGACGAGGATACGGGAAAGTACAAGCGGCACTGGGGCGCGTATGGCAACAAGCCGACGGATGAGAAGGTGCAGCCGTACGATCCGGCGGCGCTCGAGGATGAGCCCGGGAAGCCTCATACCGGAGCGCCATCGAAGAATTTCAGCACGCCGCATTGCGTGATGATCGCGAAGGATGGCCTCGTGTACGTGTGCGACCGCGTGAACGACCGGATTCAGGTGTTCCACAAGGACGGGACGTTCGTGAAAGAGGCGTTCATCGACCCCAAGACGCTGCGGTCGGGTTCGGTGTGGGATATCGAGTTTTCACACGATCCGCAGCAGACGTATATCTATGCGGCGAATGGCGTGGATGAGAAGATCAACATCCTGCGCCGCGATACGCTCGAGGTCCTGACGTCATTCGGTGACGGCGGGCGCGGGCCGGGTCAGTTCTTCGGATGCCATAATCTGGCGACGGATTCCAAGGGGAATCTGTATGTGACGGAGACTTATACGGGGGCGCGGTTACAGCGATTCCTGTATAAGGGCGTGGGGCCGGTGGAGAAGGATCACTACATGCCGTGGCCGCAGGGCAAGCTGTAGGCCGTCGCGCCGATTTAACAGAAGTGCTAAATTTCAGGAAGCGTTACCAGCGCTGAGCTGCGGCGTTGGCTGAAAGAGCAGGGCTGCACTTTCGGCACACAGCGGGGCAGTCATCTGAAGGTCTACCTGGGAAGCCGGCGGACTATTCTCCCGATGCACCCGTCGAAGGAGCTGAAGCCGGGGACTGTCGCCGGCATCAAGAAGGCGCTCGGACTGAAGTAAGGAGCACGATATGGAATATCCGGCGCGGTTTACAGCGGACAAACGCGGTGGTTACGTAGTCACGTTTCCGGATGTTCCCGAGGCCATCACTGAGGGAGACACACTGGAAGAGGCCAGGGCGATGGCTTCAGAGGCCCTCGAGACCGCTCTGACGTTCTATACCGAAGAATGGCGCGACCTCCCTGCCCCTGGCCCGCTCAAGCGTGGCCAGCGAATGGTTCAGGTTCCGGCACTGAGTTCGATGAAGTTCGAACTTTATTCAGCGATGCGGCGCGAAGGTATCAGGAAGGTTGACCTGGCTCGGCGGCTCAAGGTTGCGCCGAGTCAAGTGGACCGCCTGCTGGATATTGCGCATCATTCGAAGGTGGAACAGCTCGAAGCGGCGTTTGCGGCTATTGGGAAGAAGCTGGCCATCCTGGTTGAGGCGGCGTAGGTCAGGCGCCGAATTCATAGACCGGCGTTTCGATCGCGCGTGCGGGTGGCTTCCCCTCGCGCACGATGGTTTGGACTGTCGATGCGACGGAGGGCGCGATGCTCGTTTCTCCGCAGTGGTCGCAGACAATTGCGGGAACATGCTCGATGACGATCAGCTTGCCGTTGATCTCGACGTGATAGCGGATGCGCTGTTCGCGCCGTTCACCGATACCGCAGACTTCGCACTTCATTGGGTTCTCCGCTTTCGCCAGTCGATCCATTCACGTGGGTCAGGCTGGTACAAGGTTATCACTTTGATTAAGGGCCGCTCCGATGTTGTGCATTGGATATGCAGGGGTCTGCCTTCAGTTGTGAGGCCGAAAATCAGGCAGCTGGGACCGTACTTATCGGACGGATACTCCTCGATAATCTCGCCGGACGCAATCGCTTGCTCGACTTCTATCGTCGAAATTCCACGCTTGATGCTCTGGTCGAGTGCGTGAAGGGAGTACTCGTATTCCGACAGTCTGAACCGTGCACGGATAACCCGGATCACAACGGCCTCGCTTTTGCGAAGCCCTCTGCTGTCCCTTCAGGCGTGTGTTTGATTCGCATGGCGGGCACGTTGCAGGCGGGCAATCAGTTCCGCGTTGGTCTGTCTGGATTGCCGGTGCTGCGACTCGGCCGCGCGCTCGCCTTCCGCGAGCCATGCGTCGATCTCTTGTTTGTTAGCGAGGTAGTACGCGATCGCCCCATATATCTGTTCGAGGGTCAGGGCCGGGTAGTTGTCCGCGATGGATTCCGGTGATTCGCCTTCGCGATAGAAGTAAACGATGGAGTCGAGCGAGACCCGTGTATCGCCGACCCGCAACGCGCCTTCTACGTTTCTGATGTACTCCCGCTGAATCACTGGTTTATTCTGACACGACGCCGCGCCGCCGCTGAGGATGTCCGGAAGCAGCCGCTCCTTTCCATCGTGTGCTCGATCTATCCGAAGCGAGGCCAAACCCAGTCTCGGCAGACTGCGTTAGTGCACAAGGCTGCATGATTGAGCCCCGGGAAGATCAGCTCGCTCATCAGGTGTTTGAAATTAGCGATGTCCTCGTCCTTCAGGTGCGGCAACAGAGCTGTCGCGACGATCTCGGACACAAAGTGAAGCCGCATGTCGATTTGTCCATCGAACTGGTTCAGCTCCATTTTTCCTGTCGAGTTCTCCCGGAGGCGTCTCAGACCCTCCTTTGCTGCATCCTCACCGAAGTGCCCTCCGACGTCGTTACGGATATCCTTGATGAAGCGCTCTGCAGGCCTATCGAAGAAGGTAATGGCCTCTGCCCAAGCTGTTCTTGCATCCGGCGCGAAGCCGCTCCGGACGGCATCGAAATCCGGGTCGCGGTCGAGAAGACGGAGTGCTTCGGCGAACTCCCTCAGCGTCGCTATAGCCCGGCGAGTGAAGTACAAGAAACGATAGAGTCCAACCATTTGCGGGCGATCGGGGTGGTCAGAGGCCGAATCGATGAGATCGAGTGCGCGTATGTTGATGTGTTTCATACCTTCGGTCTCAATCCGTAAATCTTCGTAGAGAACACACAGCCGCACGATCCTCACGTCAACCAGCTGTTTCTGATCAGCGCGAAAAACGTCGCGGAGCCGCCGAATCCTGATTTGAGAGCTCATCTTTACAAGGCCCCGCATAGCAACAAAGCCGCGATTCCTTGCGGAACCGCGGCCCCTGTTCATGCGAAGCTGCGCAGCCACTGCGCCGGAGGCGCCATGCCCCGCGGCTAGCGGCTAGTATTCCATGCCGCCGTGTTCGTGGCCGGGACCTGCCGGAGCTGCCGGTTTCTTTTCCGGAATTTCGGCGACCATGGCTTCCGTGGTCAGCATGAGGCCGGCGATCGAGGCTGCGTTCTGCAGAGCGGAACGGGTCACCTTCGCCGGGTCGATGACGCCCGATTCGACCAGATCTTCGTACTTGTCGGTCTGGGCGTTGTAGCCGTAGTGGACGTTGTTGTTCTCGCGGATCTTGCCGATCACGATCGCGCCTTCTTCGCCCGAGTTCTGGACGATCTGGCGGATGGGCTCTTCGCAGGCGCGGCGGATGATGTTGACGCCGATCTGCTCGTCGCCGTGGGCCTGAATGTGGCCGAGAGCCTTGGCTGCGCGCAGCAGAGCCACGCCGCCGCCCGGAACGATGCCCTCTTCAACGGCCGCACGGGTGGCGTGCAGCGCGTCTTCGACGCGGGCCTTCTTTTCCTTCATTTCGGTCTCGGTCGCGGCGCCGACCTTGATCACCGCAACGCCGCCCGCGATCTTGGCGAGGCGTTCCTGCAGCTTTTCACGGTCGTAATCCGAAGTGGTCTCTTCGATCTGGTTGCGGAGCTGCTTGATGCGGCCCGCGATGTCGGCCTGCTTGCCGGCTCCGTCGACGATGGTGGTGTTGTCCTTGTCGACAGTGATGCGCTTGGCGCGGCCGAGGTCATCGAGCTTCACGCCTTCGAGCTTGATGCCAGTTTCTTCGAAGATGGCGCGGCCACCGGTGAGGATGGCGATGTCTTCGAGCATGGCCTTGCGGCGATCGCCGAAGCCCGGAGCCTTCACGGCGCAGGCGTTGAGCGTGCCGCGCAGCTTGTTGACCACGAGAGTGGCGAGCGCTTCGCCTTCCACTTCTTCCGCGATGATCAGCAGCGGACGGCCGGAACGGGCAATCTGCTCGAGGATCGGGAGGAGATCCTTCATGTTGCTGATCTTCTTTTCGTGGATCAGGATGTAGGGATCTTCGAGCACGACTTCCATGCGGTCGGCATCGGTGACGAAGTAGGGCGAGAGGTAGCCGCGGTCGAACTGCATGCCTTCCACGGTCTGGAGCTCGGTCGCCATCGTCTTCGATTCTTCAACGGTGATGACGCCGTCCTTGCCGACCTTCTTCATGGCTTCGGCAATGGTGTCGCCGATGGTGTGGTCGCTGTTGGCGGAGATGGTGCCGACCTGCGCGATCATGTCGCCGGAAACCGGCTTCGACATCTTCTTCACTTCGGCGATGACGGATTCGACAGCCTTGTCGATGCCGCGCTTGAGGGCCATCGGGTTGGCGCCGGCCGCAACCGACTTCACGCCTTCGCGATAGATCGCCTGGGCGAGGATGGTGGCGGTGGTGGTGCCGTCGCCGGCGATGTCGGAAGTCTTCGAAGCGACTTCGCGGACCATCTGGGCGCCCATGTTTTCGAGCGGGTCAGCCACTTCGATTTCCTTCGCGACGGTCACGCCGTCCTTGGTGATGTTCGGGCCGCCGAACTTCTTTTCGAGAACGACGTTGCGGCCCTTGGGACCGAGGGTCACTTTCACCGCGTCGGCGAGCTGATTCACGCCGCGCAGAATGGCCTGGCGGCAGGCTTCCGAGTAAACAATCTGTTTTGCCATGGTTGTGTGATTTCTCCTGATTCTTTGCTCGTGGGCTGCTTACTTTTCGAGAATGCCGAGAACTTCGTCCTCGCGCATGATGATGTATTCGGTGCCGTCGATTTTGACTTCGCTGCCGGAGTACTTGCCGAACAGGATGCGGTCGCCGGGCTTCACGTCGAGGGGGACGATCTTGCCATCGTCAAGGCGCTTGCCCTTGCCGGCGGCGACGACTTCACCTTCCTGCGGCTTTTCCTTCGCGCTGTCCGGGATGTACAGGCCACCCGCGGTCTTTTCTGCTTCAGCTTCAATCCGTTTGACCAGGATGCGGTCGTAGAGCGGACGAATATTCATTGAACAACCTCCTTGTGAAATTTAGGAAGAGAATTTCAGTGCTGAGACCCGGTTCAGACGCATTGGGGCCCCAAAGAAAGATTATTAGCACACAAACCACGCGAGTGCTAATGGTTCCGCGTAAGTTCCTGATTTGGCGGGGAATTAAATATTGACAGAAGCGGACTCAGATAATCGCAACCAGAGATTCTCAAGGGTCTCGCGTGTGGTTGCCATGTTCCCGACCGCGATGCGGATGACGAAGCGGCCGTGGAGAGTGGTACTGGAGAGGAAGAATTCGGCTCGTTTGTTGATGCTTTCAAGCAGCGCGCGGTTTCGCTCATCCGAGCCTTTCATGCGGAAACAGATGACGCTGAGGTGACAGGGAGCACAGATCTCGAAGCGGGGATCGGCGGCGATCCGGTCGTGGAGTTCGCGCGTCATGGCGATCTGTTCGCGGATGATCCGCGCGATGCCTTCGCGGCCGTAGTAGCGCAGGACGAACCAGAGCTTGAGGGCGCGGAAGCGATGGCCGAGCGGAATGCCGTAATCCATGAAGTTGACGCCGGCATCGCGGGTATCGAGGAACTCCGCGCCGAGCGAGAAGGCGCGGCGCAGAGAGACGCGGTCGCGGGAGAAGAAGACGCTGCACTCGATGGAGGTGAGCAGCCACTTGTGCGGGTTGAAGACGAAGGAATCGGCGCGCTCGCAGCCGGCGAGGATCCAGCGGAATTCGGGGGCGAGCGCGGCGGGCGCGGCGTAAGAAGCGTCGATGTGCAGCCAGACGTTTTCGCGCGCGGCGATATCGGCGATGGCGGGGACGGGGTCGATGCTGGTCGTAGAAGTGGTCCCGACGGTGGCGATGATGCAGCACGGGACGAGGCCGTTCGCCCGGTCCTGGCGGATGGTTTCGGCGAGCAGATCGGGGCGCATGCGGAATTCGGCGTCGGTGGCGATGCGGCGCACGTGGTTGCGGCCGAAGCCGAGCGCCATGGCGCCCTTCTCGCCGGAGTTGTGGGCCTGCTCGGAGACATAAACGATCAGGTTGCTGGGCGCACCCTGGTCACGCAGTTCGGGGCAGGCGCGGACGCGCGCGGCGGCGATGGCGTGAAGGGTGCTGGTGGAGGCGGTGTCGAAGGTGGTGCCGAACCAGTCCGTCGGAAGGCCGAACCAGTCGAGCAGCCAGCGGATGACGGCCAGTTCGAGTTCGGTGGCCGCGGGTGAGGATTGCCAGATCATGGCGTTGGCATTGAGCGCGGCGATCAGGAGTTCGGCGAGGATCGAGGGCGGCGAAGAGGTGATGGCGAAGTAGGCGAGGAAGTTGGGGTGGTTCCAGTGGGTGATGCCGGGCAGGATGATGCGCTCGAAATCGCGGAAGATGGTTTCCATCGATTCGCCGCGTTCGGGACCGGTGGGCGGGAGCGCGTTGAGGATGTCGTTGGGTCTGACGGCCGGGAGCACCGGGTAGCGTTCGGGGTGGGCGAGATAGTCCGCAACCCAGTCAATGAGTTTGTGGCCCCACTCGCGGAAATCTTCCATCAGCGAATTCCTTTCGTCATTGCCGGCAACCAGCTTTTGAACCAGACGGAGAAATCGTCGAGCGCGCGGCGGGTTTCCGCGGCGAGAGGGATAAATGGACCGCCGGATTTCTGGCCGCGCAGTTCGACGGCGCGTTTGATGACGACGGGCGCAGGGAACTTTTCCATCCACGCGAGGAATTCCTCGAGCATGGGCAGGAGAGCCGCGTTGCCTCGCACGACGGCGACGACGAGTTCCGGTACGGCTCCGGCGGCGGCGGAGAGGAGCGCGTCGGCGCCGGACTGGAGGGCTCGCGCGGCGAGACGATCGTCACCGCAGATGACGGCGAACTTCTCGCGGCGAGTGAGGAGGGTTTCGAGATTCGACCAGTCGCCGCTCGCATCGATGATGCCGGCGAAGCGGCCGGATTGCATGAGTGAAGAGACGGTGTCGGGTTCGATGCCCGAGGCGTGTTGCGGGGCGTGGAGCAGGAGGATGGGGACGGCGTCACTGGTCTCGACGGCAAACTGGCGCAGGAATTCGGCGACTTCGCGCTGGGTGTAGCGGTAGAAATACGGAGGCATGATCATGAGGCCGTCGGCGCCGGAGGAGATGGCTTCGTCGGCGAGATGGAGCGCGCCGCTCAGTGTCGAGTGCGAGACGTTGGCGATCAGCGGCACGCGGCTGCGCTTGACGCCGAGATAGACCAGACGCTGGCGGTCTTCAAGGCTGTAATCGAAGAACTCGCCGATGGGGTCGAGGAGGCTGATGGCGGAGACGCCCGCCTGGGCGAGGAAATCGAGAAGGTCGAGCGAGGCGGAGAAGTCGGCTTCGGGAGAATTGCTGCGATGCGGGGTGATGGCGGAAGCGAAGACACCGGAGAGTTTGAGTTCTCGGATC
>Ga0187771_10001371_pt1 | contig 16168 bp, 15 predicted proteins | sample 0116_SJ02_MP15_1_FD_133139 | JGI IMG/M metagenome (GOLD analysis project Ga0187771, IMG submission 133139) | Tropical peat soil microbial communities from peatlands in Department of Meta, Colombia - 0116_SJ02_MP15_10_MG | ecosystem: Environmental > Terrestrial > Soil > Wetlands > Peat | place...
ACTAGGTGCGGTGGACCGTCCCTGGGCCGGCGTTAAGCCGCCCGGGGACGGCGTTTTCAACGAGCAAGTACCGCACGGAGCAGGGCGTGTTCCAACGCTTCATCGACGACGAACTGGTCGTCCGTTCCAAGCTCGTTTCTCTTAAGGGAAAGATGTGCAGTGGGAGAATGCTAATGGCTGGGGGCAGTGTGCTCGGCGGGTGTCCGAGGTGCGCCGGCTTCTTCGTGAATGATTTTTTTCACAAGTTTACGCTCAATGTAGAGCTCTCTTCCATTGCGCCTCACGACAACATCCTTCGCCGACATCGAGAGAATTTCCCCGAGCACGGCGGTCCCGTCCTGGAGCTCCACAATGTCTTTGTCCGCACTATTCAAGTTTGTAGAGACGCGCTCCACCAGAAATATCTTCTTGATCTGATTTCGATCCAGAGTTTTGGCCTTGCCTTCCGACTGAAACACTGCGTCCGCAAGCGACATGGAGATCAAATCCCCAGTCAAGGTCGTGCCATCGCGAAGCTCAACCGTATCCTGGGAAAGACCGCCCAGTTCCAGGGATACGCTGCCGCCCGGCAACTCATCCGCACCGACATCAAGCTGTGTGCTGCCGGGTGCGTAGCCTTCTTTGTGAAACTCGATCGTGTGCAAACCGATCGTAAAGTCGTAGACCTTGGGGGTAACGCCTGCGTCCTCACCGTCAACGGAAAAACTTGCTCCAGGCGGAACTGATTTCACGCTCAGTGGGATTGTCCGGCCGGCGATCAGCGAAACCTTCGCCGGCGTGCCCGCCGCCGAAAATTGCACTTGCGACTTACACGTGCGGTAAGGTGGAATTGCATCCAGCCGCAACCGGGCCTTTCCGATCTTTACGCCATTGGTGTCAAGAATATTGACGGTGAAAACCGAGCGCGGCAGGGACTGATCAGAGAGGTTCTGCGCTGTAACGTCCGAAGTGTAAATTCCCGTTCCATTCACCAGCCCGACCCGCGTAAAACCAGCAAAAAGCAGCTTCAGTATGGGCTTATCCGCGTCAGGCCACTGCACGGTAACTGGAGAAGAGGACTGAGAGACAAGCGGCGAAACAAGGACGGCAAAAATCAACCCACACCAACTAAAAGCCGTTCGCATGGGAGTAAGTAGTAGCACACCATGCGATGTCCGCACAATCTTGGGGGCTGCTCACAATTTCTGATTTCACTTCTTTCCTCTGTACAGTCCTGCGATCCCGAACGTGTAAGGCTTCCATGAAGCTTCCCGGAAAGCTGCACGGCGCATGCGATTCAGCATCTCGTTGGGATGAGGGAACCGCTCCACCGAAGTCGGCAAATATCTGTACGGCCCCCGCACTCCGGAAACGATAGTGCCAATCACCGGCAGCACATGTTTGAAGTAGACGCGATACACCATGCCAATAAGACCCGCGGGTTCCCCAAAATCCAGAATCCCGCACTCGCCTCCCGGTTTCAGCAGACGCACAATTTCGCGCAGGCCGGCATCATAGTCGGCCAAATTGCGAAAACCGAATGCAGCCGTGATCAGGTCGAATTGCGCGTCAGCAAAGGGCAAAGTCAAAGCGTCCGCCTCGATCCAGCGCAACGTCGTGCCACGCGACTTTTCCCGCGCGATCTGCAACATGGCGTGAGAGAAATCCACCCCCAGGATGCGCGCTTCCGAAGCTCTCGCTTCCTGAAACAGGGCGAAACTCATGTCTCCGGTTCCGCAACACAGGTCTAGTATGCGCGCGTCCTGCTGCGACAAAATGGAGGCGAAGCTGCGAGCCGCGCGCCGCCACCACAAGCGATCCACATTGAACGAGAGCAGGTGATTGAGCAGGTCATAGCGCGGCGCGATGGAGGTGAACATCTCCCGCACTGCGTGCGCCGCCGCCTTGGAATCGTTGATCCCTTGCGGTGCGGCGCCGACCACCATGGTTTTTGCTGGTTCGCTCAAGTTCAGCCTGACTTAGCGCAGAGGACACACAGATCATTCTCTGTGACCCCTGTGCCCTCTGTGGTTCGTTCCTACAGCGACAATTTGCGCAACTTATCAACGGCGTCCATCACGACCTTCTCCGGTACGTTGTTCACGATCTCGACCTTGCCAATTTCTCGCGGCAAGACGAAATGTACGGCGCCGCCCCTGGTTTTCTTGTCGATCTGCAGCAGGCGAACAATATCACGACTGCGCGCATTTACTTTTGGCAGATGGCCGAGGCCAAGCACCGCTTCCGTAATGCATTCCGCGATCTCGTTGTCGCAGAATCCGATTAGCCGCGCAATCTCCGCGGCGGCAATCATTCCCCACGCAACCGCTTCTCCATGCAGAAAGCGGCGGTAACCCGCTTCAGCTTCCAATGCATGGCCGATAGTGTGGCCAAAATTCAGGACGCGACGCAACCCGCTCTCCCGCTCATCCGCCGATACGACGCAAGCCTTTAGTTTTGCCGACTCGGCAATCACCCATTCCAACAAGGCAGCATCATCGCGCAATGCCTTCAAGTCCACTTTCTCGAGACGCTTGAATAGTTCCGGGTTTCCGATCACCCCGCACTTCAGAGATTCGTACAACCCAGCCCGAAATTCACGCTCCGGCAGCGTGGGAAGAACTTCTGGATCGATCAGCACAGCGAGCGGCGGATGAAACGTTCCAATCAGATTCTTGCCCGCTCGCAGGTTGACTCCAGTTTTTCCGCCGATGGACGCATCCACCTGTGCCAGCACGGTCGTAGGAATCTGAACCAGGCGCACGCCGCGCATGTAAAGCGAAGCCAGCAAACCTGCCACATCGCCGACCACGCCGCCGCCGAAGGCCACGATCACCGCGTCGCGATCTGCGTGCAGCCTGATCAACTGCTGCGCGAGCGCCTCGACTGTTGCAAGCTTCTTGCTCGGTTCACCGTCGGACATCTCCAGGACTTTCGCGTGGAAGCCTGTGCTGGAAAGCGATTGCATCAGCCTCTTGCCCCAGCGGCGCCGGACCGGCGGGACTGTGACCACGAACAACGGAGGCAAGTGCTCCGCATTCAGCAATTCCCGCAATCGCATGCCCGCTCGTTCCAGCGAGCCGCTTTCGATCCAGGCTGCGTAGGGACGAGGCGATATCGCGATTTCCACGCGCGTCATGAGACCTCATCATAACGTACGGAAAGCGCCAGGCGGGCTGGATCGGCTTCACACCTTTTTCGGTGCCACCAGCGATGCCAGCACTGAGAGCGCCAACACCCCACCCACCACCGCCAGCGCCCAGCCGGTCGGAATCCGGTAATAGTCGGAGATCAGCATTTTTGACCCGATGAATATTAAAACGATCGACAGGCCGTAGTGCAGATAATGGAAAACCTCCATCATGCCCGCAAGAACAAAAAATAGTGAGCGTAGTCCCAAAACCGCGAACACATTCGATGTGTAAACAATGAAGGGCTTGAGGGTGATGGCCAGTACAGCCGGGATCGAATCGGTCGCGAACAGCAGGTCGGTCGTTTCTACTACGAGCAGCACTACAAACAACGGCGTTGCGTAGAGCCCCGCGCGCCGAATGAAGAACTCCTCCCCTTCGTAGTTTTCTGTTACCGGAACCCATCGCCGAAACAGCCGCAGCGCAGGGTTTTTCTCCGGCTGCACTCCCACTTCTTCCTTCCGCAAGAGTTGGATTCCGCTATAGACAAGGAATGCTCCGAAGGCGTAGATGATCCAATGAAAACTCTGAATTAATTTGACGCCCACGACAATAAAAATGCCGCGCATCACCAGCGCGCCGATGATGCCCCAGAACAAAACTTTATGTTGAAGCTCCGACGGCACCCGAAAGTAACGAAAGATGACAAGAAAAAGAAATAAATTATCGACGCTCAGCGAGAGCTCGACGACGTAGCCGGTCGTGAATTCCAGGGCAGCGTCGTGGCCGCGCCACCCATACACCAGGAGCGCAAAAGCCGCGGCCAACCCGATCCACGTCAGGCTCCATGCGAGGGCCTGGCGAAATGTCACTTGGTGTGCCGGCCGATTGAAGATCCAAAGATCGACGGCCAGCATTCCCAGCACGAAAAGATTGAATGCAATCCAGAACAGTAGCATCTTTTCAATTGGCGGATTGCCAATTGACAATCGGAACCCGGAAATTCAGTCCGCTCTTCCCAGCTTTCTTTGCTGCCACGCCTCCCACATGCCGAATGTCTTCATCAACTCATCGAGATGAGTTTCATGCATGGTCTGCTCAATCTGCGCGTGGGTAAACCGCGGCCCGATCCTCTCTGTATCGTCGGCGAGCCCGAAAACGACGGCGGCGGCCTCGGCCACATGCTTCTTAAGTTGTGGCATGTCCACCTTGTCGAACGTGTCGGAAGAGGCGTGATAGTTGATCAGGTAATTGGCTTCCTGCTGATCCGCAACGAAGGTTGGCACACCCTCAAGCATGAAATCGAAATGGTCTGTGCCCCATTCGGCATCAGTCGTGAGTCTGGTGGCATCGAATTGCGCAAGTGGCACAACCAGCTTCGTGGCAGCTGGCACTACATCCTTTCGCCCTCCGAGGGAAAATCCAGTAACTTTCCCAGTCCCGGAATCAAAAATGACGACACCCGCAGCTCTGTCCAGTTCGTTGCGGTGGGCCAGAACGTAAGCGTGGGATCCGAGCATTCCTTCTTCTTCGCCGGAGAAGAGGATGAAGCGAGTGCTGCGCCGCGGGCGCTGTCCAGTGGCCTTGATCGCGCGCAGGGCATCGACGACCAGCGCCGCGTTGCACCCATTGTCAAGCGCGCCTGTTCCAAGTTCCCAGGAATCAAGGTGCGCGCCGAGCACGACAAATTCATCCGGCTTCTCGCTTCCCCGCAACTCAGCAATTACATTCGTCGCTTGGATGGGCCCGCCGATGTGATTGGGAATCGCCAAATCCACGAACAGCTTTTGTCCTGAGGCAATGAGGCGCGCCATACGCGCGGCGTCCTCACGGGCCAGCAGCACCATTGGCAAACGATCGAGGCGTCCGTCGCCGGTATTCGTGTGGCGATACAGCAAATCATGCGGACGGGTAGATTGAAACGCGATAGCCAATGCCTTCCCGCGAACGGCCTGATCAATAATGCCTGGCGCCTTGAGATATTCGGCGAATAAATCCTCCCAGGTTTTCATTTCTTCGGAGTGCACCAGCAAGATTGCTCCGGAGAACTTTCCAGCCTTGGCGAAATCGTCAGCAGTGGCCGCGCCTATGTCGATCACGGGCACGCGATGCTGCGCTGCCAAAGCGGGCGCCCAAGCCAGTGAGATCGCCCGTACGCTGAATTTCTCAGGCGCGACCACACTCATCTCTGTCGCCCCCTCAGTCCACGAAGCCGGAATCGTGAAATTCTCTGTATGAACGCTATCCGCTCCGGCAGCTTTGAACGCCTGCACGCCCCAGTCGACCGCCTGCTGCATGGCGGGCGTACCCGGCACACGGCCTCCAATCTGGTCGGTCAAGCGCTCCAGGTTCGCCTGCAGGGGCGATGGTTTAAGAGCCTCGTCAATAATGCGGTCGGTGGCGTTTTGCGCCAGACTTACGCTAAGCAATAGGGCAGAACAAAGCACGGTCAGTCCAGTTCTTTTCATAACGCCGCATTAGAAATGAAAAACGCAAAAAGGGAAAGGGCGGAAGACAAAAAAGGCCAAGCTTATTGAGCTTGGCCTAGGTGCGGTGCAGTGCTGCAAAGCTTCTAGTGTTCCGACTTACTAGCGCTCGTATTTGCCTCACTAGGGGCTACGCTGCCCTGTTTGGTTGGCGTATTCGGAGCATATTTGGCTACCGTGCTCAAGAATTCGTTGCTCCCATTCGGTGCCGGTACGTCTCCATACAAGACGTCTTTGAACGGAACCATCTTGCCGTAGAGAACACGGGTTTCGTCTTTGTCTTGCGTGATGGCTGCTCCATTGAGATCGATGCCGGCAAACAAGCCCCGCGCGCGGGAATAGCTCAACACCTCGGCTTTCATTTTCCAGTCGGTATCCGCTCCCGTCTCACGCCCCACTGGTCCGGCCGCCGCGGAGGCGTCGGCTCCGAGTTTAAACTTGCTGGAAAGCAACGCATCCAGCCCTTTCTGATCCATTATCAGCATCACCAAATCAATCGCTTGGCCGCCCAGCTGCAGGCCAAAGCTTCCGCCACTCATGGTAATCGGGGCGGGAGCGCTCCAGCCCTTATCCGTCCGGCAGGTCGCGACGCCCTTTCCGTGGTTGCCGCCGAAACCAATTGCAATCTTGACCATGGAGGGAATTACCGCGATGCAGCGAGCGTCGGAGAGGACCTTCGTCGGAATAGACTTGTCCGGTGTGCCCATAATTTCGTCAAGGACGTCCGCAGCGTTATTCATCCGCTTGACAATGTCGGACTGGTCATTGCCGGTATCATCGGCGGCCCAGCCCAGAGTGCCCAAAATCAATATCACTGTCCCCAACGCCAGCAGGTATTTCGTTACCGCTTTTTTCGTTGATCTCATCTCAAACCTTTTCTGTGCCCATGCAAGCACGTGGGATCGATTGGTTCCGCCCCAAATACTAAGACTCACAGTGCATTGGTTCTATCCGGTCGAATCTGTACTTTCCTGGTGGGCGTGCTTTAAAAAGGCGGGTATCTCGTGTACAAGTGCTCCCAAAGCTTCGTTTACGGTCGGACCCCCATCCTCACCACACCCCTTTATCGTTTCCCGTCAGGCGTTGCGCAACCAGGGCGGAAACCGCCAATGGCGGCAGGAGCGGAAGACGGCAGACGGCGCGAAGATCGCCGTTCCGTCCCGCCGTTATCAACTGTGCGCCATACAAACCGGCCGCAGGAAGCTTGGGAACGCGAAGAAAGCCATTCTCGAGATAGACATCGATGTCATACGAGCAAGTAGCCTCGATAACTTCGTCCGACAGGCGAACGACGGTTCCGTGGGAATCTACGAATCGGGACACCAGGAAAAGAAACGTGGCCACGCCCGGCCAGATGCCTCCCAGATCGGCCGCCCTGCGAAGCTCGGCAAAATCAACAGCCTTGGCCTGCAGCAAGGCTGCGACATCCGCCATGTCACAAAGACGGAAGTAGAAATGTCGATACATCCGCTGCAGGGCTGAGATTACGATTTGCTCCTCCGCAGCCGCTACGAAAAAGCTGCGTCCGCCAACGGTCCTGGGAACGCGCCGCTCGATGACGCGCCGCGCCATCTTCCTATGTTCACCAGTCTGGCCAAGGTAACGAATATGAATCTCGATCAGCTCAGGAAGCCCGGGTACGTTGAAGTTCCACTTGTTGGCCAGACGGTCCCCCCAGCTTCGCGCCACAGCACGTGCGCCGAAGGCGGTCTGCATCACGCGCATGACATTCTCCGCTTCCCCAATCGTATAGAGGTCAAGATCCGAACCAATGTCGGGCCAGTGATCCAGAGACTTGATGACGGCAACCTTGCAGCCCTGTGCTTCGAGTTTGTTGCAGACGAATTCCAGTTTGGCTACCGCATTGTGCGCCCGTGCGCGCTCTGCCATCAGAGCGGCTGCCGACCAGTTCTCGATATCCTCATTTCGCACCGTCTGCGCCGCTTTATTCAGCACTGCCAGGGCACGCACTAAGACATGGTGCGACTGCGCCAGTTTCAGGAACTCTGCTCGCTCGTCTGCAGCAAGAGCCGACACGTATCGCAGCTCCGAGAAAATCGACTCATTGGGATCTGGCGCCTGCTCGAAATTTCTTGCATAGCCGTGAAAAATCAAATGTGAGAGGCTGTCGACGTGCTTTTGTGGTGCAGTTGGTGCGGCTTCTTTTCTCATAGGCGCAAAGCTTAGATGCAGGCTTTGCGGCTCTGTTGTTCTTCGCGTGTGACCTGCGTCTGATAAATCACGTTCTCGGGGAAAGAATTCGCGCCGCCTGTGACATTTTTGATTCCCGTCTGCAATATCGCCGAATCACGCGCCCAATCAGGTGTCCAGGTTCCATTACCTTCGAACTGCAGCAAGATATGCACTTTCGACAGCATTCCTTAAGGTGTTCGCCTTATTGCCCTCCTACATGGTTCACGGTACCGTCCCTTAAACCCGATCCGGGCGTAGGGGCGTACAAGCAAATCGTAAAGGGGCGATATGACGATAGCGGGCTCGCGGTCAAGATGCACAAGTATTTCCACCTCCGTAAGAATCTTTCTTCTTTTAAGTCTCATTGCTTGCGCGGCGGCAGTTTCGTCCGCCCAAACTTTTGTAGTCGATGCCAACCTCGATAACTCAACCAAAAATCTCAGTACCTGCGTCGAGCCTGGGTGCAACCCAGGGGGCAACCCCTCGGGACCGACTGCAGTAAGCAGCACCGTCGTGGCGACCACTCCTTGCGGGAATCCGCCCGATGGCGCCGCTTTGGAACTAAGTGTGACAGGCCCCTCGTACGTCAATGCGCTCTGGAGCTACAAGATGGGAGCGATGAATAACGCGACCCACTTCCGCCTCGATTTCGACGCATGCTTTGATAGCAGCATTTCCACTGATCAGGCTTTCGAGGCTGATATCGCACTTTTCGTCTCCGGCAGTCCAGGCTGGAACTATATGTTCGGTGGGCAGTGCGACCTGCCGGCTGGCGTTTACGATGTTTGGGATCAATCCAATCCGCGTTGGATTCCGACCTCGATTCCATGCACCGCAACCACGCTTTCTGCAAACCAATGGCACCACTTCCAGAGAGGAGTTCACCTCGACAGCGTCAACGCGCTTTGGTTTGACTACTTTTGCATCAGCGGGCAATGTTGGGGCAACAACTCGATGGGGAAGTATGCTGCGGGCGCTCTGCCCAATGGTTGGGGATCGACCAGGATCTGGCAATTTCAGCTTGATCTCGGCGTAGCTGGCGGTACAACCACGGTGTGGCTCAACAATGTAACGGGATCTGCGTGGCAATAAACTCCGTCCTCGCCACTGCTGTAACGGGAAGCCTGTGATTTCTAAGTTTCACTTCTGTAATTTTGGCGACGATCACTGGTCCGGCCTGGAATACGAACGGAAACTGCCTCGAGATTGAAATCCTCTGTTGTCCCGGCCCTGTACCCGTACATACCCTCACCATGCCGCTTGCTCGCCATAGCCTTTGGCCAGCCCTTACGAAAAAAACTGTAGCTACATACCGCAAAACACCTGATTGAGTATGCGGGGTGCGACCTGATTGAGCCCGAACTGACGAAACAATCCAACCAACATCTTCGGGCTGTGGGTCATCCAAGAATGCAGATTGGGAAGAGGTGACACCTCTCCGGAGGTGCTGGGTTTCTTATCTCGAAAGGGGAGAATTAGAACGTGAGATCGGTAGTCGTACAACAATTGCCGGACCAGTTAACTGTTGGTTATACGCATCAGTTCTTTCGCGAGATCGAGCCGCAACTGAAGACCGAGCGGCCATACGTCGTCTTCGATTTCTGCAAGGTGCGTCAATTCGACAGCAGCGGAGTGCAAATGCTGTTGCATTGCATGGAAGAAGTCATGAAACGGAATGGCGATCTCAAGCTGGCAGCCCTGCCCCCGGGACCGGCGGTGATGCTGGAGCTTACAAGGGTGGACCGCCTGTTTGAAATTTTCGCGGATGTCCAGGACGCGGCGGAGAGTTTCGATCGCTTGCCAATGCAAACTCTGCCTGGAATTCGGCCGGATTGGCATCAAGCAATGGATCTGGACCGCGTCAGCGCCGCAGAGCAAGTCAAAGTTGCGGCCTAGTCATTGCTCGCAACGTTTGGAGAAATCATGCCATTCGCGCATCGCCTGCTAACGTGTGCGCTTTGCATCGGGCTGGCAGCCCCAGGGTTTGCGCAGAGCCAGGACGTTCAGCACTTGCCCGAAAGTCCAATCGCACAGACCAGCAACCCGGGGCAGGGGCAGCTGACGATGCCTGCAACTCTGCAGGACCAGGGGTTGCAAAAACCCGCCGGGACAGCGGCGGCGCCCGCACCGAAAATTACCGGCGTAGCTGCTTCCAAACCAGCGGGCGCAGCATACGCTCCTGCAAAACAGCGACGCGTGCGCATGCTGCTCATCAAAGTCGGCGCGGTTGTGGCTGCGGGCGCTGCAGTTGGCGCCGTCGCGGCATTGTCTCAGGCCAGCCCGAGTAAGCCGCCCGGTGCTCATTGATTGCCGAACAAAAGTTAGCATGTGCAACCTACCTTCATCGCCCCCACGCAATATGTTTGTCAGCTTTTCCGGCATTGATGGCGCTGGCAAAAGCATGCAGATTGAAAACCTTCACCACTGGCTCAGCGAAGCCGGCCTTCGCGTCCGCATAATGGCCTTTTGGGATGATGTCGCCGTGCTGGGGCGTGTACGCGAGTTTTCCACCCACACTCTGTTCAATAGCCAAAAGGGCATTGGTACACCCGAGAAACCTGTCGACCGTCGCGATAAGAACGTGCTTTCGTGGTATATGACACCGCTGCGGTTCTTTCTATGTTTCCTGGACGCGTTACGCCTCAGGAGGATCGTTCGCCGAGTCCTTGCCAGCAAACAGTTTGACGTAGTCATCTTCGACCGATATCTTTACGATCAACTCGCAACCTTGTGGCTGCACGGCCGCCTGTCGCGCATCTACATTCGGTTGCTCCTCAAGATCGTTCCACATCCAGATGTGGCTTATGTGCTCGATGCGAACCCAGCCCAGGCGCGCGAGCGCAAGCCCGAATATCCCTTGGAATTTCTCAGCAGCTACCGCGCCGCTTATTTGGCGTTGAGCAGACTTGCGCGGATGATCGTGGTCGCTCCTGGCCCTGCTCCGGAAGTTGCGCGTGGCGTGATCGGGGAACTGCTGAAGGGATTACAGCCAGGTGACAGTCAAGCGTTCTCCGAAATACCGTTGTGGGTCGAAAAAATAGGGATGAACACCAGTTCATCCCTACCCTAGTTTCATTCCCCTTGCACGGGTGACGGTCTCTTCAGATGCGCCAATCCCATTTTCCCTACCAGTAAGTGAAGTTGAATTCATCCAGGTAGGTCGTGTAGCTGGATTGTTTGTAGTTCCCATCCATCTGATAATTGACCGTGATGCCCCACCAACTGGATGGCGCCGAGCCGGGACTGTAATACCAGTTAAGCGTGTGAGTGACGCCGTTAAGCGTGATCGACTGGTAGAGCAGTTGATTGCTGGAGGTCCGCTGCACCTGAAGCGTCACGTGGTTCCAGGCGTTATTGTTGGGATAGCAGGAGATCCCGGTTGAGACCCATTTGTGGTTTCCGTTGTCCCAAATATCCCAAACGTTTCCCCCGAGGATGTTGCACTGATGGCCAAAAATCAGCGACAGCGAATCGAAATACATGCTGATGTCAAACTCCAGCACTTGTGCCACCGACAAGTCACTGGTGTAGAAGTAGGCGTCGTAGGCGAAGTTGTGAAGACTCGGAATTAACGTGTGATTGCTATCCGGTAGGCCCTGCGATGAGTTCGTTCCGATCAAAGGATTCGTGAACAGAACGTCGGAATAAGGCGTCGTGCCGCCCAATTCAAACTCTGCCGCTTTTCCATCCAAGGAAGGCGACGAGATTCCCTGTTTCATCCAAAAGGTCACGCCCGAGCCGCAGTTGGTGCAGATGTTGTATTTGGGCGGGTACTCGCCATAAGAGACCCAGCCGCCACTGTTCTGCAAACTCCACAAGGTTGAGCCGCTGCTTCCGCCGCTGACCGTAATGTCCCTCGCCGTATACGCTGCGCCGCCGCAATAGTCCCACTCTTCCAGAACCGTGTGATGGCTTCCCGAGCCCACACTTAAACTAACATTCAGAGTAGCTCCTCCCTGATTTACGTACGTCAGAACGTTATCGATATAGACACCCATAGAAGCGACGCCCTTGGAGCAGGTGGTTGATGCCGTCGCGGCGAACAACACCGGCGAGCTGACCGTGCTGTTCTCCGCCGGAGAAGTCACCCACACCCCAGTAGAATTCGAAATTGTCAAATTGATCGGAGTATAGGTAGCGCCGCCGCAATAGTCCCATTCCTCAACAACCGTGTAATGACTGCCCGAACTCATGCTGACACTCGTGTCCAGACTCGTGCCGTTGACGACATAGACCAGGTTGTAATCCACATACACGCCCATCGACGCGACACCTTTCGAACAGGTGCTGGCCGTCGCTGTCGCTTTGTAAGTGACAGGCGAACTGCTGGTGGTTCCGTTGGCGGGCTCGGTCACGGTGACGGCAGCGAAGGCTGATGCGGTTAGAAAGGCGAGAAGAACGAGCAGCAAACACCCGGTGGAGTACTTTTTCATTAACACGAATCCTCCTGCATCTTCGGGTTTGTAAGGCGTTTGTACGACTGCCAGGTTGTCGGTTTACGACAAGAGAACGGCCCCCAACGCAGAAGCCGAAATTGTCACCGGCCAGGTTTAAAGCGCATTTGCGCGAAGCGGCGCAGCGATGTTGTCTGGAAAGTAATACCGTCTTCCGGCGGGGTCAATGAGAGAAACACCTTAGACGGCACTCGAAGGTTTTAATTCCGGTAGCCCCCAAGATTTTGAGGAGCCGGCGTTTAGCCCAGTCTCAGCCAACATTCAAAGCGCCGAGATCATCTCAGGTGAGCGCCCACTTCCGTCCCATTCATCGCCACGTGAAACGCGCTCATGAACTCTAAAATCTTCAGTCTGGTGTTCCCGGCCGGCCTGTGTTTGGTTGCTGTGCTGAGCGGTTGTCGTGGGCTCGGCAAGGGCGACGCCAATCTTCAGAGCATTAATCACATCATTTTCATGGCGCAGGAGAACCGCGGTTTCGAGCACTACTTCGGAGCTATACGCCAGTACTGGGCGGAGAAGGGAATTGCCGACCAATCTTTCGACGGACTCCCGCAGTTCAATCCGGCCTCCGGGGCTGCGCCGCTTCGCGGTCCCGCCCCATCGAATCCCGGATGTGATCCTGCCTTCGCACCGCCGAGCGATTGCGTGCATGACAGCAATAGCCCCGCGGTCACCAGCTTTCACATGCAATCCATGTGCATTGAGAACCCGAGCCCGTCCTGGAATGAGAGCCACGTTTCCTGGAATCTTAACGACCCAGTTTCGGGCACTCCTACCCTTGATGGTTTCGTTTGGGTCGCAGGCCACGATGCCAGAAACGAGCCTGGGTTCACCGATGTTAACGGTCTTCGGGCAATGAGCTACTACGATGGCGGCGATCTGCCGTACTACTACTTCATGGCCTCAAACTTTGCTACTTCCGACCGCTGGTTTTCTCCCGTCATGTCGCGGACTCAGCCGAACCGCATGTACTCGCTGGCAGCCACTTCGGCAGGGCATGCATATCCGATCCCTCCGGGCGGATCTGCGTTAAGCAACAAAACGATTTTTGATGCTTTGCAAGCAGCGGGAATCTCGTGGAAGGTCTACGTCACCGATCTGCGATATGCCAAGCCACCGGTGAACGACAGCGCGTTTACCATGTTTGCGTCGTCCACCAAATATCCCAAGAACATCGTCCCCGTGTCGCAGTTTTTGACCGATGTGGCAAACGGGACGCTGCCGTCCGTGTCTTACATCGACCCTGGCTATGACAGCGGCCTGGATGAGCATCCTGGTCTTGAGAACAACGAGCCGACGGGAAATGTGCAGGCGGGAGCGGCATTCGTCTCGAGCTTGATCAATGCCCTGATGGGGAGCGTTTCCTGGCAGGATTCAGTTTTTATTCTGACCTACGATGAATACGGCGGTTTCTATGATCATGTGCCGCCGCAGCACACGGTAAGCCCCGACGGAATCAAGCCCTCGGATCTCATGCCCCGCGACATTTGCACCTACTCGACCGGCCCGACTTGCGATTTCGTTTATACCGGCTATCGCGTTCCCCTCATCGTGATTTCGCCTTTTTCAAGAAAGAACTACGTCTCCCACACTGTGATGGATTACACGGCCTGGCTTAAATTGGTGGAGACCCGCTTCGGCATTCCCAGCCTCACCCAGCGCGATGCGGCGCAACCCGACATGACAGAATTCTTCGATTTCCAAAATATTCCCTGGCAAACGCCTCCAACTCCTCCCAAGCAGCCGGTCACCGGCCCCTGCTATCTGGATCATTTGCCGTAATAGTTGTTGTCATCCCGAGCAAGCCGCTTTTGGGAGCTTTCGGGGGCAGTTGTCCAGAAATTAAGGTAACAACATTTGCGGAATGCCAGAGATCCACATCGATAACAACACCAGAGGCCAGATGCAGGGGCTCCGCGAAGAAGCTTCGGGTCGGTTCAAATTGGTTCGTGCATGCACCTTGCGATTTTGCAAACTACTGACAAGCTTTTGACAATTCCGACTCCCGACTCGGCCTACCATCACAGGCCAAGCAGGTCAGAGAAGGCTCTGTATCCGGTCGTTCCTGCCGATGGTTCTATGCTCGCTCTGTTCCCTGACATCCGCTAAGGAGAAATTGCTATGCAAGTTTGCAGAACCGCAGTCGTTGCTTGCCTCGGCCTGGTTCTTCTGATGTTTTCGGCCCCGGCCCGGGCACAATATCAGCTCACAAACTTAGTTTCGAATCAAGTCCACCAAGCCCCGACCATCGATCCACTGCTGGCCAACGCCTGGGGATTGGCCCGAAGCGCGACGGGGGCTTGGTGGATCAATGATAACGACACCGGTTGGTCGACCCTTTATGAGGCAAACGGAACGCAAGTGCCACTCAGGGTTGTGATTCCCACGGCCGGAAACGGACCGGTTTCGCCGACAGGCGGGAACGGCCCCGGCACACCGACAGGAATTGTTTACAACGCATCGTCGACGGATTTCCAGGTTCAGGGCTGGCCATCAGTGTTCCTTTTCGCGACCCTGGATGGCATAATCAGCGCGTGGGTGCCAGCGGTGAATGCGAACCTGGCGCTGATCGCTGTCGACAACTCCGCCAGCAAGGCACTGTATACGGGCTTGGCCATCACCAACAATGCCTCGGGGAACTTCCTCTACGCGGCGGATAACGCCAACAATCACATCGATATGTTCGACGGCAACTTCAACTTGGTGAAGTCGTTTGGTGATCCAAACGCCCCAGCCAACTTATCAGTATTTGGCATCCAGGATATCAATGGCCTGGTTTACGTCGCGTATGCAGTGCCGAACGTCGGCGCGGGCGGCTTGATTGACGTCTTTAAGGAGGATGGTACCTTCGTGAAGACACTGATCCAGGGATCGACACTCAACCAGGCATGGGGCATCGCCGCTGCTCCCGGCAATTTCGGACCGCTGAGCAATACTCTGCTGGTTTCAAACAACTCCGTTAACGGCACCATCAACGCGTTTGATCCCACTACCGGCAACTTCGTGGGTACGATAAAGGACGAGAACGGGAAAACGATCGTTCTCAACAACCTCTGGGGCATTGCGTTCGGCGGAGGAAACTCAACCAATGGACCGACAAACGCGTTGTTCGTCACTGTGGGTCAGGGGATTGGCACCGCCGAATTGGCCGGCACCTTTGCAAAAATCGTCTTTAAGCCATAGTTGAGAAAAAGCTTAGAACGAAGACGTAACGAGGCCGCCTGAAACAGGCGGCTTTTCTACTTGCGTTGTCCTAAAGCAGCATTGAAGAAAACAGCAAGGCTTATTTGCCCGAAGCAGGATTAATCGTTACCGCACTCGCGACATATTCGTTGCCGTCGTAAGAGGTCATCACAGTCACATCGAGTCCTTCCCGCAAATCGTCGCTCAGCCGCAGCTTGGCTGGGTCGAAATGGATGTCATAGTTTTTCTGGTCGCGCGGGTCCTGCACAACTAACAATCCGCGATGCACATCGAGGTACAGTATGCGCCCTGTGAAAGTGAATGCCGATCCCGGCTCCGCCAGAATCGTTACCTGGCGTACGACGTCATGCCCTTCCCCGTCAGGCCCAAACGTGAGAGAAACTAGTGTTCCCGGGACGAGCTCTGCCGGCCCTCCACTGCGATCGTTGCGAACAAAAGTCGTGTTCGGGCTGAGATGGAATTTCAGCGACTCAGGCGACAAAGCGTCGCTCAATGTCAGCTCGCCGGTGCGAGCATCGTAATTCAAGACCTGTCCGTTGCTCCGCCCCAGCGGATGATCGGTCATCACACGAATATTGCGGGCGAAAATGTTCGTGCCCGCCAGAACCGTGTCCACATAAACGCGCTCGCCATTAACCAGATCGCGAGCCGAGCCGACGCTTCCATCGCGATAGAAATGCGTGCGATCGTCAAAAAGAATTCGCGTGCTCTTCCCGCCGAA
>Ga0187771_10001372_pt1 | contig 16164 bp, 18 predicted proteins | sample 0116_SJ02_MP15_1_FD_133139 | JGI IMG/M metagenome (GOLD analysis project Ga0187771, IMG submission 133139) | Tropical peat soil microbial communities from peatlands in Department of Meta, Colombia - 0116_SJ02_MP15_10_MG | ecosystem: Environmental > Terrestrial > Soil > Wetlands > Peat | place...
ATATGAAAATGTTTATAAAATATTCAATCAGTGTTTTTTTCGTTCTAAATCTTGTGGTTGTGGTCGCGTGGTTTTACGCTTCAGGCGAACACTTCATCCACGTGTCATTGATTTGCTACGGTTTCTTGCTCGGCTACCTATCAGCATGGGTCCACATTGGACGACGCCAGGGATTTAGAAGGTTTTCGAGATTTTTGGCGGATAATTCCGGAGGTTAGGAAAGTTTGCCGCCTAACGCTTGGCTCCAGATCGGCGTTACCGCCGATCCGCACAAAGCAATTTAATCCGAAATCATTTTTTATTAGGTCGTGAATCTGGTCGTGAACTAATCCTCAGACATGATTAAGTCTCCGGCGGATAAGGTAAATCTATCCCAGGTAGCCGTTTTTTTAACAAAGAATATGGATCGTCAACTATATCTTGCCAGTCCCGGACGAACCTGTCCCAAAGCACCTTGACATCGGTTTGATATAGTTCCGGATTATCTCCGTAAACCCTTACAATATGTTTCATTAAGTTATAACAGAGAGATGCCTGGCCGCATGCCACGATGCATGGAAGTTGATAATCGTGATCATACCAAAACTGGGTAGGCATATTGGCGGCAACATCTGCCACCCGTCGCAGCTTCACTGATGGTTTTGGTACTTCCTGACATTTTTCCAGCAAATCGGAAAATGGATAGTCAGATTTCAGGTGGTAGATCAAATTTGATACATGTTGACATTTGCGGTACTCTTCGGTGAAGACAATTTTATAAATTAATAATCGAAGTGATTGTATGCGATTAAATAGTACTGAATCCATACATGCAAGCATGGATGTCGCTCTCAGATTTATCATGTCTATTAATTGGCTGAGGCGAAGTTTTTTAAAGTGATTCCATGCAGCCTGGCCTAATTGAGGTATCTTTTTCAGTATTTTTTTTCGCAAAATTGAACGAAGCCGCCAAATTCCAAGGGCTGTTGAAGTTGCCGCAAATAGTGGAATCAGATATTGAAAAAAATCAGAAAAAAACATGAAGTTATTTTCATGAAAGTGTATTAATATATTGTAGCCTATTAATATGATGCTGAGAATGCAAACAGTAGTAAGAATATGCAAAAAAATATTGATACTTCCTATTGTTAATCCTTTACTTTTTGTTGCAAGGGGGTATTGATAAAATTCCTCAGATATCTGGGTTACATCGGATATAATTACTAATCCAATATTGTCAGGATTACGCTCTTCAGAAAGTAATAAACTGTCAATTCCCTGATTGTCGAGAAGACCGCCATCCATCAGAGGTATCGGTTTCGGGAAATTGGTTCTAACCTCCTCAAATATCTTTCTGGACGGCCAAACAAAATCTCCAGGGAACGCCATTGGCTCAAAAACTAAAGGGATGCAGTGAGAAGCGGCCACGACGTCAGCCAGACGAATATATCTGGCTAACGACCAGGGGATAACTACTTTATTATTACCGATACAGGCTTTCGGATGTTCGCTCCGCTGAAAGTAAAAACCATTTCCTGAAATAAGCTCTGTAGTATTAAATGCAACTTCACGTAACGGAATGTCTGCTTCAAAAATGTCTTTTAAAAGTGCGGTTTGTCCATCCCGCTTTTTAACCAAGATATCCGCATAAACCTGTGCAGCGGAAACTATAACACCTTTGCGGCCAGAAGGTGTTTTCGGCGTACCATCGGTGAGGTGTTTTATTACACATTCCACCAGCCGGGTATCTTTAAGAATATGATAATAATCTTTAAAGAATTCCGAATAAGGCATTTTTTCAGCGAGCGACAATGTATATTTCGCGCCGGTGAAAGACCCACCGGATACAGAGGAAAGCATTTTTAAGTTTGATCTTAGTCCGGCATGGTCCAGGTAATCAAGGCCTCCCAGGTGAAAGGCCACGGCTCTTGATCCGCCGCCGGACATACTCAACCCTATTGGCCCATATATTCCGGATGGTTCACTCGTCCGAATTGACATACCGGCTCCTTTCAAATATATTTTCAGCAAACGGCTTTATAATTCATTATGCAACAAATCAGCATAACGCGCCTCAAAATAAATAACTTTTGTGATCTGTATTTTTTTGATAGATGGTGCCGTTTCTAATAATGACCATCTTTGGGTAACAATAGAATATGGGGAAGGTTACTAAAAAGTTAAAAAACCGAAGCGTTCAGCATCCATTCATGGACATGTAACTGATGGTTATTATGGATTTATTTGTTTATTATCTGCTGTTTAAATTTGCCGATGATGATTTGAAGAAAAGATTTTTATTGTGTGGCTGATTAAAACTGAAATCCTGCTGATTTGTCAATACTATAAAATTAGCGCTATAATTTGATTTTTTATATTAAGGTGTCAGTGTCAACTATAGCTGTATTCTATACCGGCAGGATAAAAAAATCCTGCCGGACTCTTCTCGACGAGATTACTGAGGTGCATTCGCTTTATCTTTGCGATAAAACTCCGTCAGGAACTCAGCGTCTTTTGGAGATAGGTCAAAACGCAAGACTGCATTGTTGATAAGCTTCTTAACGGATTTGCTCGGATCTTCCTGCAATTCGTCAGAGATCCATTTGACGGCTTTGCGGATAGCTTCTCCTTCGGGCATAATAGTGGTCATGTCAGTACACTCCTGTAATCTACAAAACAAGAAAGGGCGGAGAACCGCTCCAACCCTCTCTTGTTTTGTATGCCTGCTTATTAAAAAATCATTTTATAATTACTGAATTTATTTCACAGCATCTTTTAATGCTTTACCGGCTGTGAACTTGGGGACTTTTTTGGCCGCGATTTTGATCGGTTTGCCGGTCTGAGGATTCCTTCCTGTTCTGGCGGATCGTTTAGAGACAGAAAAAGTGCCAAAACCGACGAGGGTTACCTTGTTTCCCTTTTTGAGCGATTTCTTGATCGCTTCAAGAAAGGCATTTACAGCATTCCCAGCTTCTACCTTGCTGCAAGTACTTTTTGCGACCTCATTGATGATATCATCTTTATTCATTCCTTCATCCTCCCTTTTTTATGTGTTAATCTTGATCCGCCAAAGGCGGTGACTTCAACCCCTGAATTAATAAGTCTGTTTCTATATAAAGTTTGAGCTTTAAAAAAGCAACATTAAAATTAAATTATTTTAAATTTTTTTTTGTTCGTAATAAATGATGTCTTACGAATAGATTTGTGCGATAAATTGCCCGTTAGGGCTTATGGTAAACGACTGCCCGGATTGGCATGCTACTTTAAGAAATAAGTTTGTGTGGGATGTATGAGGTGGCGCCTGCCACACGTTGCCTCACGCGTTGTGCAATTGCGACGGTCAAGATGCCTCAAACCAATTGAATCGAAGAGTATGAGTCGTTTCCTGGTTATTTTATGCGCGATGGTCCAGTGATCATGTTCACCACCTAGACTGAGCAGGATTACCCTCTTTTCTCCCTGCATCCTCCCATCATCAATAAAACCTTTCATCTCTGTCCAGAATTGGCCGATCCTTACATCGGGCTGCTTCTGGAAGGGGATTGACCGGTCCATTCTATCTTGAATAACATCCTTGAATATGCTCCCCATTACCGTTACACTGATTCCCGCTATTAGAGAAACGGCAAAGTTCTTGCTGTCCTCAAGGTAGTACACAATCTCTGCAAAAACTTCCTTTGATTCGTCATTATTAAGGCTCCTGATGATTCGCAAGGCATTGACGATGCTGTATATTCCGCAAAGTGAACTAAGGGCGCCCTGTTCGTAAGGCTTGAGTTTCATTAATCGATCCTCAAAAGGCATTTATGTAATTTTTTAAACAGAATTATACCATATAATTATTTCACAATGTGAAGCGCTTTTCAACCCTCTCAGGAAAATCATATAGCCAAAAAATTCCTTTAAACGGGGCTGTATTGTTTTAACTTTCATTTTTATCTGAAGATTTTTTTCGTTTGTGCGGGCTGAGATGATCAGTCCCGTATCTGGTTAAGTATGTATAATCATTTAGCCACAGTTCAATTATTTCTTTTAGTTCTTTTAAGGCATTTCTGTTTTCTTCTGTTGCATCTTCTCTGATTACTTTATCCAATGTGTCGGAAACATCCTGAATGAAGTTCTGCGGTCTGTCATGATATAAATAATTCCTGATTTCGGACATTTCAGTTTCTATCTCGTTTAACCTTTTGTTTATCTGATGTTTTTGATCACTCAGATTATCGAATTCATTCCTTAAGGTTGAGAACTTCCTTATCATTTCCTTTATCTTGTCGATATTTTGCATCTTAACGTTTCCTTTATTTTTTACATGTCCTGTCGAGAAATATCACGATGGGTTCAGTCCACTCATGCGTTTATTGTATTCAGACCAATGGTACCTGAGATTTTCTAACAACGGCGCCAGGATATTGATGTAATCGTCAGTCCAGGGTTCGCTTCCGTTTAAGCCGTCACCCTTTCCGAATCTTACCCAGCCGCGGTCTACCAGAGGCTGGAGGCGTGCGGGGTTTCTGGAGAGTGCGACGCACCAGGAGGCATTCTGATAATATTTCAGTTTATCTCTTGTTACCGGCACATTTATGGCGCCATACAAGTTCAGCCCCGCTGATGTGGATTTGATCACTGGCCGCAACTCATAATAGCGGTTGGAGACGTGGAAAAGTATCACCCCATTTTCCTCCAGCCGGTTGAGATAGATTTCCATCGCTTCCCTTGTCAGTAGGTGGGTCGGGATGCCATCGCCGGTAAAGGCATCCATATGGATGATGTCGAAGTCGGTGTCATCTTTGTCTGTCTTTTGCATTGACAAGCGGCCGTCACCTACGACTATGTGCATTTCTCCCCTACAGTCATCAAGATAAGTAAACCAGCGCCGAGCAATCTCTTCATTGTCAGGATCTATTTCATAATATGTAATACTGTCGTCCCGTTTCGCATATGCCGCTACGGCACCCGAACCAAGCCCTAACACGGCGATTCTGCGGGGTGCGGCGGTTGTTTTATAGACATCATCGATCCCTCCACCGGGGTAAAAATATGAAACGGGCGTCTGCCGCATATCCGGATCCAGCAGTTGCGCCCCATGCAGGGTCCTGCCGTGCAGCAGCTTTCTCATCCCACCAGGGAGGTCTTCTGCTGCCGGCTCATCTTTGATGCGGTAGGTTCCGTAAAAGTTACGGTGACGGAATTTTATCGGCTCTTTAAATGATGCCCAGCTCTCCATTCCTATGAGCGTGAGAATTATGACCATGACCATGATACGACTGCCTGCGGCTAAAAGTGATGTGCCGGGCCGATAGAGGGCGAATGACCTCTCGCAGCACCACCAGAATGCAGCGCCGAATAATACGACCAATATTGGATATTCAAACAGTCCTCTGAATATAAAGGGCGCCATAAGGCTGATTACTGCGCCGCCTATCCATCCCCCCAGTGAGATGGTTAGATAGAAGTTTGTAAGCAGACCTGCGGGCGGGCGGTTCTCGTAAAGAGTGCCGTGGGCAACGAGGCAGATAGCAAAAAAGATAGCCAAGTGTCCGATAATAGCCAGCCAGTGGGAAGGCCCCCACAGATACAATGCAAATGTAAAAAGTAGGATCTCCGGCCATAGAATTTTTAAATATCTGGGGACGCCGCCGCTGCTGCGGAATGTTACAATAAAGCTGCCTAAATAGAGGGCGAGAGGAGCGACCCAGGTTAACGGAAAAGACCCGACTTCCAGGGCAATAAAGTTGGTAACAGCCAGGAGGAACGCAGAAGGAAGACTGCTTAACAGCAGCCATTTCACATATGTCGAAGGTGTGATTGTGTTCCGGTCAATTTTGTTGATGCTTTCCGGAATAGTCCTGTTTGGTGCTCTGTCGGGACGAAGCTGAAACCAGGCCGCCACAACCAGGATTCCATAAACAATATACATTCCCATCCAGGAAAGGCTCTGTATCCGCAAACCCACCAGAGGTTCGGCTACGAATGTGTATCCCAAGAGAGCGATGAGTGATCCTGCATTAGAAGCCGCATAGAGGGGGTAAGGGTCGTGGTACTCCCCGACTCTGGAATGATAGAGCCATAGTTGTGCGACAATAGCCGTCGTTGAAAGCACAATAAAAGGAAGCGCCACATTTAAAAGCAGTATGGCAAGAACGTTAAGGAGTGGCGCGTGGGGGTCAGGCTCCCCGTGGATATTCAACGGCAGATTGATCAGTGGGAGGATAAGGAGGAGTAAATGCCAGCCCCCCATTTTTTTTGCAAAGAGATGGGCATATAAATACCCTAACAGGAGCATAGCCTGATAGAACATGAGACAGGTTAACCAGACATGGGCCGCACCTCCAAAATAGGGCGTCAGCAGACGGCCTACAAGCGGTTCCATTCCGAAGAGCAGAAGTGCGCCGGAAAAAACCATACTGGTAAGCACCACCATGGCCAGTCTGTGGTTAATGATACCGGTTTTTGAGTTAATTTTTATACCCATTAATAATGGCAATCCTCTTTGTTAGTAAAAAATATTGAGAGCATTTATCGCGTCCTATTAGCATATAAGGCGGGGAACAGCCATAAAAATTGGCTTGTCACATTTGCAATAAATCTTTCAAACCTCCACTTGTGATAATTATCGGTATAATGTATATTGACCGCTCTTTATTGAAAAGATTTGAGGAGGATGTATTCATGGATTTTACGTATTTGCGGGAACAGGATCCCGAAGTTTATGAACTGATCAAACAGGAAGAGCAAAAACAGCAATACAAGCTGTCCATGATCCCGTCCGAAAATTTTTCTTCTCCGGCAGTACGGGAGGCTCTGGCTTCAGTGTTCGTACATAAATATGCTGAGGGATATCCCCGTAAAAGATATTATGAAGGAAACCTGTTCGTGGATAGTCTTGAGGAGCTATGTCAGAAAAGGGCTAGACAGGCATTTTCCCTTCCTGATGATTGGCATGTGAATGTGCAGCCGCTTGCAGGAGCCAATTCAAATCTGGCTGTTTATAATGCGCTTCTGGAACCGGGCGATACTATTTTGAGCATGTATCTTCCGGATGGCGGTCACTTATCGCACGGCTGGTCATTCCCTGAGCAGGATGAACAGGGATTAGAAGGACAGGTCGAACAATCCATTTATCTGGGAGGCAGGAGGAAAATCAGCATTGTTTCAAAAATTTTCAAGGTCGTGCAGTACAAGGTCGAACGTGACACAAGACTTTTCGATTATGAAAAGATCAGGGCTTTTGCCAAAGAGTACCGTCCGAAGATGATTATCTCCGGAGGCACGGCATATCCGCGGGAGATCAATTATGATGCCCTTGCATCTGTCGCGAATGAAGTAGGCGCCTATTATCTTGCCGATATCGCCCATGAGGCCGGGCTTGTCGCGGCCGGTGCCAACAAATCGCCCGTCGGGAAAGCGGATGTCATTACTTTTACGACGCATAAGACCATACGCGGACCGCGCGGTGCAGTCATTTTATGCAGGGGCGAATTGGCTGACAAGATTGATTTTGGCGTTTTCCCCGGCTTGCAGGGAGGTCCCTTCGAACACACAATCGCCGCCCTTGCGGTCTGCTTTAAAGAAGCTTGTACTCCGGCATTCAAAGAATATGCTTTCCAGGTAGTAAAAAATGCAAAGAGATTGGCTCAAAGATTCATGGAAAAAGGCTATGATGTAGTTTCAGGTGGAACCGATAAACATCTGGTACTGATTGACATGAGAAGTAAGGGTCTTTCGGGCCGTAATCCAGCCAAAGCCCTCGATCAGGCAGGTATCATTATAAATCGCAATTCTGTTCCCAATGAAACTGGGTCGCCGATGAATCCGTCAGGATTGAGAATGGGGACACCCACCATTACAACCCGTGGTATGAAAGAAAAAGAGATGGATCAGATTGCCAATTGGATTGACTATGTTATTAATATCGTCGGGCCTTACTGTAAGTTGAAACCTGCTGAATTTGAACTCAAGATCAAAAACATGCCTGAACTGGACAGTATAGCGGCAGAGGTGAAATCTCTTTGCCGGAAGTGCCCGCTGACTATCTGAATGAAAGTTCGTGCACCAATTTTTTATCCGGTGTCAGCAGGTACACACAGTGATATACGCATCTGGGCAAATTCTCAGAGCATTGTGGAAAATATAGGAATGAAGTTCTGAATACGAGAACGGTTTTTTCACTCCCGACTGTGTACCAGCAGACCCATCATAGCAAGCAGCATAACGGCTAAGCCGAACCCTATGTACGGAAAAGTAACGCTGTCAAGCTTTAATACGCCCTTCTCCGTAAAGAGGATTGTGTTCGAGAAGTAGCTCCAGTAGATAAAAAAGCAGTAGTTGAAAAACAATGCTATTCTCGGGTAGCCGAAGACCAAGGCGAGCGTGGTCAAGGATACAAGCATAAGTATTTGAGACAGTGATACCGTTACTTGTGTCGAAAATATTGTTTCCATATTTCTTCCCTCTCTTAATAAATAATATTTAGTTTTGCGTTAGGCCGTAAGCCCGTTAATAAATTTGTTCTTTGCTCTTTGGGCCGTAATTTACTTCAGAACCGTGATACAAGCTGTGATGGGGATCACAAAATTTAGATTTTTTATATAAGAGAGGGGTTCAATTGATTTGTAACAGGTTAAACTTAAACAGATTTTTTAAGAGTAGGATTTGTCTTAATACCTTCTACCGCGACCACCTCTAAAGCCACCGCCGGAGTTGGGTTGATATGACCTTGACTTCCCTCTATCCCTGTCTTTCTTGGGTCTGGCCTCGCTGACAACGATCGTGTTTCCGTCAAGCTGGCCGCCATGAAATTTTTGAATCGCTTCCTTCGCTCCCTCCTCAGAATCCATTTCAACAAATCCAAACCCTTTGGATAGTCCAGATAGCCTGTCTTTTATTATATTCACCGATAGAACTTTACCTGCTCCGGAAAAGTTCGCCCTCAGGTCATCTTCTGTAACGTTACTGGACAGATTACCGATGTATAGTTTTTTGTTCATATGTATCTCCTTTGACTTGTCTGAATAAAAAAGGTCCGTGAATGTAAAGAGGCACCCCCGTTCAGGTTTTTACAGGAGTGCCTCTTTTTTTGCAAATAATTGCTTATACGGTCCTCACATTAACCGCGGACGGACCTTTTGGGCTTTGCTGGACGTCAAATTTGACACGCTGACCCTCAGATAAAGTCTTAAAACCGGTGTCTTGAATGGCGCTGAAATGAACAAATACATCGCCACCTTCATCATTAGCAATGAATCCGAAACCCTTCTTCTCATTGAACCACTTAACGATTCCTTCTGACATTGTTTTATCCTCCTTTCTTAGATTTTTCAAAAGTTGGATTACCACGATGACAGAAAGAACATCCCATCACAGCCCTGGAGCGCATGATGGTTTACCTTATACTTCAAAATGTTTTTTACCCAACTTTTATATTCCCCTGAGCTGTAAAAAAAACTTTTTTACTCAGAGACACGCATTTTTATTATGACCTTTGTTTAAAGTCAAGCATTTTCTATTATATTATTTTTACTGCATTATGACCTTGTATGATCTCTTTTGTCTGCCGCGATCGGTGATTGTGACTAATGGATCAGCTGATTTCCAGGAGTTGAATCTCGAAATTCAGATCCTTCCCGGCCAGTGGATGGTTGCCGTCGAATGTCACACATGTATCGGATAAATCAGTTACTGTAACCTCGATAGTTTGACCATCATTTCTGCGGAATCGCAGCACCTGACCGATACTTGGCTGAAGGTCAGTCGGGAGTTGGTCGCGATCAAAAGACACCACCATTTCTTCTATGTGCGGGCCGTAGGCATTGTCGGACGTGATCCTGGAAGTTTTCGTTTCCCCTACGCTCATTCCGATGACGGCATTTTCAAACCCCGGGATGACCTGTCCCCCGCCGATTGTAAATTCTAAAGGGTCACAATCCAAGGAGGAATCGAAGACAGTACCGTCATCAAATGTTCCTTTGTAGTGAACCTTCACACTATTACCCACACATGCCTGTTTCATCCTTTACTCCTTCCTTTTTGTCATATTATAAAGTAGAAAAAATTACCTTATGGAAGTCTGCCTTCCTGCCTTAGTTTGGAGATAATCTGATTAATCTTTGGCAGCGCATCCAGAGTTGCCTTTTCCCCCTCAAGGATTGCTTCATGTCTCTTGGAAAAATCGGCAGTTCCTATATACCCTACGCTAGGTCTTATAACCACGTCTGCCTTGTTGACTTGTATCTGAGACATCTTAGCATTCATGATGCTTATTGATTGCAGCAATGTTTCTATTGTGCTCTTTGGGATCGAACCATCAATATTCGAAGAGATGTCCACGGCAATAACAACATCAGCGCCTTGCCTTTTCGCGGCATCGACGGCTAGGGGGCTTACAACACCTCCATCGACATACGTTCCGTCTGAAATCTTCACAGGTCTGAATATACCGGGTATAGAACAGCTAGCACGTACAGCCGTTCCCGTGTTGCCCGTTCCAAAAACGATCTCTTCCCCCGTTTGTATGTTTGTGGCCACGGCAAAAAAGGGAAGCCGCAGTTTTTCAATGGTAGTATCCCTCAATGCCCAGTTCACGTAATTTTCCAGTTTTTCCCCCTTGACGAATCCGTTGTCAGGGATAGTCAGGTCTACAAGATCTTCCCTTTGGATAGAAAAAGACATCGTTTGCAGTTGATAGGCATCATATCCATAGGCGTAAAGACTGCCCACAAAACTGCCGACACTTGTCCCGACAATCATATGAATCGGAATATTATGGGATTCAAGTACCTTTAAAACACCTACATGAGCAAATCCCTTGGACGCACCCGCTCCGAGCACGAGGGCAACCTTCGCAGGCTTGGGCGGTGGAAGAAGCGTAGGTTTGGGAACACATGCTGCGATGACCATGATGAAAACAACAAGAAATAACAGACGATAGTTTATTCGCTTGATGAAGTTTGGATAAATCATATTTTTCTGTCCCGGATGCTGATGTCCCTTATAGGTCGAGCCACTATAGTGAAAGTAGTCTCATGTGTCAAAGGAAAAGGTCATGTGATGCAGTATATGGCGCCAATAGGTTTGTGTGAGAAGCATCGATCTTTTGAGTATAACTTTTACTTCACCGTTAGACCAATAACACGGTAATTAAATTCGTAGTTAAGGGCACCACTCCAGTCCTGCTGAAAAACACTCTTGTAGCGAGTACCATCCACAGGTCCGACTGGTTTGCCGTAGGTGTAAAACCAGTTGACTATAGGACTTCCCGTGAAACCCAGGGCGATCCAGTAGGAGCCTGGCATGAGAACTGGTTTATCCCTGCTGAAGTCGAAATCTGCCCATCGGTATCCCGGTTTAAGGGAAAGCTGGTCAAGATTGATAAAGTCGCTGGTGCTCAAAGATTGCCCCGGCTTGCCTTGATTATCATGGAATATATCGATCCACAACAAGCCATCCCCGCCAAACTTATGCAGGGCCAAGCCAACTCTCTGGAGTTTGACAGGCTTTCTCAGGACGACGACCTGGGCGTATTGAGTCAGGTTGGTAGTTACATATTCTGCCGTCTCCACGAGAAAGTTCCGGGACATCTCAAATTGATTTACCCCCGAGGCTTTTGTTACCCGCGGAAATGCGAAATCTATATTTTCAGGAAATTCCATGTTGCCGAAGACAAACGGCACTTCATAGCGGAGTTCCTTTTTCTTCTCTTCAGCGATTACCGGGGGAGGAGGCGGTGGAAGCACCTCGATCTGCTTAAACTCAGCCTTGACATTCGGAGAAAGAAGGAGATTTTTGGGGCCATAAGTCTGCCTGTCTCCTTTAACGTTTACATTGTCGCTATTGAAATTAGCAGCGATATTCTCCTGGAGTTTCGGTTTCTCGGCTTCTCCGAGCTGTGCCCACCTTAACAGCCCATCATTTTTTGTCTCGTTATTGTCAACACCAACCTCTATCCGAAGGTAACGTGTTGAGACGAAAAGCATGGTATTCTGGGGATCGAAAGGTACCCATCCGAGCTCCGGAAACCAAACCTCAATCCATGAATGACGACCCTGGCCCATTTTAAAGGTAAGGGTTCCTTTCTGCCAGGCAATATTAAAAGGCTGATTGAATGTGACACCGTTTACTATACGCACCGGTATGCCATTAGCCCGGAGCAGTGCGGCGCTCAGATGGGAAAAGTTTTGGCAATTGCCTTTACCTGATTCTAGAGAATAAATCGCGTCATACCGGACGGGAGGGCTTACGTAGCGGACGTTATCCACGACCCAGGCAATGACACGCTGCACGGCATCGAACTCTGTTTTGACGCCGCCCGCGAGTTTCGCGGCCAGTTCTCTGATACGGCGATTATCGGATTGCACCTGCTCCGTCGGTCTGAGATAATCCTTTAATTCCGGGGCCACCTTTACAACAGGAAATGGATCATCTGTCGTAAGTGCTGGCAGTTTTGTTTCACTGACGGCATTGCAGAAAAGACGCACGTCTATGGCATCCGGTGGCTTTGTCCATGTAGCAGTGATAATCTGGTTGCCCCGTCCATCGGTGCTGCTTTTTCTCTCCTGAGGCTCAGGCGAAAAAGCCAGACCAAACTCTTTGATTTCCTGACGGGATGTGGGCGATTGAAAACTCTGGGGTACAACAAAGCTAAGGACCATCTTTTGAGTGCCTCCACCTGCCGTAACCTGTTCCTGGAGTTCATAGCGGATATTTGACCCCATATCTCCTTTGACTGTGTAATTCTCAGCCTGTAAAAGGACGGGCCAGGATAATGTCATGCAGAGGAGTATGCCAAGCAGTTTTTTCATAGTGCCTTCCCTTTCAGATCAAAACATCGCGGGTTTGCAGATCACTTCCTTCACTTTCATATCAAAAAAGCGGGAGCTGTTCGCAGGTTGGAGAACCAAAGCGGCGTCAACGCCTTTGGCAGTGCCCCCGACAGATATGATATCTTCATCTGTTCTCACGAGTCCCGCATCCGCGGCCATCAAGGCGAGCTCAATTGCAACTTTGACTCCCTGACCGAATATTCTCAATGAATAGGCAATGATTTCGTCAACCTGATATGTGGCTAACTTATTCCTGACACCACGTCCCACGCCGCCGAATGCGTGTTGGCAGGTGAGAACTGCAACGCCTTGCGATTCCAGTTCCCGCCGGTCTTTTTCATCCAGTTCCTGTGTGTCCGGTTTCGCATACCCAGTAACATGTGTGACGGCGATTATCTTTATCTTTTTATCGAGAATCTTCAATGCCTCAAAAGCCGTCCGCCCGCTGCAGGTCGCAATAAGGACCTTTCCGATCGAAAGGTCAATGGCCCTCCTGGAGACAGCTTCAAGTACCGCTTTCGTATTTTTGCCTCCCGGCTTATGGAAATAACGGCAGGTGATATCTTGGTAAAGAGACGGCTCGGACATGATCGTTGACCTCCATTATAAATAAATGAATAAACTTATTTAGTGATGTAGTATTTAGAACTCCCCACGTGGTATATAGGCAAGCATTAGCAGTGTGTCAATCAAAACTTAGGCCATCTATTCCGAAAAGTTAGGAATATAGTATAGGAAAATAACATTTGACAAAACACTTTAAGTGTATACTTTAAAGCAGATGTTAATATTGATCGCAAACAAGGCGGTTAATCTGAAAGGAGTTAATGATGTTTCAAGCAACGGAAAAAGCCATGGAGATGATTAAAGAATTTCTGAAGGATAAGGGTGAGGAGCCTATTATAAGGCTCATGATGAATGAGGGTGGGTGATCCGAGCCCTCTCTGGGAATGGCTCTGGATGAGTCAAGAGATGGTGACGAAATATTTAAGGATGATGGAATCACCTTCCTGATCAACAAAGAATTGTACGAACTCGTCAAACCAATCAAGGTAGATTTTATCGTTACACCGCGGGGAAGCGGATTCAAGGTGTCTTCCAGCCTGGATGCCGGCAGCTCATGCGGTAAGACATGTTGTGGTTAATTGTCCGTTTCAGCTATGTGCGAAGAAGGGGGAACAAATTATTTTATTTGTCTCGCCGATGATCTCATGAAGGCAAAGAGGTATGATGATGCCATTATGCTTTATGAGAAATTGGTTGATATGCATCCTGGTGAGGATTCCTTTCTTCTCTCATTGGCATGGGCCTACCATGACAGTGGAAGGCTGGATGATGCTGTTGATTGTTTCGAACGCCTTCTCAGTGTTGAACTTAAACAGGAAGTCTTTACGGGATTTGCGTTTGATGAGCTGGTCCGGATTTTCAAGGAAAAGGGGGAATATGACCGCCTTGTTGATGTCTGCAAAAAAGTTGTTGCCGCACAGCCTGACGATATCGCCCTCCTCAGTGAACTCGGTAATGCCTACCTGAAGGCAGGAAGGGCGAGCGAGGCGGTTGGTGTATTTGAAAAAATTACAGAAATGGAGCCGGATGCTTCAGCCGCTTACTGCAATCTCGGGAATGCGCTTGTCGCGGCAGGAAACTTTGACGATGCTGAAGAGGCGTACCGAAAAGCCGTTGAGATAGACCCGTCAGAGGCTGATTCCTTTTACAACAGGCTGGCTAACGTATATTTCAATGCGGGGCATGATGAGAGAGCGGAAATGGCCTTCAGAAGATGTCTCGAATTCCGGGTTTATCAACCCGTGTACCACTGCGGCCTAGGGGATGTCCTCGTGAAACTGGGAAAGATCGACGATGCGAAAAACGCATATGATAAGGCTGTCAATCTCAATCATGATTCGTCAGCCGTTTATTACAACAGGTTTGGGAACACCCTCGCTAAGGGAAATTACCACCTTCAGGCAATAGAGGCTTTCAAAAAAGCCATCGCGGCGGACAATGAAAATCCCTTCTATTATATCCATCTTGCGGAGTCATATACGGCAATTGGACTTCTCGATATGGCAGAAAAAACCTACCGGCAGGCCGAGGCCCTCAAATGACAATTAACCTCGCCCCTTCTTTCTCAATATCTCTTTATAGACGTGGTAAAATGCGTCGTTATCGTTAATGCCAGTCTTGATGATCTGGCCGGCATCATTGATGTTTTTCGTGTTGATTATTAGATTGACGCTCTGATTATAAGCGGCCATGTTATCCATGGTGCGAAATCTGCTGCTTATAAGGACTGCAAAAATCTCTCTGCGTGTGTTCATATTAAGATGGGCAAGGTATTGCAGCACTTCATTAGCGGCGGGGTCGTCAGTGCCGAAATTTTCATTTACTATGACGACATCGTAAACGTGATATCGCATATTTTTTAGGGCGTCTTTTAACGCCGGAGGCTCGGTAATCTGGTACCCCAAGTTTTTCATTGCGGCAGCAAGCTTTTTTCCAAGAGAAGGATCAGGTTCGCAGATTATAGCTGTTCCAACATCTTCTCCCACAAAATCAAATGGTCTGTCCGATGCATCATACGTATCGAATGATGCTTCCTTTGTGGGGGTTTTCTTTTCTTCCATGACACTCTCCTTCTACCCTATTATACTTAAATCAACTTTTTGGGTTTACCGTAACCCCTGTCTACTTCAAGCTTACCTAAAAGATCTGTCGTGGCATGTCCCCTTTCGCTCTTTACGGAATCAATGCCGCGTCCTACTATACTCCTGTTGGACGCGTACGCCCTGGCAGTGTCTTCAGTGATTAGCCCCTGTCTGTATAAATCGACAATGTAATCGTCGAATGTAATCATGCCAAACGCCCTGCTTGCCTGGATTATCTCATAAAAGGTCCTTCCTTCTGCTTCTCCGTGCAGGATGGCATCTTTTACCCGGATATTGGAGCCCATTATTTCGAAGGCGGCAATACGTCGCCCCCCGCCTACTCTGGGAAGAAGCCTCTGGCACGCGATCCACCGTACCGTCTCAGCGAGACGCATGCGAATCTGGGCTTCTTCTTCTTTACTGAACATGCCCAGGATTCGATTTATAGTGTGGCCGGCGTCTATCGTGTGCAGCGTACTCAAAACGAGGTGACCTGTTTCCGCGGCGCTAAGGGCGATCTCTATGGATTCCCTGTCCCTCATTTCACCGACAAGGATAACCTGTGGAGCCTGCCTGAGTGACGCCCGAAGGCCATTGGAAAAAGTGTCAAAATCCTTGCCCAGCTCCCGCTGGTTGAAGGTTGACAACTTGTGAGGATGGGAAAATTCCACCGGGTCTTCAAGGGTCACGATGTGGACCGCCTTGGTGCGGTTGATTTC
>Ga0187771_10001373_pt1 | contig 16164 bp, 13 predicted proteins | sample 0116_SJ02_MP15_1_FD_133139 | JGI IMG/M metagenome (GOLD analysis project Ga0187771, IMG submission 133139) | Tropical peat soil microbial communities from peatlands in Department of Meta, Colombia - 0116_SJ02_MP15_10_MG | ecosystem: Environmental > Terrestrial > Soil > Wetlands > Peat | place...
CAATCCGCCATTTTCTTCGGTACCACTTTCGGGATGGCTGAGAGCTTCAGATATTCGGGATCGAAGTATACCAACTCCCCGTACAAGGTTTGTATCGTCGGTTGGTAGCCAATCCTCTTCTCGACGATCTGATCGAGCAGCCGCTTGATTTCATCGGGCAACTCCTTTTCCTTATTGAGGGCTTGCCAGTGCCACATTCCATGCGCGATGACGTCCACATTTCCGTCAACGGCGATTTTTTGCGCTTCAAATCCGTTGGCATGGATCATAAGCACCAGGCCGTTCTTGGTCGCGGCCTTGCGAATCTCGGCCAGTACGTCTGGGCCCATCACAGGCAGGTTCTTGTCGGCGGCAAAGCCCCGTTCGAAGTACGTTTTCACACAAATCGCGCCGGAACTCTTAACCCGAGCAACGTCAGCGGCGGGCGTGTGATCTTCAGGCTTGTACTCCGGTGGAATGCGGTCCGCTTGCCTAGGATCATAGACAAAATTCGGGGAGAACTTGAACCGTACCGCTGGCGGTGCGAACGACATCGGATACCCATTGGCAAAAGGCAATGAAGCGCCGCAGTCGTAGAGATCCGGATGCAGCGGGGTGTGCCTGAAATCCCCCAACACTTGCGGGCTTCCGACGGCGAGATCTACAAGAGTCGTATAACCGAAGTAAAGGTAGGAACGCGGAAGTTGCTTGAAATACTCTTGGACCATCTCCTGCTGGACTCCAGTCTGCTGAAACGGCACCCCCGGAACAGAAGCCAGGTGGACGTGTGAGTCGATTAGTCCGGGGATTAGATATTGCCCCTTGCCTGAAATCGCCACCGCGCCCTTGGGCTTCTGCGCCTCTGAGCTTCGGTCGACCCTTGCAATTCGACCGTTTTCAATGAGCACGCTGCCCGTCGAGATGTGATCGAGATTTTCCGGCGAGATGATGGTGACATCAGTGATCCAGGTTCGGCCCGTCTCTTGACCTGAAGCGGAGCCAGTAAGGGCTACGACGGAGAAAAGCGTCGCCAATAGAATCGTGCATATCTTCATGCTGAACCTCCTTCGTCCGTGTAGGTCCGCAATCATACTTTACGGTATGCAATGCGAAAATGTTTCTGCGATCAATCTTGGTGATGACCGTATGAACGCTTCCGGATCATGGACGGCAGGCGACGCGAATCCAATAATCCAGCTCCTTGAGCACCCAGGGCTCCCGGCAGAAGCCTAAATTAAGTAACTCCAGGGATACGTCCTCAGGGTGAGCGTCGAGGGCGCCGGGGCCGAGGGCGGGAGTCCCCCCGGCGGCAGGCAGACTCGGACCGATCGGGTCCGACGGCTAGGTCCGAGTAGCCGACAATACGCCTGTAATGCGATGGGGGGGCGAGTGTTTTGCGGGGCGTTTTCCCCTCCAGCTACCGACACAGAAGGTAGAATCTCCCATGTGATCGGAAGTGCGAGCAAATCCATGCTTGTCTGGCGTAGTCCCTGGTGGATGTACGTGGTTGGGACCGTATATGTGCTCACCTTCTTGTTCAATACGCGGCAGGAGTTCTGGGGGCCTGCCGACGCAGGGTGGGTACCCGAGCCGAGTTTTTTCAAAGTCGCCAGCGTGCTGCCGGGCAGGCCGATGGACAAGGCGGGTGCACAGGCGGGTGATTTCCTGGAAGCAGCAGATGGATACCGCCTCAATGGGGCGGCCAATTGGTTTTTGGCGCGAGCCGGTTTTGAACGGGATCACCCAATCGAGCTTCAAGTGCAGCGGGGTGAGCAACACCTTGCATTAAAGCTCGTGATCGCTGAACCTGCGTGGCGGACCTGGAATGGCGCGCATCTTTTTGCCGCAGTTGCGTTTTATGTTGTCCGCTTCTTCCTGCTATTGCTGGCGATCTTTGTCGGCTTCAGTCGTCCCCAACAGCTCAGCGCTCGTCTTGCTGCCCTGATGTTTGCCATGGGAGCCGTTGCCGAAGGGTATCCAAGCTCAGGATGAGCGGCTGGGCTTCGTCATTTGCCCGCGGTGCTTGCGATTCCGATAGGTTTGGCCACGGCCTCCTGTCTATTGGCATCTGTAGTCTGGCTGATGTTTTTCGCGAGTTTCCCCCGACATCGCCTTTCGCAATGGTCGCGGTGGCCGCTGGTGGTCGTGCCCCTTTTGCCTTTTGGGACTCCGATAGTGGCCTCAGTGATCGCAATGATCCACGCGCCAACGGATTTGGCTAGACCTTGGCCGGTTATCCTTTCTGCGATTCCCGTGCGTTTGATACAGGACATTGCCGGCGTCACGCCATTGCTGTTTCTCAACAAATTGCCGCTTTATCATCCCCTCGTGCAAACTACACTCTTGGAGGGATGGCTCGCCATTACCATCCTCTATTTCGCAGCAGGCTTCCTGATCCTAGTGGCCAACTATCGCCGCCTTGACGACCCGCAGCCTCGTCGACGCATGGGCGCGTTGCTTCTCGCACTTGCCGTTCTTGCAGCCCTGGTTGTCCACAATTTCTTCATGCGCAACTGGATTAGTTGGTTTGGAAGCACGCCGCCAGCATTGTTCTCGGAGGCGGGGTTTGTGGTTGAGATCCTCCTGCTCCTCTTCATACCGCTGACCATGGCGTATTGCGTCCTGACCGAAGGCCCCCACTGAAGGGATAAGTCAGCCAAGAGGCGGCCACGTCCGTGGTGAGTGGGGGACCGCAAAGCAGGCATTGCGAGCGGATGACGCGCAACCCGGAAGTAATCCACTAAGCTAAGCACGAAAAAAGGCCCTGGCAGGGCCGAGGCCTATTCCCTTGAGGTGGTCAGAAGGGCACTTCCTCTGGCTGCGAGTCGAGGGGCGGGGGGGCCGAGGGCGGGAGTCCGCGCCTGCCCTCCGGCGGCTTTCCGTAGGGGAGCCGGAGGCGGAGCAGCCCGGCGGCAGGCAGATTTTGGCCGGTCGGGTCCGACGGTTACTTCCGAGTAGCCCACGATCCGGACGGAACGGAAGGCGGAGACTGCGACACCATGACATTTCCGCAGGAGTGCGCCTGAGCGCGCGCAAACTGTGCTATTTTCCAGACGCCGTCCTGCCCCGGTTTTCAGAGAGAGGTCACCAATGACCCGCATAGATTTCAGAAGCGGCCTATCTGCTCGGCTATGAGGATGGAAACTCGTTTGTTCGCGGATTCCCGAACCTGGGAAGGAGTTCGGCCGGCCCGCTGGCGTGAAATCCAAGGTGCAGGAGCAGCATCTAACGGTTTTGCTTAGAAAAGGAGCAATCATGCAAAAACGGATACTTGGACAAAGCAATTTGGAAGTATCGGCCATCGGGCTCGGGTGTATGGGGATGAGCTTTTCCTACGGCGAGCCGAAGGACAAGCAGGAGATGGCTACGCTGCTGCGCGCTGCGGTGGACCGCGGCGTCACGTTCTTTGACACCGCCGAAGTGTATGGCCCTTACACCAACGAAGAGCTGCTCGGCGAGGCGCTCTCCGGTGTGCGCCACAAGGTTGTCATCGCCACCAAGTTCGGGTTCAACCTTAATCCGGACGGCAGCCCGGGTTGGCAGGGCCTGAACAGCAAACCGGAACGCATCAAGCAGGTGGCCGACGCTTCGCTCAAACGGCTGAAAATCGACTCCATTGACCTCTTCTATCAGCACCGCGTGGATCCCGAGGTGCCCATCGAAGACGTAGCGGGCGCGGTGAAAGAACTGATCCAGGCTGGCAAGGTCAAGCACTTCGGCCTGTCCGAAGCGGCGGCGAAGACGATTCGCCGAGCTCACGCGGTCCAGCCTGTGACGGCGCTGCAAAGCGAGTATTCCTTGTGGTGGCGCAAGCCGGAGCAGGAAATCCTACCCACTTTGCAGGAACTGGGCATCGGCCTCGTCCCGTACAGCCCGCTGGGAAGGGGCTTCCTGACCGGCAAGATGGACGCCAACACCACTTTCGCAAAGAACGACTTCCGCAGCACGCTGCCGCGCTTCTCGCACGACGCCATGAAGGCGAACCAAGCCTTCGTGCAACTGCTCGAGCGTATCGCTAAGCAGAAGGGGGCCACACCCGCGCAGATAGCGCTCGCCTGGCTGTTGGCGCAGAAGCCGTGGATCGTGCCAATCCCCGGGACGACGAAGCTGCACCGGCTGGAAGAGAATATCGGCGCCGCCGACGTAAAGCTGACGCTTCAGGACCTGCGTGAGATCGAAGAGGGCGCGGCAAAAATCACGCCGCAGGGCGCGCGCTACCCGGAAGCTATCGAGGCGATGACCTATCGCTGATGAGCGTCCAGGAGGAGGGATCCGGCGTCGGCGCGGAGCAACCCGGCGGCTGCCCCGAGAATCCTACGCGCCGGGAGGATCAGGGCGAAAAGCGCGTATCATATGCGCGTGACGAGAGGATTGCTGATGGGCGTTTTTTTGGCTGCGGCGGCGCATGCGCAAGCGCCGGCGCAGGAGCCCCCGCCCTCTTCGGTCAGCGACACGCACGAGGGACTCAGAGTCTCAGCGGCGCCGTGGACCTCGCGGGCGCACTACAAGGCGCGTTTCCCGAAGAAAAATCCCATGGACGGCGGTGCGTTGGCGATTGACGTTGCGCTGCGGAACGATTCGGGCCAACCGCTGCGCGTCAACCTGGAGCGCATCCGCCTGCTGCTCTTGCCTCCCGAAGGGGATCGCCAGCAGCTTGCTCCCCTCAGTTCCGAGGAGGTTGCCGACTTGGTGTTCCATGCCGCGCCGAAGAATCCTACTGCGCCGCAGAGGAGACTCCCGGTTCCTCTTCCCCGAACCGATCCGCGGAGCGGCCGCGACAAACAATGGGCCGAACTGCAGCAGACCGCGGACGACGCCGGCCTGCACATGGACGTGATTCCGCCGCACGAAACGTTGCATGGCCTTCTGTACTTCGATATGGCCTACCAGTTCGACCTCCTGGAAGACGCCCGGCTGTACATTCCTGAAATCACTGTGATCGGCGGAGATAGGAGCATCCTCTATTTCGAGCTGGACCTCTCGAAGACCGGCAGCGCCGGGGGAAGCTAAGAGGCGAAGCAGGATGGGGAGCGGGAAGATGCTGGGGCAAAGCCTGGTTACCTCTGCCTGCGGCAGGCGGGCAGGCCAGCCTGAATGTACTCCCGGGAGAATCCGCCCTATTTTGGTTCTTCGTAGTAGGGCTTGACCTTGGCAACCTCTCCCAGAAAGTACTCGCTGAATATGCCCGTCAGAGAGGAGGAATACCGCTCCACAACGTGACAATCGCCGTCTCGAACACCTTCGATCACCCACGTAGTTCCGTCAAGAATCATCTCGCCCCAGTACGGGACCTTCACCCTGGTGGGCAGCGTCCAAAAAGCGATGTCAGCGAGTGTCGAAAATAATTTGGCTTCCTCGTGTAAAGAGAGCGTCCTGCTCGTACTTGTCTGCAAGGTCCCCATTCCGAAGCCTCCCGAACCGCTCAACGTTTTTACTTGCAGAGTCGCCGTGCCATCCGGCTGCACGTCCACGCGCATAAAGACAGGTTGAAGGAACGTCGGCAGCCAGAGGAACCTATACGAGTGAACGTGCTCCGGTACGGGTCCTCCCCCGCAGAGAGCCGGTTCGTTCACAGCGTGAAGAAACTCGGCATACGAATGTGGATCGATTGTCTGATAACTGTGAATGTCAGACGGATTCGGGGGGGCCGGCTCCACTTTGACAAGTACGCCCTTTGTGCTCCCGCCGACAACAACGAGGTGGGAGATTACTGCTTCCTTGAGCTGCGGGTCTTGTACGACGACCTTATACTCGCCCGGAGGAACGCTCACGGAAGCGGCGCCGAACTCATTCGTGACGGCGACATAGTCTGGCTCGCTAATCACGCGAACTTGGGCATGCGGATAAGCACCACCCCGCGCGTCGGTCACCGTGATCTTCAGGGTACCGGTCTCCTGCGCTGCGCACGGCAGAGCCAAAAGTGCGTTAGTCCACAAGACCACGACGGTTGCAACGATAATGAATGAACGCATTTCAAGCCTCCTCACGCGGCGGAACGCGGCCTGATTATAGTGCGAAACCGGCTGGCAGGGACCTGCCCCAACCGAAGGCACCGGGGCAGATACGCGCCGCTACAGGCGACGAAGAGAGATTCTTCGCTTCGCCTGCCTGCGCAGGCAGGCTCAGAATGACAGCAAGAAGGCGAATGACAGTAAGAAGGCAGGCCTACCAGGGCAGGCAGGCCCGCCACGGCGGGCAGGCGCTCGCTCAGGGCTGCCATCCTGGTCGGATGGCAGATTTGCGCGGTGGTTTCCCCTCGGATAACATCGGCTGCGACGCCCGCTTGCACCCGGGGCGAACCTCGGCGATGAGATTTCTGGACGACCTCAATCCACAACAGCGCGAGGCGGTGGAGAGTCTTGACGGTCCCGTACTGATTTTGGCGGGCGCGGGGACGGGAAAGACGCGGGCCATCACCTACCGCGTGGCGTATCTGATCGCGCGCGGCGTGGCGCCTGAGGCGCTCCTGGCGGTCACCTTCACGAACAAGGCCGCCGAGCAGATGCAGGCGCGGGTGGCCGACTTGCTGGTCCGCGCGGGGCTGCCTTCGGCCGAACCCTGGATCTCGACCTTCCACTCCTTCTGCGCCCGCCTGCTGCGGCGCGAGGCTGCCGCAGCCGGTCTGCCGCGCGGATTCGCCATTTTCGACGAAGACGATCAGCTGGCCGCCGTGAAGCTGGCGATGAAAAACCTGGGAATCGAAGAACGGCGGGTGACGCCGCGCGGCGCGCTGAGCCGCATCAGCTACGCCAAGAATCACGACGAAGGCGCGGACGAGCTGCGCGCCAGGGCCGACTCCGAAGAAGGCCGACAAACGGCCCAGGTTTTCGAGGAGTACCAAAAGATTCTTGGGCAAAGCCAGGCGCTGGATTTCGACGATCTATTGCTGCGCTGCGCGGCTGTGCTGCGGGATTCCGAAGCGGTGCGGGAGCGGTGGCGAGGGCGGTTCCGCTACATCCACGTGGACGAATACCAAGACACAAATCGCATTCAATACGAATTGTTGCGGCTGCTGGCCGGCGCGGAGAGGAACCTCTGCGTGGTGGGAGACGAAGACCAGTCCATTTACCGCTGGCGGGGCGCGGACGTGAGCGTGTTGCTGAGCTTCGCGGAGGATTTTCCCGGAGCGCGGGTGGTGCGTCTGGAGCGCAACTACCGCTCCACGCAAAACATTCTGGACGCCGCCGGGGCCGTCGTGGGACACAATTCGCGGCGACTGGGCAAGACGCTGGAGGCCGCTCACGGCGCGGGAGGGAATCCGCGTTATTTCGAAGCCCGCGACGCGCAGAGCGAGGCGGAGTTCGTTTCCGGGGCCGTGCACAAGCTGCTGGCGGAAGATCCGACGGTGCACTGCGCGGTGATGTATCGCACCAGCGCGCAATCGCGCTCATTCGAAGAAGGGTTCATGCGGTTGGGGATGCGCTACCGGGTGATCGGCGGATTCAGTTTCTACCACCGGGCCGAGGTAAAAGACGTGCTCGCTTATGCGCGCCTGGCCTTTCACCCCGATGATGACGTGGCGTTGCTGCGCGTTCTGAACGTGCCGCCGCGGGGGATCGGCGAGAAGTCGGTGGAGGCGCTGCGGCAAAGGGCGCGGGAGGAAGGCGCCTCGCTGTGGTCGGCGATCAGGAGTGTCGTCTCCGGCCCTGCGTCCGGTAGAACATTGGGGCCGCTCAAGGATTTTCATGAGCTGGTCACGCGATTGCAACATGACCTGGATGAACTTCCCGCCGCCGAGTTCTTGAAGAGCGTGATGGACCGCACGGGCTATCTCGAGATGCTGGCCCAGAGAAAAGACGAAGTGGAGAGGGACCGGGCGGAGAACTTGGAGGAACTGGTCAATGCCGTGGCGGAAAGCGCGGAGGAGGGGGAGAGCCTGGCCGACTTCCTGGACCGCGCCGCCCTGGTCAGCGACGCGGACAGTTACGACGAGCGGGCTGCGGTCACGCTGACGACGCTGCACGGCACCAAGGGGCTGGAATTCGACCACGTATTTCTCACCGGGCTGGAGGAGGGCGTCTTTCCACACGCGTATTCTTCCAAGGACGCTGAAGAACTCGAGGAGGAGCGCCGCCTGTGTTACGTGGGGATGACTCGTGCAAAGCAGACGCTTACGCTGACGCGCGCGGTCTACCGGCGCGTTTTCGGAAATGAACAGGGGCTTCGGCCTTCTCTGCCTTCGAGGTTTCTCCGGGAGATACCGGGGGAGCTCATCGAAACCGCGCCCGGTTCGCTGGCCGAGCCCGGCGAGACGCGCCGCTACGAACCTGACCCGGAGTATTCCTATTCTCCAGAGGAATTCCGGCGGCGAATCCGCGAGGGCGGCGTGACAGCGCGCTGGCGGGGCGGGACACGGCGCAGCGGCGGAAGCGCGAGCGCCGGCGTTCGGCGCGGGGAACAGTCCGACCCGCTCATTGGGCAGAGGGTGCGCCATGCCAATTACGGCATCGGAACCATCGTGGCCGTGGAGGGCGAGGACGAGGACCGGCGGTTGACCATCAGCTTCGCCGGGCGGGGAACGAAGAAGTTCATCGCTCGGTACGCGCAACTGGAGCTGGTTTGAAAACGCCGGAAGCCCTCAGGCTCAGAGGCCGGAGCTGCAGGACTCCTGAGCTAGGGATTTCCGGCTGGGGGACGCCTAGGGCGAGGTTGGAGTTGCGCGCGGCGGCAGGCTTGCCTGCGCAAGCAGGGCACGGTACATTGGCCGCCACCGTGTGGCGGCTGGGGCGCTCGCCGGAGCACGGCGTCTGGCCGCGGGCGCATGTCAGGGGGTACTAGGTGTCCTCTCCACTCTTCCGCACTAAGAGCATAGACAAGCTGCTGCAGGACGCCGAAATTCCCGAAAAACGGCTGAAGAAGACACTGGGCTGGCTGAGCCTGACGGCGCTGGGGATCGGCGCGATCATCGGCACGGGCATCTTCGTGCTGACCGGCACGGCCGCCGCGGGCGAGCAGGTGAAATACCCGTCGCTGCTGAAGGCTCCGTTGCTCGACGTGCTGCTTCATGGCACGCACGCGGCGGGTATTGCCGGGCGACCCGGAGCCGGTCCGGCCATCGCGCTTTCTTTCTTTTTAGTTGCCGTGGCGTGCGGATTTGCGGGGCTGTGCTACGCGGAACTAGCTTCCATGATTCCCATCGCCGGGAGCGCCTACACGTACACCTACGCGACGCTGGGCGAATTGGTGGCCTGGATCATTGGCTGGGATCTCATTCTGGAATATGCGGTATCGAACATGGCCGTCGCTGTGGGCTTTTCGGCATATATAGACAGCTTGCTAGGAACGTTCGGCATCCACTTACCCGCGGCGTTGAGCCTGCCGGCCTATACGCCGGCGGCAGGTTGGGCGCTGCACTTCAACGTCGTGGGCTTCATCATCGTCATGCTGCTGACGATTCTACTGGTGATCGGCATCCGCGAAACGGCCGAAGCCAATAGCGTCATGGTGGGCATCAAGCTGGTGGCCATTTTCCTGTTCCTTATTTTTGCGTCGAAGTACATCCAGCGGGCCAACTGGCATCCCTTCATGCCCAATGGATGGCAAGGAGTGCTCACCGGAGGGGCCATCGTCTTCTTCACCTACATCGGATTCGACTCGGTTTCCACGGCGGCGGAGGAATGCCGCAACCCGCGGCGGGACCTGCCTGTGGGCATCTTGTGCTCGCTGCTGGTTTGCGCCGCGCTGTACGTGAGCGTGGCCGTGGTGCTCACGGGCGCGCAGCACTATTCCATCTTCAAGGGAGACGCCGCGCCCGTGGCCACGGCGCTGCGCAACCTTGGCCTGGACAAATTGCAGAGGTGGGTGACCATCGGCGCGCTCATGGGCATGGTTTCCTCGCTGCTGGTGTTTCAGCTTGGGCAGGCGCGCATCTGGTTCGCCATGTCCCGTGACGGGCTGCTCCCACAGGGATTTTCCCGGGTGCACCGGCGATTTAGGACGCCGCACGTGGCCACTTGGGTTGCCGGGCTGGTGGTGGGCATCCCCGCCGGGATTTTCGACATCGGCACGCTCGCGGACCTTTCCAACATCGGCACACTCTTCGCGTTCATTTTGGTGGCTCTGGCGGTGCTCATTCTGCGCAGGACGCAGCCGGGGCGGCCGCGCGGTTTCCGCGTGCCCTTCGTGCCGTTGTTTCCGATACTTTCCGTACTCACCTGCGTTATTCTCATGGCCAGTCTGACGGTGGAGAATTGGATCCGCTTCTTTGTCTGGCTGGCAATCGGTCTGTTAATCTATTTCTCCTACAGCCGCAGACGGAGCGCTCTGGCGCAGGAGGCCGCGCCCAAGAGATGAAAAATAGAAATGGCAACGGCTTCGGCGGGATCGCCACCGGCATCCGATTCGCCCCGCTCGCACTGGCAGCCATGGCTGCAATGTTCTTCCCCGCCGAGAGCCGCGCCTGGGGCAACGGGGCCGACCGGCTGATCGTGAATAAGGCCGTAGACGCTCTGCCGCCCGAGGTGCGCTCCTTTTTCGAGGCGAACCGCAGCTTCCTGATGCAGCATGTAACCGATCCAGCCGATTCGCTGGCCAAGAACCCCGCCGAGTTGAGGAATCACATGCTCTTCCTCGATCGTTATGGCCGCTTTCCGTTCGACAAGCTGCCCCGCAGCTACAAGGCGGCCGTGGCAAAATTCGGAAACAGCAAGCTCGACCTCAACGGCGTGCTGCCCTGGCAGATCGGCGTGTACAGCGAGAAGCTCACCAATGCGATGAAAGCGGCCAAGTGGGATGAAGCCAAGCTTGACGCTGCGCTGCTGGCCTACTACGTGGCCGCGGCGCACGACCCGTTCAACACCACGGAGAACTTCGACGGGCGCCTGTCCTTGCAAACCGGCGTGAACGAACGATTCAGCACGAACCTCGTGGAGCGCTTCTCGTCGTTCTTTCCTATGCGCCCGAACGATGCCTCCTTCATCAACGATCCCACGGACCACGCGTTTGACTCCTGCTTGAGCGCGCACGCCTGGCTGGAGCAGATCCTCTTGGCCGACCGGCGCGCCCGCGCGGGCCTGCCTTCCTACACCGACGACTATTACGACCGGTTCTACAACCAAGCGGCCGCCATACTGATCCGTCAGCTTTCCGACGCTTCGACCGACGTAGGGTCCTACTGGCTCACATCGTGGAACAATGCCGGGCGCCCGGTTCTCCCGCAGAACTGACCCGAGATGCAAGGCTGGCCAGATGCTTTCCGCGAAGTTCCCCTGGCGGAGCTTCACTTGCACGCCGAGGGCTCGATTGGACCGCAGACTGCTTGCGAGCTGGCTGCGCGCCAAGGAATGAGACTCAGCCCGGCGGAGGTTTCCGCCCGCTATGCTTACGCCGATTTCTCCGGGTTTCTCGAGGCCTTCAAGTGGGTGACCTCTTTGCTCCGCGCGCCCGAGGATTACGCGCTCGTGGTTCGCCGCCTCTGCGAGTCCCTGCGCGCACAAAACGTGTGCTACGCCGAGCTGACCGTTTCCGCCGGTGTGATGCTCCTGCGCCAGCAGGATGTGGAAGCCAACTTCGCCGCCATGCGAGCCGCGGCAGCGGAGCAGGCGCTCCCAAGGGTCCAATGGATTTTCGATGCGGTGCGCCAATTCGGTCCCGCGGCAGCGATGGAGGTGGCCCGCGCCGCCGCGCGCCTCAGGAATGCCGGCGTGGTCGCTTTCGGCCTTGGCGGCGACGAGTTGTCAGTCCCGGCGGCTGATTTTCGCAAAGTGTACGACTTCGCAGCCGCCAACGGCTTGCGCCGGCTCGTGCACGCGGGCGAGGTGGGCGACTCCGGCCAGGTGCGCGAGGCCATAGAACAACTCGGCGCGGAGCGCATCGGCCACGGCATCGCTGCGTTTCGGGACCCGGCCCTGATGGAACTGCTCCGCGAGCGCGGCGTCGCCCTGGAAGTGTGCCCGACGAGCAACCTGCGCACCGGGGCGCTGGCACGCCAGACAGACCGGGCCGGCGCGGGCATGGAAGACCACCCGCTGCCAATCCTCTGGCGGAGCGGAGTTCCCATCACACTCTCCACCGACGATCCCGCGATGTTCGGGGTCGAGCTACGTGAAGAGTACGGGAACGCACAGCGCATGGGGATTCCCGCCTCCGGGCTACTTCAATTAGCCCGGGCCGGTTTCCAATACTCCTTTCTTCCCGCGCGCGAGAAGGAATCTCTGCTCCGATCATTCGATCACGAGACCCGGCGTCTCGGGCTGGTATAATGCGGGCATGAAAGCTCACATCTGGGTCATGCCCAAGAAGACCGTTCTGGACCCGCAGGGCAAGACAATCCAGCAGGCTCTTGCTTCCTTGGGGTTCAAGGACGTGACGGACGTGCGCCAGGGGAAGTTTTTTGTCCTAGAACTTGACGGAATGTCCCGCGAAGCCGCGCAGCGCGACATCGAGCGCATTTCCCGGGAGATCCTGACGAATCCGGTGATCGAGGAATTCCGATTCGAACTGATTGAGTGATGGTCCTGTCTGCGACGTCTGTTTGTTGCCAGGAAAGATGGTGAAGAGCCCTGCGCAAGTACGCTTGTCCGGGGGAGAGGCGACCGCGAACGGCCGTTCGCGGCCGCTCTTCGTAAGGGTCTCGCGTGGTCTGACCCTGGCAATGCTTGGATTGTCGGTCTTGCTCCCAGTCGCGTGCGGGAGCCGCCATCAGCAGTCCGACGCGCGTTTCGCGCGTCTGGAAGCCCTGCTGGATGAACAGTTGCCGCCGGGCACGACCTACGCGCGGGTCACGTTTTTCCTTGATGCGCAGGGTTACAAGTACAGCACGGAGGAAGGAGGCAGGCGGGTCGTGGCGGTCATTCAAAGGGTGGACCAGCAGACCCTCACGCGAGTGACCGCGCGCGTGGAGTTTCAGTTTGACGCCTCGGGCCAACTCGTTTCCTGCGAAGTGACGCCCTGGCCGTTCGCCCCTTGAGGGTTTCCAAACACAGAACCAGCAAGATCGGCAGGGACGTGAAGCGTGTGTTAGCCTAAAGCCTACGCCTGGTGTCGGAGGGTAAGGCATGTGCGGCATTGTCGGTTATATCGGTCCTAAGAAAGTTGTTCCGCTCATTCTCGACGGGCTGCGCCGGTTGGAATACCGGGGATATGACTCCGCGGGAATTGCCGTGGTGCAGCAGAACGGCAAGATGGAAATCCGCCGCGCCTCGGGCAAGCTCTGCAGCCTGGAGCAAAACATCAGCAAATCTCCGATTGACGGCGTATACGGCATCGGGCACACGCGCTGGGCCACGCACGGGCGTCCCACGGAGGAAAACGCCCATCCGCACCGGGATTGCACGGGGCACGTCGTGGTGGTGCACAACGGCATCATCGAGAACTACATCGAGCTGAAGCGCCAACTCCAGCAGGAGGGCCATAAGTTCGCCACGGAAACGGACACGGAGATCGTCGCCCATCTCGTGGAGAAGCACATGGACGGCGGCCCGCTGGAGGAGGCCGTGCGCAAGGCGCTGCGGGAGATCCGCGGCGTGTATTCCCTGGCCATCCTGTCGTCCAAAGACCCCAACAAGATCGTGGCGGCGCGCATGGGCCCGCCTTCGGTCGTGGGCATCGGCGACGGGGAGTACTTCGTGGCCAGCGACATTCCCGCGCTCTTGCAGCACACGCGGAAGATGTTCTTCCTTTCCGACGGCGATATCGCCGTGCTCGCGCCGGGCGGCGTGCGCGTCATGGACCACGAGGGGCGCAACGTCGAGCCGCGCATCCAGCACGTGGACTGGGACCCCATCATGGCCGAAAAGGGCGGCTACAAGCATTTCATGCAGAAGGAAATCTTCGAGCAGCCTCGGGCCGTGCGGGATACCCTGCTCGGACGAATGTCCCTGGATACCGGCAAGGTCTTTCTCGATGAGATGCATATCAGCGAACGCCAGTTCAAGGAATTCAATCAAGTGCGCATGGTGGCTTGCGGCACGAGCTGGCACGCCGCGCTGGCCGGAAAGTTCATGATCGAGCGCCTGGCGCGCATTCCCGTGGACGTGGATTACGGCAGCGAGTTTCGCTACCGCGACCCTATCCTGGACGACAAGGCCCTCACCGTGTGCATCAGCCAGTCTGGGGAGACGGCGGACACGCTCGCCGGGCAGCGTGAAGCGAAGCGCAAGGGTTCTCCCACCGTGGCGATTTGCAACGTTATGGGCGCCATGCTCACGCGCGAGGCTGCGGGCACGATTCTCACCCACGCCGGGCCGGAAATCGGCGTGGCATCCACGAAGGCGTTCACCTCGCAGCTCACCGCGCTGCTGCTGCTGGCCATTTATCTCGGCCAGGTGCGCGAGCGGCTGGATAAGCAGGCGTCCGGTTCGCTGTTGCGGGAATTCGTCACCATTCCCCAAAAGATGGAAACCATCCTGGGCGCCGAGGCCAACGGACTGTACGAAGCGCTGGCGCGCGAGTTCTTCCGTTATGATGACTTTCTCTACTTGGGCCGTGGCATCCACTACCCCATCGCTCTGGAAGGCGCGCTCAAGCTCAAGGAGATTTCCTACATTCACGCGGAAGGTTATCCCGCGGGAGAGATGAAGCACGGTCCCAATGCCCTGATCACGGAGAATCTGCCGGTCGTCGTGCTGGCCACGCGGGATGGAAACGACCAGGATTCCATGACCCGCTACGAGAAGAGCGTGTCCAACATTCAAGAGGTGCGCGCGCGCGACGGCATCGTGGTTTCCGTGGTCACGTCCGGCGACCGTTTGGCGCGGGAAGCTTCCAAGCACGCCATCGAGATACCCTCCGCGCCCGAGCTGCTGGCGCCCTTACTGGAAATCCTGCCGTTACAGTTGCTGGCCTATCATATTGCCGTGCGCCGGGGGTGCGACGTGGACCAGCCGCGCAATCTGGCCAAGTCCGTCACCGTGGAGTAGCGCGGGCGGCACCCCGCATGTCCTGAACTAGTTGCGGACGACTGAAGCGCGATGAGCGCGGCTCTTCGTTCCGGGGCTGCTGCTTGTTGACAATCTGTAGCAGGCCCTTGACGAAGTCCGGAGCGCCGTGCAAATTGTTGCCCATGAGAATACGATCCTCTGTACTTGCCGGTATTACGGTACTGCTCGCCAGCGTTCTCACCTATGCCCAAGAGCCCGTCAAACCTGCAGCGGATGTCGAGTCCCTGTTCCGCGACAAGAACGAGAAGCTGAACGAGCTAAAGCAGGTGGCCTATCATATCGAGAAGGACCTGCTGCAATGCAATCACTGGGATGAAGCCGACAAATGGTTGACGGAGCGTTACATTCAGCATAATCCCCTGGTGCGGTCCGGCAGGGCCGCGGTCGTGGACTTCTTTGGGAGCCGTCCCCGGACTGCGGCTTGCGGCAAGCTCGACGCTCCTGTAGTCGCCGTAATCGCCGACGGGGATCTTGTCACGGTAGTGACGGTGGCCAATCGCAAAGACTCAAGGGGCAACCCCTATACCACGACGTGGTTCGACATGTGGAGGATCGTTGACGGGAGAGCTGATGAACACTGGGACCCCATGGTAAGGCCCTAGCCGGACCCTCGAGCCGTAGTGGCTTGACACCTAAGTTACGCGTACAGGGGCCGTACCGGCGTGACATGCAGCAGGAGAATGCGCCAGTCCTCGTCTCCCCTAACCAGTACGACACTCATCCGGTGAATCCAGATGCGTTGCAGGCTGGCGAGCACTGCGTTCTTCCACTGGACACTTGCGACAAATAGGTCGCTCCCGTCTGCCAGTATTTCCTCAATGAGAGGAGCTGCGTTTTTCTTAGCGTACGGAGCGAACAGCATTTCAAAATCCTTGAAGATCTCTTCACGATTCCAGCGATTTCCAAAGGCGTCAACAAACTGAGCATTGGAAGCGAAGAAGTCGATCAAATCTTCTGCCTTATGCCACTTCAGCCCGGCAAGGAAGCTATCAAGCGTGAGCTTCGCTTTGTCGTCTCGCTGCTCCTTGCTCCTGGCCCCGCTCGTTCTGGAAGTCTTTGCCAGCCGTTCGCGCACCTCCGCCGCTGTGAGCCCCCTCGCCTGCAATAGGCGGGCCGCCAGCGTCCCTTCTACGCCCAACATCCCGAGCAAAACATATTCCGTCCCGACATAGCGCTGACCGACTCTCTTCGATTCTTCACTAGCCAGGTTCAGGATTTTCTTGGACTCAACCGTGAGCGGCATTTCCGCCGAGGTCGAGATTCGCGTGTTTCGCGTGATGTGTCGCTCGATCTCCGCACGAATCTG
>Ga0187771_10001374_pt1 | contig 16151 bp, 12 predicted proteins | sample 0116_SJ02_MP15_1_FD_133139 | JGI IMG/M metagenome (GOLD analysis project Ga0187771, IMG submission 133139) | Tropical peat soil microbial communities from peatlands in Department of Meta, Colombia - 0116_SJ02_MP15_10_MG | ecosystem: Environmental > Terrestrial > Soil > Wetlands > Peat | place...
GTTGGAAACGTGGATACTGTTGTGTGAACGGCTGGGTTACCTTGATCTGGCGGGGTCAGAAGAGTTGTTGACGAAATGCGAGGAAATACAGAAGCTCCTCACAGGCTTGAGAAAATCGCTCAAGCCCAGGGAAAGGACCCGCATCAGTACGAAGTAATGCGACCGGCTAAAATAACTACAAACTAATAACTTAAAACTAAAAACTGCTTTTATATGTCACGATTTGAAATACGTCTAAGCGGTTTCGGGGGGCAGGGAGTGATTTTCGCGGCGGTCATCCTTGCCGAGGCGGCCGGTATACACGAAGGCAAATTTGTCTGCCAAACGCAGAGCTACGGCCCGGAGGCCCGTGGGGGGACAAGCAAGGCCGAAGTTGTTATAAGTGACGAGGAAATCGACTACCCTAAAGCCATAAAACCTGACGTGCTTCTGGCCATGAACCAGAAATCGTGCGACGCTTATTTTTTCGATCTTAAACCTGCTGGAATGCTTATAGTCGATTCGACTTTCGTCAAGCAACCCCCCACGACGAGGGCGATCTCAATTCCATTCACGCGGATTGCACGTGAAAAGCTGGGAAAAGAACAGGGAGCCAACATCATCGCACTGGGCGCCCTTGCCGCGTTGTCCGGAGCCGTCTCGCTCAGGAGCCTGGAAGCGGCGGTCATGAGCAAGGTTGCCAAGGGAACGGAAGATTTCAATAGGAAGGCGCTTGAACTTGGTATCGAATACGCCGGGAATACACTCAAAATGAATGCGGACATTGTGGATTATGAGGATTCTTCTGACTAACGACGATGGAGTTCTTTCAAAAGGCATAGAGGTGCTCTTCACGGCGTTATCGGTGGAACACGAAGTGACGGTTGTCGCCCCTGGAACCGAACAGAGCGCCGTAGGCCACGCAGTTACATGGCTCGATCCTTTGCGCGTCAACTCGGTGAACAGAAACGGCCATTATTTTGGGTATGCGCTTAACGGGACCCCTGCCGACTGCGTAAAGATCGCGGTCAGCGAACTGATGGACCCACCCCCGGAGATTGTTGTATCCGGAATCAACCTGGGGGCCAATGTTGGTGTGAATTTGATCTATTCGGGCACCGTTTCTGCGGCGACCGAGGCGGCCGTTCTCGGCATTCCGTCGATAGCCGTCTCAATCGATTCCTTTAAGCCCCTGAGTTTCAGCGGCGCGACCGAATTCATTCCAAAACTCGTGGCGCTGGTCGGCAAAGAGGGACTGCCGCCCGGAGTATGCCTCAATGTCAATATCCCGGACCTGCCCGCAGACAAAATTCTCGGAGTGCGAATAACTAAACAGGGCAAACTCAAGATCGTGGAAAAATACGATCGGCGCATAGATCCGCGACAGCATGTCTACTATTGGCTGAAAAACGAATCCGTCCAGCGGGACGAAGACCCCGATGCGGACTCCTGCGCGCTTGCATCCGGATACATTTCCGTGACCCCTATCCACCACGACCTGACAAATTATCCGATGCTGACCAGGTTGAGGCAGTGGAGGATGTGAGCGGATCGCGTTTCACGCTTCATCGCGCTTCGCGGTTCACGGTTCACGGTTCACGGTACATGAGGAACGATCATGTCGTTTATCGATGTCGAAGTGAGGGGCAATCTTGGATTTATATGCCTGAACAATCCCCGCAAGCGTAACGCGCTAAGCAGGGAATTGGTTCACGCCATCCTTGAAACGCTCCGAAATTTCAAAGAACGCAAAATCGCAGTGGTTATTTTGAGGGCGCCTGACGGCTGTTCTGTCTGGTCTGCGGGAATCGACGTAAAGGAGTTGCCCCAATCAAGCCGCGAACCCTTCGATTACAACGACTCGCCCCAGGAGCTGATGCGCGCGGTGCAGGATTACCCGGGGCCGGTCATTGCGATGGTTCATGGAAGCGTTTGGGGAGGCGCCTGCGATCTCGTCATGACTTGCGATATTGTTATCGGAGATGAAACGTCCTCTTTTGCCATCACCCCTACGAAACTTGCTCTGCCTTATAATGCCAGCGGCATTCTGCATTTTATCAACAGGCTGGGTTTAAATATCGCCAAGGAGATGTTCTTTTCGGCTGAACCCGTCATGGCTGAAAGGGCTGAACGCGTAGGCATACTCAACTATCTCGTGCCCTCCGAAAATCTCCTGGAGTTTACCACGAATCTGGCAAAGCATATGGCATCCCGCTCTGCGCTCGCCGTTGCAATTATCAAGGAACAGTTCAACCTTCTTGCGGGCGCGCACCCCGTAACTCCAGATGTTTTCGAAAGGATTCAGGGCCTTAGAAGAAAAGTCTACGACAGCCACGACTATGCGGAAGGCATCCGTTCGTTTCTGGAGAAGCGGCCCCCGGTATTTAAGGGAGAGTGAATTCCCTAATTTCCATTCCATTTTCTCTGGAAGTTCTTGACCTCCTCTACAAGGTCCTTGCCTTCGGGCCCAAGGATGCACTTGTACGGGATGGCGCAGGCGCCGGTCCAGAACCCATCTCTGCGCTCTTTTGAAAAAGCTTTGAAAAAGCCGTCAACCGACCCGTATGTTTCTTTTATAACTTCGTTTAAGGCACGCCGCTCATCCCGGAGCTGCTCGCATTTTTCGAAAAACTTCACCATGAGCTGATTGTTCGGGTGCTCCTGATTGCCCTGGACAAAATAGATCCAGAACGGCATAGCCGTGTAATCCGCCTCGTAAAGGTCCATGGAGGTATCCTTGAAAAGGGTGTCAACTTTGCAGTCTCGGCTGACCATTCCCCATACAAAGGCCTCAGACCAGGCAGCGGTGCCCTCCGTGAACCACTGGTAAGGTTTTCGAGGGTGCCATTTGGTTTTGTAACCGTATGCGTATTGTAATTTATGAAATAACTCGTGTGCTGAAGTAGGCTTGCGGATGGCTTCGTTTTTCACCCAGGCAACCGAACTGAACTGAATCGGCCCATCCGGAGGATCGGAAACTCCATATCCGTCAATGTCCCAAAAAACCACCTCTATTTTGTCCCTGCCGGGCGGCATGTAAGGGTTTCTTTGAAAAAGCGCAGTATATTTGGCCAACGCCTCTTCAAGATATTCACCCGTGTCTTTTATAATTTGAGGGTCGCCGATGTTGTCCCTCGAAGACTTGCTAAGGTTTGTCCATTTGAGAATGAAGTGGTCCGTTTCGTAGTGGTTCTCAAAAGCGGGCATGTCGCCGTCATCGGTGTGGCCCCCGAAGCTGGCAGGACACACGGCCATAAGCACGGACACGGCAAGCAGGACCCTTAAGGCCAGCCTCGCAAGTTTCATTAATTACAGCTCCTTTGGAGAATTAAATAACTTTGGATATGAAGAATTTTAAACGGTCATCCGAGGGATGGCAATGATAATTTATTAAATCACATCAGCTTGGATAGAATGTAATAGTCATTCCTAATTTCAACGCAGAAGCGAACTACAGCCCAAGTGCCTGGAGAGATCGGAGAAGCCAACCAAACGCTTTGTCGGCATGCGCGAAATTGTTGACAAGCGGGTATGACTTGTAGTAAAAGCGATATGTCAAGAAGACGATAACGATATTTTCCGGCAGCCTTGCCGCAGGGGCAGCGCACTTTTCAGGATCGTGGATTATCCGCAAGACAGCATGCAGGGAGAGGGGGTGAAAAATATCCGGATCAGGGGCCCGTTTCCTGAGTATTAATTCATTGGCATATTGCCCTTGCTTTTGGAAGAAAAGGACGTATGCGAACGGGGCGACAGGAATTGAACTCAGACGGAACGGCAGGCAGGAAGAGAGGGCAGTTATTTCAGTTTTGAGGAGGAAAGAGTCATGAGGAAGTGTCTACTGGCATCTGCCGTCGCGCTCGTGTTCATTTTTTCGGTCACGTGGGCAGCCCGGGCTGCTGATGACCAGACACTGGCTGAAAAACTTTTGGAGGTCATGAGGGCCAATCACCAGATAACCGAGGCCCAATACAAGGAATTGAAGAAAGAGGCGGAAAAGGAAAAGGCCGCCATGGCCGCTCAGGCAAGGCAGACTCAGGCAGCCGAGACCCAGGCCGCCCAAGCGGCTCAGGCGGCACAGGCCGCTCAGGCTCAGGTAGCCAAGGCTCCAGCTGCAAAGCCGGCCCCCAATGCGCTTCAAGCCACGTGGAACAATGGTCTGAGGCTTACGTCGGAAGATAAAGCTTTTGACGTACATATCGGAGGCAGGATTCAGTTGGATGTTGCGGACGCTGAAGCGAACGACGCTTTGAATGTTTGGGCTAACAAACAGTTAAGCCCGGGGCTCAATGGGCCGAAAGTCGATGGGTTCGGGGACCAGGTGCGCAGGGCAAGGCTGGCAATTGACGGCACCCTCTGGAAAGATATAGAATTTATAAGTCAAATCGAATTTGCCCCGACATATACGACCAGCACTGTACTCAGTTCTTCTGCCAAATTTACGGCCTTTGGCTCTAAGGCCAGTGCAGAATATTTTAGAAATCTTACTACAGGTTATGCGGTTAGTTTCCAGGACTTGTGGGTGGGCGTCAAGGACATCCCCTATCTCGGCCGCTTCAAAGTGGGACAGATGTACGAGCCTATCTCCATAGAACAAATGACCAGCGACAATTGGAATACCTTCATGGAGAAGGCGCTTCCGATGAATGCGTTAGTTCCCACTCGCAACTTGGGCTTCGAGGTGCAAAACACCATATGTGATGATCGCCTTGGCTGGATGGTGGGGTATTTCTTCGCCCAGCAGGTCAGTACGCCATACAATGGCGTGGCCGTGGATGGAACCGCAGACCTTTTCTCACCGCATCTTGAGGATACCGACGCGGCCGTGCGGGTCACGGGGCTTCCATGGTATGAGGACAACGGAGCAAAACTGCTCCATATTGGTATTGGCTACGAACATAAATTCCGTTCCGATTCAACCTCAACGACTAACCCTGGCTGGCTGGACTTGAAGACGTATCCTGAGGGGTACATGTTCAGCCCAATGGTCGACACCGGATATTTCACGGCTAAAGGAATGAACGTCATAGACCCTGAAATCGCGCTGGTGTATGGACCCTTTTCCGTGCAGGCTGAATACACTTGGGCCTTCGCCAACAACGTCATGCCTGCGTTCACCAACGGCAACACTGGCCTCCCTGCCGCAGGGGTCACCAAGGATAACGCCAGTTTTTCCGGCTGGTATGCCTATGCGAGCTACTTTTTAACCGGCGAGCATCGCCCTTACAATAAGACCCCCTCGACCAGCGATTATCAGGCAACCTTTGGCAGGGTCATCCCGAACTGTAATTTTAATCCTTCAAGTGGAGGCTTCGGGGCATGGGAAGTGGCTTTCCGGGTTTCCAACGTGGATCTCAACGACACGGCTGCGGGTTTCAACGGAGGCAATGAAACCGACTACACAGCCGGCATAAACTGGTACCTGAATCCAAACGTTATGCTCAAATTGAATTACGTTTACGCCACAGTTGGCACACATGCGGCTGCTACACTGGCTAAAGACGGCAGTCCACTATTCCCGATGGGCCATGAGAACATTGTCGAATCGCGCTTCCAGATAGCCTTCTGATGGGTTGCCTGGATTGATCTCCGGAGATTCCGACGCAGCCCCGCCGCAGAGCGGTTTTGCTCTGCGGCGGGGACTGGGTTGCCCGCCTTCTTACTCCTTTCCTCTCTCGGCGCTTGACTTGGCCACGGAATCATGTTCTTGACTCACATCGATTCCAAGTTCCTCAAACTCATAAGTTTTTTTGCCAGCTTCTTTTTGGCCTCGAAGTCGGTGAGGTGATAAATCATCACACGCTGGCCTTGAGGCGCCCCCGCTCCATGCCAGGTGCCGGGGCCGTGCAGGCCGGCGGTCCAATGCTGGAGGAATTTCGCTGCTTTCAGCCGGTCGGCTGCCGGTGCGGCGCTTTGCAGGTATTTTCTCAGCAGGGGCCCGACCTCGGGGTCCTCGAGGTCTTTCAGGCGGGGCATTGTTACGAGCAGACCGCCTCCGATGTCGCCGGCAAGCTTCATGATTTCCCAGAACCCGTGGGCGATGTTGAGTTTGGCGACGTTGCCGAAAAGGTCGTCGGGCATGAAGACGCCGGAGCCTTGAGGTTCCTCCCTGCCCTTCACGGCCGCTGCGATAGCGCATGCATGGGAAGTTTCGCTCAAGCGCACCATCTCGATCAGTTTGTCCTGGATATGGGGAATCTTCTCTACACCGTTATATTCGGCCGCAAGGAGCGTCGCGCCGATTATGAGGTCGGCGAATCCCACCTTGCAGGCGCCTCCGCAGTTCATCCGGTGGGTTTTGGCGAACCTGGTGACAAGCTTTCCGCAGTACTTCGTTTCGCCGCAAAGAAATACCCTGTCCCAGGGGATGAAGACATTGTCGAAGACCATGGTGGATGTCTCGCGCTGGCCGAACAGCGGGTTCCCAAGCTCCGATTCGTCTTCTGCCATCTCTCTTTCCGCCGAGTATGCATTGTACTGGCAGATGTAGGTCAGCCCTGGAGATCCGTTCGGTACGGCAAAGGCGAGGGCGAAGTCCTCCTCACCCTCCCTGAGTCCGCCGCCGGGAAGAACTAGCGTTTCGTGCGCGCCTATCGCCCCGCTCTGGCTGACCTTTGCGCCCCTGACGACAATACCGTCGCTGAGCTTCTCGGTTACGTGCACGTACACGTCCGGTTCGTCCTGCTGGGACGGGCGTTTTTTACGGTCGCCCTTGGCGTCGGTTATCGCTCCGGAGACGGCCAGGTCGCCGTTCTGGATGCCGGTAAGCCATCTGTTGAAGCGTGCGTTGTAGTCGGTCGCGAGATCGAGGTCCATTTCCCATGTGGTCGAGGCAAGGCCGTTTATGGCATCGCAGCCGACGCAGCGATAGTTGCAGGTGCCAACCGTCCGGCTGGTAAGAAGGGCCATTTCCTGCCGCATGTCGAGATCGCGGATGCTGCGGCAGACGTGAACGTTTCGGTTGACAGGGTTTCCGGTGAGATGAGAATCGGCAACCATGACGCTTTGGCATGATTCATCCTGCGCCAGGTCGTACACTGCCGCATTAGCCAGGACCATCGACCTGGTGACCGGATGGTCCAGAAGGTTCGAGACCCACTTGCCGCCCACGTAAACCCTGGGGGCGAGCCTCTTCACACTTTCCAGGTATTGCCGGGAGTTCTTGAGAGCCATAAAGAAATCCTTTTGTCTGTGGGTGGCGCGGTTCGCACGCACCCGGCTTTGGTTGCCTGAATTCTAAATGATTTATGCCGTGGGAAAAAGAGTATAATGGAATTTAACTCGAAAGGAGGTCATCATGCCGGTCACCCTCGGCGGTGTTCCCGCTGTTTCTCGTGAAACACGCATCGGTTGGATCGGTACCGGGGTCATGGGGCTTTCCATGTGTGGGCACATAATGGAAAGCGGCTACGGCGTCACGGTCTTCAACCGCACGAAGCAGAAAGCGCTTCCGCTTATCGAGAAAGGCGCCCTCTGGGCTGAGTCGGCTGGGGAAGCCGCGCAAAAGTCGCACATCATCTTTACCATGCTGGGGTTCCCTGAAGACGTGCGGCAGGTTTATTTCGGCAAAAGAGGCATCCTGGAAGCCGCCCGCCCGGGTATTATCCTCGTTGATATGACCACCACCGAACCGACGCTTTCGGTGGAAATACATCAAGCTGCCAAAGCACTGGGAGGGTTCGCCGTGGATGCCCCCGTTTCCGGCGGGGATGTGGGAGCGCGTAACGCCGCCCTTTCCATCATGGTCGGCGGAGACCGGGAAGTGGTAGAGGCCATTCGGCCTGTGCTGGAGATAATGGGGAAGAACATCGTCCACCAGGGACCTGCCGGTTCGGGTCAGCATACTAAGATGTGCAATCAGATCGTTATTGCGGGAACGATGATCGGCATGTGCGAAAGCCTTTTGTACGGCTTCAGGGCCGGTCTCGATATATCAGCCATGCTGAGTTCCATCCAGGGTGGAGCGGCAAAGTGCTGGTGCCTGGACAATCTGGCGCCGCGTATCCTGCGAAGAGATTTTTCGCCGGGGTTTTTCGTCGAACATTTTATCAAGGACATGGGCATCGCGCTTAAGGAATCGGCGCGTATGGGCCTTTTTCTGCCCGGCCTGGCTCTGGTTCACCAGTTGTACGTGGCGGTGAAAGCGCTGGGACACGGCAAAGACGGCACCCAGGCGCTCATGCTCGCCCTCGAACGGATGTCCGCAGACCAAACGAGACAACACACGACGCGGCATTGTGGAAGTGATCGGCGATGATTCACAACGCAAAGAACGGGCAGCTTGAGTATCGGCCTCATCGATAATAATTATTAAAATACTCCAGCACCATCCTGTGGGTATTGAACTGCGGGCTTATGTCGGAGATGGAGCGCCTCATTATGGAAAGCCACCTTCTGGGGTTGGCATAATAGGTCGCCACCATGTCTTCGAGGTCTCGGTAGAGGTCGGCGGCGGCCGCATCATCTTCCTGGTTTTCATCGTCGCCGATTGCCCACCCGTTCACGCGGTCTTTGCAGGCTTCCCGCCACCAGCCGTCCAGAACGCTCATATTGACACCGCCGTTAAAGCAGACCTTCATGCCGCTCGTGCCGCTCGCCTCTCTTGGACGACGGGGGGTATTGAGCCACACATCCGCCCCGGAAGTCATCAGGCCGGACACCCAGATGTTGTAATTTGGGATAAAGACCAACCGAAGCTGTCTTTCGTACTGTTTTCCTATATTGACTATCTGCCGGATAAGCTCTTTTCCCGACTGGTCCTGCGGATGAGCCTTGCCGGCGAATACGAACTGCACTCTGTCATAGGAAAGGTTGAAAAGAAATTCCAGGTCGGTGAAAATCAGAGTCGCCCTCTTGTAGGCTGTTGCGCGCCGCGCAAAGCAGATCGTGAGCAATTCGTCGGTAAACCCGGCGCCGGACAATGAATTTATGTATCTTACAAGCCGCCTTTTAGCCTTCCTTTTTGCTTCGACAATTTCGCTGTCCGGGATAGCCGAAATGTCGCCGAGTTGCTGAGGGTCCCGCCGCCAGGTCGTGATATATTTGTCGTAGATCTGCCTGAAGTCCTGCCCGGTCCAGCTCAGGTGGTGCACTCCGTTGGTTATGTGCCCGATGTTGAAACCGGGAAACATCTCTCGGGATACCTGCCCGTGCAGCTGGCTTACCCCGTTTGCCGCCCGTGACAGATTGAGGGCCAAAACGGTTGTGTTTAAAAGGTCCTCGCCTGCAAGCTGCCTGATGTTTGAAGGCAGGTATTCCCCGATCACCTTCGACGCAAGGTCGTAGCTGAATTTATCGTGGCCGGCGGCAACCGGCGTATGCGTGGTGAATACGCACCTGGATTTGACCTGCTCCACGTCTCCTCCGTATTCCTTGAGCATGGCAAGGGTGAGGAAAACCGCGTGCCCTTCGTTCATGTGGTAGGTGGTGATTTGCGGCTCGAGCCGTTTGAACGCGAGGTATCCGCCAATACCCAGAACCGCTTCCTGCGCAATCCGGGTATGTTGGTCTCCACCGTAGAGATACTGGGTAATGAGCCGGTCCTCGGGCGCGTTTCCATCAAGATCGGTGTCAAGGAAATAGACCGGGACGCGTGCCGGTCCGGTCCCGTCATGCATTCCAACCACATTGTGCTTCCAGACGCCCACTTTCACGTCGCGGCCTGCAAGCCTTACGGTCACTTTGAGCGGAAGCGGCTCCATGAATGCGCGCGGGTCGAAATAGGGGTAGAGTTCTTCTTGTTGCCCAAAAGGGTTTATATTCTGGATGAAATAGCCGCGTTTGTAGAGAAGCGTTACGGCAACCAGCGGTATGTTGAGATCGGCCGCTGATTTAATATGGTCCCCCGCCAAAATTCCGAGACCTCCACTATAGGTCGGAATATTTTCGTTGATCCCGATTTCCATGCTGAAATATGCTACTTTCATCAGGCCCGTTTAGCTCCTTTACTCTGGTCGGAATTAGAACTAAACTTATACCATAGTTTTGTGGAAAATCATGCCGTTATAACAGCCAACCGGGGAAAAACCATGCGTGTACTCCTTATTTCGGCCAACACGGAACAACTCCAGATGCCTGTCCTGCCGATGGGGCTTGCCTGTGTGGCCACGGCAGCCGAACATGCCGGCCATGAAGTAACGCTCTTGAACCTTATGACAATAGACGACCTGGAGCAAGTTAAACTTGAAAGGGTAGTCTCGGGTTTTAATCCCGAAGTTGTGGGCATTTCGGTCAGAAATATCGACGACCAGTGCATGAACTCCCCAAGGTTTCTTCTCGACGGCGTAAAAGATATCGTCACTTCCTGCCGCAGACTCACCTCTGCGCCTATCGTCCTGGGAGGAGCCGGATACAGCATTTATCCGGGCAGTGCGCTCGCCTTTCTTGGGGCCGACATGGGGATAAGAGGCGAGGGGGAAGACGCTTTTGTCAAGCTCCTGGACCGACTGTCCCGAAAGGAGAACCTCTCGGGTGTTCCGAACCTGGTTTTGGCCGACCCCGCCCGCCAAAACGAAATCAAGGTCCTCAGGGGTCTCGACGACTTCCTGTTGCCCGATCCCAACGGTATGTTTCACTTTCCCACTGAATTCAATAATCGGGAAATCTGGCTCCCCTTCCAGACCCGGAGGGGATGCCCGATGGAATGCAGTTACTGTTCGACCTCAGCCATAGAGGGCAGGATTTTGCGAAAAAGGTCCCCTGAAATAGTTGCCGATTCGCTTGCCAGGTTTTCTGATGCCGGATTTAAGAATTTCTTCTTCGTCGACAATACTTTTAATTTCCCTCCCTCATATGCGCGTGAACTTTGCGATTTGATGATCCGAGAAAATCTCCAAATCCGGTGGCGCTGCATACTTTATCCCTGGAGGATTGATGAGGGTCTGATCGATAGGATGGCCAGGGCAGGATGCGTCGAGGCGGCCCTGGGATTTGAAAGCGCGTCGAGGGAAGTGCTGCGTTCGTTCAACAAGAAGTACGGGATCGAAGAAGTCCGCAGCATTTCCAAGATGCTGGACAATAACGAAATAGGGCGATTGGGGTTTCTTCTGCTCGGAGGGCCTGCGGAGACGAGGGAAACCGTTGATGAGAGTTTTCAGTTCGCGGACTCTCTCGATTTGGAATCAATGAAGATCACCGCCGGAATCCGCATCTATCCTCATACGGCTTTGGCGAAAACCGCAGTTGCCGAGGGGGTTGTCTCGCCCGCAGACGATCTTCTGCGGCCGACATTTTATCTGGCCAGGGGGATTGAAGGATGGATAGAAGAAAGAGTTTCCGACTGGCTGAGGCGAAGGCCGAACTGGTTTAGATAAGAAGCGGTGAGCGGGAAGCAGAAAGCGGGGAGCGGGAAGCCGGGAGCCCGTAGCTTAGGGTTGCTTCCACTCTCAGATCCCCGCTTCCCACTACAGGAATGGCAGATATGTCCAAAGTGTTGATCCATCCCGCCGACTATGAAACTGTCCGTGAAGCCGTTGACCGGGCGTTTGACCTGTTCCGCGTTGAGGTCGGGGGCGGGAAAGTCCTCATAAAACCTAATGTGCTAAGGGTCTCGGAGACAAAGGAAGCTATCGTCACGCACCCGTCGGTCCTGCGCGCGGTAGTCGATAAGGTCGAATCCCTCGGCCCGGCTTCCCTGGTCGTTGGTGACAATCCGGGGGTTTTCAGCTATGGCGCAAACGAGGAGAGCTTTATCAGAACCGGCCTTATGGAGGCTGCCGGACCTTACTATCGCAACATTGGGACCGATGCGCTCAATGTCGATTTCAACCCGGAATTCATGCCCGCGGTCAGTGTTTCGCGGGTCGTGATGGAGTCCGACGTCATCATCAGTCTCCCAAAGTTCAAAACTCATGGATTGACGGTTGTCACGGGGGCGATCAAGAACAGTTACGGAATCTTGCCCGGCGCCCAGAAAGCAAAGCTTCACAAGGCGGCAGGCAGCCCCGAGCGCTTTCATGAAATGATCGTCGATGTCTTCCGTCTTCGTGTCCCGGACCTCTTTCTGGTGGATGCCGTGGTTGGCATGGAGGGGAACGGGCCTGCCTCGTCCGAACTTAGGGATATAGGACTGATTTTGGCCTCCGACAATGCCGTGGCGCTGGACGCCGTGATAGCAACCATGATGGGTTGCGACCCGGCCCGCTTGAGGTTCCTCCAAAAGGCCGGTGAACTGGGCCTGGGGGTCTTCGACCTCAAAGAGATCGAAGTTATCGGAGAGCTTATAAGAATTCCCGGTTTCAAGCTTCCTCCGCTAGGAGGAGAAGCCAACATAAATAACCCGGACATACAGGCGGCGCTTCACAGCCGCACGATCCTTCGCCCGGCGGCGGACCCGGACCTGTGTACAGGCTGCCTGACATGCATCGATCAATGCCCTGTTTCGGCCCTCTCAATCACGAATACAGTCCCCGTTGTCAACCCCGATCTCTGCATCACGTGCTTTTGCTGCCAGGAAATCTGCCCGGAGAAGGCTATGGTTCTAAAATAAGACATGGATGGATACGGATAGATACAGATAGACATGGATGAATGCTAATTAATTTCAGGAGGGTTAAACGTGAAAGGTCTTATGATTAGATGGCTGCTCCTTACGATTTCAATTATTCTTACCTCATACCTGATCGACGGCATATACGTGAGGAGCTTTGCTTCCGCTCTTTTCGCCGCGCTGGTCCTCGGCATACTAAATGCTCTTTTCAGGCCGATACTGCTCATTGTCACCATTCCGATCAATATCCTCACCCTGGGCCTTTTTACATTCGTGATAAACGCCCTGCTGTTGAAGATGGTATCCGGAGTCGTTCCCGGTTTTTATGTCCACGGGTTTTTTTCGGCGGTTTTCGGCTCTCTTCTGATAAGCTTGGTGAGTTGGCTGCTCAGTTCTTTTGTAAACGAGAGGGGCAGGATCAGCTATATCGACCTGAAGAAATCGAACAGGGGCGTCTGGGAATAGTGGAATGCAGCATGAAAGGGCATGAGATGTTATTCGTGGCGGGACTTTTTGTAGGCGTGGGTGTCGGTTTGTTCATTGCGGGCATGTGCAGTCAGGTGGCAAGAAGAGAGAAAGCCTGTATCGAAAGTCGGCTGCCTTCTTCGGAAAGGAAAGCTGAAGACGTTCCATAGACTGATTTTTGTGAAGCAAAATCCGGTCACCTCGGGTGTTCCGCAGCGTTTTCGAACGGCTGCACAGGCTCTTAAAACCAGGTCCGGGCCGGCCAAACTAAACTGGTGGTTCAATTGATCGCCCTGGTCCTGTCTCTTTTTTCTTCTTCCGTTCACCACTCACCACTCACTATTCACTGCAGTTTATATTCCTTGAGCTTGCGCCACAGAGTGGTCCGTGGGATGTTGAGGATCTGCGCTGTGAGGCCCTTGTTGAAGCCGGTCGACTCAAGGACCCTGGCTATGTAGCGCTTTTCGAATTCTTCAAGGGGCAGCAGCCCCTCGCCCTCCATGGTGTCGAACTCAAGATGCTGAATGTCCTGGGGCAAATCCTGGGGCCTGATCTGGCTGGAGTCGGTCAGGGCCACCGCTCGCTCGATGATGTTTTCCAGCTCCCTTACGTTTCCGGGGAAGGTATAGCTCATGAGAATCTGGAGCGCCTGGGGCTGAATGGTTGTTACGTTCTTTCGGAAAGCGGTCCGGTATTTTTCTATGAAATGTGTCACAAGAAGCGGTATGTCCTCTCGGCGTTCGGAAAGCGAAGGCAAAGATATGGTCACTACGTTGAGGCGGTAAAAAAGGTCTTCGCGAAAGTTGCCCTGCGTGACTTCATGTTTGAGGTCCCTGTTGGTGGCTGCGATGATGCGGATGTCCAAATCGATCGGGCGAATGCCGCCGACGCGCAGGATTCGCCTCTCCTGAATTACATGGAGTAGTTTCACTTGCATGGCGGGAGGCATTTCGCCGACTTCATCAAGAAATACCGTCCCCTTCGATGCGGACTCAAGCAGGCCGATCCTTGTGGCGGCAGCCCCGGTGAACGCCCCTTTCTCGTAGCCGAAAAGCTCGCTGCTGATGAGTTCCTCGGTGAAACCGCCGCAATTGAAACATACGAACGGGTGCTCCTTCCTCGGGCTCAACTGGTGTATGGCCTTTGCCGCAAGCGCCTTGCCGGTGCCGCTTGCGCCCTGGAGCAAAATGTTGCAGTCAACTTCGGCCACCCTCCGAATCATGGAGAAAAGCTCTTTGATGGCCGCGCTGTCCCCTATGATCGTGGCCGAGCCGGCCGTGGACTTCAACACTTCGCGAAGACGCAGGTTTTCCTGGCGCATGCCGATCCGCTCCAGCGCGCCCCTGGCCAGCACCCTGATTTCATTGAGCTTAATAGGCTTTGTCGCGTAGTGATATGCGCCCTCTTTGATTGCTTCGATGGCGCCTTCGATGCTTCCATAACCGGTGATGATTATCACCTCCGTATCGCTGCGAATGGCCTTGCACCGGGAAAGGACTTCTATGCCGCCCGTATCCGGCAGTCTCAAATCGCAAAATACGACATCGAAAGGATCAACGTGCATGCGATCCAAAAACGAGCGTCCGGTCGTAAACGCCTCCACCTCGTAGCCGTCCCTGGAAAGCGCCTGGCTTAGCCTGCGGCACACCATGATCTCATCATCGACTATAGCTGCCCGCACCTTACTGTTCACTTTTCACTCTCTCGCAGATGTCGGATAACGGATGAGGACAGGGGACGGATATTACCTCTGTTATCCTTCTTCCGTCCTCTGTCATCCGTCCTCCGTCGTCCGTTCTCCATCCCCCGCCAACCGTTCTCCCTCCTCCGTCCTCGGTCCTCCATCCTCTGCTCCGGCAACCGGCAGCAATATCGTGAAAACGGTACCGCTGCCGATCTCAGTTTTTACTTCGATCCGCCCTCCGTGCCTTTTTATTATGGAATAGGCCACCGCCAGTCCCAAACCGGTCCCGTGACCGACACTCTTGGTGGTAAAAAAAGGCTCGAAGATATGTTCGATTTGTTCAGGTTTCATTCCCACCCCGGTATCGCGGATATCGAAACGAACGAAGTCAGACGCATCGAACGCCACACTTATTGTTATGGTCCCTCCGTTGGGCATGGCTTGTATGGCGTTTAGCAGCAGGTTCATAAAGACTTGCTGCAAATTCCTCAGACTCCCATGTACAGGCGGAAGCAACTCGGGGATTTCCACGTTAAGACCAATTCCGGCCAGCATAATCTGATTTTTCAGCAGGGCCACTGTGCTGCGAACGATTTCCGAGGCGTCGAGGTCACTGAGGGCCGGGCGTTCCGTACGCGAGAAGTCAAGGAGGTTCCTGACAATCTCGCACGCCCTCTCGGATTGAGTAAGGATATCATTGATCAGTTCCTTGGCATCGCTGTCCATCGTGTCGGCGTATTCCTCGAGGTAGGTCTCGGCAGTCAACGAAATGTTGTTGAGCGGGTTGTTGATCTCATGAGCGATGCCTGCGGTGAACGTGCCCAGGGCGCCCATCTTCCTGGCCTGAAGCAGGTGCTCCTGGTTGGCCTCCAGCTCCCGGGCCATTCGGTCAAAGGCTCCAATCAGACCGTGCACCTCGTCTGTATGCAATCCGTCGTAGGAGGTGGGACTATAATTGCCCTTTGCCACCCCCTGGATAGTGGATTGAAGCAACTTCAAAGGACGGAGCAATCCCAGGGACACCAGCTTTATCACCAAAAGCATGAGCAGAAAGAAGATACCTAGAAAAGCGAAGGGGAGGATCGACACATTCACGATGGCCTTCCGGATTCTTTCCTGTTTGATCCGCAGGAACCTGTCGGCAAAGTCGGTAAGTTCTTTGCCCGTCCTGCGCATCTGCTCTGGGTCTACGGCAGTTCTACCCCTTGTTTCATACAGACCGAGCATTGCTTTGTAGTCGTCCAGCAGACCGCGAAACTTTTTGAAAGTCTCGCGGTCCGTGATTTCTATGATGTCCCCGGATAGTTCCGTAACGAGAGAGTCGATCCAGTTGAGGTAATAGCTTCCTTCCTGGAGGCTCGCATCGTCATTGTAGAAAAGATAATTTTTCTCGAATCGGCGCATTTCGAGGATGTTGTTAAACAGGTCATAATAGCGCTCTGCCTTGAGAAGACGATCCTTTACCGTCGAGAGGTTCCAAAGGTTGAGAAGCGTAAGAGCGGACAGGGAGATGAGTGTTACCGTGAAAACGACAAA
>Ga0187771_10001375_pt1 | contig 16151 bp, 14 predicted proteins | sample 0116_SJ02_MP15_1_FD_133139 | JGI IMG/M metagenome (GOLD analysis project Ga0187771, IMG submission 133139) | Tropical peat soil microbial communities from peatlands in Department of Meta, Colombia - 0116_SJ02_MP15_10_MG | ecosystem: Environmental > Terrestrial > Soil > Wetlands > Peat | place...
GATCCGCGCATCGGCATTGCCTATGACCCCTTCTCCGATCACAAAACCTCCGTCCGCGCTGGCTTTGGTATGTTCCACGATCCCATTGTCGGACTGGATTACCAGATCGGCTTGCAGACCAATCCTCCGTGGCTTGACTACGTCTTGTACAACGCCCCGGGTTATCCGACGCCTTTCGCCACAGGCACGGTGGGAACTCTCCCGACGGCAACCCAGGGATGGAACAGGTCAACGGATTCGACGCCCTACGTCGAGCAATACAATCTCAACATTCAACGCGAGCTTGTGCAGAACACGGTCTTGACCGTTGCCTATGTGGGATCGCACGGCGTGCACCTGTTCACCGGCATCGATGGCAATCCGCCGATTCCGACGGTCAACAGCGCAGGCGCTCTGCAATTTGGCAGCTCGGTGAATGGCGCCTACGTGGCCAATCCCCGTATCAATCCGAATTTCGGCGGCTACACCTTCAACGAAACGATCGCGTCCTCCCATTACAACTCGCTGCAGGTGATGGTGAACCGGCGGTTTTCGCAGAATTTCCAGGCGCAGATCAACTACACCTATTCCAAATGTATGGATAACGGAGCGTTGGGCATTGGCTCCTTGAACGGCCCCGGCGGCGGTTCTGGCGCCCCTTCCAGTGCCCAGAACCCTTACAACAACACCCCGGACTGGGCGGTATGCAGCTACGATCTAACGAACGTGCTGAGGGCCAATGGACTCTATGCCCTGCCTTTCCACGCGAACCGGTTGGTGTCGGGCTGGCAAATTAGCACGATCCTCAGCGACTACAGCGGCGTGCCGTTCACGATCGGTACTGGCTTCAGCAATACGGTGGATCCCAGCGGCGACAGCCCGCGCGCGAATTGGGTTTACGGCTGCAATCCCACCGGGATCACGCAGGATCGACTGGAATGGTTCAACCCCGCGTGCTTTACGACACCTGCTGCTGGATTGCTTGGCAATCTAGGACGGAACACGTTACGAGGTCCCGGATTCTTCGATTGGGATGTGGCCTTGCTCAAGGACACGAAGCTAACGGAAAGGACCAACTTGCAATTCCGGGCGGAGTTCTTCAATATCCTGAACCATGAGAACTTCGCAAACCCAAATCCTGTACCGGCCAGCCAATCGGCGCCGACCGCCGGACAGATCACGTCGAGCAACGGGGGTACGACTCCACGGCAGATTCAATTCGCTGTGAAGCTGCGTTTCTAGGTAGGAGGATGCAATGGGCCTGTTTGCGCCCACCGTTTTCATTCGTAGCCAGGAGTCGTGGAGGTTTGAGTGTGAAAAAGACTGTAGCGATTGCGGTCTGCCTGGGATTCTTGAGCTTGCCCGCTATTGCGCATCACTCGTTTGCGGCTGAATACGATGCCTCCAAAACCGTTACCGTGACCGGTACGATTACTAAGGTCGAATGGACAAACCCGCATTGCCATTTCTTCGTGGACGTGAAGGATGCCGGCGGGCAGGTGGCAAATTGGACATTCGAGCTGGCGGCGCCCAACGAGTTGCTCCGTAAGGGAATGACGCGGAATACTCTGAAGCTGGGCGATCGGGTAACGGTGAAGGCGTTCCTGGCCAAGGACGGCACCAATTACGCCGATGCGCGGAACCTCGACATGGCCGATGGCCGGCAGTTCAATTTTGAATCGGGCGGCCAGTACTCGGTTCCGGAAAAGAAGAACTAGGATGGCGCGGCTAGGCTCGAACACGACGCTCTGGAGGCAACATTCCATCCGTCGGCCCACGCGTGGGAGGAAAGCATTGCTTATGCTTGCCCTTGCCGGTCTTCCGTTGAGCGCGCAGTGGCTGGATGTGCCACCGCCTGATGCGCCGAAGACCAAAGACGGAAAAGTGGACATGACGGGACCCGTGCCGCGAAGACCCGATGGCAAACCCGACCTTACCGGCCCATGGCGGCAAAAGGACTATCGGTATCTTGAAAATATCGGCGCAGACCTGAAGCCCGAGGAGTTTCCGATTCAGCCGTGGGCCGCGGAACTGACGAAACGCCGTACGCAGGCGGAAAATCCCAGCGTCAATTGCCTCCCGCTTGGTGTCCTGATGTCGGAGAATATGGGCTATCCTTTCAAAATTCTCACGGCAAGCCCGAAGTTGATGGTATTTCTTTATGCTCTCCAGGGCATGTACCGCCAGGTCTTCCTGGATGGTCGTCGATTAGATGTGGATGCATATAATCCGCTGTGGATGGGTTTTTCCACAGGCAAGTGGGATGGCGACACGCTGGTCGTCGATACTGTAGGCAATAACGATAAGACGTGGTTGGACAATGGCGGGCACCCCATGAGCGAAGCTTTGCATTTGACGGAGAGCTATCATCGTGTCGACTCTGGCCACCTTGAGAAGACCATCAGGATCGACGATCCGAAGGTCTTCACCAAACCGTTCACAGTTCATGAACACTACGAATACACTCCCGAGGAGGTTCTGGAGTTTGTTTGCGAAGCCAGCCACGAATATGACGCCGCGCATATGCGTTCGAACAAGTGAGGGGGCAGTCGTGAATGTTTACAGTACGTGGTTTTCGAAGGATGGAAGGCTTTATGCGTAAATACATTTCCGGAACGGCGCTTGTCTTAGCCGCGTGCGTTTCGCTCTCCGCACAGTGGGTGGGTTATCCCACGCCTGGAATTCCGCGTCTGGCGGATGGGAAGCGAACCTGACGGCCCCGGCTCAGGCAGTGGCGCCCCTTCCAGCGCCCAGAACCCTTACAACAACACCCCGGACTGGGCGGTATGCAGCTACGATCTAACGAACGTGCTGAGGATCAACGGAATGTATGCCCTGCCGTTCCATGCGAACCGCTTCGTTTCGGGCTGGCAAATCAGTACGATCGCCAGCGCTTACAGCGGCACGCCGTTCACGATCGGTACGGGCTAGGACGGAACACGCTACGTGGGCCGGGATTCTTCGATTGGGATGTAGCCTTGCTGAAAGACACGAAGCTCACCGAACGGTACAACTTGCAATTCCGTGCGGAGTTCTTCAATATCCTGAACCATGAGAACTTCGCAAACCCAAATCCTGTACCGGCCAGCAACTCCGCGCCGACTGCCGGACAGATCACGTCGAGCAACGGCGGCACGACTCCACGGCAGATTCAATTCGCTCTGAAGCTGCGGTTCTAAACTGGGCCTGAGTGAAACGTGGCGGGGAATGCGGCCAGGGCATGAAGTCCTGGTCGCATGCGTTTTCGGGATGCCGCTTTGATAGCGTCTCGGGGCGACGCGGCGGGCCAATGATTCCTTAAGGTAAATTTAAGCTTCAGAGAGCACTCTTGCGAATTGAAGGGAGAGTGCTTCATGGCGACGCCTGCCAAACCTGGATTTGCGGAGCAGCGCAATTCCGCTCATTTAAAAACCGCGTGCTTTTCGTCGTTGTTGCCCTTACTTGAGCAGGCACCCGAATCGATAAACCACTCCTGTTCGTACCCGCCAGGGACAAACCTGTTCCTTGAGGGACAAGATGCGAGCGGCGTATATCTAGTTTCAAGGGGCCAAGTGAAGCTGACCGTGACGCGGTCCGACGGCAAATCCATCATTTTGAGGATCGCGGAGGAGGGTGAACTGATCGGACTGGATTGCATCGTTTCAGGCAAGACGTTTACGATGACAGCGGAATCTCTCGGTCCTTGCAGCCTTCGTTTCATCCCGCGCGAGCTGCTGCGCGGCCTGATGCGCGATCATCACGATGTCTGCATGGCCGTGGCCGAGCAGCTCGGCGCCGATTACCGGTCGGCCTGCTCCCAAATCCGATCGCTCGGACTTTCACGAACGGCTTCGGAACGTATCGTCCTCTTCCTACTGGACTGGGGCTCACGGGGACGGCAAACCGACAATGGCTTACGCGTGAACATCCCTCTTAAACACGAAGAAATCGCGCAGATCGTAGGTGTATCGCGAGAAACGGTCACTCGGACGTTCACCGAGCTGAAGCACAAGCAACTGATTGCGATGAAGGGCCCGGCGGTGTTGATCCGAAATAAGTCCGCCCTGGAGGCTCTTACCGCGAGGTGATTGAGGGATTGCCGTAGGCACTGCAAGCTCAATCGTTGCAGTAGGCGCCGTGGCTTGCGCGGCAGGATAGAATATCCATGGACCGTACCTTTGCCGACAGCTAACCGTGGGTTCTGCTGCGGAGGGATAGAAATGAACTGGTTCCGCACCATTCGCGCTCGCTTACTCTTCTGGTACTTCGCCAGCCTCATCCTTTTACTAGGGGTGCTGTGGGCCGGCAGCTGGTACGCAACGAGGCTGAGCATGAATCGGGCTATCGACAAAAGTCTTTCCTATAAGATCGAGGGCATTATCGAGCTCCTCAGTCGGTATTCCACACTGGATCGCCCGGTGCTCGCTCGCCGGCTGGAGGAAGGCGCCGGGATCATGGCGGGTGGTGGCGTTTTTCGCGTTTATGACAGCCAGCGACGCCTTGTCTATGAGTCTCCCGCACTTTCCCGGCATAAGGTGGATGTAGATCCGCCTCCCACCGCTGAATCCCAAGTCGTAATTCGCAACTTCGACCGGGGATGGAAGCTCCGTGCCGCCGCCAAGAAGGTCAGGCTGGGAAATCAGGATTGGGTGGTGGAAGTGGCAGAGCCGTTGACGGTCTATGAATCGGCGCTGCGAGAGTATGAAGGCATCGTGCTGATGTTGATACCCCTGCTCGCGATTTTAGCGGGGCTCGCGGGGAGCTACATCAGCCGAAAGGCGCTGGAGCCCGTAGACCGGATCACCACGAGCGCCCGAATGATCACCGCCAGCAATCTCTCCGATCGGTTGTCGGTTCCCAGCACGGGCGACGAATTGCACCGCCTTTCGGAAACCTTGAATGGCATGCTGGATCGCATCGAAAGCGCGTTCAACCGGAATCGTCAGTTTACGGCGGATGCATCGCATGAGTTGCGCACGCCGCTCACGCTGATTCAATCGGCGGCCGAGTACGCTTTGCGGCGCGATCGTGATCGCAGTGAACTGGTGGAGGCGTTGCGCCAGATTTTGCGGGAAGCGCGCCGTACCGTGCGGACCTTAAATCATCTACTGGCGCTCGCCCGGTCCGATGCGAATGTAAAGACGTTTGAACCAGGCGTCGTGGATCTTAAGGCGACAGTGGATGAGCTGCGGCCGAACGTCGAAGCATTGGCGGCCGGCAAGGACCAGAGTATCCGCTTTGAGCTGCCCTTGGAAAGGCTTGAAGTCCTGGGCGACGCCGATTCACTTCAGCGGCTGGTATTGATCCTGGTCGATAATGCGTTCAAATACACGCCGCCCGAAGGCTCCGTCAGCGTCAGCCTGGGCGAGGAAGAAGGTGCCGCCGTATTGACCGTGCGCGACACGGGAATCGGTATCAGCGCAGAAGATATTCCGCACGTCTTTGAACGCTTTTGGCGCGCGGATAAAGTGAGGTCGCGCGAATTCGGCGGAGCCGGGCTGGGGCTCTCGATGGCTCGCAGCATTGCGGATCAGCATGGAGCCACGATCGCGGTCAATAGTGCTCTTGGACACGGATCCACATTCACTGTCCGGATTCCCATACACCGCGAAGCCATGCTGCTTACTCCTGAACCGATGCACGCGGCCTAAGATCGCTCTGCCCGAACCGTAGCGCTTATTCTTCAGCAGGCGAGTTGGAGACGCTCGGCGGATGGGGGTCGCCGCGATGGCAGGTGTAGCAGGTGACTTCCTGCGGCCCGACCGGGAAGACGCCGGTACCGGGGAAGTTGGCGTTGATTTGGCGCGTTAGCAGGATCATCTTGCGGGCGATGTCCTTGCGCGGGTTAATATCGAATTCCTGGGACCGTCCGCCACCGTGGCAGTAGTTGCAATCCACATGAAGAGCGTCATTGAACTCGCCCATCACAGTGTCTGTGCCATGAACGTGAGTATCGAGCGGCAGCACTTTCAGGCTGACGCCGGGCTTCGGCTCGCTGGCCGAAGGCATGCCGTGCGGGAAAACGCGTGTATAGAATTTCTTGGGCGCTACCGTCTCCGGTTTCGCGCTGCCGCGATGGCACGTAATGCAATCCACTTCGTGATAGCCCTGCGGATAATTGCCAGTGCTGCTGGGGAAGCTGGTGTCGATGACGCGAACCATGGCAATCATCTTGCGCGCAATGTCCTTTTTGGGATTGGTATCTGCAGGGAAGTCGCCCTGTACATGGCAATAAGTGCACTGTACGCCGAGGGCCTTATTGAAGTCGCGCATGACGAGCATGACGTCCGTCTTCTCGTCGATCAGCTTCAAATTCTTGAAGGATTGTGGTGGAGTGGCGCCCCTTCCGGCCGGCTGCTGCGCATACATATACATAAGGATCGGGAGCGTCAGGAGGAATAGAGGAGCAAGCGTTCGCATTTGCCGAATTTTACGCCCAATCCCATAGGACCCCCAGTGACGAGGATCACCAGCAGAAGTGATTGGCATCACTTCGATCCGGACAAGGTGAGACGCAAAATATGGAAACGGCTTCAGTTAAAGCCGCAGCATCACACATGATCACCCAATCCGCACGAGCATTCTTCATCTTCGCCCTGGCCTCGCTGCCTGTGTGCGCCCAATGGACCAAGATTCCTGCCGAAGACGTTCCCCACACAAAAGACGGTAAAGCCGATCTGACGGCGCCGGTGCCGCGGAGAGCCGACGGCAAGCCCGACCTGACCGGACCGTGGCGCCCGCAGAATCCGCGATGGGTCAATAATATCGCTGTGGATCTGAAGCCTGGCGAACTGCCGATCCAACCCTGGGCCGAGGAACTGACGAAGGTCCACACGGTGAACCAGGGCGACGAGCCCGACGTCAACTGCCGTCCGGGTGGCGTGCCGAAAGTGGATGCTACGCCCTACCCATTTAAGATCCTCTACGCCGGGCCGAAAGAGATGGTCATTCTTTACGAGACTTTCGGGATGTACCGGCAGTTGTTCACGGACGGTCGCGAGTTTGATCGCAACAGCGACTACAACCCCGCGTGGCTCGGCTATTCGACAGCCAAGTGGGACGGCGATACGCTGGTGGTCGACACGATGGGCGGCAACGGCAAGACGTGGCTGGACAAGGTTGGCCATCCAACGAGTGAAGCTCTGCATGTGACGGAACGCTTCCATCGTGTGGACTTCGGGCACTTGGATCTGACGATCACGGTGGACGATCCGAAAGTATTCACGAAGCCTTTTGCGGTGAATGAGCACCATGTGTACTTCCCGGGCGAGTTCCTCGACGATGTCTGCGAAAACGAGCGTGACGCCCGGCACATGCCCCGGGCCAAGTAAAGGATTTCCGAAGCACTGGAGTGAGGTATGACCCGACCCTTCCTAGGAACGGTCTTGTTCCTGGCCGCGTGCGTCGCGCTGCCCGCGCAGTGGCTTAGGTACCCGACGCCCAACATTCCGAGAACGGCAGATGGGAAGCCGGACTTATCCGCGCCCACGCCCCGGACCCGCGAAGGAATGCCGGACTTCAGCGGAATTTGGGGCGAACCGCGGTACCCGCGCAACCAAGGAGTCCGGGCGCCGTTCATCAATATCGGTGGATGGGTGAAAGGCGGCCTTCCGTACACACCGGAAGGGAAAAAACTGGTCGACGAGCGAAGTCCTGTGGATAGCAAGGCGAGAGCCACGGAGCCGAGCGTGCTGTGCCTCCCGACTGGTCTCGTATACCGCTATTACCACTCTTTGCGGAAGATCGTTCAGCTTCCGGACTTGTTTTTAATTTTGAATGAGCGCAATGCGAGCTTCCGGCAGGTCCTGATGGACGGCCGGCCGCTGCCAGAAGATCCGGTGCCGACTTATGACGGATACTCCGTTGGAACATGGGATGGCGACACGTTAGTGATTGAATCGGCCGGTTTTAACAGCGGCATTTGGCTCGACGAAGCCGGGAATCCGCTCTCCGAGCAGGCGCGTATCACGGAGCGCCTGCGGCGCCAGGACTTCGGCCATATGACTGCCGAGATCAAGATCAATGATCCGGTAATGTACACAAAACCCTGGACGGCCACGTTGCCTCTGATCCTCAACGCGGATACCGAACTGCTGGTCGAAATCTGCGCAGAGGGCGAAAAAGACGCGATCCGCATGCAAAGGATCAGGGACGCGCAGTCATCGGCGAAGTGAATCGGGCCCGTTCTATACCTGCACCGCTAGCCTTCGCTGAAAGGAGCACTTGAGAATGAAACGTTTAATTTCGCTGATCGCTCTTGCCGCCGGGATGGCGATGGCTGCTGACAAAGGCGGCGTCGATCTCACCGGCCCCTATGACCCGGTCCCCAACTGGTTCAAATCACCAGCGGGGGCGGACCGGCTCCTATGGCCGGTCGCAGTGTTCGCGGAAACGCCCGACCGCGTGTTCCTCGCCAGCTTAGGCACGACGCCGGCCGAGCCTTCTGGCGGCGTCCAACCCAACGGCTTCGAGACTAGCACCCCAGGCGCCAGGGTCGACCATCAGCTATATGTCGTCGATCGCAATGGCAAAGTTGTCGAGGATTGGTCGCGGTGGTCTGATCTGTTTGGTGCGCTCCATCGGATTACCATCAATCCGTACGATCCCGAAAAACACATCTGGGTTATCGATCGCACTTCGCAGCAGCTTCTTGAATTCACCCACGATGGCAAAACCCTGGTGCGGTCCATTGGCGAAAAGGGCGTCGCGGGTAACGACGATAAGCACTTTGGCCGGCCGACAGATATCGCCTGGCTCCCCGACGGGACGTTTTTCGTGGGTGATGGCTATGATAATAGCCGCGTCGTGAAGTTCGACAAGAACGGCAAGTTTGTCACGGCGTGGGGCACGAAAGGCACCGGGCCGGGACAGTTCAACAGGCCGCATAGCGTCGCCGTGGACGCCAGGCGCCGCGTCTATGTTGCGGACCGATTGAATAAGCGCATCCAGATCTTTGACGAAAACGGCAAGTTTATCGAGCAGTGGACGGGCTTCGTCAGTCCGGTGCGCGTGATCGTCACTCAGGATCAGAGTGTCTGGGTTCTGGACCTCGGCGCTTCTCGCCTCGCGAAGTACGACCCCAACGGGAAGCTACTAACTTACTGGGGCACGGCCGGAAAATTTCCCGGGAGTTTCGTCGATGCGCACGATTTTGCAGTCGATCCCGAGGGTAACGTATACGTATCGAACGGTCACGGTCACCGGTTCGACAAATACGTGCCGAAGCCGGACGCGGACAAGTCTCGCCTGGTGGGCCAGCCTTTTGTAGGCAGCCTCCGATAAGCCCCCTCTAGGCGGGCACCAGTTGTGTGCAGAGCGCTAGCACAAAAGCATTCTGACAGATCACGGGCCGGGCGCGAACGTGGGCGAGCCTCGTAATAGGTCGTGACCCTGGTCACGAAGCCGTGTGACCGTCGTCACGTGGATCACAATCTGGAGAAATTATACTTTTTTGAGAACGGGAGTCTCTATGGATCGATCGATTTTAAGCGTTACGTTGCTTGTTTCCGCGAGCATTTCACTCTCGGCGCAGTGGTTGACGTATCCCACTCCGGGCATACCGCGGACGGCGGATGGAAAGCCGAACCTTTCGGCTCCGGCGCCGAAGATGGCGGACGGGAAGCCGGACCTATCCGGGCTTTGGTCCGTAGTTCGGTCGGACGCCCGGCCAGGACGGCCACTTTACGATATCAGCACGATCGCCGAGGGCGGCGCCTTGCCGCTGCGCCCGGAAGCGGCCGCGCTCGCCGCCCAGCGCGCGCCTTTTGACAGCAAGCTGCGCGTCACCGAGCCCAAGCCCAACTGCCTCCCGCAAGGACCGTTCCTGGATGACTATGACGGCTGGAATCAGTTGGTGCAAACTCCCTCTCTCCTCATCAATTTGACCGCCTGGAACAAGAAATACCGCCTGATCCACCTGGATGGCCGTCCGCTGCCCGTCGATCCGGAGCCGACTTGGGACGGATACTCCACCGCCCACTGGGACGGCGACGTGCTGGTCGTGGAAACGATCGGATTCAACGGCCGCAACTGGCTGGACATCCACGGGAATCCGATATCAGACGCGGCGAAGTTGACGGAACGCTATCATCGCGAAGATTTTGGCCACATGACACTGCTGATTACGGTGGACGATCCCACAAACTACACCAAGCCGTGGACCGTCACGTTCAAAAAAATGTTCCGGGCTGACACGGAGACGCTGGACGAATTTTGCCTTGAAAACGAAAAGGACCTCTCGCGAATCCAGAAGGCGAATGAGGCCGGAAAGAATAAATAGATAGGCGATGCGGACATCCCGCGGAGGTGTATTTTCCATGAAGCTTGCGCTCCTCGGCGTGGCGTGTGGCACGATGCTCTTTGCGCAGCAAGGACCTCCGCCGGATGTGATTTACTACAACGGCAAAGTCCTAACTGTCGACGCTAACTTTTCCATCCAGCAGGCGTTTGCGGTGCGCGGCGACCAATACGTCGCCGTCGGGACGACGGCGAACCTTCGCAAGTTGGCCGGCAAGAACACGCGGCTCATCGATTTGAAGGGTGCCGAGGTGATCCCCGGGCTCACGGATAACCACGATCATCTATACCTCACCGAAAAATACATGCGCGGGATCGATATGGTCGGCGCTACGAGCACCGATGAAATCCTGAAGCGATTTCGCGCTGGTATGGCGAACGCCAAGCCGGGAGAGACGATCTTCGGCAGCGTGGGCTGGCGCGCCATGGTCACCAAGAAGGACTTGGATTCCATTTCCACCACCGTGCCCGTCGTTCTTTTGCGCATGCGCCGTGGCTCCGCCGTCTTCAACTCCGCGGCGTTGGCGAAGGCTGGCATCACCAAGGAAGCCGACACGTACATGGGGGCCAAAATCCCCAAGGATAAGAACGGCGAACTGACTGGCGATACGCCGGACTGGCCGCCAGGATTGTACGCAGTCGACAAAGTCGTCCCAATGCCGACCATGGCCGAGGAAGAGCGCATGATCATCCACGGCATGCAGGAACGTAACTCGCTTGGCATCACCAGCACGCGAGATCTCGGCAACTTCCCAGACGGCATGCGCGCCTACACCCGCCTTTGGCGTGACGGAAAGTTAACCGTCCGCATCAGCATGGGCATGGATATGCCGGACCGGCAGGATCCGGCCAGTTGGCCGCGCATGAACGGCGTGATTCCTCCCTTCGGTGATCACTGGCTGCGTATCGACTCTCTTGGCGAGGAGCCCTGGGAAATGCCTATCGGCAAGTACATGACGTTGTTCAAGGAGATCATCCCGATGGGTTGGCGGCACGCGACCCATACGCCGAACAACGAGGTGCTCGAAGAGCTCCTTGAAACCTACGAGGCGATCGACAAGGATACTCCCCTTAAGGACCGGCGCCTCGTTGTCGAGCACATTCCAACCGTGACGCCTCCGTTGATGGAGCGGCTGGCGAAGCTCAACATCATCGTTTCCACGAACATCGCCGGCTATCAGAACTACGCGGGTGCTGTCCAGCGCATGGGCGAAGCCGCGGCGTCCCGCCAGACGCCCGTGCGGGAGCTTTTGGATCACAAGCTGGTGGTTGTTTCCGGCTTCGACTACAACGGTCCGAATCCGGACACGATGACGCCAAACAATCCGTTCATCTACATTTACTTTTACGCGACGCGTAAGACCGCCGATGGAAAAGTCGCCGGCGCGCAAGAGAAGATCACGCGGCCCGAGGCTCTGCGCATCGCTACGTATAACAACGCGTACACGACGTGGGAAGAGAAGGTCAAGGGGTCGATCGAAGCCGGGAAGCTTGCGGATTTCGTGATTCTTTCCGGTGATTACCTCACTGTTCCCGACGAAGAAATCTTGAAGCTGCATCCGCTGGCCACCTTTGTGGGCGGCCGCAAGGTCTACTCCGCACCGGGACAGGAAAACGCATTCTAACGCGCTTGTGGCTGCGGCGGCCATTTCATGGTTTTCCGCTAGGGCGATCCTGCCGGCAAAATAGGCACATTGCAAGATAGCCCTGCCATCGGGACGCGTGAAAAGACGCGATGCAGGCGCGAGAATGCCCGGCAATGCGGTACACCCAGCGGATAGCAAGGGGAGGGCATGAACCATCCAACTTGCTGGGTGCAGATGCGTGGCTTGCGACACGCACACGGGAAGCTAAGTGATTGCATTCCAGTCGCCTACGTCGCCATTGTGACGCCCATCACATTTCATGGTGACTGGGGTCACGGACATCTACCGAGCTCGCGAGCTAAAGTTGCACTTTGATTGCCAGCGTTTTGCCGGTGCGGAAGCTTCGCCCGTTCGCGCCAAAACGCAGGCGGAGGCATAGGTGAAAATTCACGATATGAGCAGGAAATCCGGCGCATCTCCGAACTTCACGACGAGACCTATGATAGGTGCCGCATTAGCCGGCGTGGTCGCAATTGGGTTCGGGAGCTTTCCTCCCGCGGCGCAGGCGCAGCAAGCGGTCAAGGCTTTGATCGCCCAGGCGCAGCCACCGGTGGAGGACTTGACCGTCGTGAAGCTGAGGCCAAACTTTTACGTGATCGCCGGAGCGGGTGCAAACATCTCCGTACAGGTAGGCCCAGACGGTGTTCTGCTTGTCGACGCTGGCTCCGCGGCCGCCTCGGATAAGGTGATCGCCGCGATCAAGCGTCTGAGCGATGAACCCATTCGCTATATCATCGACACGGATGCCGAGCCCGATCACGTCAGCGGCAACGGGAGGGTAGCCAAGGCTGGTCGCAATATCCAGTTCACGGGCACGCAGGCATTGGGCGGCGACGCTGCTGCGGAGTTTACCAACGGATTCGCGGCCACGGTTTTGTCCACTGATACCGTCCTGCAGCGCATGAGCGCGCCCACGGGCAAGACGTCCCCGTACCCGCTCACGGACTGGCCAGAGGAAACGTTTTATCAGGACCGGCGGTATATCTATTTCAATGGCGAAGGCGTGGAGATGTTCCGCATGCCGGCGGCGCACTCTGACGCAGATATCGCCGTGTTCTTCCGTGCGTCAGACGTAGTGGCAGCCGGTGACGTGATCGATGCGACCCGGTTTCCGGTCATCGATCTGAAGAACGGCGGCAGCATCCAGGGTGAGATCGATGCGCTGAACCGCATCATTCGCATGACGGTATCGGCGATTCCGTTCGTTTACGCTCACCAACCCGGCACGTACGTGATTCCGGGTCATGGCCGAGTTTACGAGCAACTGGATGTGGTCGCATATCGCGACATGGTAGTCACGATCCGCGACATCATCCAGGACTACATCGAAAGCGGAAAGACGCTGGAGCAGGTGAAGACGGCGGATCCGGCGGGCCCCTGGGCGGGGCAGTACGGTAGAAAGACCGGCGATTGGACCACCGACAATTTCGTGGAAGCGATTTATAAGGGTTTGAAGGGGGCGAAATGAAGGCGTCTCGGTTGGCGAGAGTTTTGGGGGTGCTGGCGGCAGGCGCCGTTTGCCTGATGGTTCAGCCCGCTGCTTGTGCGCAAGGCGGACGCGGCGGTGGTGCTCCGCAAACAGCCAAGGCCGCCTCGCCCATGGATCTGGCGGGATACTGGGTTTCCGTGATCACGCAGGCGTGGCGTTTGAGAATGGTGATTCCTCCCAGGGGCGATTACCTGGGAATCGCGGTCAACCCGGAGGCCAAAAAGGTCGCCGACGCATGGGACCCGGCTAAGGAAGAGGCTGGCGGCAACGCATGCAAGGGCTATGGCGCCGCCATCATTATGGAGATGCCCGAGCGCCTGCATATCACCTGGCCGGACGAAAATACGTTGCAAATGGAAATCGACGCCGGCACGCAGACGCGTACGTTCCACTTCGGCAAGTGGGCTCCGCCGGAAGTGAAGCCATCCTGGCAGGGCGATTCTGTCGCCTCATGGGAATCGCGCGAACGTGACCCGCGCCGCGATCCGAAAGCTCGCTACCTGCAAGTCAACACCAATCATCTATTGGGCGGGTTCCTTCGCAAGAATGGCGTTCCGTATAGCGAAAACGCAACGGTCATGGAGACCTACGATTTCTTCCAGGAGCCCACAGGCGAGCAGTGGATGATCGTCACGACGACCGTCACCGATCCGAAATATCTCGCCAGGCCTCTGCTCGTGACGGCGCAATTCCGGAAGCAGGCGGACGCCAGTGGCTGGGATCCGACGCCTTGTTCGGCGACATGGTAAGGAAGGATTGATTCCGGTGGAAAAAACGATGACTTCAGCTCGCCCTATTCGCAAAGCACGGAACGTGCTCCTGGTGCCGATGGCGCTCCTGGCGATCGGTTCGCCGTTGTTTGCGCAAATTGATATCTCGGGTTCCTGGTCCTCCTATAACGATAGCGACCCGTTGAGCCAAAACCCCGGTCCACGCTGGTACCCGCTGGACTTTCTGGGCGTTCCTTTGAACGCCATGGGAAAGCAGCGCGGCTACCTTTATGAAGGTGAGGAAAATTCGGAACCTGAGCGCATTTGCGGCTTCTATCCGCAGCTCTACCTTCCCATTGGCCCCCATGGACTGAAGATTTGGAACGAAACGGAGCCACGCAACGGAACTACGATCGCCTGGCACCTGAACAGCTGGGAAGATCGTCCGGAGATGACGATCTGGATGGACGGACGCCCGCACCCGTCGAAGTATGCACCGCATCCCGCGGAAGGCTTCGCGACCGGCACTTGGGAAAACGATGTTTTGGTTGTCTACGTCACGCACATGAAGGCATGGCAAGTGCGAAAGAACGGCGCGCCGTCCACCGACGAGGCCACCATGCTCACGCGCTTCTTCCGGCATGGCAACGAGCTGACCGTGACCTCGCGGATCGATGAGCCCACCTATCTGACCGAGCCCTACTATCTGACCAAGACGTACGTGCAAGACGGGGTGGCGGCGATGCTTTCCGTGGGAGCTCCCTGCATCCAGGGCGACGAAGGCGTGCCTGAAGAAAAAGTGCCGCATACGCTCCCCGGGAAAAATCCAGCCGTCGGTGAGTTTCAGAAAATCTATAACATCCCCACCGAAGCCACGATGGGCGGTGCGGAAACCATGTACCCCGAGTACCGGAAAAAGTTGAAGGATAACTACAAGGTACCCGAAAAATGTCCCCGCAATTGCGGCGGACCCGGCGTGGATGTGCGCCGTTAGGCGTTGCAACGACGGTGGTCGAGTGGAGCGAGGGCGAGGCAGCGGCGCATGCAGGCGGACGTCCCGGCAAATGCGCCGTGCTAACGGTCGCTAGCGAGTACCGTGACAGAACCGGGGAACTCAGCGGAAATCGTGCTGCCGATCCGAACACGCCGCCACGTCAACCCGCATTCTAAAATGCATACTTCAACGCGAACTGCAGGACTCGGGAAGGAGCGCTGGTTGCCGACGGGGGCGTCGCATCGGCGGTGACGAAACCGAATGTGCTGGAGGCGCCCGAGCTTAGCCCTGGGCTACCCAGCCGAAGACTGTTGGTCACATTGAACGCCTCGAAGCGAACTTGCAACCTTTGCTGCTCGTGAATCGTGAAGTCTCGGGAGATCGACTGATCCCACTCCCAGAATGCCGGGCCGAACACGGCGTATTGGCCCAAATTGCCGAAGGTGCCCAAGGCGGGCGCCGCGAATGCAGCCTGATTCAGCCACGTCTCACAAAAGGCGATGGACGGGCTGCACGACGCGCCTTGGCCTTGTGCAGGCGAATAGACATTATTCGGTAGCACCAGGTTGGGAATCTGCGCCCCACCCGCCACGCTTCCGTATCCGGTGACCGGGTCCGGGTTCGTGCCTGTAACGATGTTGAGGGGCGCGCCGGTGCGCGCAACGATGGTCGTGGATGCCGTCCAGCCGCTGCCAATCATGCGCACCACCCGGTTCGAAAACCGCGGCGTCGTGGCCACCAGCGTCACATTGGCGACTTGCCGCCGATCCTGGCCGCAATTGCCCGTGTCGATGTCCCGGTTCACGGGACCAATATTCTGGTAGGGCTCATTTTGGTAAACCGCGCCGGGATTGAGGCCATTAAAGGCAGTACCGGCAAGCGTACCAAGCACCGGTGCACCAAGGCAGTGCGACCAGGTGTAATTGGCGTTCAGGCTGACGTCGCTATGGAAGCGCCAATTGGTGGTCACCAGAAGCCCGTTGTAGCCCTGCGTGCCGCCCGTGTCGTACTGGGTTATGTACCCGAGTTGCGTGCCGGGGACGGCCAGATTCAGAATA
>Ga0187771_10001376_pt1 | contig 16147 bp, 15 predicted proteins | sample 0116_SJ02_MP15_1_FD_133139 | JGI IMG/M metagenome (GOLD analysis project Ga0187771, IMG submission 133139) | Tropical peat soil microbial communities from peatlands in Department of Meta, Colombia - 0116_SJ02_MP15_10_MG | ecosystem: Environmental > Terrestrial > Soil > Wetlands > Peat | place...
TCCGCGTAACGATGAGGCTCTATCTACCTGAACCGGAAGTCCTCGAACACAACTGGAAGATGCCGCCGCTGGATCGGGTGAAGTGAGACGACGCAAAGTCAGGGGAAGAGAGCTATCCGCTATGGGGGACGGGGTAGGAATCCTTAATTTACACTGGTAACCCTCAGCTCAAGATCCGACCATTGAGCAAAGACTTGTGGAAGCACCAAATTGGACTCTTGGATGGCCTGGATTTTTGAAAAAAAGGATTCCTTCCTGAAACACTCAAAATCGAAATTTGCCATAGGATTGAAGATTACAATCGGATATCTTCAGTTTGGGATAAGTGCAGGTATTAGCAAGATATTTTTAATCAAACGCAGTTACTTCATCCCATGAGTACGATCACGACTAAAGATGGAACCCAAATCTACTACAAGGACTGGGGCAGCGGACAACCCGCAGTCTTCGGCCACGGATGGCCACTGAGCGCGGATGCCTGGAAAGACCAGATGTTCTTTTTGGCTTCCCGAGGGATATCGATGCACTGCCCATGACCGCCGAGGCCATGGCCGGTCGAGCCAGCCTTGGAACGGCAATGACATGGACACTTACGCCGATGACCTCGCCGCGTTAGTCCAAGCGCTCGATCTAAAGAATGCGGTTCACGTCGGTCACTCCACAGTTCCCCTCTTGCCCTTAAGGAGCGCTCTGGATCTTCTACTTCGGGTTTTGCCTCCCCGTGCTGGATAAGGTAGAGCTTCATTTGGACCCCCCTTTGTAGATATATGATTATTTAGGTCATAGAACGGATTCTTCCATGTTAATCGAAATGATACTCCTTGACAAACCGCCTCCTCTGTTGATAAATTTTTTGTCATTCGGCAATAAATTCAAAGTATTCGCTTAGTCTAATCAAAGAGGGGGGAAAGGACGATGGAGATCACGAAAATTTGTGTATTGGGAGATCAGTGGAGGCGAACAGCAGATATCGTCATTGGAAGGGGACTCATGGCCTCTCCCAAATTAATGCTCCTGGACGAACCCTCCATGGGTCTTTCTCCTCTATTGGTTTCTGAAATCTTCGAGATTATAAAACGGATAAACAGAAAAGAAAGAGTGACCATTCTTCTGGCTGAACAAAATGCCCGGCTCGCTCTTTCCCTTGCCGACTATGGTTATGTGATGGAGAATGGAAGGATTGTCCTGGACGATGAGTCTGACAAACTCGAGGAGAATGCCGATATTAAAGAATTCTATCTAGGACTAACCGAAGTGGGGAAAAAGAAGAGCTAACGGGAAGTGAAGCACTATAAACGTCGAAAACGCTGGCTGACGTGAGAAACGGCAGCAGGAGATAGGGGGAAGGGGAATGGATCTACGAAGCTTCACCGTTCATGACATTTTCAAAAGGAATGCAAGACTCTTCAAATACAAAACAGCGATTCAATCTGAAGACAGGCAAATTACTTTTGGACAGGTATATGACCAGGTGAATGCCGTAGCGGGCTGGTTGGCTTCGAAAAGAATCCAACAGGGAGACCGGATCGCTGTTTTAACCAAGAATCGTCCTGAATTCTTTCCCGTGACTGGTGCCATTGCAGCCATAGGCGCCATCATAGTTCCCATCAATTTCCGTCTTTCGGCAGATGAGATGAAACACATCTTAGCCGATACAAAGCCAGTGATATTTTTTTTCGAGGCCGATTATGAAAAAATGGTTCCTGAACTTTCATCTGCTTGTCCATCCCTGAAAGAGCTTGTTATTTTTGGTCCTTCAGGGAAAATTTTTACTTCCTTCGATTCCCTCTTGAATCATCTACCTGGGAATGCTGTGACTCTCAATGACAGCGACCCCCTCGTGATTATTCACACGGCCGCCATCCAAGGAAAACCTCGTGGCGCAGTGGTGACTCACCGAAATCTGGTTGCTGCATCGGTTCATACCATTAGCGCTCTCAGCCTTACCTCTCATGACACCTATATGAATATCCTTCCCCTCTTTCATATTGGAGGGCTGGTAGCTGGCTTGAGCATGATGCATGCCGGGGGTAAGAATTTAATCATTTCGAAATATGACCCAAAAACAGCGGGGAAGATGATCGATCGGGAGAAGGTAACCCTCATCGGAGATTTTCCACCTATCCTGACCCAACTGCTGGATGAGCAGGCTGCTGGCGAATGTAGTCTTTCACCGTTGAAGAATGTCATTGGAGTGGAATTGCCGGAGACGGTAAAGAGATTTGAAAAACTTGGCACCGGACAGTTTTGGCTGGTCTATGGTCAAACTGAAACCATGGGACTGACATGTGTTTGCCTAAATTCAGAAAGACCTGGCTCTGCTGGAAAACCAGGTCCTCTGGTCGATTTAAAGATTGTAGACGATTTGGACCGTGAGGTTGAAACAGGGAAACCCGGAGAGGTCGTGATCCGGGGGCCTCTCGTATTTCAGGGATACTGGGATGAGGTAGAATTGACTGAGCACACTTTTCGGGAAGGTTGGCACCATACAGGTGACATGGGCCACCTCGATGAAGACGGCTTTCTGTTTTTTGCCGGAAGGAAGGCCGAAAAGGAACTCATTAAGCCTGGAGGCGAGAATGTCTACCCTGTAGAAGTCGAGAAGGTCGTCCTTGAACATCCCGACATTCAAGAAGTCTCCGTGACTGGCGTTCCTGATCCGAAATTTGGAGAGGGGATTAAGGCCGTCTGTGTCTTAAGACCAAAAGCCAAATTAACAGAGCAAGAACTGATTGATTTTGTAGGAGGTCACATTGCCCGCTACAAAAAACCAGGTTACGTCCAATTTGTTGACTCCCTCCCCAAAAAGGAAGATGGTTCCATCGATCGGGTAAAAGTCAAAGAGATGTATGGTACCGGATCAAAATAGGGAGTAAGCAGAAAAGCCAAAAAATGGTTCCCCGCCGGTATAAAGCTTCCTCAGTTTTTAGCATCAGGAGTAGATCGGGTCAAACATGGCATTGGTGATGAGACTGGAAATACTCTCCGAACCTTTGGAGTGGGCTGTCACCAAAGTATTACGATAAGAACTGGAAAGAATCCTCGTCAACCCATAAAGGACTTCAAAGGTTCCATCCCTTTCGACACATGAGATGTTCTTATCACAAGCTCCTGGAGCATCCCCTACAGCCATACTGGAAATCGTCCTACCATCCCAGAAATCATTACATCCGGTGACGATATTATCGATATCCTGAATGGTCATCTCCGCATCATTGAGGGCCATTGTGGCGGCCTCAAAGACCATGTCTGAGAAAGTCTCTGCCTCTTTCCTTCTCTCCTGCTTGGTCATGCCAATTCCAACAATGGCTATTCTATCCATGTACTCACCGTACCGAAAGGTTAAATTCCAAGCACCAAATTCCAAACAAGGTCCAATTACCGAATGTTCAAGTAACCCAAACACATATTTACCAGTCTTACGTTCAAATTTTGGTCATTGAGATTTTGGTCATTATTTGATTATTGGTGTTTGGAGTTTGGTTATTTTCATTTGATGGGTCTGAAATATCTTATATCCGTGATGTCGGCAGTTCTTTCGTCTTTGAAGACTGCCTCAACCTTCATGCCGGGTTTGATCTCTTCGACATTCACTTCTCCGAGCAAATGAACCAAACCGGTGCTGGCTTTATCCAGAAGGATGATCCCATAAGGAAACGGAGGCTTCCTCGGCATCACCAATGTCTCGTAATAAACCACAGTATAGGTGATTAAGGTTCCTTGAGGACCCACCTCCACTCATTCCTTGAGATTTAAGAAACATTGCCCGCAGGTTTTTTCCGGGGGAAGATAAACGGTGTTACACTTAGGACACTTCGTCCCGTAAATCTTTTTATGATCCCTCAATTCAATCAGGAATCGACTTCCCACTTCTCCGACAGACCAGGTATAAGGAACTTTTATCCTGCTCTCATAGACTAATGGTTCAACTGTCTCTAACCAGTACTTCATCATATCCCTTGTTCATTGATTGGTCTTTTGATATTTTAGTGGAGACTCTAAGTTCCCAGGACAATAGCGAAGGCAGTTGTCGCAGTGGTAGTGGATAAAAAACTGAAGATATTGCATATGGCGGAAAAAACGGGGAGATTTGATCATCTTCAGGCGCTCGTTCATAGAAGGCTTTTCTGCCATTTCAATCAAATACCGCATGAAGTTTCCAACATCGTCTGGCTGACTCACCTTCACGCAGCGATGACTCAATACACAACCTTCCTCCGTAAATGCCTTTCCCGGACAGGTGGATCGACAGTCATATTGGCAGCTACTGCAGGGGTCATATCCCTTCATGGGAGTATCTGAATCCAAGTCAAGGCTATTGAGAAGACCAAGGAACATGACCCGGGGACCGAATTCTCTAGTCAAGGCTAATGTGTTTTTCCCCCAAACAGCCAATCCGCTTTGAACGGCAGCATGCCGGAGCGAAACACTTCCAATGGGGGAGCGAAACGTTTCCTCATTGATTTCAAAGGGCCGATGAGCTTGGACGAGGAAACATTCGGCATTATATTCACGCTCCATAAATTTTCCTAAATGGTACGTGGCTGTGTTGCCGGCCGATTCAACACCATATAGAAAAGAGGGCATTTTGCTCCAAGTATTTTCCCCATAGCGATAAGCACCTGCCAGAGGTTTGAAGGCTAAAATGACAATGGATTTTGCCGTGGTAAGATAGCGAAGAGGATTTGGTGAGCGGGGGCTCTTATATTGTTTGAGATTTAGAAAGCCAACGAGATCAGCCCCCAGATCTTTTGCCTTATTGCGAATGATTTCTTTCATGGTGCATGCTCCTCAAGGATAAGAGAATAACGAAGCCCCACGCATCAAGGGTGGATCAAAACAGTAATCTAATCCAGTTAAAATTATGCCCGTTCAGCCATTTCAAAAGCAAGGGTTTCCGGGGCAATATGCCGATTATGACAACCACCTTTTTCTTCTACGGTAGTGTTTTACCTCGTGGAAACTTTTTCGTTCCCCTACCTGGCTAAGTCCGAGATAAAATTCCTTAATATCCTCGTTCTCCTTCAATTTGGGAGACGGTCCATCTAAGACAACCCGTCCGTTCTCCATGATATAGCCATAATCCGATGTGGAAAGAGCGATTTTGGCATTCTGCTCCACGAGAAGGATTGATGTCTTCTCCTCTTTGTTGATCTTTTTGACGATCCCAAAAATTTCCTTTACGAGGAGAGGGGAAAGCCCGAGAGAAGGTTCGTCGAGAAGCATCACCTTTGGATTGGACATCAGGGCCCGACCCATGACGAGCATCTGCCTTTCTCCGCCAGAGAGATACCCACTCACATGTCCTCTGAGGTCTTTGAGCCTTGGGAAATAACGGTAAACCGATTCCAGATCCTTTAAAATTGCCTTCCCATCTTTCCGAGCATAGGCACCCACTCGAAGGTTTTCCTCAACGGTGAGATGTTCGAACATGCGGCGGCCTTCCATCACCTGGACAATTCCCATTTGAACGATCTCTTCAGGGGCTTTCCCATCGATCCTCAACTCATCAAATTCAATGCTTCCATCAGTGACTTCCCCCAATTCTGTATACAGGACTCCTGAGATGGCCTTCAAGGTTGTCGTCTTCCCTGCACCATTCGCGCCCAATAAAGAAATAATCTTCCCATCAGGAACCTCAAGAGAGACCCCCTTTAGAACCAGGATCACATCACTGTAGATTACCTCGATGTTATTGAGACGAAGCATTTCAGACCCTTGAAAATAGGGCGATTAGATCATTAGTCATTGAGTCAATTAATGACCTAATGACTGAATAACTCAATGACCTTCTTCATTTTTTGGGTTCAGGCGCTACAAATTCCAATGTCGTGGTTGCCACTACCCCGGAGTCAGAACCCGAAGCCTTTATTTTATAGACTCCCGGAGGAATGGGATTGAGCGTCTTTGGATCCGGGGCTAAAATAGGAGACCATCCCACTCGAAAGATGGTGTTTAATTTAGCTGTAGCGGGGACTTCCCCTTTAAAATTGCCCGCATCATCTGCCTCACCATACGCGATCCCGACATCCTCTCCGGGTTTGACTCCTTGTATTTGTACACCCGGTGGTAGGATCATATCCACAACCACCACCTCCTTGGGTTTCCACCCTGTACCTGTGAATACAATGGGGACCTTCAATATGGCAGGGAATGCTAGCTCCACCTGCGGAGGAGTGACCACCACCGTGGCTTTTGGCTTAGAAGGTGGAAAAAGAGTACTACAAGCCACGAAGGGCAAAAGGAATATTAAAAGACTGAGAACAATAATTATCTTCCTAAAGGAGTTCATCGATTTTACCCCCTTTCCCTTTAGAATTTGTGAAGGGATACAGCATCAGGAGCCTTGATCCAATCCGAAATGGAGACTGCCTTCCCTGCCCGAACCTGATAGAATCTGACCTCCCAACTTCCCCGCCGTGAGGTTGGGCTATAAGCACAGGGACCCTGGAGTCCCGCCCTCTGCACACCTGTAAGTTTTTGGTAGGTCTGGTAGATGACTTCTCCATCCAACTTCTTATAGCCCACTTCTTTTAAAGCAATTTTCAGCGCCGCCTCAAGCGTCATTGCCCAAGCCATCCCTATGGTATAGGTTTCATTCATATCTTCCAATTTTCCTCGGCCACACTTCGTCCAAAGATTTGCCAGGGGGTGTGTTCTCGCATCATCACCGCGGATATAATAAGAGACGATCACCGTCCCTTCCAAAGCTTCGGGATGGAGTCGAGTACCGAGAGATGTCGGTCCCCAATAGTCACAGAAGAACTGGATGGTTTTGGTTAGACCCAATTTGTGAGCATCTCGAATCACATTTGTTGGCGTTGGATCCACTCCCCCTGCGAAGATATAATTGACATCTGCTTTTGCCAATCGGCTGAGATAAACAGTATGATCCATCGTTCCTGGTGGAAAAAACTCTGGCGGAGCCATCGTGACCCCCATCTTGTCTGCATACTCTTTTCCGCCACGGAGGGGTTCTTTGCCATAAGGACTATCCCAGGAGATGTAACCGAGTTTAGGCATTCCTGTTTTTCCCTTCTTCTTCCAGTCTGCAAGGAGCCAGTCGATAGTTGCTGCAAATGCATCTTGATAGGAAGGACCCCATATGAAGACCCTGCCCAGATGAGCCTGGAACTCTCCATCTCCAGGGACGAGTTGAACTAATTTATCTTTTGTTGCCAGGGGAGCAACAGCTTTGCCAATAGGCGTGCCGATGGCATTAACGACCACAAGCTTAGGCTCTGTCCGGTACCGTTTGTAAGCGGAGACTCCTCTTGCAACATCATATCGGGTGTCCACTCCGATGAATTTTATCTTCACTCCCTCCACACCGCCTCTTGAATTTAGATCTTTAATATAATCCTCACAACCCATATCCGCAGGGACATTAAGACCTGCAATGGCTGCAGTGTAATCTGCCAAGCTCAAATAAGTCACAAATTTTTCTTCGGCATGGGCTTGGATCATTCCAGCCAAAAAAAGATATGCAAGAATAACGACTCCACACAATAACCTTTTCATCATAGCCTCCTTTCTTCTAAAAAGGGTTCGACGATTCAAGGGTTCTAGGGTTCGAGTTTTTACCTTTCCGTTTGGCTACTTGAATCCTTAAGCCCTGGAACCCTTCCAATCTATTCACTTTATCAAAGACTGATATCACCTCCTTCCATATTAATGTGCAAATGGAAAGAGCCGATAAGAGGCTTTAAAGATTTCCCAGCGGTGGGCAAGTCCTCTCGGCTCATAGATCAAAAAGAGGATAAGAATGATACCGAAAACCGAGACGCTCATGGAAGCAGCCGGGGCGATGCCTATCCAGGGGAAGATGTCCGCTAAAAGTGGAGCCGCAAACATTACTCCCTCATCCAGAACGCGTAGGAAAATGACGCCGAAGAAGACTCCAGGAATACTCCCACCACCTCCAACAATGAGCATCCCAATGTAATTCAGGGCATGGAGCAAGGTGAATTGTTCGGGGTGAACCATCTGAATCCAGTGGGCCCATAAAGAGCCAGCGATCCCTGCATAAAAGCAGGAGATGAAGAAGGCAAGAAGTTTATAGCGATAGAGTTCGATCCCCATCACTTCAGCTGCCAGATCATTGTCGCGAATGGCCACGAAAGCTCTGCCGACACGAGTCCGGACTATGTTTCGAGCCGCATAGGTCATCAGTAGCATCACTGTAACGATGATATAGTAAATTCTTTCATCGCTGTCGAATGCAAAACTTCCAATCTGGGGCGGAGGTGGATGGAGGCCCTGTGTGGTTCCCGTAACCTGAATGTGGAGAATTAACCACATGACTACAAAATGAATCGCGATCGTGGCCATGGCGAGATAAAAACCCTTGATTCTAAGGGAAGGAGCACCCCCTGCCAATCCTATTAAACCTGCAACGATCCCTGATATGGGAAGGGCTAAAAAGAAGGAAAGTCCAAGGTTTTCGGTAAGGATGGCTGAGGTATAGGCGCCGACAGCCATGAAGGCAGCCTGTCCAAAAGAAATCTGGCCACAGTAACCACTGACGAGTTGAAGCCCCAGAACAATGATGATGGTAATGCTGAGGTGGTTGATCAGGCTGACGAAATAGTAGGAACCAAAGAGAGGAAAGGTGTAGAGAAGAATGAGTGCTCCGATCAGAAGCCCCCAATGCCTCTTGATCCTTAGAATTGCCATGTCCTGTGTATAACGCTCGTCAAACGTTCCACAAGGCCGCATTCCTTAATCCCTCGAATCCGAAACACGAAATTCGGAACTCGAAACAAATACAAAATCCAAATTTGTCAATGATCTAACCTCTTAATAGTTTTGAATTTTGGTAATTCGGGATTGTTTCGAATTTCGACATTCGAATTTAGAAATTATGTATCTCCTAGACTCTTTCTATTCTTTTCAATCCAAAAAGTCCATAGGGTTTCACCAGCAAAACAACGAGAAGCAGGGCATAGGCTGCCACATCTTTGAGCCCACCCCCAACCAGAGGATCGAGATAACCTGCGATGAGATTCTCGAGCACCCCTAGGATCAGCCCGGCCAAAAGTGAGCCTGGTAAAGAATCCAGCCCACCGAAAAGGGCTACAATCAATCCTTTGATGCCGATGTAGGGAAGAGGGAAGTGGATATCCATCACATACGCTGTCCCCATACCCGCCACCGAGGCAACAATGGCTGAGATGATCCAAATGAGAGAGAAGATTGTCCTGACATTGATTCCGGTGCTCTGGGAGAGTTGATGGTCCTCTGCCGTCGCACGCATCCCCAATCCCGTCTTGGTAAATCGAAAGAAGAGAGCCAAAAGAAGAAAAACGAATAGAATCACACCAAAACTGGTCAACTGCACGAGCCGAATCGGCACACCCACTACTTCGAATTCTCCAAGGGATAAAAGAGTGGCGTAGGTTTTCGATTCCCCTTTGAGAATAAGTTGAAAGACTCCGTCCAAGGCCATGAAGATGGCAAAGGTCATCAGAAAGGCAGAGATCAATGGCTGGCCGATCAGAGGCCGGAGGGTAATGCGCTCCACGAGCCAACCCATCATGCTAGAACATACTAGTGCCATCGGGAGGCTGATCGCAAGGGGAAGATGTAGAACCACAAGACCGATCCAGAAGAAAAGGCCCCCAAAAGCCAACAGCTGGCCGTGGGCCAGGCTGACCACACGCGTTGATTTATAGACCAATACGATCGCAGCAGCCACCAAGGAATAAAGGCTCCCAATCATTAATCCTGGAATGGCGAGTTGAAAGAATTCCTTCACTGAATCTTCCCCTCCACTTGATTGATCTGGATCGCTGTCTTGATCACTCCCTTTCTTCCATCCCGATAGGTGATGGAGGCTTCCACACTGTACTCCGGATCTTTTCCGTAGAGGGCCGTGATCAAATCGTTATAACGGATTTCGACGAATGTCCTCCTTAATTTTCTGGTTCGTGTGAGTTCTGCCTCATCCGCATCGAATTCCTTATGAAGGTTGACAAATTTTCTGATCCTTGACCAATCCGGAAGAAACTTGTTAATCCGCTGGATATCCTTTTTGATCAACTCAATCACTTCCGATTTTTGCGAGAGGTCGGTGAAGGTGGTGTAAGGGATCCTTCTGGCTTCAGCCCACCGACCCACGTTATCTAAATCGATGTTGACGATCGCGGTCACATAATCTTTATCTTCGCCTCCGATTACCAGGGCATCCTTGATATAAGGGCAGAACCTCAACCGGATTTCAGCATACTGGGGTGAAAATTTTCGGCCGCTCTTTAATTCTTTCAGGTCCTCCATGCGATCGATGACGACGAGATGGTGGTCATCGTCGATGTAACCGAAATCGCCGGTATAGTACCAGCCATCGCGAATCTTCTCTTGAGTGGCCTCAAGATTTTTGTAATATCCTGAAAAGATGTTATCCCCTTTCACCAATATTTCACCTTCGGGCGATAACGTGACGTCCACTCCTGGCATGGGAGGCCCGCAGGTTTCATATTTGATCTCGCCATCCAGATGGATCGTGACCAATCCCTGTTCAGATCCACCATAGAGTTGCTTGACGTTTACTCCGATCGCCTGAAAATAGTTAAGGATCTCTGGACTGACCGCGCTTCCTGCGGTATAGGCACACCGAATTCGGGAAAGACCCACCCGATCCCTGAGAGGCCGAAAAAGAAGCCAACGGGCAAATTGATGAAGGGCTCCCCAAAAGAAACCAAAGCTTTTTTTAGACGAACGGTATTCAGCTGCTGTGTAACCAAAGGGCAAGAAGAGTTGATAAATCCATCTTCTCAAGGCCGAGGTATCGGTGATCTTGGCCTGGATCATTCGATTGATGTTCTCCCACAATCGGGGGGCAAAGAAGAGAATGGTTGGCCCGATCTCTCGAATATTTTCCTGTACCGTCTCCGGCTCTTCAGGGAAATTGACCTCCATCGCTGAGACCAGTTGGCCGGCAACGCCAACAGCCTGCTCCGCAATCCACCCTGGAGGGATAAATGAGACATAACGATCGTTGTCTGACCAATGATCCACATCCCGCCAGGCTTGAGCAATAGCCACCAGCCCCCTATGGCTGATCATGGCTCCTTTGGGCAAGCCCGTGGTTCCGGAGGTATAGCAGATCAGGGCAATCTCCTCTCCCTTTCCGTCTTCCACAGTTTGCTCAAAGAGACCCCGATGGTTCCTTTCATACTCCTTGCCCAATTGGAGCATATCAGAAAAATTGATTAGGACCGGATCATCGTAGTTCCACAACCCTTTGGGATCCCAGTAAATCACCTTTTTCACCAGGGGTAAGTCATCTTTTATCTGAAGGATTTTATCGACCTGTTCCTGGTCGTGGGCTACAACAAATGTTGAATCCGAATCCGTAATGTAGAATTTGACCTCAGGGGGTGTGCAGTCCGTAAAAATCCCCACCATGGTTCCGCCTGCCGCCTGAACCCCTAATTCAGCCCAGAAGATTTCGGGTTTATTTTCTCCGAGGATCGAAACCTTGTCGCCTCTTTTCATCGCAAGGGAGACGAGCCCGAGTGAAAAATACTTCACCCTTTCATAATAATCCTTCCAGGTAAAGCGCTGCCAGATACCACGGTCCTTTACCCTCATGGCGATCTTTCGATCACCATATTTTTCAGCATTGCTCCTCAAAAGTTTCGCTAGGGTGTCCTCGGTCATCAGAACTGAGTCCAATGCAAAATGAAATTCCTGATAGTGACTCGTGCTGGTGATTGGGTTTTTGATTGTCTATTCACCAACACCATTCACTCATCACCACCGCTATTTTTGTTTATCTGCAATTTGCACTTTGCAATTTTCATTGATTATTCTCAGATTTTTCCTCGCCCAGATAGGCCCGGATCACCAAAGGGTTTTGCCTGATCTCCTCGGGATTTCCTTCGGCAATCTTTTTTCCGAAATCAAGGACGACCAGTCTCTCCGCAATATCCATCACCACCTCCATATCATGCTCGACTAAGACAATGGGGGTCTGCTTGAGTTCATGGATGTCGATGATGAATCGGGCCATATCCTCTTTCTCCTCGAGGTTCATTCCAGCCATGGGTTCATCGAGCAGGAGGAGTTTTGGGTCGAGCGCGAGAGCCCTTCCCAATTCCACCCGTTTTCGCACACCGTAGGGGAGAAGTCCCACTACCTTCTTTCGATAGGGTTCAATTTCCAGAAGATCGATGATGTCCTCCACCACTTCCCGGTGCCGGATCTCTTCCCTACGGGCGGGGCCGAAGTATAAAGCACCCGCTAATGCACCCCGTCTCAAATGGAGATGCCTGGCTGCCATTAAATTATCCAAGACAGAGAGTCCCGTGAAAAGTTCAATATTCTGGAAGGTTCGACCAATGCCCAGACGGGCAATTTGGTGAGGGGAGAGGTGATAAATACTTTGACCTTCGAAGGTTATTCCCCCTTTTTGGGGCCGATAAAATCCATTGATACAATTGAGGATGCTTGTTTTTCCGGCACCGTTCGGCCCAATGATTGCCAGCATTTCTCCCTCTCTGACATCAAAACAGACGCCAGAGAGGGCAGCAACTCCTCCAAAGTTCAGACAAATGTCGCTGACTTTTAATTTTGCAGAAATGTCTTTGTCCTTTTGAATGGGGAAGGATTAGAAACGGCCTCATCTTATTAAAGATGATCTATTTTGTCAATCCAAAAAAGATTGGGTTTATTTGGAGCATAGCCTGAGAAGCCTGGCCTAGGTTAAGGGAGATCGCCCCCCAAATGGCGTCATATGGTCTGGTGTATATATTTGAGCTGATATGGAAGCGAGTGAAGTAGAGACGTTTTGTTAAATGATAATAGCATCTCATAAATTAAAGGGCGGAATGAGCAACGGTTCTGCCTTCTTTATTCATTTCTTTCCGTAATCATCAACTTCAAAATTAACCTGCTGTTGCAGATTTGTGTTAGCATCAAATCAGGGATTGGGTCGGTTGGTTTTTGGAAAAAAGAGGATTCTTTCCTGTTTTCTACAAAGATAATTTAGTTTCTATTGCCTTTGTGATTGAGGGGAGCTTCAGGGAGGCTGAGTTTTCCTCGAAGGTGCAATACTTCAAATAGAAATCAACAGAATTACACGGGCTATTTTGTCACTAAGGTCTCATGTTTTTTACATGATTTGACACCTGCCTAAGCAAAGTCCAGCAATGTAAAAGATAATTTCCACGATCTTATTTTTGTATTGACTTTTCAAATTTTCCGTGCTTATAGTAGCGTGCAACTTGGTAAAAAATTGTTGGGGTGCGGAATGCTTAAGTTACCCGTATAAAGCGTCCAGGAGGGTATGGCACCTTTTGGGAGGCTTCTAATTTTTTGGGCACACCAAGAATAAGGGTGCGCCTGCTATGCAACAGACAGATTTTGCAAAAAAGAAAGGAGGAGATTATGAGGAGAATATTTCAAGCATCGGTAGTACTGGTAATGTTCAGTGTTTTTCTTTTTCACGGTCTGCTTGATGCCGCCACTTCAGGGACTTTGGCGACACCGCCACTGCAGGTTGTTGTAGTATCTGGGACCAACTATGAGATGGGTGTGCAGTACGGGGAGCAGGCAGCGGGCCTTATTGCCACTATGCGAGACGAAGCTTGGAACATACTGAATAATCAGGTGATGAATAGCGCCGGCACGGCGCCGCTGGGTCACTGCGTAATGGTGCAGGACATAAAAGTCTGGACGTACTACCTTGAAAAATACGACCCGAAATTGAAGGATTGGCTCCTCGGAATCTCGCAGGGCTGCCAGAACAAGGGGTTCAATGTTAGTTACGCTGACCTTGTAGCGATAATGGTTTACCCTCAGGAACAATGGGCACGTCCTGAGATGCCGTACCCTGCCGAAACGGGGGTAACACCCGATTGCAATGGGGTGGCAAGCAAGAGCCAGAAACTTCTGGCGAAGGGGCGCACCAACACTCAATCCAACCTTTGTACGTCATTCGCCGCAACGAGGAATGCCACGCAAGGCGGCGTACCAATGGTTTCGATTACGGGCGGAGCCACGCTTGATACACCACAGTATGTTATACTTATTGCCTTTCCCAGTGAGGGCGAGCAGTTCATCTCTTTGGCCGAGGCGGGGAGAGTAGCAGCCAATTTCGGGGCGAACAGCCAATTTGGCTGGACTATGCCCGCAGCGGTAACTGCTCCTTGGTCCGCTTGCCCCAGCAGCTGGGGCGTCACATCAGAGGTCTACTTTCACTATCTACAGCAATACTGTAAATCACCACAGGATGCGGTTACGTACCTGAACGAAACCCCCAAAGGGGGAGTAACCGGTCTTTTCGTCTTTGCTAACAAACTAGGAAATGTGTTCATTGATGAATGTGGCTCCTGTGGCTGCGTTATAAGGAAGCCGGGCGATACCGACGAAAACAAGGACTTCGTTGCCACGACAAACAACTACAACAGCCCTGCAATGGAAGGCTATAACTTAGGTGCTACATATTTCCCCGATACCTTCTTCCGGTACGCCACCATCTTTCAGGAGCTCTCCACAGCCCAGCCGGGCACGATCGGTCTGGACTTTGCGAAAGCCGCATGGTTGTCCGACAACTGGTATTACCCGACATGTTACACGACGGCGGGGTGGTCCCCGACATGTTACCCGACGGCGGGTACCGCGGGTACGTGGTACACTGTTCCGGTAGCCGATAATCCGAATGACCCAAACACCTGCAACGTTCCCGGCAATCTCTGCGAGGGTGGTGAATATCAAATGATCTCATTTCCCGCTCAGCAAACTGTTTACCTGGAATTTGGCGATCCGCAAGGTACTACAACCCCGTATTATTGGCCGTATTCCCCAGAGCCACAGCCGACCGGAGAGTACACGAAGTGGCAGCTACTGGGTTCCATTAATATGGTGGCAGGGGCAGCGTCTGCCGATGCGATGATAATGCTTGAAACTGCTTGGAATTCTTACAAGCATAAGGCGCCTGCTTTAGACTCTCAGACACGACAATCGCTCGAGAATTTACTGATTCAGGCGACTCAGGCGTTGCTGAGAGGTAGAACTGAGGAAGCATATGCCGAACAAAACCCCCAAAAGGCGCAAATGGCTCTGTGGGGAGCAGCATGTACGGATTTTGCTACTGCGCAACTATATTCTCAAATGGTTACTACCAAGCTAAACCAACACTGATCCTCTTGGTGAATCAGTAGGCTAAAAGGGGAGTGGGAATGTCCTGCTCCCCTTTCTTTTTCAGCACTTCTTGGTCGTCTATTATCCTCGCGCAGTCCCGAGGTGACCAAGAGAAATGGCGTCAGATAACCGGTCCCACGGAATTGCGATTAGACCCGGCCCGCCGTGAGGCTTGTCGTTGTGCTTGCTTTCATCCCGCAATCGTTTATGCTGACAATTCTTGTGAATGGTAAAGTTTTTCTTTACACAGGACAAAAAGTGCTTGACAAAGGGTCCCTGTTTCTATAATGGATAGATAGTTTTGGAAGAAGGAAGAGTTTTTATTAAAAGATTGAAGGAGGATGGACTTATGGGTAAGGTAGAAGGAATCATCAAATCTGAAATTTTGCGTTTGGCAAAAAAGGAAGTTAGGAAGGTCTCGCGTCCGTTAGGCCGAGATCTTCGGTCCTTGAAGAGTGTGGTTTCACAGCTTCGCAGGGCAGTTTTAGGACTTCAACGGATCACAACCAGTCAGCAAAAAGAGCTCCAAAAAGGAAAGGCGGTGTTGGAGGCGCCTCTGGAAGAGGTGAAAGAATCGCGTTTCTCTCCCCGCTTGATTCGAACCCTCCGCAGGCATTTCGGCATTACTCAGAAGGAACTGGCGATTCTTACAGGTGTTAGCGTTGGGGCGGCTCATTTATGGGAGATCGGACAGTTTAAGCCAAGTATGAAAAAGAAGGCAGTGATGGTGGCCCTTCGAAAGCTCGGCCGCCGCGAGGTTCGAAAGCTCCTCGAAGAAAAGAGAGCCAGATGGTGGAAAGGAAGTCTCCTTCGCGCAGGAGGAAACGTTCAAAAAAGGTCCGGAGGCGGTGACGATTTTTAAGCATTGCGCTGTCAATCTGTGGTGGGTCTATTTGCCTATTTCTTAGGTAGCCAAAGAGGCTGTAATGCGATGTTACTTCCTGAAATCGCGTTTCATCCTGAACCCTTTTAAATACAAGATTGCAATCCAAAATCAATAAAA
>Ga0187771_10001377_pt1 | contig 16143 bp, 21 predicted proteins | sample 0116_SJ02_MP15_1_FD_133139 | JGI IMG/M metagenome (GOLD analysis project Ga0187771, IMG submission 133139) | Tropical peat soil microbial communities from peatlands in Department of Meta, Colombia - 0116_SJ02_MP15_10_MG | ecosystem: Environmental > Terrestrial > Soil > Wetlands > Peat | place...
CCTGCCTGGCGTGGAAGAGAAGTCCAAAGCGGTGGAAGACATCAAGATGATGTTTCCTGAGGATCTGGAAAACCTGCTGAGCTTCGAGGAAAGAGAAGATTACATCATTATAAAACCGCGACAATTCCTGGGCTCGGAAAATTTCTCGAAGATAGCGTCCACGATACGCGGAATCGGCGGAGAGTATGTGAGTGCGGGAAAAGCTTCACACTTCAGGGTGCAGAAGAAGAGCGCGGCGAACCCTTAGCCGTTCCAAGTGTTCCTAGCTTCGAAACTCGAGAATTCACCAGTGTAGGTCTCGCACGAAACGTTCATGTTTGTCACCCGGGCGCCTGGCGGGCCCCTTTTGCAGAAATCTATGAGTTGCTTAACGTTTGACTCCTCACCCTCAAACACGGCTTCAACCCTGCCGTCGGGGAGATTGCGGACCCAGCCTTTGATGTTGAGTCTCCTCGCCTGAAAGGCCGTTTCGGATCTAAAGAAGACTCCTTGGACCCTTCCGCTTATAGTCACATGTGCTCTAACGTTCATGATCTAGGATCAACCCGTCGCCTAAGGAAGGTTGTTTTCAACGGCTTTTCATCATGGGGCGGTCACTTTAACCTATCTCTCTCCACTCTGTTGCAGAGTTGATCCGCCGCTGTTTTTAAGAGTCTCCTGAGCGACGAAAGCCATTGAGGGAAGCATGCTAGGTCCTGAAACAGGAAAGTTGCTCGTTTATGCCTCTAGCTTCGTTTCACGTGAGAACCGACTAAAGCTTGTGAGCTCAGCTGCTGAAAAGATTGCCGCTCTGCTGAAAATGCAGGTTGAGGTTAGAAAGTTTCAGGAGAGGTTCACGCCGATATACGTTTACTACAAGTGTGGCGAAGAGGAGCCTGTGCCTCTATACTGCAACAGCGGAGAAGAATTGAGTGTTGAGGACGCTTACGCCACGCTGAGGAGAATGATGTTTGTTCTGTCTTTCCATCCGAGGCATTCTGCGCTAAGACAAGCGAGAAAACTGATTATACCGGCCTCGTGAACCTTATGGCTTGCCGCTCAAGACTTATATCGTAGACTTGGTTCACGTCGAATTCTATTCCGAGACTTTCGTACTCCTGCTCGGTCAGAAATAGAATGATCTTTGGAATGGCTAGCTGCGCCTTCGGCACGAACATGGGCATCTGCTGCTGCAGAGCCTGAAGAACATCTTGCACGGCTTGAGCCTCTTCAGATTGCGGTCTGACGGCAAAATGTGGAATATCCCTGTCCTCGAGCAGTTCTATGCGCTTCCCAAGGTTGCCGTCCGGATCTCGAATAGATTCAATCTTGTTCACCCTGACCCGAAACATGCAGCTCACGGCAGAAGAACGCTACCGCGCCGACCCTATTAGTACTTTGTGCCATAGGTTGGCACCTCACCTTTTCTATTTTCCGAAGGTTTGTATCGGGGAAATCTTATATTTGTAGCAGGTCATAGGCTTAATGCTCGGGAGAGCCAAAAGAGTGAAACTTGTCACGGTGTTGCTGCCTGAGGCTTACCTAGAAGGTCTAGACGAGCTCGTAAGAGCCAACATGTATCCGAGTCGGAGCTCAGCGATAAGATCTTCCGTCAGAGACCTCTTGAAAAGAGAACTTTGGGAAAGACGCGGAAGATGAAGGCTTGCAAGGGATAAGGCCCTACAACATTCCCTTGCCCGCAGAACTCGTCAGTCTTATCATTGGAAAATCGGCGAAGACGGTTCTTGAAATAGGTTGCGGCTATGGAAGAGCACGTTTTTTCTTACGTGAGAAGGGGCTTGAAGTTACTGGCGTCGACGTTAACAAAGAGCAGGTTGAACAAACTCTGGAAGAAAAAAAGTCAGGGAGGGTCAATGAAAGGATAGAACTTGGGGTCAATGACGCTGGGCATTTGTGCTTTCCAGCCTACTCCTTCGACGTAGTTATGAAGCTCGGTGTTCTAACACAGATCATGAAGAACGAAAGGCTGCGAGTGATAAGAGATGTCGAGAGAGTTATGAAGCCACATGGCTACATCCTTAGTGAGGAATTCGGTCGAGCTTGGCAGAACCCAGTGTATAGAAAGCGGTATAAGCGCGACGCTGAACTCTCAGATGAGCTGGGCACGTTCGCAGTCAGGGACGAACAAGAAAAGATCCTTCACTTCAGCATCACTTCGCTCGTCGAGAATTGCTAGGCCTCTCAGAAGGCTTCAACGTAGTTCATTTCGAGAGAGGTGTTTTTATTAGCTACTATCATAGAAACTGGGTGCACGGTTACACTATACTAGCCCAGAAAAAGGGCTATTAAACGAAAGCTTCTCGGCCGAAACTAGGACGCTACAGATTGCTCTTGGCAAGGTCTCTGATTTTCCTTGCCGCCCTTCGAGGGTCTTCTGAAACTGTTATCTCACGACCGACGATGAGGTATTGGCTTCCAGCCTTCAAGGCATCAAGAACGGCGCCTCCCTGAGCGCCTATTCCGGGCGAGTAAATTGGGACCTTGCTGCCGAGCAATTCGTAGACTTCCTTTATCTTCTCCGGGTAAGTCGCGCCCACGATAGCTCCATCAGCGTCAGCTTCCAGGGCTTTTTCAGCAAAGTAGACGTACTGCAATTTCCTCCCTCCAGTCTCCCTGTTTATGATCGTTTGGCCGTAGCCCTCGTTGGCCGCCTTGTGGCTCATGTAGACGAGCAGGATAACTCCTCGTCGCAGCCTGTGCGCAACGTCGAAGATGGGTTTCAAGCCCTCTTCCCATCCTACGAAGGGGTTAGCAATCAAGGCATCGAAGCCTGCCGCGTAATAGTATTCAGCGATGATCTGGTTTGTGGCGCCAATGTCGTTGACTTTGCAGTCCATTATGGTGAGCAAACCATTCTCGTGTGCCTTTTCGACGAGGCTCTTCACTCCGTCGAAGGTGCCGAGAGGAAGAACTAAGTGATGATTAAACTTCACGCCGCAGAGGTAAGGGGAAGCTGCGTCTAAGACTCTATTCGCCCTTGGGAGTAGGCTTCGACGATCTTCAGGCTTCTCAAACGGAAAATCCAACGCTAGAACGATGTTGGACCCGTTCTCCTCCGATAATCGTTCCATCTTAAGACGAAATGTCAAACTTGAACACTTCACTCTACTATCGTTCGCACGATAAATTCTTTCTCGTTTTCTCCGACGCTATTTGAAGGCTAGCGTTCTCGAACCACCGTGGCTTGAGCCTCCCGTTGCTCTGTGTTCCATTCTTATGACTCTCGGACCGTGTTCCGGTTTTGCAGTTTATCGTTGGCCTCAACCTTAATTTATTTTGGTGTCTGTTGAGCGGGCGATATTCTTATCAATGCGCAAGATTCATTCGAACAGCGTAGGCTGTTTGAGATGGACCGAAAGAACCTTCACTATGGAATATGCGGCGTTTATTGCGGTCAATGCCCGAGCGGTAATGGAAGAGTGACGATGATGGGACGTGAATTGAAGAGGCTTGTTGATACTGTTCGTTACGATTGAGTGGGCCACGTCGTGAAATCATTCAGCTCTGACGAGTTTAGGAAAGGCCTAGAATGGTTCTCGGATACGCACTGTCCGATGTGTTTAAACCGCGGTCGAGCTCCGTGCGAGAACAGGAAGTGCGCTTCAGCAAAGAATCTTCAGAGCTGCCTTTTGTGCGAGGAATATCCAAGATGCAGGCATACCGAGTATCAGAGAGAATGGTATCCTTTCGTTGTTCAGAATTATGATCGTGTGAAGCAGGTGGGTTTTGAGAAGCATTTGGAAGAGGAAGAGGAGAGAGCGAGGGCCGGCGTGGACTTGATAGGTCACTTGGACCGAAGATGCTGCAAAGTGGTCAAACTCGAGGAAAAGTAGCATTTTTCTCCAAGAAGTATAATCCAAGCCTCGTTCGCCGAGCGTAGTGAATCGGAAAAGCGTTCTACATTTTGAACCTCATTCTAGGACCAGTTCATCCCAATTAGCCGTTAACATGTGTGCCATGACGTTGTACTACCTAGTTTCGCAGATTCTTCGCAGTTTCTCAGTTCTCTCTGAAGCGTCGTAAAGCCATCTGCCGTTATCGAAATACTCATAAGAAATCGTTTGACGCCTGAAAGAAGAAACTTCCAACGTTACGTAGAAGAAGTTGGTAATGAAACCTTGTACGAAGAGATCGTTGAGACACTTTATGAGGTTCGGGAATTCTTTTCGCAAGATGTACACGTTTGCGATAAGTGCGGTTTTCCCGATGATCTTGGAGTAGCTCAGAACAAATGGTCTTCCCTCGCAAGCGTTAGCAAACTTGCCCAAGCAGTGCGAGTTGACGAAGTCAATCTTAAACAGGTAAAAATCAGCAATTTCGAGGGGGTAGGGATAGACGTCAACATCATAATCCACGATTAAGCTGCGTTTTAGGATGTGTTCGGAGTATCGTGATCCCACACTCTGAGGCGAGATTCCTACTATTTTTGCCAGGTTGTTAAAGCCTATCGTCTCATCCTTCTCCAGTTCCTTGAGGATGAGCAGGTCTTTTTTGTCGACGGCTACGCCGTAGTCTGCTGATTCCTTTATTGGTTCCGGCAGGTCATTATTTCCGTTTAGAACATCGCTTGTCCACTGTTGCCAGTCAAAATTCCACGCTCTTTCATTAAAGTCATACCAAGAGAAATTCGGAGGAATTAGTCGGGTGTTCGTTGACCAGAAAAATCTGGAATTAGAAAAGGCCTCAAGGTTCTCTGCTTCCTGAATGTACTCTTCGAGTGCTTTCATGTGTGATGCCGGAAAGGCGAAGTAGGAGCAGAAGCCATCGTGCTTTCCATAGCATCTTATTATGTACGTCCAGTAGGCTGTGTTCCTTATGGTCTCAAATAGCCGATCCTGATGCCCCAGGTAAGAGTCTGCAACCATAAACGCCTTGGCAAGTCCCAGTTTCTGCAGGTTCAAATTGGCAACCACTAGGACCTGGCCTGCTTTTTTCATTCTTTCAAGCCTGAACCTGACAGTCGTGACGGGCAAATGAGTTCGTTTAGCTATCAGCGTTATGTTCCTAGCGCCGAGTTCCCCCACAGCCTTAAGTATACTCGCATTCGTAGGATCAAGCAGCTTGAAGTAGGTAAAGATCCTATCGATTCTACTGTTCAAAGTCGTTGCTTTGCTCCTTTCTGTGCATTGCATGTAATATTCTTAAGCCTTATACTACTTCAATCTACGCCGGAGTCGGTAGTGAAAGGCTTCGTAGCGCCTCCGTCATCGCCTAGCGGTCTGTAACTGAAAGGCTTGCTGCCGCCTCCGTCGTCGCCGGCTGAAGCCACTCGGCCAGCCGCGTTTACCGAAGCAGCCAACCTTGTTTGAATGACAACGCAGGCGAATCCTGCTAGTACGCACAAGAGGCCCAAGAACACAATGGTCAAAGTCTCTTTCTTCATTTCACTTCACCTCCCTTTTTCTTGTATTGATTTGTCTGCCTGCAAGAGAGTTACCGTTTTGCAGCGACGTTTAGGCGAGTTTCTTGAGCGATCGGCGGTTCACATCTGCGCTTCTTCGCTCTCTAGTTCTGTGCCTTGAATAGTTCTGGAGAGGCTCCACCCACAAGCGACAGCAATCCCCTATCGTTATCTCTGTGGTGTTGAGGCTTCGTGCGATTTGCCTCTGAGTTCTCGTGCTGCCGCATCGACGTCCCAGGAGATAGAACAGGCCGCCAACGATTCCCTTCTCACTTTTTCGCGTGAAAAGCTTCGGGTCTGTCCGACATGCTTGTCTGATCACATTTGACGCTTCGGAGGCTATCCTCAGGGCCGTCAAGTACTCATTGGGCCACACTTTGTGCGCACACAATAACACGTCTTTTTCACCTATTCGATCTAGCACGTTGGTTGCGTCAATCTTGCTCATCGTTGAACATCTCGATCTTCGGTTTCGCCTGTTTCAAGTTGGCCTCTGCGGATTTTTAAGGGCTTGAACCAGGCTTATCATTAGCGTCACAGCTGCTTATTTTCTTTTTGTCAAGAAAACCGGAAAAAATTGCAAAAACGAAAGTCCAAGCCACAAAGTTCGTATGATAAATGACATCAAAAGGGTCCTTTAGATCGTACGGCCACGTGACAGCAGAGAATCGGCTTGAAGATCCAAGGCTTGGATTTCAACCTTGTAACATTTTCTGGCTTGAGAACATCCGAGTTTTGGCTTCCGAATTTCGACGAAGCGGTTGGCGCCGGGAGTGGGATTCGAACCCGCGCGGACCTGAAAGGTCCACAGGCTCTCAAGCACGATGTCTCAAGGCCTGCGCATTATCCACTCTGCCTTCGAGACGTTGGACAACCGTCCTGCGATCATCCCGGCATGGTATCCCGGCGCTATAGGGCAGGCTCATCTATTTTGGCTCCGTCTTAAAATGCTTTCATGTTTGCCCCAGCGTTTCTCGGCTCTAGTTTTGATTTCCTTTGTAAGATTGTTATAGAAGAATTATCCTCAAGGCTTATTATACGGATAAGTGTCTAGCATTTTTGGGAGAACGGAGAAATGGCAAGGAAGTCTATCTGCGGAATAATGTTGGCATTGGTAGTCTTGGGTGTTTCGATGCTTGCCTCCAACGCTCGTCTGGTCCATGCGAAAGGATCCATATGGGACTTAAACGGAGACGGCAAAGTTGACGGAAAAGACATGACCATCGAAGCAAAAGCTTTCGGCTCTTGCGGACCGAACTTCTGGTACCCTGGGTCTCCAGCTAGTCCGAGATGGAATGCGAGTTGCGATTTTGACAATGATGGCCAAATCAACGCCGTAGATTTAGCGCTACTAGCGAAACACTTTGGACAAGCCGATCCGTAGCTTCCATCCCTTTTTTTGAGGCACTCCTCTGCACGCAAGAGGATCATCGAAAGGACCATTTCTCAAGGTGGAACGGCTGCGCGTTCCTAGGCTCAGAACGCGCGATCGAGTTCTCAATTGTCTATTCGGTCCCTCTTTCTTCCCGTTCTTGAGCCCCTCAGTTGCGTAACTCTATGATGACGATGGTTCCCACAATTGCATTTTACGTTAAAGTATCGCTCCGAAAGTGTCTGGCCGTGAAGCAGCTCACCAAAAGTCTTAAAACTAAACGTGATTGAAAAATAACGATCGGGAGCATTGACATGGTTTACTGCACAAAATGTGGTGCTCAGAATCCTGATGATGCCAAAGTATGTTCGCATTGTGGAGCCTCACTCTACGCAGTCGGCGAAAAACGGGGTGAACACTATGAGCCGTACAGAAGAATGGAAAATGAATGTTGTTTCGGCATACCAGGAAGCGGAATAATACTCGTCGTAGCGATAGGCCTGATTATCCTGCTTGCAGGACTGATTGGAATACTCCAACAGCTCAATATTCTGAGTTCTGGAGTTACTGTTTGGCCACTCGTACTGATAATATTCGGGGTCCTGATAGTAATCGCGGCATTATACGGAATCAGCAGAAGAAGGTATTAGACCAAGCGTTTCCTTTCCGCTCTGCAGGTCAAGCCGCACGATGAGCATATCCTTGAATGATCCCATTGAGAAATAGAAATTCTAGCCGAAATCCAGACTGGTGCAGCGCCCGTTACGAGAAGATCAACGAAAACGTTCTTCATTTGTTCATCCATCCCCACTAGGCTAAGACTGGCACCCACTACAAGCACGATGTTCGCAAACAGGCGAGGCTGGCCTTTGAGTTTGAACTGAAGAAAACCCATTACGAGAAATCCTTGACCGAGGATCGCGAGAGGAAAGTCGAATCCTCTGCTTTGTGCTTCGAGCAAGAAGTATCCAGCCGTAATAATGGAACCCAAAATCGCTCCACTGAACAGACCTAGACACGCTGAACAGTACGTGGTCTTGCCGAGTAAGATAATATGCTTCGAGTACCTTTCACAAACTGGATGATGCCCCCTGATGAGGAGGCCCGAATTATTATTCTCTCTCTCTAGAGAAGACTGAAAACCGTGCGTTTCAAAGGTTGCGGAGCATTTTCTCGGGAAAAGTGCGGCCAGTCCTCCGGTGAAGCATATAGCGACGAAAACCGAGGCTATCAGTTGCCTTTGCCAAATAGCAGTCTCTGGGATATTGAGCGGATAAACACTGAGCGCCAGTATCGAGAGACAGGCGATTAGTGATAAGAGGATCAACACTGCTAAGGTGCGTCTTTCGTTTCTTGTTTTCATTGGGTCACGTCTCGAACAGGCTCTTGAATTGCCTTAAGAGACCCCTTCTGGCCATGTGCATTGAGACTCTTCTTTTCAAGGCGTTTGTTGAAAAGAGTGCTTTGAGCTTCTTTCCCAAGGGTCCGTAGAAGCTCCTGTAGCATTCATACAGCTGCTCCTGAACCTCTGCTCTCGACAGGGCTTCCGTGGGCATTATCGCGTGCACCATGTCATAGTGCGACCAGTTGAAGTCCTCAATCCATCCGTTTCTCTTCGCTTCCTCGTATATCTCTGTCCCGGGGAACGGTGTCAAAGTGCTGAAGAAGGCTAGATCAGGATCCAGCGCGCTCGCGAACTCTGTTTGTTTTCGTATGGATTGAACCGTATCCTTCCGCTGTCCTATGATCATCATCACATGAGCAAAAATGTCGTTCCCCTTGAGAATCTTGACTGCTTCTCGTGCTTCTGAGGGAATGATTTCCTTTCTGAAGGCATCCAACGTTGATGGTTCAGCGTTTTCCACGCCTAGGAGTACCCAGTTCAATCCGGATTTTCTGAGTTTCGGCAGGGCCTCTTTGTTTCTTATTACGTCGTCGCATCTTGACTGAACAAACCATGTGACGTGTTCATGCACGCCAGTCTTGATGATCTCTTCAGCGATGTCATTAGGGCGTGTGCCTGCGCCGAAGTTGTCGTCTGTGAGCCATATGAAGCCGCTGTCGAAGTTTCTGTGGCAATACGCCATCTCGTCAGCGATCCTCTTCGGTGATTTCTGTCTCCACTTCCCCTGCCAGTGGCGCCACTGAGTGCAGAACGTGCATTCATGGGGGCATCCTCTGGACCCTTCGATCAGCACGTACCGCGCGTTGCCTCCTGCCATCGCGCGAAAATTGTATTTGGTGACAAGGTCGTTTACGAGGTGATATCCAGGATAGGGTAGCTGATCCATGTTTTCTATGAGAGGCCGCGCTGGGTTATGAGTGATCGTGCCCGCGTTTCTGAAGGAGATGCCCCTGATCTTCGGGAGAACTGATTTCTGCTCTGCGTCGGCTGCGAGTTCGGTGAGAGTCTGTTCTCCTTCGCCTCGAACGATTACGTCGATGACTGGATATTGCTCTAGGCTCTCCTGTGCGGTGGCCGTGAAGTGTTGTCCTCCGGCCACGGTCATTATTTCGGGATTCACTTTCTTCGCGGTTTCAAGAGTCCTGACGACGCTGTACGCGTTGCATGTGGCTAGAGAGCTCGAAGCAACAATGTCCGCGTTGCTAGATTCGATTCGTTTCCCGACGCCGTCCCATTGCAACCTTTCGGCGGTGCAGTCGAGGATTTCTATTTCAACGTTTGAGTGCTTTTCCAAGTACGCGGCAAGCTGAATTATCCCGTAGGGCGGAGCTAAATAGTCCCCCATGACGAAGAACAGGTCTTTAGGAGGCTCGATGAACAGGATTTTCATATCGTTCCCTCGGACGCAATGAGTTTAGCGTTTGCTCTGTTTGTCTTTTGAGGACGACCCTTTATTTTTTTAGCCAGAACGCTTTCATCTGCCTTCGCCTGAAATGAGGTTTTGCAGAATCGAACGAGCAGAGCAGTCATGCAGCTTCTTCCAGCTTCTTCATGTCTTCGACTTTGAGGCTCCAGCCGGTTGATCCGGCGTTCTCGATTACTCGCTCCGGTCGTGAGGCCCTCGGAATCGGAAAAACCATTCTGCTCTTTCCCATCAACCAGTTGAGTGCTATCTGTGCTGGAGTTTTCCCGCCGTATTCCTGCGAGATCTCGTCCATGACCATCCGGAGTTGCCCTTTGGGATCAGCGAGCGCACCCTGAGCAATCGGCCTGTATGCCAAGATAGCGATGCGTTTTTGCTCACAGTAGCGGAGAAGATCACTCTCTACTGTTCTGACTTTTAGACTGTATTCAACCTGGTTTGAGGCGAGATTATTCTTTGATAGAGCTTCCTCCGCCTTTCTCATTTGTTCAAGGGAAAAATTGCTCACACCTATGTGTCTGACTTTCCCTTCTTCAACGAGTTTCTCCATCGCCCTCATGGTCTCTTCGATGGGTACCATCCTGTTCGGCTGGTGGATCTGGTAGAGGTCTATGTAGGAGCATCTTAGTCTTTTGAGACTATTCTCTGCGGCCTTTAAGACGCTCTGGTACCTGAGATGAGTCAGAAGCACCTTTGTCGAGAGGAACAAGCCTTCTCTCTCATGATCCTTGATCGCGTCTGCGACTATATCCTCGGTTTGATAGATCTCAGCTGTATCTATGAGGTTTATCCCCAACTCCAGCCCCTTGCTCAAAGCGGCTATCTTGGAGGCTCTGCCCCCTTGATGGCGGAGAACGAGTGAAATCGCGAGGTGCGATGCACCATAGTATGTTCCCATTCCTACGTCTGAAACCTTAAACCCCGTGTTCCCGAATTCGTGGTACTCCATGCTCACCACAACTCTGCGTTAGCCACAATTCTTCTAACTTTGAATGTGAAAACAAGTTAACGCTGCTTCTAAACGTATACTCGAATTTATAATCTTCTAGACGTTCTACTGATCAGCTTGCCCACGCAAACTTAGACAATTGGTAAGGAGAAGCAGCAACAAGGTCCTTGAGAATGACATAGTCAAACTGACATGGCAACGATAGAGAACACTTGCGTTGACAATAAATTCATCTTATGAATCTGGATAAATAACCGTTAACGGTTTTCACGAACGGTTCTTCCAAGTCGATGCCGTAGTGTTCTGCTAGGATGAATATCATGTAGAGCAGGTCTGAAAGCTCTGTTGCTAGCATCTCCTCTGTTTTCGGCTTTTCAGCCGGTTTGAACCCTTCTAGCCCCCTTACCGCCGAAGCGACTTCGCCAGCTTCCTCAAGCAAGCCTGTAACCATCGCGAATGGGGTCCAGGTCTTGCCACGTTGCGGGTCAAGTTTTTCACTAATCATTTTGGCATTCTTTACGCATAACTTCTGAGCATCACGCAATGTCATCGACAAAGACTCTCGCCAATCAAGAATAATGCCGCATTAAAATTAGCTCTTTCGGATGTTCTTTGCTCTTAAAACCCTCCTCCTTTATGTTCCTGTCTTCACTTTTTTCTCTTAGCGATATGATACCGTCAATCCGAAATCCTACCAAAAGTAGGTCTTCGGAAGATATCGCCACTCTTCGGGCGCTAGTATTTCATTGGTTTGTCAACAAAACGACCTGTCTTGAGGTCTCCATATCTGCTCTGTTTAGTTCCTCGGGGCTACCCGTTGAATGTGGCTGTCTTAGAATCATAGGCAAAGGTTACTTGAACGTTGTATTTTCCTTCCACCACTGGCGTGAACGTGTAGCTTTGTGTGTATTCACCGTTCGTGAGTGTTATGTTAGTAGGTTGCTGAAGATAGAGCACATGCTGCCATTGTAAGGCAGTGGTGTTGAAATATTGAAGTTCTGCAGTGTAGTTTCCACTTATGTTCACGTTTGACAAAATGCCAGAAGGTCCGGCGGCCTCGAAAATTTCTAGCTCTTGACAGAGAGCATGTTTTCATGTGTTTCCCAACGGCTGCCAAGACATTAGCTCTAGGGTTATCTTCGATAATGATTTAAGAAGCAAAGACAGAGCAGAACTGGTAAAATGTTTAATCTGATCGCATGTGTTGAATCGATTCTCTGCCATAAAAGATGCTGGTTGGAACAAAATTGACCAGAACAAGCCCGTCAGACTCGTCATTCAGAGCTGGAAAACTTATTCAAGAGTTTATTGCGGACTTGAGTCTAAACCTATCGGACTTGGTTGTTCTTACCGAGGCAGCTAGCGGAAATTATGTTTTTACTCCGATAATCGCTGCCAAGGCTGGAGCCGCCGGAGTCTTGGCAATAGCTAGAGACTCAAGGTATGGCAGTGCAAGAACGGTAGCCGAAAACACGTTGTCTCTTGCTAGACTTTTCGGCGTTGAACGAGAGATACAGATATCCAGCACGATAAGACCTGAAATCATCAAGCAGGCCGATATTGTCACAAACCTGGGCTCTGTCAGACCTATTGACAGAGACTTCTTATCTAAAATGAAAAATTCAGCCGTCGTTGCCCTGATGTATGAGACTTGGGAATTCAGAGAACGTGATCTCGACCTAACAGAATGCTGGAGAAGAGGAATTCCAGTCTTGGGAACGAACGAAGAACATGAAGCCCTTAGGATTTTCGATTATGTTGGGCATTTGTGTTTGAAAAGGCTCTATGAAGCCAATGTAGAAGTCTTTCGATCGAAGATAGTGCTGGTTGGCGATAACAGGTTCGGCAAGAACATCGTCAAGACTCTGTCGGCTGTCGGCGCAAGGGTTCTCTGCGTCACGAAGACCGAACGACAAGAGATAGCTCGCCTCGGCGGTAGAAAAATCGGCAACAGTTTGAAGGAGACTAGTGCCCAAAACGAGATTGAAGACTCTGACGCCATGATAATCAACACTTATCCAGATCTCACCACAGTGATCGGAGAAAATGGCGATCTCTCAGGAGAAAAACTCAAGAAACTAGCCCCCACAGTAATGATAATTCAACTCAATGGACGAGTTCAAAGAGAATCGTTGCTCGAACATGGCATTGCTTGTCTTCCTCTGGAAGAACCATCTCTAGGACACATGGGGTGGACCTTGGCTGACTTGGGACCGAAACCAGTTATCGCTTTGAACAGTGGCGGTTTGAAAGTCGGAGAGTTGCTGGCTAAAGCTAGATTGAAAGGACTAAATCATCCATTTGCGGAAGATGACGCTTTGAAAGACGTCATATGCCAAGACTTCAGTCAAGAACAACGTAAGAAGTACGAACCCTAAGCCCCCCGATGACTTACCTACCGACTCGCCAGTGACCATCGTTATGTCCAAAGTGAAGTCAAAACGACGGAAATTGAGCTTTCAAATCTGACGAACAAGTTTTCTTCGCCAACTCATACTTTGAAAGTGCACCTCTGTTGCTAGCAAGCCATTCTCTTGACAGACCATGCAAGCTCTAGGCTGGCAAGAATCTAGCCTTCGAATAAAGCAAGAACTTGATTGCCTTGATCTCTAGTTCAGTCCTTTTCTTGGTGTAAGTTTTTGCCGCCAAGTCGAAGATAGTTGTTCTCTTGTAGTTTCTTCTAACAGCATTTTTCTTGGTAAACACTAGTTTCGTTGAATTGTTCACTTCGACATTTTCGTCATTTGCTTCTTCAAGGAACATTATTTCGTAGGTTTCTTCTCCTTCTTCGATTTGCCAGCCGTTTCTTGTTACATGTGCAGTTTTCTTGTAGAAAGCTTCTACGAAGTCTCTTTCGAAACTTTTCATCATTTCATATTTCTCTTGAAGAGTGATTTTTCTGTATGTCGGCACTTTGTCTGTAATGTCTCTAGCAGGGTTGCCCGCGACACACGCATATGGAGGAACGTTTTTGGTCACCACCGACCCAGTCAAGATAACTGACCTTGTTCCCAATGTTACCCCTGGTGAAATTACGTTGTAAGATCCAACTATCCAAACGTCGTCTTCTATAACGACGGGAGCTCTCTTGAATATCAGACAACCTTCCAGCAGTTCGCCGTGCCCCCCGTGAGTCCACACGCAACTGTAGGTTCCTATGCCTACACCGTTTCCTATGATCAAGGGTTCAACGGAATTCAAGATACAGTTCTGTCCGATCCAAACGTTGCTTCCAATCTTGACAAGATTACTTCCGTTAACAAATGTATGGTTATGTAGAGTAACATAATCTCCAGCTTCCAAAGAAGGTACGATTATTTTGTTATCGTGTCCGAACAGGCAGTTATCACCAATGGAAAACCTGGTGTCATGCCCATTCAATACGATCTTCGAGTTTTCCTCAATCTTCGACCCAAAACCGACGTGAATGAAATCTGCCGAAATTGTTGTGCCATGAGCTATTGTCACATTGTCTTCGATGTTGACTTCCTTTCCTTTGACTAGCACATCCTCAGCGAGCTTAGCTGATTTTGCAACATTTACCTTCAAGCCTTCCACTCTAGCACTGCCTTCAAAGAATCTTGGATTAGTCATTCGAAACTTCCCCTAGTATCCGCAACAGAATTTCCAGATATTTATCCTTTCTAGATTTGCTCAAACCCGTATTTAACTCAGGTTTCTTCGCAAAACCCATTCTCATCGAATTGGAAAGGCGTTGCAAAACACTTTTAGAGGTCCCGCGACGGTTCAGTAGCAGTCTGGATGAACGATGATGTCTTTTGCAATTTCATCCAGCCCTTCCTCCAGAGCGACTTTCGGTTTAAACTTGAGGAGCTGCTTGATCTTTGATATGTCTGCTTGTCGTCGCTGGACGATTATCTTCTGCTCTCTTTGGTAGTTGGGTTTCAAATCGGCTTTGAGGAGTTTGATTATTGTTTCGGCCAGTTGTTTAACGGTGGTTGATGTGCCGCTTCCTACGTTGAAGGTTTCGTTTGAAACGTCGCTCTCCACCGCTAGGACATTGGCATCTACCACGTCGTGGATGTTGATGAAATCCATCGACTGGCTACCGTCGCCGCTGATCATAGGCGGCTTTCCCTCTTGAATATTCTTCATGAAATTAACGATTACCGAAGTGTAGAAGGCGTCTACGCTCTGTCTCGGACCGTAGACGTTGAAGTTCCTCAGGATGTTGTACTTTAACCCCTTCGGGCTGAAGATCTTAAGGAAATACTCATCCGAGATCTTGCTCACGCAGTAGGGCGTGATCGGGTTCAACGGGTGGTTCTCGTCCATGGGAAGGTATACAGGGTTTCCGTACACAGATGCGGATGAAGCAAAGATCAGCTTCTCCACTTTGGCCTCGGCGGCAGCCTTGAAAACGTTGAAGCTTCCTTCAATGTTAACGTGAATGCTCTCCTCAGGATACTTCTGTGAATAGTTTATGCAGACCGCGGCTTCGTGGAACACGAACTTAGCGCCCTTCATCGCGTCATGAACATTAGACTCGTTGCGGATGTCGCCTTCCAGAAAGGTGGCCCTCTTGTCTTCGACGATGTCCTTGACGTAGTCGTACTTTCCCCTGACCAGGTTATCAAGAATCACAACATGGTATCCCAAGTCAACGAGCCCATGGGACAAGTGAGAACCTATGAAGCCCGCGCCGCCCGTTACCAAGACCTTGCCCTCTTTCAACATACCACCTTATCTCGAAACCTACCTCCAAAAGCCATAAAAACATTTTCATGTCTAACTACGAACACCAACCCAAAAACGTTAGACTGACAAAGGAGTCTTGAGGGATGCTTACAAGAGTAACTCGAGAGAAGCTTGTTTTTCATCTGAAGGCAACTGTGATTCTGAGGTAAGAATCGACTGACCTTTAGGACAGCGAGTGCACCCCCTTTGCGTCTTTCAAGTCGAACAAACCACGATAATAAGGGTGCTGGATTCCTAGTGGAGGACGCGCTTGATTGTACTTTGAGTTTGGCCGTTCACTCGAAGAAGCAAAGAGTCAAGAACCACAACATATAGCCGAATCAAGACGAACAGTTTAATTTCTGCTCTACGATAATAGTCATGGAGAGGGCATACACTGAAGCACAGGCTTGTCTCTATCCTATTGCACTTTTTGATACTGTCAAGCGTATTCGGGGCGAGTTTATCGCGTGGTAGTCCGACAAGCTATTATCCGACCGCGAACGCTACAACCCTTGGAACGACAACTTCTAGCAGATACTGGAGTGGAAGCAGCGTTGATGCCGCCCTGTTTGACGGTTGCCTCGTCTTCTGGAGAAGCTTGACTAATGGATACTACAGCCTAACTGCTTTTAACCTTACCAGCAATACATTCTCAGACGTGTACACGAGCCAGGGCCGGAATTGGCCGTCCGGATCATCTCCAGCCTGCGAGAACGGCGGCTCCGTAATAGACAACACCCTCTACACCGGGTACAGCTGGCAGAACAACGATCCACCATACTTCACGAGCACCGTCATATACACGACGGATTTGGCCACGTTCAACACCCTCGGAAACATCAACATGTCACTAGAAAGCATATGCAAATACACCGGACGAGGCCCCTACAAC
>Ga0187771_10001378_pt1 | contig 16141 bp, 15 predicted proteins | sample 0116_SJ02_MP15_1_FD_133139 | JGI IMG/M metagenome (GOLD analysis project Ga0187771, IMG submission 133139) | Tropical peat soil microbial communities from peatlands in Department of Meta, Colombia - 0116_SJ02_MP15_10_MG | ecosystem: Environmental > Terrestrial > Soil > Wetlands > Peat | place...
ATGGCAGAATTCCGAAACGGAGCTCATTACCCCAAGCGATTTCATTCCGCTGGCGGAAGAGACCGGCCTGATCGAACCGATCGGAGAGTGGGTATTGCAAACCGCCTGCGCCCAGAATCGCGTGTGGCAGGACAGGGGTTTGCCCTTGCTCCCGGTGTCGGTCAACATCTCGGCGCTCCAGTTTCGCCTGAAAGACTTTGTCCGTACCGTGGACCGGGTATTGCAGGAATCGGGCCTCGACCCGCGGTATCTTGAACTTGAGGTAACCGAAAGCCTGGTCATGCAGAATTTCGACCGGGTGACCACCACCCTGAACGAATTGAAGGAGATGGGCATCCGTCTCTCCATGGACGACTTCGGCACCGGCTATTCAAGTCTCAGCTATTTGAAACGTTTTCCCTTCGACAAACTGAAGATAGACCAGTCCTTTGTCAAAGGAATTGCCAATGATCCGGACTGCGCGGCAATCATCAGAACCATTATCGCCATGGCCCACAGCCTGCGTTTGAATGTGGTCGCCGAAGGCGTGGAAACCGATGCGCAGTTGAACTATCTTCGCTTGAACAATTGTGACGCGATACAGGGCTACTACTTCAGCAAACCTGTTAAAGCCGTCAGTTTCAGCCGCCTGCTTCGGAAAAACCGCCAGCTCCCGGTTCAGAGCAGTGGGACGGATAACGAAGAATGGGCAATCCTTGTGGTCGATGATGAACCGCATGTGACCGCGTCGCTGCAAAGAATGTTTCGGGCGGAAGGGTATGTCGCGCTTGCCGCATCGAGCGCCGCAGAAGGGCTTGAATTGCTGGCGACACGACGCATCGGCGTAGTCATCAGCGACCTCTGGATGCCGGTTATGAACGGCAGCGAATTTCTGGAGTTGGTCAAGGAACTGTATCCGGATGTCGTCCGCATAAGCCTGACCGGCAGAGCGGACCTGTTCGCCATCATAGATGCGGTCAACCGCGGCACTGTCTTCAAAATGCTGACCAAACCCTGGGACGAGACGATTGTCCTGGCCACCGTCAAGGAGTCCTTTGCGCTCCATCGCATGGCGGTTTCTTCCGCCCGTTAGGAGTCTCGTGACATATACCTTCTCATTACGGAGCCAATCAAACATATCAATGGCAGGGGCGGCGCTTGCTCCGCCCAATCGGCGCGCGGCCCCGGCCTTCGTAGCCAACGCTACTTCGCGGAGCAGGCAAGCAGCGCCCCCACAAATGCCGGAGATGCTAACGAATTAACGTCGAATAGTCGCGGCGGTTTCATACCGGCAATTCGGCACCCTGCCCCACGACATCCCAAACCAGCACACACCTTTATCCGGACACCTGCGCCGACACAGAAATCCGGTTTCCACAGATGCTGTGGATAACATCACCCTATCTGTGGAAAAGTTTCAAAAATGTAACGTATAAACCGATGTTTTATCATTTTGCACAATCCGTAAGCACCGGGACAACCAACTGTATTTACTTAACAATCAAATTTTTCATTTGCATACAATTTTAGTTTGGCCTGACGGAAATCAGACTAATATGAGATAACGGTATAAAGTGGATAACTCTCCCGGATCAGCTTCGCGGCGCGTTCAAAACTGACTGATGACCACCGGCGGGAAGTTCCCGGTACGGCACACGGAATGTTTTATGCGGCCATAATTTCATTGTACCGGAGCAATCGCCAATGGTAAAAAAGTGCAAATTTTTTGTAACTCAATTCCACCCGCTGCCGTCATATGAGCATATGGACTTACGCATATTTCAAAGGAGACTTACCATGAAACATCGAATTCTCGGAGCAAGACTGGCTGTAATCCTTTCGATTTTCTTCATCAGCGCAGGCGCCTTCGCCATGGAACATGGGGACTGCGCCGCTCCCCAGAGTCACCACGAATGCGGATGCATGAAGAGACACGAAGGCGACAGGGGCATGAGGTTCAAGCACTTCCCCCGCATGCTCAAGAAAAAACTGGGGCTGACCGGCGAGCAGGCCGGCAAAATCTCCGACATCATGAAGGAAGGGTTCAAAACCGGCAAACCTTTCTTTGAGGCGGTCCGCACCGAGCGCCACGCCCTGATGGAAGCTGCCAGGAGCGGCGATAACGCCGCAGTCCGCGCCCAGGCCGGCAAACTGGCCGATGCCGAAGCTGCCATGGCCATGCACCGTGAGGAATACCGCAAAAAGATCGTCGCCGTCATGTCCAAAGAGCAGGCCGAGAAATTCGACAAATTGATGGCTGAGTTCAGAAAGCACAAAGGGTGCAACAAGGAGAAATCCTGCGACAAGGGACATGGACAAGCCCCAGCTGAGCACCATCACGATCAGCATCAGGAATAATCCGCCCATTCCCGGAACGACGAACGTGAGGGCCACCAATCAGGTGGCCCCTTTTTCGTACTGACATTCACCCGTAGCGGTCATATGTTCGACCGCCGGCGCAATGACAGGTGCCGGCCCCGGTGGCCCGAATGGATACCTCAAATGAGGTTTTCTCCTTTGCATTTCGGGTAATATCCTATACAGTTGGAAACACGATTCTGCGGAATTCCAGTCTGTTCAGCCTGTTAGGGCACTGGCATGGAAGCTGCTATTGAATATAACTATCAACCACCAAAGGAAGGGAGATTCGACATGAGAAAATTGGCAACCTCATTAGCTTGCGTGGTATCCGTAGCACTGTTGGCCTCGGGCGCCTTTGCCGAAGAATCGCAATGGGCCAAGGAGCACCCGCGCCGCACCCAGGTCAATAAACGACTGAAAAACCAGAACAAACGTATCAAGAAAGAAGTCAAAGAAGGAGAAATGAGCAAAGGTGAAGCAAAGCGCCTGCATCAACAGGACCGGGCGATCCGCCAGGAAGAGCGCGACATGGCCCGGCAGAATGGCGGCCACATAACGAAACAGGAGCAGAAGACCCTCAATCAGCAGGAGAACGCGGTCAGCAGGGAAATCGGCAAGTAAAAAAATTCTACTGTAAGTTGTAAAGGAGAAGGCGAATGTTCAACGGTACAAACAAAAACCTGGTATTTCTTTCAGCATTGCTTCTGGCCGGCACGGCTTCCATCTGCCATGCCGGGGGCCTCAACGTCAATGTGGACATAGGCGTTCCAGCCCCTGCGCCGCCACCGCCCGTCTATGCGCCGGCGCCGCCGCCTCCCGCCTATGTGCCGCCGCCTGCCGTCATGCTCCCGGCCACGCCGCCCCAGTTCGTCTTTGTGCCGGAACTCGGCTATTACGTTGCCATAGGGACACCTTACGACATCGCCTATATCGGCAATGAATATTTCATGTACAATAATGGCTTCTGGTTCCGGACGGCCTACTACGGCGGGCCGCTGGTAAAGGTTGAGCGGAGGTTCTGGCCACCGCTCCTGGTCCGCCACAACCTGAGGGATTTCCGGCAGTTTCGCGACCGCGAATTCAAGCGCTATGACCGGGACCGGGCGCACTATCGCGGGCAGATACACCGTCCGGAGATACGAAAAGAAGAACGGCGTGATATGAGGAAAGAAGAACGGCGTGACATGAAAAAAGAAGAACGGCATGAAGGGGAACGGCGTTGACACCAGCCGGGCTATGATCGGGATGGGCGGCGAGTTCCCGGACAGGAGCCATTTCAGCGGACTGCCGGTAAAGTGATGGTTCTTGCCCCGATTCTCGTTGGCGCCGCTTTCGTTCCTGCACAAGCAACAAGGGCCGCATTTCCATGCGGCCCTTGTTTACGACCAAGATCACAAAGCCAACCTCCCCTCCACAGGGAGAATGGCCGCAACAGATTTCAGCGCACTCCTTTTGTCTCCTAAAACCGTACCCTTACGCCTGCCAAAATCGTCGATCCCGTCAAATCGCCGCTCCCGGCGTTGTTGCTGTCGGAATTGGATATCCCGAAATAGCGGTAGCCGATGTCCAGGGAAGTCCTCCGGTCCAGCAGAATATCCAGGCCGAAACCTGCCTGATAGGCAACTCCGGTCATGTTGCCGTCCCACTGGCCGGCTGAAACCTCATGCCCCCGGCCAAGGCCGAACCCGGCGCCGAGGTAGGGGGTCACCGGCGTCTGATTCCGCGCCATGAACCAGCCATTCAGCATCCACGCAAAGGCCCAGATATCCCCTCCCCCGTTGCTCCCTGAAGCATAGCGGTAGGACAGTTCATTCTCCACGCGGAAATAGGTTCCCAGTTCCGCACCGACAGCGCCGGAGATGCCCACCCCGCCATCGTAGTGGGCTTCGGTCGGTTTGAGGGATATGTCGTTGGAAGTGGAGTGGGCAGGCAGCCATGCCCCGCCGGAAAGAGAGAAGTACGGAGAAAACCCGTAAGGATTCCCGTATCCGTAGTTATCGCGATAGGCCATTGCCGGTTGTGCGGCAAAGCAGGATGCTATCGCCAGTGCGCAAATCAGCTTTTTCATGGTTCCTCCAGTCAAGCCCCGTGGGGCCACTGCCGGGACTCAAAGTTGTGGTCTTGATCCGGCGAGGATCTTTTTTATACCGCAGCCGGCCGGAGCCGCCCCGCTACCCCGAAAAAGTATATCCCGTAATGGATCACCCCGCCACAAGTATTTGGTTGCCACAGGTACGAATGGCCCTGTTGCGGACTATTCCGGTACCGGGACCTGCTTCATTCGATTCTGCCCGTATGATCGTCAACGGCGGTTGGAGGCAACGGATAGACTCCAGCCACGAAAAACAGGCCCGCAGACAGAATGACCGTCAGATATGCGATGGTATATGCAAGGTTTTTTCCAAGCCAAAGTCCGCAAAACCAACCCATGAGGTCGGCAAGGAGAGCATGTGCCACCCCGCCATGAACCTCCGCGCTTGAAAAAATGTTCCTGGCAATTGCCGGGGTATACCCTGGGGGGATATCGTGGGAATTGCGGTAAATAAGGAGAGAAGATGCCACGCCGGCAAGCAAGACCAATGACGCCAGAAGCCTGAGCCGTGCATGAAGGGTCAGATGGGGTTTCGATAAGGTGGTATTGGCAACTTTTCGCATGCGTCCCTATGGAACTGTTCAGGCGTTCCCCGTACGTTTTCAAGACGCCGAGCGTGCACAAAGGTTACAGAATTTAATTTTTTTCGATGGTGCGGTTTGAAATTGGCATTTCAAACGGATTTCCGCCCATCTTTACCCAGCGGCGTAACTATCCCGTGGTCAGCAGCGTCTAACGATAAAACCCTGAATACCGCGCCTGAACGGATTCGGTGGTAGCTCATCCAGCTGTTGGCTGTCCGCGTACGATTGCATCGCGTGCCGGTCCGGCAACTATTCCGGAGAATTGATCATGTGTAGAAAAACAGGGATTTTTATCCTTCTCATACTACTGGCCACAGCCATATGCGGCGGCACATGGTGGATGAGTTCCCAAAAAGGGTCGGATGCGGCGTTTCGAACAGCCCAGGTCAAGCGCGGCGATCTGCTGGCCTCCATCAGCGCAACGGGAACGGTCGAGCCGACGGTCGTCGTGATCGTGGGCGCACAGGTCAACGGGTTGATCAAATCCTTCGGCAAAGACAAATACGGCAACACTGTCGATTACGCCTCGGTCGTCGAGAAAGGCACCGTACTGGCAAACATCGACGACTCGCTCTATGTCGCGGCCCGGGACACAGCCAAAGCCCAATTGGAGCAGGCCAAGGCCAACAAGGCCAGCGCCGATGCCAACGTCCTCCAGATGAGAGCAAATCTGCTGCTAGCCAAGCAAAACTGGGACCGGGCGCAGAAACTCGGCCCTTCGCAAGCGTTGGCACAAAGCGCCTATGACCAGTACTATGCCGGTTACGAGGCGGCAAAGGCAAACCTGGCGGCAGCCGAGGCTGCCGTGCAGCAGGCAATAGCGTCAATAGAGCAGAACAGGGCGGCACTGAACACCGCGGAGTTGAATCTCGGGTACTGCACCATCAAGGCACCGGTCAAGGGGGTCATTATCGACCGGCAGGTAAACATCGGCCAGACCGTTGTTTCCAGCCTGAGCGCGCCGAGCCTGTTCCTTCTTGCCACCGACCTCAAGCGGATTACAGTCTGGATTTCAGTCAATGAAGCGGACGTCGGCAGTATTTCTCCGGGACAGCCGGTCACATTCACCGTCGATGCTTTTCCCAACCGCGAATTCAAGGGGGTCGTCGGGAAGGTCCGTCTCAACGCCACTATGACACAGAATGTCGTTACCTATACCGTCGAGGTGAATACCGACAACGACGACGGCAAACTCCTGCCGTACCTGACGGCCAATGCCAGGTTCATCACCGGCAAGCGGGAAAACGTGCTGCTGGTTCCGAACGCGGCGTTGCGCTGGGTGCCGCAAACAGACCTGGTTGCTCCGGAGATCCGCAAGAAACGTCATGGGACGGCTGGCGAGAAACAGGATAAAAACATCGATGCCATTTCAGCAGGCACAGCGCAGACTCACGGCACGCTTTGGGTCCAGCAAGGCCATTTTGTCCGCCCCATCCATGTCAACACAGGCTTGACGGACGGCGCATACACCGAGGTAACGGGCAAGGAGATAACAGAGGGCATGGCCGTGGTTACCGGGGAATCCTCAAAAGAGGACAAAACCGGCTCGGCGGCGGCACGCAGCCCGCTCATGCCGCAGCCGATCGGCCGCGGGCAGCAACAGGGAGGGCAAACCAGGCCCGACGGTCCCGACAATCCCGACGCGACACGCGAACGCAACGGAGCACCGAAATAAACCATGGATCTGATCGAACTGAAAGACATTCACAAAACCTACTTCCTCGGCGAGGTTCCGGTACCGGTGCTCCGTGGAATAACACTCAGCATTGCCCACGGTGAATTCGTTGCCCTGATGGGAGCCAGCGGTTCCGGCAAGAGCACGCTGATGAACCTCCTGGGATGCCTGGACCAGGCCAGTTCCGGCGAGTATTGGCTGGACGGCAAAGAGATATCAAGGCTCTCGGCCAATGAGTATGCCCGGCTGCGGAACCAGACCATCGGTTTCGTTTTCCAGAGTTTCAACCTGCTGCCCCGGACAACGGCACTGGAGAACGTCATGATGCCGTTGACCTATTCCCGGGAGAACCTTAACGAACAGCAAAAGAGACAACGGGCCGCCGACCTGCTGCGCAAGGTCGGCTTGGCGGACCGCGTCAACCACCAGCAGTCCCAGCTTTCCGGGGGGCAGCAACAGCGCGTGGCCATCGCCCGATCATTGGTCAACCAGCCAAGCATCCTCCTGGCCGATGAACCTACCGGCAACCTCGACTCCCGCACCAGCACGGAACTCCTCGAAATGTTCCGGCAGCTCAACGACACCGATGGCATCACGGTCATCCTGGTAACCCACGACGAGAATGTGGCGCAATGGGCGCAACGGACGATCCGCATCAAGGACGGACTCCTGGAAGGGAGCGTCGAGCCGGACGAAGCGGGAAGAGTCACATGAGAATACATATCACCATAAAAACCGCTTTGAATGCGCTCCGGCGCAATGTCTTGCGCACGTTGCTCACGACCCTGGGCATTGTAATCGGCGTTGCGGCGGTGATTTCGATGATGGAGATCGGCAACGGCGCGACCATGGCCATCCAGAAAACCCTGGCCAGCATCGGCGCCAATACCCTTGCAGTGCTGCCGGGGGCGGCGAATACCGGCGGCATCAATTTTGGAGCCGGCACCCTCATGACCCTGACCCCGCAGGATGCTGACGCCATCGTCAAAGAGTGTCCCGCTCTCGCCAGCGTGGCCCCGGTCGTGCGCGCCCGGACCCAGGTCGTGTACGGGAACCGCAACTGGTCGCCGACATATATCTACGGGACAACACCGTCGTTTTTGCAGGTGCGCGAATGGACCGACCTGGAAGAAGGGGAGTCGTTCGATGAGCACGATGTCCGCAACTCCAACCGGGTCTGCCTGATCGGCCAGACCATCGTGCGGGAGCTGTTCAACGGCCGTTCCCCCCTCGGCAAGGAAGTGCGCCTCCGGAACGTGGCGTTCAAAGTCGTCGGCGTCCTGAAGATGAAAGGCGCAAACATGATGGGCATGGACCAGGACGATATCCTGCTGGCCCCGTGGACGACGATCAAATACCGCGTCGTGGCAACTTCCCTTGGCAATTCCAGCCAAAGCGAGAGCGCCACGACCATCTCATCGTCGAATAATCCGTATGAAACCATATCCACATCCCTGTATCCGGTGCCGTCCGTTACCGAACAGTCCAGCACGCCGCAGCCGATCCGGTTTGCCAACGTGGACCAGATCCTGACTGCTGCCCGGTCGAGCGGCAGCATCCCGTCGGCCATCCAGCAGATCACCATGCTGTTGCGGGAACGTCACCACCTCAAAACGTCAAGTCCGAACGATTTCAACGTCAGGGACATGACCGAGATCACCAAGGCCATGAGTTCAACAACGGATATGATCACAAAGTTGCTCCTGTGCGTGGCCATGATCTCCCTGGTGGTCGGCGGCGTCGGCATCATGAACATCATGCTGGTGTCGGTGACGGAACGGACCCGTGAGATCGGCCTGCGCATGGCGGTGGGCGCCGAACCCGGCGATATCCTGCGCCAGTTTTTGACCGAGGCGGTTGTGATCTGCCTGCTCGGGGGGACAATGGGCATCATCCTGGGCCGTACCAGTTCGTATATTATCTCGTCGGTCTTGCACTGGCCGACGGCCCCGTCGATCGCCGCGATCATCGCCTCGGTGATCGTGTCGGCAAGCGTGGGCGTCATATTCGGTTTCTATCCGGCCTGGAAGGCATCGCGGCTCAATCCCATAGAGGCGCTTCGATATGAATGAGGCAAACATCATGAAGACAACCATGGGGCATTTTCCGTCTCTTACGTTTTGGGCACTTTGCATGGCGATGCTGACGGCAAGCGGATGCATGGTGGGTCCGGATTATGTCCGGCCGCAGACAGAGGCTCCCGCTGAATGGTCCGGTCTTGCGGAAGCGCCCAAAGGGCAAACGCCCATTGCCATTACCGGAGAACCTGATCTCACCCAATGGTGGAAGCAGTTCAACGACCCGGTAATGACCGGGCTGATAGAGGAAGCGTTGAAGGCAAACCTTGATCTGAAAAGCGCCGAGGCGGTCGTGCGCCAAGCCCGTGCTTCGCGCGGCATAGCTTCCGCCGCGCTCTGGCCGTCAGTCGGTGCATCCGCCGGATATCAGCGTGAGCGCACAACGACCGCCCCAACCGATCAGAATCTTTTCCAAGCCGGCCTGGATGCAGTCTGGGAGTTGGATATCTTCGGAGGTCTGCACCGTAATATCGAAGCCGCTGATGCCAATGTCGAGGCCGCAGTGGAGAATATGCACGCTGTCCAGGTGAGTCTTGTTGCCGAAGTGGCGCTGGATTATGTCCAACTCCGCGGCTACCAGCAGGAGGTGCTGGTTGCGCAACAGAGCCAGAAAGTGCAGAAGGAAACGGCGGATATAACCCGCAAGCTGTTTGCCGCCGGTTTCGATACGGCTCTCGACGTTGCGAATGCCGATGCCGCCGTCGCCACGACCGAGGCCCAGATTCCTGTGTATGAAACCGCGGCGCGGCAGTCGATCTTTGCCTTGAGCATACTGTTGGCAAGGCCTCCTGCCGACCTCTTGCAGCAATTATCCGCTCCTGCCGGCCTGCCGGTCGTGCCGGCGCACGTTCCGGCCGGACTGCCCTCCGGCTTGCTGCGCCGCAGGCCGGACATCAAGGCAGCCGAAGCGCAGTTGCATGCCGCCACGGCGCAAATCGGCGTGGCAACCGCCGATTTCTTTCCGCAGTTTTCCCTGACCGGTTCGGTGAACTGGAACAGCAATCTGCTGCGAACGTGGTGGAATACGGCCAACCGTACGTTCGGTGCGGGGCCATCGGTAACCTGGCCGATTTTCCAGGGCGGAGCCGTTGCGGCGAACGTCCGGCTTCAAGAGGCCCTCCGCGACCAGGCGTTCATCGCATATCAGAAAAGTGTGCTGACGGCTTTTCAGGATGTGGAGAACGCTTTGACGGCATTTTTCAATGAACAGCAGCACCGTACGTCACTCAGCGATGCCGCGGCGGCAAACCGCAAAGCCGTCGATCTGTCTTTGACGTTGTACACCGGGGGCCAAAACAATTTTCTCACGGTCACCGCCGCACAGCAGTCTCTCTATGCGACAGAAAATGCCTTGGTGCAAAGTGACTGTAGTATGGCATCCGATCTCATCGCCCTTTTCAAGGCATTGGGCGGAGGAGGAGAATCCCTGCCGTCCCGTGCGGACACGACCAAGGATGCTCGATTATAGCGCTATTGTCTGGTTTCCATCTGGAAAGGGATCATTTCCGCCCATGCGGCGTAAATCTTCGGACTTGCTTGTGACTTCGGCCATTGGCCTTACCCTTCGGGCGCCTTCGCGGTCCAATTTTGCAGGCAAAATTGTGCGGCGGGCCGCCGCCATGCAGGAACGGATACGGTTCATTGCCCAGCCCTTTCCAGGGAACGGCCATAGTCCTGGGGGGTAATCAACCCCTCGCTCAGCTGTTTCCGCAACTCGATGATGCGAGCTGTTTCCTTCGGCTGAAACCGGACGGAAAGGTCTTCCTGCAATCCGGACACGAGAGAGAGGCGATCGCCGCACCTCACGGCCATATACCCGCCAAATGCTGAAAAATTCGAGCGGCAACTGTCCTGAAACGAGGCGATGCGTATCCCTTCTCCAAAGAGATTCCCATCCAGCATCATATAGCGCCCGCCGCTTGAGACCGCCACTTCTCTCCCTGGTGTCGGAATGGTGCGTAACGTGACGCCTTTCCAGGGATCGGAAACCAGGGTCCGGTTATCGCCGTCACCCAACACGATGGATTCACCGGCGCCCAAAAAGGCTGCGCCGCCCGAACCAAGGGAAACCTTGGTAATTTCCCGTGATTTGCCGCTCCCTAGATTATGCAGGATAATCCTGAGATAGGTCGGGAAGAGGGGCGGGTCAATGACGTTGACCAACAGGACTTCATCGCCCAACGGCGACAGCCTGAAGGTCAGCCTGCCCATCAGGTTGTCTTTCCACTGCTTCATGGTAGTAGGCTTCAATGTGTTGTCGAAGAAAGCGAGCCTCTGGGGATCGCTGACGCCGTCCCACCGCAGCAGGGCTTCGGCAATATTGGCGCCGAAGCTGAATTGCCTGACAACAATGTTCATGGCAAGAACTTCTGTCGCCGAGCGCCAGGCAAGGTTTGAGACAGTGCCCGGCACCTCGGTCTCGGCCTGAAGTTCTCCTGCATAATCGAACAACCTGAGCTTCGTTCCATTCTCGCGGCAGAAAGCCGCTGCAATACGCTTTCCGTCCGGGGACCACGCAAGCGCACAAGGCGTATCGGAACAAATCAGCCGTGTCCTGCCTGAGCGTAGGTTGCCAATTTTCAGACCGCCATCGGCAAAGGCGATATTTTCGCCCTTCATATCCAGCTCAAAAGGGGAATTGGCATCGCAACTGCCAATTTCCGCTACCGACGCACCGGCCGGAAGCAACCCGTTCATTTGCAGATGGGTACAGCCGCTGGCAATGCAACATTGCACGAGCACAAAGATGCACACACAGAGAAAGGATATACGAGACATGCAGAAGTTCTCCTTTTATGCAGCACAGTAGCTTGCCGCTCCCGATTCAGACCTCAACAGCGTTGCCAGACAGTGCATCCTCACCGGCGAACGGTCGCCGAATTGTTCTTTTCTCCATGGCACGCCACATGATATATGCACGTCAATGCATTGCCAAGACCGGTATACTGCAAGTGGAGACATGAAGCCCACCCCGGCAAAAAATAGAGAACCGCTTTCCCTTTGGCAACAGCCGCAAGATCATGGACTATCTGAACGGATCATGATAGGATCATCACACTGAAAAACGATGCGGATCCGGCGTCCTGGCCGGGGAGGTCGTACAACGGAGGTTGAGGCGATGGAATCATTTCTTAAGTATCTTCTCCTGTTGTTCCTGTGGGTCTTCGGCGTCCAGTTATACTGCTTCGCCGTCAACCAGAAAGGGGTCCAGAGGCAGGATGGATGCCAGAAGTTGGGCATCCTCTATATTACCGTCGGCATCGTGAGCCTGGTCTTCCGGAATATGCAGCTTGTCATGTCGGGTTTCATACTGATCATGCTCGGTTTGCGCCTGGTATCGTATGGTCTCGACCGGATCGACAAGAAGAGATTCATTGACCGCTACAGCGAGGATTGAAAGAGAGATTCACCATCTTCACCCGCAAGCGGAGTTTTCAACGGCAATGCCTGTCCCGGCCCTCGGGCAAACTTCTTCATGAACTATTTATCGTCAGTATCCCCCGAACCTTAATGGGCGCTGGAAATCTCTTCCAGATTGCCGGCAATCACGGTAGCGGTTGCTGCCTGTTCTTCCGAGGCGGTGGCAATCTGGGCGATCAGATTCTTGATGTTCTCAATCGACTCAACTATCGCAATCAGGGATGATTCTGCCTGGTGTGAAAGCTGTTCCCCCTTTTCAGCCTCAGCTTTTCCCTCCTCGATGGAGGACACGGCCTTCTGGGTATTGGTCTGGATCTCCGCCACCATGGCGCCGATCTGTTTGGTTGAGGTCATGGTGCGTTCCGCAAGCCGGCGCACCTCGTCCGCAACCACGGCAAAACCGCGGCCCATCTCACCGGCACGGGCGGCCTCAATGGCGGCATTCAGGGCCAGCAGGTTGGTCTGGTCGGCAATTTCATTAATCACGTTGACAATTTCTCCGATTTTTTCCGAGGTGGCACCCAAGTTGCCGACAATACCTGCCGACGAACGCACCACCGTTGCCACCTGCTGCATCCCCCTGACAGCCTGGTTCACCACACGCTGCCCTTCGTGGGCCGATTCCACCACCTGCGCCGCCGAATCGGCAGCATTGGTGGTATTGCCGGCCACCTCATTGACGGTCATGCTCATCTCTTCCATCGCCGTAGCGATCTGGTGAATCCGCTCTTCCAGATAGTTTTTCCGTTCGATGTCCCTGTTCTGCTGCTCTTTGACCGTGCGTTCGGCGGTTTTGTCATTCCAGCAGGCCATGAAACAGAGCACCTTGTTGGGATCGGCCGGATCCCAGATCGGATACGCCTTGGTCTGCAGGGTTATGGCGCCGATGGGGATGTCGGCGGCATGGGGGAGTTCGGTTCGGGGATTGGCAAACATGCGGCGGACACGGGCCGGGTCTTTATGAAACTGGTGGATGGAATGGCCAAAGGCGTTGGCCACGTCACCCCCCCGCAGTCCGGCGTTCAGTTCGGAACGATGCTGCTGCAGCAGTTCCTTGGCGCGGCGGTTCTGGTAAAAGATATTGTTATCGTTTGTGGCGTCGCAGAGCATGACCACGTTGTCCACGTTATCCAGCATCTGCGTCAGTTTTTTGATTTCGTTATCCTTATCCGTAAGTTCGTGTTTGCTCGGCCCGCCGAAAAATCCCATAACGATCTCCTGTGTCGCGGTAGTAGTTTCAAGGTTGTCGCGACCATATTCATATCATTGTTTTCAATCGGGTCAAAGCAGTATCAGCCATCCCGTCAAATTTTCCGCCGTTTCTCCACATTGACGCCTTGCCGCACAGCAGCCTATTTCCCCTTGAAAACCGGCTTGCGTTTCTCCATGAAGGCGTTTTTCCCCTCCAGGTAGTCGTAGCTGTCATAGACCTTGCGGCGAAGCCCCTGGATACGCTCGAAGGTCTCGGGGCTCAGGGGGTGGGAATTGCCCAGCAGCCGTAACTGTTCCTTGATGACGGCGATGGCCAGCGGCGAGTTTTCCGCAATTTGATGCGCCATGCCGTAACAGAAGCGTTCCAGTTCCTCCGTGGGCGCCAGGTGGTTCAGAATGCCGATCTGGAGAGCACGCTCCGCGTCGATCGGCTTGGCGGTGAAGAACATCTCCCGAGCCATGCGCGGCCCCACCACGTTGATGAAATGCAAAATGCCGGTAGAATTGTAGGGGACTCCGATCTTGGCCGGGGTAATGGCGAACGAGCAGGCAGGGCATCCGATGGCCAGGTCGCAGATAAAGGCCAGGTCGCAGGCCCCGCCCCAGACGCTCCCCTCGATCATGGCGATCACCGGCGCCGGGAAAAGCTGAATCTCCCGCAAAGCCTGCTCCAGGGGATCGTTATAGGACAGCGGGTCGCGCCCCGGCACCGGCAACTCGGCCACATCCAGACCGGACGACCAGACCTTGGCTCCCGGCAAGGCTCGGATGATCACGGCCCGTGCCTTATGTCCGGCAAAAAGTTGCAGAACCTCGATCAGGCCGGCCAACAGTTCGTTGGACAGGCTGTTGCAGGTTTCCGTATGATTGAAGGTGATGGTGCCAACGTGGTCGCTATAGGAAGACAGGATAAGAGGCATGGGAATCCTTTCAGGGTTTTCGCCCTGAATACCACTTCCAGTAGCACAGGATCGATATCATGGGAATGGCAATCATGGCTGCGATGATATACGGCACAACAATATCGATGTTCGTATCGAAAAACATGTTACGCAGATAGGGGGAACAGGAAGGGATCAGGCAGATGGACGAAAGGCAGAATCCGAGACACATGGTGATGATTGAATTGAGAATCAACCAGCGGAATATGATCCTGCATTTATGGGATTTCATTGCCGCGCCTTTCATTGTTTCATGATGGCGAATTAATTTTACCACGTTTTTTCCGAGTAGATAAAGAGCATTTCAAAAACCGGAACGTTGCACACTGGTTAGCATGTTGCCACGCTCGCCGGTCCTCCGGTTTCCGCACCAGCCACTTGACTTGTGGCGGCAAACGCAGTATGTAGCCAAAGATGATAATGGTCCCCTGAATCCGTGACGCCGTAATGCCGGAGCGCGTGGAAGAGCCGGGGCCCCAACGCCGTCGGCGCCATCGGAATTACTTGCTCTGGTGGTCCTCCGAAGAGGAGCCCCATTGCGCGACAAAGCCCACGGCAGAGGCCTTTCAGGCAAGAGAAGGCATGGAGGCGTCACGGATTCAGCGATTCGTTAACCTGTTTCACCCTGTTCGCAAAGGTCAACCATGCACCTGCGCCTTTCCCTCATCGTCAAACTCACCCTCGCCACCTCCCTGATCCTCGTCGGCTTCATGAGCATTCTGGATTACATCAACCTCAAGAATTTCAGGCGGGCAACCGTCGAGTATGCCGCCTCCAATGCCGACCAGTTGACGGAGATCATCAACCAGAGCGCCTATGACGCCATGATGAAGAACGACAAGGCCGAACTGTACCAGATGATCGACCGGATCGCCCAGAGCAGGAACATCGAGCATATCAGCCTCATCGACCGTAGCGGCACGATCGTCTACTCCAGCCACAAGGGAGAGATCGGCACGGTGATCGACAAAAAGAACGCTGCATGCATCTTTTGCCACCAGCCGAATAATACCCGGCTCTACTCCTCGACCAACAACAGCAGCCGGTTGTATCGGACCCAAAACGGCACAGAGGTGCTGAGCTACACGAAAGCCATCTATAACCAGCCCGAGTGTTCCTCCGGCGCCTGCCACTTCCACCCGAGAGACAATCATATACTCGGCGTCCTTGACATCACCGTTTCCCTGGAAAACCTGCGGCAGAAATCCCATGAATACCGCATGGAGTTCATCGTCATGACCTGTTTGCTGCTGCTGTTCATCGGGATGCTGATTACCTTCCTGACCCAGCGCCTTGTGGAGCGCCCGGTGCAGCGCCTGGTACGGCACACCACTCTGGTATCGGCCGGAAACATGAACGCCCGCATTCCCATAACCAGCGCCGACGAATTGGGCGACCTGTCGGAGGCGGTGAACGACATGACCGAAAGCCTGGCCAAAGCCCAGGAGGAACTAAAGGAGTGGGCCGGCAGCCTGGAACTCAAGGTCGAAGAGCGCAGCAGGGAAATCGCCCAGATGCAGGCCCAGCTCAACCGTTCCGAAAAACTGGCCTCCCTGGGCAACCTGGTGGCCGGCATTGCCCATGAGATCAACAACCCCCTGAGCGGCATCCTGCTGTACGCCTCCATCGTCAACAGCGACAAACGCCTCGACCCGGTACTCAGGCCGGACCTGGAACGGGTTATCGGCGAGTGCCGCCGCTGCGCCGAGATCGTCAAGCAGCTCCTGGAGTTCTCCCGCGAGGCCATGCCCCACAAGGAGGCGATCTGGATCAACAGCCTTCTCGATAAGGTCATCGGC
>Ga0187771_10001379_pt1 | contig 16136 bp, 14 predicted proteins | sample 0116_SJ02_MP15_1_FD_133139 | JGI IMG/M metagenome (GOLD analysis project Ga0187771, IMG submission 133139) | Tropical peat soil microbial communities from peatlands in Department of Meta, Colombia - 0116_SJ02_MP15_10_MG | ecosystem: Environmental > Terrestrial > Soil > Wetlands > Peat | place...
CCGCCGACGAAGCCGCCATCGATGTCCTCAAGGTCGACAACTCCACCGTGCGGCGGCTGCAGATCGACAAGCTGACGCGGCTGAAGAAGGAGCGCAACGCGGCCGACGTCGCCGCCGCGCTGCAGGCGCTGACGCGCTCGGCGGGCGACGGCAACGGCAATCTGCTGGCGCTCGCGATCGATGCCGCGCGCGCCAAAGCCACCGTCGGCGAAATCTCCGACGCGCTGGAGAAGGTGTTCGGCCGCCATCGCGCCGAAATCAAGTCCATCACCGGCGTCTACAAACGCGAGGCCGCGGCCATGTCCGACAAGGTCGAGAAACTGCAGGCGCTGATCGAGCAGTTCGAGGACGCGGAGGGCCGCCGGCCGCGCATCCTCGTCGCCAAGATCGGGCAGGATGGCCACGATCGCGGTCAGAAGGTCATCGCGTCGGCCTTCGCCGATGTCGGCTTCGACGTCGACATCGGGCCGCTGTTCGCGACCGCCGAGGAAGCGGCGCGCCAGGCTGTGGAGAACGACGTGCACATCATCGGCATCTCCTCGCTCGCCGCGGCCCACCTCACCGCCGTGCCGGAACTCAAGGCCGCGCTCAAGAAGCAGGGCCGCGACGACATCATGATCGTGATCGGCGGCGTGATCCCGCCGCAGGACTACGAGTTGCTGTACGAGGCCGGCGCGGAGGCGATCTTCCCGCCGGGCACCGTGATCGCCGAGGCCGCCGAGGAGCTGGTCCGCAAGCTCAATGCCCGGCTCGGGCATGCGCCGGCGGCGGCGCAATAACCGGCGCCGCGATGTTTCGCCAGGCTTTCGTTCACGCGAGCGGCGCGCTGGCGCTGCTTGCCTTGTCGGCCGCATCGTTCGCCGCCGAGCCTGCTCCCGCCTATTCGTTCAAGACCAGGACGGTCGAGATCACGGTCGGCCTCGACGATTTGATCAAGGCCGACGCGTCGCTCAGCGCCAACCTGCTCGCCGAGGGGAGGCGCTGGGCGGACAAGAACCGCCGCGAGGCCGAGGACGAGAAGCGAACCTCACCCGAGCTATTTCGCGGCGGCAATCCCTGGTCTTTCGATCGGCAATACAAGACCGACGCGGTCGTCGCCGGCCGCTATGTCAGCATCTCGCGATGGGACTACACCTACACGGGCGGCGCGCATCCGAACTCCGAAGTCGACACCATCCTATGGGACCGGCAGACGGCCAAGCGCATCAGCATCCGGCCTTTCTTCAATGAGCTCACCGACGGCGGCCCGACGCTGACGGCGATGCGCGACAAGATCATCGCGGCGCTCAAGGCCGAGAAGAAGGAGCGAGGCGTCGAGGACGATCCGGCGATGGACTGGTTCAAGGGAATTGAACCGGGCCTGCTCAAGATCGGGCCGGTCAGCCTCGCGCCGTCGACCGAAGCCGGCAAGAGCTCGGGCCTGATGTTTCACTATGCGCCCTACGCGGTCGGCCCCTATGTCGAAGGTAGTTATGATGCCTTCGTGCCGTGGAATGATTTGAAGCCCTTCGTGTCGGCCCAGGGTGCCGCCATCTTCGGCGGCCGCCGGCCTGAGAGCGCCAAGGACGACAGCGCCCGGGAGAAGTGAGCCCCGCGGCCGATCGCAACGCGCCGCCGGGCGCGATCGAGCCCCGCGGTGGACGTGACGTGGCCGCCATGCTCGTCTATTGAACTCCCATGTCCGCGCGCGAATCCACCATCGACCTGAACGGCCTCGTGGCGAGCATTCGCCACGGCCAGCGCGCCGCCCTGGCGCGCGCGATCACGCTGGTGGAGAGCCGTCGCCACGACCATCAGGCCGTGGCGCGGGAATTGGTGCAGGCGCTGTTGCCGTCGACCGGCCACGCCATTCGCGTCGGCATCACCGGCTCGCCCGGGGTCGGCAAGTCCACGACCATCGACGCCCTCGGCATGGAGCTGATCGGACGCGGCCACCGCGTCGCCGTGCTCGCGGTCGATCCGTCGTCGGCGCGTACCGGCGGATCGATCCTCGGCGACAAGACCCGCATGGCGCGGCTGTCGGCGGAGGAGAACGCCTTCATCCGGCCCTCGCCTTCCGCCGGCACGCTGGGCGGCGTCGCGGCGCGAACCCGCGAGGCCATGCTGCTGTGCGAGGCCGCCGGCTGCGATGTGGTTCTGGTGGAAACCGTCGGGATCGGCCAGTCGGAAACCGCCGTGTGCGACATGACCGACTTCTTCCTCGCCCTGATGTTGCCGGGCGCCGGCGACGAGCTGCAGGGCATCAAGAAGGGGCTCGTCGAGCTTGCCGACATGATCGCCGTCAACAAGGCGGACGGCGACAACCTCGCCCGCGCCAAGGCCGCGGCCGCCGAGTATCACGCCGCGCTGCATATCCTCGCGCCGCGTTCGCCGCACTGGACCCCTCCGGTGGTGACCTACTCTGCGTTGACCGGCGACGGCATCGCCGCGCTCTGGCAGAAGGTGCTCGACCACCGCGCCGCCATGATCGCCTCCGGCGAGTTCGCCGCGCGGCGGCGTGACCAGCAGGTCAAGTGGATGTGGGCGATCCTCGAGGATTGGCTGAAGGCGAGGCTGCGTGCCGACCCTGCCATCCGCGCCAAAGTGCGCGAGACCGAGGCGGCGGTCGCCGCCGGACGCGTCGCTCCGGCGGTCGCGGCGGATACGCTGATGGAGCTGCTGCTAACCGCTCGGCGAGGGCCATGACAGCACGGCAGCGCATCCTCATCACCGGCTTCGAGCCGTTTCCGGGCGCGCCTTACAACCCGACCGCGCCGCTGGTCGAGCGTTTGCTGCAACTGCGCCGACCGGCGCTCGACGGCGTCGAGTGCGCCGGCCACGTCTTCCGGGTCAGCTACGGCGCCGTCGACCGCGATTTGCCCGCACTGCTCGCCGCGCACGCGCCCAGCGCCATGCTGATGTTCGGCCTTGCGCAACGCACTCCCTATCTGCGGGTCGAGACCCGCGCCCGCAACCGGGTCACCCGGCTCTGGCCCGACGCCGATCACGATGCCACGCGGCGGCAGGCGATCGAGCCCGACGGCCCTGCCCATCTGGCCTTCGGATCTCATACGCAGCAGCTGCTGCAGGCCACGCGCGCCACGGGCATCGCGGCCAGGCTCTCCCATGACGCCGGCCGCTACCTGTGCAACTATCTGTCCTGGGCAGCCATCGCCGCGGCACGACGGCAGGCGCCGGCGCCGATCGTGGCTTTCGTCCATGTCCCCCTCGTTCCGCGCCGGGCCACGACCTCGCCGCGGCACGCGATTGGCTTCGAGGAGCTGGTCGATGCCGGCGAGGCGCTGCTCATGACCATGGTTAAGCTCGCCCGTTCCCGTGCTCTTGCTGCGACGGCGGGTTAACTAAGCCGACAACAAAAGCCTGGTCGACATATCCGGACCCGCCCGGCGGGTCGCTATGTTCAGCGCGCAGGAGCCAGCCATGGATCTCAACCGGCGCCGTTTCCTCAATGCCTCCGCCACCGGCCTCGCCGCCGGCGGGCTTGCATCGTCGCCAGCGCAGGCCGCGCCGCTGCCCTCGGCGCTCGGCCGCGATGCCACGCAATACGGGGCGCGGCCGAACAGCCCGGACGACCAGACCAAGGCGCTGCAGCGCGCCATCGACGATTGCGCCCGCGCGCAGGTGCCGCTGGCGTTGCCGCCGGGCACCTACCGAACCGGACCGCTGCTGCTGCCGAACGGCGCCCAGATCACCGGCGTGCGCGGCGCAAGCCGCCTGCAATTCGGGGGCGGACCGGCACTCTTTGAAAGCCGCGGCGCCGACGGCGTCTTCCTCGCCGACCTTGCGATCGACGGCAACGCCTTCGCGCTGCCGCCGCGGCGCGGCCTGATCCATCTGCAGCAGGGCCATGATGTCCGTGTGGTTGGCTGCGACATCGCCGCCAGCGGCGGCAGCGGCATCTGGCTCGAGAACATCGCCGGCGAAATGCGCGGCAACACCATCCGCGACACCGCGGTCACCGCCATCGTCTCGTTCGACGCGCTGGGGCTGATCGTCGCCGGCAACACCATTCGCAACACCTCCGACAACGGCATCGAGATCCTGCGCACCGCGATCGGCGACGACGGCACCATGGTGCTCGACAACCGCATCGACGGCATTCGGGCCGGCCCGGGAGGCTCGGGTCAGTACGGCAACGCCATCAATGCATTTCGTGCCGGCAACGTGATCGTCCGCGGCAACCGCATCAGCGACTGCGACTACTCGGCCGTCCGCGGCAACTCGGCCTCCGGCATCCAGATCGTCGGCAACAGCGTCACCGATGTCCGCGAGGTCGCGCTCTATTCCGAATTCAGCTTCGAGGGCGCCGTGATCGCCAACAACACGGTGGATGGCGCGGCGGTCGGCGTGTCGGTGTGCAATTTCAACGAGGGCGGACGGCTCGCCGTCGTGCAGGGCAACATCATTCGCAACCTGCTGCCCAAGCGTCCGATCGGCACCGCGCCCGACGATGACGCCGGCATCGGCATCTATGTCGAGGCGGACACCGCGGTGAGCGGCAACGTCATCGAAAACGCGCCGTCCTTCGGCATCGTCGCCGGCTGGGGCAAGTACCTGCGGGACGTCGCCCTCACCGGCAATGTGGTGCGCAACGCCGCCATCGGGATCGGCATCTCGGTCGCGTCCGGCGCGGGAACGGCACTGGTGAATGGAAACGTGATTTCCGGCGCGGCCAAGGGCGCCGTGGTCGGGCTCGACCACGCCGCCCCGGTCACCGGCGATCTCACCCGCGAACCGGCGTCAGGCTTCCGCCAGATCGCCCTCGGCCACAACAGCGTAAGTTGAAAACACAACCGGCGGCAGCCGGCCGCCACGGCGCAGCCAAAGGGGCGGCTCGGCCGCCCGTTCGATACAGCGCAGCGTCAGATCATGCTCTCGGGTGTTTTCGTTGTGCACGGGCTCCGGCGGCACCAGGGCCGCTGCGTCCTCCCGGGACGCAGCTGGTGCTTGCGCGGCCTCGATCGGCTCGGCGCGCAGCAGCCGACGCCACACGTCGACGGCAGCTCTCGCCTCCCGCACCATGGCCAGGAAATCGGCATCGCCATGGAAGCGGCGCCAGCGCCCGCTGTCGTAGAGTTCGGCTAGATAGGCAAGTCGTCGCTCGGCAAGATCGAGACCACGCGGTGCGAAGCCGGCACCGAAATGAAGCGCAGGGCGTTGTGCCATGAAGAAATCCATCGTTGGGAAATCGGCGCATACGCAACGACGAATCACTCTTTACAAATTGCGATTGTGTGGAAAGTCCGCGAAAACGCCAAGCCCCAAGTTGACAGCGCCGATCGAAACCAACCGATTCGGTGCACGCCCATCGCGGCGTGACGTCACGCAGCCGCATCGCCGGCCTTAAAAAAGTGACCCGCCCGGGGGGACAACCGGGCGGGTCTGCCGACGGCGCCGGTGGGTTGGGTGTCGCGCCGAACGACCGGAAAGGTTTCCCTTCCCGCTCATCTTCGTCGCGCGAGCTGCGCACGACGTTCAAACCCGGCGTTCGGTTGTCGAAGGAATACGCGCAGCTACGGACAGGCGCGCGCAGCGGGGCCTCAGGACGCCCGTTCAGCGCGACGCGGGTGCTTGCGATGGATTTGGTGCGGCAGGTGGTTCGGATGCGGTGGCGACCGGGGCGGCGGCCGCGGTGGCGGCCGCCAGCGCATCGAGTTCCCCGGCTCCGAACAGGTCGTCGCGGCCTCGAGCGCCGAGGTCGCGCGCGGTGCGGGTCAGCACATCGCGGACCTCGCTCGGCGCGAGGTCGGGGTTGCGCGCAAGCACCAGCGCCGCCACTGCGCTGGCATAGGCCGCGGCGAACGACGTTCCGGAGACCACTTGATATTTGCCGTTCGGCGCCGCCGTCAGAATGTCGACGCCGGGCGCGCAGAGCGCGACGTAGGCGCCGCGGTTCGATGCGGCGAAGATCGCATCGCTCGCGTCGGCGGCCGAGACCGCGATCACGTGCCCATCGGCCGCCGGAAACAGCGGCGGCGACTTCGGCCCGGCATTGCCGCTCGCGGCCACCAGCACGATCCCCTTGCCGGCGGCGGCCGACAGCCCCTTGGCCAGCAGCGGATCCTGCGGGCCGGCAAAACTCATGTTGATGATCCGCGCGCCGTTCGCGACCGCGAAATCGAGGCTCCTGATCAGGACAAAGGACGTGCTCTCGACGCCCCGGTCATCCGGCGCAAAAGCGCGGATGGCGAGGAGCTTCGCCGCCGGCGCGCCTCCTATCAGCCTGGCGTGAGACACGATGACGCCGGCAACGCCGGTGCCGTGCGGATGCACGGCTTGCTTGCCGGCCCCCGCATCGAAGGCGGCGCCCACCGCGCCCGCGAGCTCGGGATGGCCGACGTCGATGCCGGAATCGATGACGGCGATGGTGACCTCCTCGCCGCGAGTCAGGAGGTGCGCTTCGGGCAGATGGAGCTTGGCCAGCGCGTATTGGGCGGGATCGCCCTCGCCCGCGCGATGCTCATCGCCCTGGAGCGAGAAGCGATAGTTCGGCTGCGCCGACTTGATCGTGTTGTCGGCGACGAGCTCGCGCACGACCGCGCCGACCGAGCGGGAATCGGGGATTCGCCAGCGCATCAAAGTGCCGCCGACCAGCGGCAGGCTGAAAGACTCCAGGCGGGTGAGGCGGTGCTTTCGCGCGATGGCCGCCGCCTGCTCCTCGGTCACCACACCGTCGATTTCGACGACGACTTCTCGCGGGATGAAGGGATCATCCGATGTCGTCGACGCGAGCTTCTTCTTCGCCTTGCGGGAAGATCCCCCTCCGGACATGGACGACTGCCCGTCATTGGGCAGTCGTGGCGCCGAGACCGTCGCGCCTTCGCCGGTGACGTTGGGCGACAAATGGATGCTCGGATTGAGCGTCACGCTCGGATTGATGTTGGGCAGCCGCGGCCTGATGTCGAGATTGGGGCCGCGCGAAAACTGCGCCGACGCCGGCGGCAGCAGCAAGAATCCCGATATGATCGCCACGATGGGCGCAATCATCGCGCCTCGGCCGCCGGGACGAGAAGGTCTGGTGCGCCTGCCCATCGTTGACCCTCCCTTGGGCTCCCTTGGGACCGAGCTTACTCGGCCGAGGCGGCGAAACCGACGATCTTCTCGGACTGCAGTCGGGCGATCAGCTTCTCCCGCTCGTCGTTCGACAGCGGCTTGTCGCCGACCACGATGCGGAACAGGCCGGCTTTGGGCCCGTCGACGATGGTCGCATGATAGGACGCAAGAAGATCGGTGATATCGGAGGCACTGGCCTCCGGAGCGAACCGGACCAGCGCCGCCATCCCTGCCACCGCCTTGGGCGCCTGGTAGGACGCGGTCTGATAGCCGCTTGCGCCGTACTGCTCGACCAGCACCTTGCCGATCACGGCGGCCTGCAGCACCAGGACAACGGCGACCGCGGCCGCCGCCGTGGTCAATGCGCGCGGCGACAGGCCCGCCACGAAGGCGGCGATCCGCGCCGACAGCGAGACCGGCGCGCGACGCACCGGCTCGGCGTCGATCGCCGCGAACAGCTTGTTCATCGCCCGCGACGATGGCGCGCCGAGCGTCTCGTTCAGATGAATGGTCTCCGCCGCCTCTTCGCGGATGGCGGCGAGCTCGGCCGCGAGCGCGGCGTCACGGGAAAGCGCCTCCTCGACCCGCCGCGTGTCATGCGCATTGAGCGTGCCGTTCGCATACCACGGCAGCAGCGCGCTGATCGCGTCAGGTTCGTCGCCGGGACCCTGGTTCTGTGATGCGGTCATGGCCAGCCTCGTTCGATGCCGGCAGTCTTGAGCAGCTCGGCCAGCTTCTTTCGCGCGTAGAACAGCCGCGTCTTGACCGTGTTCTCCGGGATCCCGACGATCCCGGCGACCTCCTCCACGGATTTCTCGTGGTAGTAGACGAGGTCCACGATCTCCCGGTGCTCCTGCGAAAGTGCGCCCAGACATGCTCTCAGCGCCTCACCTGTGTCCTTCTTCTGCATCGTGACTTCGGGATCGTCGGACGTATCCTCGATCGAAGCCGCCGTCTCATCGTCCAGCTCGGCATCCTTGCGCCGACGAAGCCCGGACAGTGCCTTGAAGCGCGTGATCGCCAGCAACCAGGTCGAAACCGCCGAACGCCCTTCGAACCTGCCCGCCTGGCGCCACACATCGAGAAACACGTCGCTGATCAGATCCTCGGCGACCTGCTCGTTGCGCACGAGGCGTAGTGCAAACCTGTAGACCCGGACGTGGTGACGTCCGTAGAAAACCTGCATCGCAAGCCGGTCGCCGGATGCGATCCGCGCGATCAGCACCTCGTCGGTGGCGGCCTGGGCCGCGCTCATCGTCCAACTCGCAAGGTTGGTCGGGTCGGTCGGGCGATGGGTTCGATCGTCACGCTAGAATTCTTTGCTGATCCGCGGCGGCCGCCGCAACGGCACGGGCAAATTGCCCCTGAATCATTATCAAGGGCAAGCTAGGCCCGCCGAATTATGCGGTATCATAGTATAATTGATTTAACGATCCGGCCGAACCTAGAACCTCAACACCCGCGGGCCCAGGAGCGCCCCGACCGCGGTCACCAGGGCGGTGGCGATGGTGTACCAAGTGGCGACGAAGAGCGGCGAATCGTCGGGGCAGTGCGACGCATAGAGGGTGGCGGCAAGCCCGGCCGATAGCAGCCCCGCCGCAGCGCCGGCCAGCGCCGGACGGGTCGGGGCGCCGTGGCGCAGCCCCGCCAACGTGGCCGCCAGCAGCGGCAGCGACAGCGAAGGTATAGCCACCAGACAGACCCGGGAATTGGACCCGACAAGGCGCTCGCCCATGCCGAGCCGCTGCGGCATCGAGAGATCGGCGGCGATGCCGCCGGCGAGAACCACGACAGGAAGCAACAACAGCCAGCCCCGCCACCCCAACGGCGCAGCGGGACGCGCCAGGCGAAGACCGACGATGATGGCCGGGATCGCGAGCGACAGCGTCACCACGAATTTGAGGTCGAAGAAGGGGTTGTGCAGCGCCGTCATGAAGTCCGGGCGCACCCGGAGCGTCATCATGAATATCATCGAGGACAGCGCGCCGGCGCAAATCAGGCCGACCGTGAGCCATGCCGCGGCGGGACGTTCCCGCCAGTCCTGGTCGGCCGCAAGGGTGCGAATGAGGTGGTCGGTATCCATTGTCAGGTCCCCCGAAGCCGCGCGGCGAGGCTTGCAAGCCCGCGATGCAGCGCAACCCGCACCGCCCCCTCGCTCATCGACAGCTTGCTCGCCGTCTCCCTGATCGAGGCGCTCTCCACCGCGATCGATTGCAGCACGTCGCGCTGGCGGGGCGGCAGGCGCTCGAGATGGCTCGCGACCTCCGCCGGCGGCACCGTGTCCTCGACCGGCTCGCCGGGCAGGATCTCCGCGAAATCATCGATGTTGACGAACACCCGCCGGCCCCTGCGCCGCAGCGCATCGATCAGCTTGTTGCGGGCGATGGCGAACAGCCACGGCGCGAACGGCGCGCTGTTGTCCCAAGTGTGCCGCTTCAGGTGCACGGCGAGAAGGATCTCCTGCACGATATCCTCGGCTTGGTCGGGCGGCTGACCGGCGCGTGCCAATCCGCGGCGCGTCGCGGCCCTCAGGACCGGGGTCACGGCCTTGAGCAGCTGGTGGTAGGCGAGATCGTCGCCCGCATCGGCCGACCTCATCAGGTCGGTCCATTCGCTGTCACGTCCGCTCACGGGCGTTCCCACACCGAAGATTCGCGCCCTCTCGTACTTTGTTACCAACCCCAAAGGCAATCACGCAATTGTGAACAAGCGTGATTTCCCATGCAGCGTCGAGGGTTAGCAGGGGGCCGGTACCCTGCCGCGGTTTTGCCCCCTGCACGACCGAAGATTCCCTTTTTTTGCCCACCTCCAGACACGGCGGCACGGCTCCTTGTGTGCCGTTTGGGGACGGCAAATGGGGAGATTGCCATGTTGAGCAAGGCCAATGGGTGTTGGCCCGTCGCTGTCGTTGTGGGGATGCTGGCGTTCGCGAGCACGTCGGCGTCGGCCCTGGCGTGCGACTCCGCACCATGCGGTCGAATCGTTGTTGCCGAAAATACGGCTTCGCGGACCGCGGCCGAGCCCGCCGCGACGAAGCCGAGCCACCACGCCAAGCACCACGCGCATCACAGCTCGCACAGCGAGAAACACGCGGCCAAGCCCCCGGCGCCGGACCAGAAGGCCGACGCCGCCGATCGCAAGATCAACGGCAAGGACGACGCCGCCCTGCCGGCGACGGTCGCCGATGCCCAGGCACAAATGACGGGCACGGACGCCGGCGCGCTGGCGAACGGCGCGACGCCACCGGTTGCCCTGAGCGCGGCTGCGCCAAACACCGCCACGGCGCAAAGCCCGGCGACCGACGCATCGCCGAGCCAGGGTAGCGACACCACCGTGGTCGCCGCCGCCCAATTGAACGACGTCGACGCCACTGCCGCGCCCGACAAGCCGACCGGCAAGATTCTGCACCCGGTGCCGGAAACGCCTCACCTCGCCAACGCCGGTTCGGAAGACGCCTGGAGCCAGACCTCGCTGCTCGGCAAGGTGTTCATCGTGCTGGGCGGCTGCCTCACCCTGGCGTCCGCCGCCCGCATGTTCATCGCCTGAATTCGCCGATCCTTTCGTGTGCCCCCGGCTATTGCCGCCGGGGGCCTCGGCGTGCACATTGCGCCTCGCGGCCGCCCGGTGCGATCGCACGACGGCAATTGCATGACGAGGCTGACCATGACGACATTCGAGCACATCATCGTTGAGCACAAGGGCGCGGTCGGGATCATTCGGCTGAACCGGCCGAAGATGCTCAACGCGCTGTCGTTCGGCGTTTTCAAGGAAATCGCCGCGGCGGTCGATGCGCTCGAAGGCGACGACGCCGTCGGCTGCATCCTGATCACCGGCAGCGAGAAGGCGTTCGCCGCCGGTGCCGACATCAAGGAGATGCAGCCGAAGGGCTTCATCGACATGTTCAACACCGATTTCGCCTCGATCGGCGGCGGTCGCGTCGCCGAATGCCGCAAGCCGACGGTCGCCGCCGTGAGCGGCTACGCGCTCGGCGGCGGCTGCGAGCTCGCCATGATGTGCGACATCATCATCGCGGCCGACACCGCCAAGTTCGGGCAGCCGGAAATCAACCTCGGCACCATTCCCGGCATCGGCGGCACGCAGCGGCTGACCCGCGCCGTGGGCAAGTACAAGGCGATGGACCTGTGCCTCACCGGGCGCATGATGGACGCGGCGGAAGCCGAGCGGGCCGGCCTCGTCAGCCGGATCGTCCCCGCCGACCGGCTGATGGACGAGGCGGTCGCGGTGGCCGAGAAGATCGCGTCGATGTCGCGACCCACCGCGGCCATGGCCAAGAGCGCGGTCAACCGGGCGCTCGAAACCCCTCTGTCCGAGGGCATGGAGGTCGAACGCGACCTCTTCCACGCCACCTTCGCGCTCGCCGACCGCTCCGAAGGCATGGCCGCCTTCATCGAGAAGCGGCCCCCCAGCTTCAAGAATCGGTAGGTACGGCGGCCGGCGCGACGGCTGGCCGGCACTTGTTGACGCCGATCAAAATGAACGGAATGTGACACCATAGAGTTCCGACGCGAGCCAGTTGGCTCGGGCGGGTGTCTATGAGCGAGCAGGACCAACAGGCAGCGATCGGCAGTGACCCGATCGCGGCGTCCGAAGCCGTCACCTTGTGGGGCCTCTTTCGCGAGCGCGTTCGGCGCAATCCGACCGCCGTCGCCTATCGCGATTATGACCCCGCCGGTGCATGTTGGCGCGAGCATTCCTGGCAAACGATATTCAAGCGCGTTGAGCGTTTCCGCGCCGCGTTGTCGCGCGAGAACCTGAAACCCGGCGACCGCGTCGCGATCCTGCTGCCCAATGGAATCGATTGGGTGTGCTTCGACATGGCCGCGCATGGACTGGGCCTGGTCGTGGTCGGCCTCTATCCGCACGACAATGCGGACAGCAATGCCTACATCATGGGGCATTCCGACGCCCGCCTTGCGATCCTCGACAGCACGGCGCGCTGGACCTCGCTCTGGCCGTTGCGCTCCGCGTTTCCGCTGCTCGAATGCGTCTGGCTCAACGACAGCGGGCGCGGGCCCGCCACGGAGCTTTCGGGACCGCCTGCTTCGGGACCAGCGGTGCGCATGGTCGCCGATGTCCTTGCAGGCAACCCCGCGCCGCCGGCGCCGTACCCGGCGAACGCCGGAGATATCGCCACGTTGATCTACACGTCGGGTACGACGGGGCGGCCCAAAGGGGTGATGCTGTCCCACTTCGCGGTGCTGTGGAACGCATCCGCGACCTTGCGCGCGATCCCGATGCGCCCCGACGATACATTCCTCTCGATCCTGCCGCTGGCGCACGTCTTCGAGCGAACATCCGGCTACTACCTTGCCATGATGGTAGGCTGCACGACCGCCTATGCGCGGTCGCCGCAGGATCTGGCGGACGATCTCAAGGCAATAGAGCCCACCGCAATGCTCGCCGTTCCCCTCATTTTCGAGCGCATGTGCGCGGCCATCCGAGCCAAGGCCGCCGGCAATGCAGCCACGGCGAAGCTTCTGCAACTGACCATCGATGCCGGCTGGCAACGCTTCGTCGCCGCGCAACGCCGAGGCCGCCTCGGGCTGGGATCACGGCTGCTGTGGCCGATTCTCAAGCGTCTCGTCGCATCGCCGGTCCTGGCAGCTTTTGGCGGACGGCTGCGCGTCGTCTTCAGCGGTGGGGCACCGTTGGAGGTCGGCGTCGCGCGCATGCTGATCGGCGTCGGCCTTCCGATCGTCGAGGGCTACGGTCTGACCGAAGCCGCGCCGGTCGTCGCGGTCAACCGTCGCAGCGATAACCTGCCCGGCTCGGTTGGCCGTCCATTGGACGGAGTCGAGGTCAGGCTCAGTCCGAAAGGCGAACTGCTGGTCCGTTCGCCGTCGACCATGACAGGCTATTGGAAGGACGAGGAGCGAACCAGGAAGGCTATCGACGCGGACGGCTGGCTGGCCACCGGCGATCTCGCCGAGATCGGGCCGGAAGGACACGTCTTCATTCGTGGTCGTCTGACGGAAATGATCGTTCTGTCGATCGGCGAGAAGGTCAATCCGAATGTGGTCGAAGCGAAAATCACCCGCGATCCCCTTTTCTCGCAGGCCATCGTGGTCGGCGACCGGCGCCCCCATCTTGTCGCGGTCGTCGTATTGAACAGGGACGCCTGGGCCCTCCACGCCTCCGAGCGGCATCTCGACCCGCAACAACCCAATCAGCAGGCCACCAAGATCGACCTGCTCGCGAGGGTCACGCCGCTGCTCGCCGACCTGCCCCGCTTTGCCCAGGTTCGCGCGGTGCATCTGACGCTGGATCCCTGGACACTCGAGGCCGGCTTGCTCACGCCGACGCTCAAGATCAAGCGTGAGCGCATCGTTCCGCTCTATGCGAAGGAAATCGAGGAGCTATACGCAAGCCGGGAAGACCTCCGTCAAGCGCCGGCGGCGCCCACCGTCATGCCGCCGCAGACGTAGAGCACCTGTCCGGTCACGAAGCCGCTGTCGCGGTGCAAGAAGAACGCGATGGCGTTGGCGATGTCCTGCGGCGTGCCGAGACGCCGAACGGGCACCGCATCGATGATCGCCCTGGTGCGGGGGCTGTCGGCCGGGTTGACCCGCTGGAACAGCTCGGTGTTGATCGGGCCGGGGCCGATCGCGTTCGCGGTGATGCCGAACTCGCCCAGCTCGAGCGCCCAGACCTTGGCCATGCCCTGCAGCGCCGCTTTCGAGCCGGCATAGACCGTGCGCAGCTCCTTGCCGAGCGCGGCGCGGGACGACACGTTGACGACGCGGCCGAAGCGGGCGGCTTTCATGCCCGGCAGCACGGCCTGCAGGCATTGCAGGGCGCAGCGGGCGTTGAGATGCATCACCGCGTCGAAATCCTCGAGCGTCTGCGCGTCGACCGAGGCCGGACGCACCGTGCCGACATTGTTGACGAGGCGGGTGATCGGTCCGCCTTCCAGCGCGCGCTCGAGCGCCGCCGCGGTCTGATCCGGATCGGACAGGTCGGCGATCAGGCCGTCGCCCTCGCGATCGATGCTGACGACGTCGAAGCCGTCGGCGCGGCAGCGCTCGACGGTCGCGCGGCCAATTCCCGCGGCCCCGCCGGTGACCAGAACCCGCTCACGCGCCATGATTTCATCTCCCTTGGAAGGAATGGCGATTATCGTTGGCGGCTGATGTAGCACGACGGTCCGAGCGGGGACATGCCGACCGCGAAGGGCTCCCCTGCCAATTAACGTCGGTTAGAACCGGGGCGCGCCGCTCAGTGAAAATCGCGGGATTGCGGCAGGATCCGTACGTTGCGTGGATGGCGGTGCCGTGGCGCGGGCATGCGGCTCGGTTCGGAGCCGTCGGGTCCATCTTCGTACGCGAAGTCCGGAGCGCGGTCCTCCTCCAGCCGCCCTTCGCCGGACAGCCGGAACAGATCCAGCGACCGGTCGACCATGCGCTCCGCGACCAGGTGGACGACGCCTTCCGGACTTCGCTGAATCCTGCCCTCGACCAACAGGAGCCGCGCGCCCATCACCTCCTTGCGGAAACGGTCCATGGTCCGCGGCCAGACCACGATATTGGCGATGCCGGTCTCGTCCTCGAGCGTGACGAACACCACGCCTTTGGCGCTGCCCGGGCGCTGCCGCACCAGCACCACGCCGGCGCATTTGGCGAAGGCGCCATCGGCGAGCGCGGTGGTGGCCTGGCAGGTGAGCACCCGCTCGCTGGCGAAGCCGGCACGTAGGAACTCCATCGGATGGCCTTTGAGCGACAGCCGGACGGTCTGATAGTCCGCCACCACATGCTCGGAACGCGGCATCGCCGGCAGCGGCTGCGCCGCCTCGTCGGGCAGCTCGCGCGCCGTCGCGGCGGAAAACAGCGGCAGCGGCACATCGTCGGGTAAGCGCCGGACCGCCCACAGCGCCGCGCGTCGGTCGAGGCCGAGCGAGCGGAACGCATCGGCATCGGCCAGCAGGATCAACGCGCGCTTCGACAGCGCGGTGTCGCGCGCGAAATCCTCCAGCGAACGGAACGGCCGGCGCGCGCGGGCGGCGACGATGCGCTGGTCCCAGTCGTCGTCGGACCAGGTCTTTTCGTCGTCCACGTCGCGGATCCTGAAACCGTCGATCTGGCGGAAGCCCAGCCGCAGCGCGTGATGCTTGCCGCAGCACTCCTCGAGCGTGTTCTGGCCGCAGCTGAAGGACACGTCGACCTCGCGCACCGTGACGCCGTTCTTGCGCGCGTCGCCGACGATCTGCGCCGGCGCGTAGAAGCCCATCGGCTGCGAATTCAACAGGCCGCAGGCGAAGGCGTCGGGATGAAAGCACTTGAGCCACGACGAGGCATAGACCAGCTGCGCGAAGCTCGCGGCATGGCTTTCGGGAAAGCCATAGGTGCCGAAGCCCTCGATCTGCTTGAAGCAGCGCTCGGAAAAATCCCGCGGATAGCCGCGCGCCACCATGTTGCCGACCATCCGCTCCCGGAACTTGCCGAGGTCTCCCATGTTGCGGAAGGTCGCCATCGAGCGGCGCAGCTGGTTGGCCTCGCTCGGCGTGAACTTCGCCGCGACGATGGCGAGCTGCATCGCCTGCTCCTGGAACAGCGGCACGCCGAGGGTCCGGTTGAGAACCTTCCAGAGCTCGTCGGGCTCGCCGTGCTCGGGCGACGGCGACGGATAGGTCACCTGATCGATGCCGTTGCGGCGTCGCAGATAGGGATGCACCATGTCGCCCTGGATCGGGCCCGGCCGGACGATCGCGACCTCGATGACGAGGTCGTAGAATTTTTGCGGCTTCAGGCGCGGCAGCATGTTCATCTGGGCGCGGCTCTCGACCTGGAACACGCCGAGCGATTCGCCGCGCGACAGCATGGCGTAGACTTGTCGATCCTCGGGCGGAATCGTCGCGAGCTCGTAACGCTCGCCCTTGTGCGCCGCGATCAGATCGAGCGACTTGCGGATGCAGCTCAGCATGCCGAGCGCGAGCACGTCGACCTTCATCATGCGCAAGGTATCGATATCGTCCTTGTCCCATTCGATGAAGGTGCGATCCTCCATCGCGGCGTTGCCGATCGGCACGTATTCGTCGAGCCGGTCCTGGGTCAGCACGAAGCCGCCGA
>Ga0187771_10001380_pt1 | contig 16132 bp, 16 predicted proteins | sample 0116_SJ02_MP15_1_FD_133139 | JGI IMG/M metagenome (GOLD analysis project Ga0187771, IMG submission 133139) | Tropical peat soil microbial communities from peatlands in Department of Meta, Colombia - 0116_SJ02_MP15_10_MG | ecosystem: Environmental > Terrestrial > Soil > Wetlands > Peat | place...
ACATGCCTGCAAGATTCTCTGCCACTGATGACGGCTCCATTCCCCACCCCAAGTCGTTTGACCCTCCCAGGATTATCACAGCGTCAGGTCGAGGCCCCACGACGTCGTGGCCGAAACGGTCCACCATGTCATCGGTGAGCTCGCCGACGATTCCCCGGTTGAGAAATTCGACTCTAAAGCCGGCCATTTTCTTGCCGAGCAACTCCTTGACTTTCTTGCTCAGAAAGGTGGCGTACGGGACGGGCCGAGGGAGTTCCTCGTCGTCCGTCGGCGACTGGTAACCCACCGTGAGGCTGTCCCCGAAAGCGATAATGAGTTTCTTCGCTGGTTCGCTCCCTCTGGCGCTCGTCAAACCTGGTCAGCGCCTCTGCGCATCCCAACCACGTAGCCCAGCACAAGCCCGAGCAATGCTCCCCCGAGGTGTGCTATCCAGTCCACGGACGCGATTAGAAAGCTGCTTACAATGAAGATAGCTGCGAACCACGCCATCAGGCCTAGGTTCACCCTCCTGTTCGTCACAAAGTCGAACGAAATCACCCCCGCAAGGAGCCCGAAGATCCCGCCCGAGGCGCCAAAACTGACCACTCCCGGGCCATTGGCGAGGCTGAAGATGTTGCCCGCGATGCCCGTGGCCAGGAATACGGCGTAGTACTGCTTCTTGCTGTATGTGTACGAAAGGATGCCGTCCAGCCAGGCAAGGGCGATGGCGTTGAAAGTTACGTCTTCGATTCCTGGAAATTTTGGAGGCACCACGATGATCGATGTGACTAGCTGCCAAATCCATCCCGCCGAAACGGCCTCGTTATACTGGAGAAGGAAGTAGGTAAGTGCGACGCCATCTACCTGCACGAAGGCTAGGATAGTGCCTATCACTAGCCCTCCAATGACCGCGTAAATCAGGTTCCTGCCCTGCTCGGAGAGCTGCAAGTCTGAGCTCTGGCGTTTAGTCGCTCGCCGATGCTGTGTTCTCTTCTGTCAAACGATCCCCAGTCTTGACCTGTCCTTCTTCGAGGACTCTCGCGTACCACCCTCGCCTCCCCAGCATAATTTTGAGGAAGCCTGGCCCCTTGGACGTTCCGACGTAAGGAAGCAGAAACAGGTTATCGCAAGGATCGCACGCCTTGCTGATCTGAAAACGCATCCTGCCCGCTCCGAAAATCTTCCCGACACCAAATGCCCGGTACGGGATTCCCCTTGTGGTGAAGTTCTCTCCGAGGTCCCCCGGCTTGATCGGCCAGCCTTCCGAGTTCAGTTCCCGGATGGTCTCGATGGGCATGATCAGTAAGGCCTGGTCGGGGTCATCTCGGCGTTCCTCGTGCCTATAGACGTTGAAGTCCCCCTCGACGCCTGCACGAGCTACGAAGGCCGAGTCCACTCGCCTCTTGGGGAGGCCGTGTTCCCCTTTGGTCTGCGGTTTCACGTTGATCTGCTGAATCTCCCCGGGCACGCACCTGGCGCCGACGGACCACTTAATTTGGCTTGGCCAGGTGACAGCCTTTCGCTGTTCCACACCGCTGATGTTGATCAGCGCGCTTCTCAGGCTACCAGATGTCCCAATGGACCGATTGAACAACGGGGATCCGTTGAGCCTTCTTGAACTCGGTACCCTTGTAGTAAGCCACTGGAAGTAGTCCCGCCTGCATGACCTCGGCGTACGGGATGCCCAGAAGCGTAGCGGCTTCCTTCTCACAATTCAGATGGAGCGACGTGAAAGTCATCCCCAGCCCTCTGGCCCGACCAGCGAGCATGAAGCTCCATGCCGCAGGATAGATGGAGCCCCACCGCGCTGCCTGCGTGGGAACGTCTTTCCCTTCTGTACGGCCTTCTACACATGGAATCACATGGACTGGGACTTCGTGAAGGTGATCACGAAGGTAGACAGCTGAGTCATACACACGCTTCTCGGTCCGGTCATTCTTTGGATTCCCCGTGCCTTTCGCAAGGCCGGACTTGCGCATTTCAAAGTACGTTTCTGATCCTTTCCGATAGATGTCAGCAAGGGATGCCCGTTTTTTCGCGTCGGTAACTACGACGAAGTGTAGCTTTTGCCTGTTGCCCGCGTTCGGTGCCTGCAGGGCAATGGCGATGCACTCTGCAATCGGCTCGCGCTCAATGGGCCGAGCGAGGTCAAGCCGACGCCTGACTGCTCGAGTGGTCGTAAGCAACTCGTCGGGAGTCAGCTCAGCCAAATTCTCGAACTCGTGCGGCTAGGACCAGGGCGTGCATAAGCGTTCACTGCTCAAGCCCGCCTAGAATGCCCCGGCGTGTAGCGAAAAATTACGGTGGTTCCTGGTCGTTCTAAGAACTCCCGCCAGATTCTCCGACTGTTATCGGAGAGTGCAGTTGAACCAGGAACTCACTCTTGCCTGTCTGGAAGTCGAGCACGACCGCGCCCATGCTGACCGAATTGGAGTTGCTCTGAAGGAATGAGAGCGAGATGAGGAAAGTCCCCGCGGATGTGGTGCCAGTCCCCTCCCCGGAGCGCCCTCCATTGTTAAGGACGATGGAGCCTCCAGTGACCGTGTAGGTTATGGAGCCGAGTTTGAAGGTACCCCCCGTGATCGAAAGGGTGCAGCCCTGGACATACTTATCCGTCACTTTGAAAGTGAATGTGCCTGACGCATCCCCGACCTGATGCCTGTTGCTGGCGTTTGCGTAGTGCCCTGTGAGGCCTGAGAGTGTGAATGTTTCGCCTACCGTTAGACTGTTGCATGCAAGGCGGCCTCCGTGCCAAATATTGGGCTGATTGTTGCCGTTCTGACTGTTAGTAGAGAATCCGAACTGGCCTGAGCTCGCCACTGCCGCAGTGGCAACAATTGAGAGAAGGATTGCAATCAACGCGGTCGCTGCGATCGTCTTCGTTTTCATCGTCCTCTGCCTGGCCCGGATTCGGTATGAACCAGCGTTTTGCAACATGCCACCTAAGCACGTTTAAGGGGTTTGAATGCTTCTGGCGAGACCCGGTGGTAGTACGCCCGAGAGCAGGGTTGGGCCCAGCGAACGATAGTGAAAGCACAGGCCAAACGGTTATATTCGAATAGGTCTAAGATTCCGGGTTGGGAAGGAAGACTCGGATAGTCCGTGCAGTTGTCCCCCTAGTCTTCTCGATACTGGTCATACTGTTCCTGTATGGTTATCTGAGCCCCTATGGCCTCGATCCGGCTAAGCTCCTGGGACCGTCTTACGCCTCCCTGTTCGGAGGAACTCTCAGCACCCTGCCCGGCGGCGGGTCCATGCTAACAGGGACCTACGCTCCCCTGATTCCCGGAGGTATTACAGGCTTGGTGATCTTCACTGTCATGAGAAGGATGGGCTCCGTCACAAGAGCCGTGACGGCCCCGAGCATGCCATCATCCAGTGAGATGATGCGCATGATGAACGTGCCAACCATGATGCAGGGGATGGGATTCTCGAGCGGGGTTCCGGAAACGCTACCGGCGGACATAACAAAGTCGCAGTTCGTCATCCTTCGAAGTTACAGACAAGGGTACAAGAGCCCGAGGGATGTAAGCAAAGCCCTCTCGATGGACAGAAAAGAAGTCGACTCCCAGACGTCCGCTCTAGCCTCAAACGGCTACATTACCAAGGACAACAAACTGACCAGCAAGGCCCTCGAGTTACTTAGCTGACTTCTAGTCTGGTTCGGCGCAGGTGAGTGTATGCAAGATCTCTTTACAATGAATGCTCCGAACGTTTAGCAGTTGACCCGAGACGACAGGGGAACCGGTCTGGTTCTTCTGGTGGACATGGCGGCTGCTCTGGGAGTCATCATCCTCGCGTGGGCCTTCCTGGATTTGAGCGAGGAGGACTTCCTCCTTCTGACTGGCATCACGCTGGCTTTGGCACTGCTCGTGGGACTCTTGCTCCGGACGTCACCGAGCGGGTCGGACCACCCAGAAGCCTGAGATCAACACCGATGGCGAGCCCTTCGGGCATGAAGTGGAAGTCGGGGTGAACGAATGTGGGAGTAGTACCACAGCTCTATAGCGCACGTCCATCTTCGTTATTACCCCTCTCAGCTTCTTGGACCCAGCACGGTGGTTGCGCAATTTAGCGCGACACCGCGGCGGACTGGGGCCGGGCGGGACGTTCGTCTAGGGTCATCCCGCCCCTCCCACAGCCTCTTTCACGTCATAAAGCAACAGATTTTGACCGTCACCGCAACAGGAACGGAATCGTCTCTCTTCAAAGAAGCACAGGGCCAGCGCAAGGACCTCCAAGAGTCTGAACAAGGTGTTCTCGTGATTAGCCTTAACCACCGAGGGTTCCGCGGCACGCCCATGGACCGGAGCACCCCGCTTTTCGCCGGAGTTGCGATACTTGCTATCCTCGTCGTAGGGGCAGCTGTGGCATTTGTCCCCTTGAAACAGACCACAACCCAGCCTGGCCCATCAACCACCTCAACCAGCACCGGCTCGACAAATCATCTAACCCTCCGCCTCATTCTGAACGCCTCTGCCGTTTCCTATGGTCACTCAGTCTTACTGACTGCTGGGGAGTGGAATAACCTGAACACCCAGAACAACGTAGCGGCGTCCCAGGCCTGGCCCATTGAGGGGCTCGGCGTCGGTCCATGCGGGTCGAACTACCCGTTTGGTTTCGAAGTTTTCTCAGGGTACTACAACAGCTCGGCAGGATTAGATTCTGCTCAGAAGGTCCAACTCTACGGACCTGGGCCATACTTCTGCCCTATGATCTTGAGCGTAATCAGTTCCTACTCGTTCTACCCGCTGAGCGACCGGGCGGACGTGGTGGGGAGCTGCGAACAGAATCCTTGCTTCACTGAGGAGATGAACACAACCGCTGTGGTCGGAGGAAACTGGAGTGAGGGCTCCCTGGTGCCCCTTCCCCTCGGGGCCTACACGATCGTGGCCGGGGACGAGTGGGGGGCGCTCCTATTCGGACATTTCGAGGTCGTCTCCACGCAGCCAGGAGGGACGGTCATACTCCCCGCGGGTACTGCCATCCAGGTCTCGTCCAGCTACGACTGCGTCGCCGGCCACTATTCGTTGCCATTCAGCACGCAGGATGAGACGCTGCTCACCGGCGGGTTCAGCGCCGAAGCTCCCGGGGTGACGCTGTACGTGGCTACCACCCAGCAGGCCTCGGTCGTCTTCCAGGGTCACCCCTCGAGCTGGATTTATTCGACTGGGCTCCAGAACTCATCCCGCTTCGCCATCAACATCCCTGCTGGCACCTACGTCGTCTGGATTGAGGGGGCAAACCTGAACTGCGGCGCCCACATAGTCATGCCGCTGGAGCGGCTGACGACGGTGAACATTACCGAAGCGTTCACAATCAATAGGACGGGTTTCTCATAGCAAGCCCACAGACACGGAATTGGGAAAGGCTTAAGCCGATTCGGGGGACACGATAATGCCGAACACAGCCCATGGCGAGTTCGAAGAGTCTTGAGTGGTTTGAAGCGCTTCCATGCTCGGTAATGGTCTGTGATAAGAAGTACAAGATACTCTACGTGAACGACAAAGCTGCAGCGGACCATGCCGACGATGGAGGCAGGGCCCTGATCGGAACTCACTTGATGAAGTGCCATCCGCCGGCCGCTCAGGCGAAGCTCAGGGAGGTGCTCACCTCAGGGAGACCAAACGTCTACACGACCGAGAGGATGAGGAAGAAGAAGCTCGTTTACCAGTGCCAGTGGAAGAAGGGTGGACGGGTGGGTGGTGTCGTCCAGCTGGTCATTGAGCTTCCAAGAGACATGCCCCGCCACGTAAGATAACTGGCCGGGCTCGACCGACACAGTGGAGGCAAGTTCTGTTGGCAGGAGCAGGGTTCAGGAAAGTCTCTTCTAGAGCCCCGTCTCTAGTGTCAGAAGGTGTACTGCGTCCACGAGTTTCTTCAACGAGGCGTATCGCGGGGTCCCAGCTTGGGACATCGGCCGGCCCCAACCCGTGTTCGCCAAGCTCGCCGTTAGTGAAGACCTGGGTGATGAAATAATCGATGTCGGGTGTGGAACAGGAGAGCATGCCATGCTTTTCGCCTCTAGCGGGTACAGGGTGCTCGGGGTTGACTCGGCCCCACTTGCGATAGAGAAGGCCAGAACGAAGGCGTCGCAGAGAGGATCGAAGGCGGAGTTCATGGTAGCAGACGCCCTCCATCTCTCCGAACTGCGCCGGCGGTTTGACGTTGCGATTGATTCAGGACTATTTCACGTCTTTTCCGACAGAGAGAGGGTAACCTACGTTGAGAGCCTCAGGGACGTCCTGCGGCCCCGAGGGCGATATTACATGCTCTGCATCTCGGATAAAGAGCCCGTCGGCTGGGGAGGACCGAGAAGAGTGTTCAAACGCGAAATTATGACAAGCTTCTCCGATGGATGGCGCGTGAATTACGTGCGTCCTGCGAAATTCGAATCAGCCTTCCACGAAATAGGAGCGGAAGCGTGGTTCACAAAGGTCACCAGAACTTAGTTGCGGGAAATCAAGAACTTCGAAATCTCATTTCCGCACTTGAGTGCTAAGGAATCGAGCTTCCTCGTTGGATAAAGAAGGTACTACCGAGGATACCAAACAAACTTTGGCTCTGTTTTGAGCGAACAATCAGCCTGACGCCGTTCACCCTTAATTATCTCCGAATCCGGTCGCGAGCAAATGCCTCGAATAGAGCTCTACGAAGGCACTAAGAAGATCGCAGACGTCGGACTTCCGGAGAAGAAATTCAGCACAGGCTCTGTCGGCTACTGGGCCTCCCAGAAGCTGGAAATCAACGGGAAGAGATACCAGTGTCAGTTCCAGATGGTTGAGATTGGGTCTCGGCAGAAGAAAGAGTGACTCAGTACATCTCTCGAACTGAAGGTCTTGGCTGAAACCGACCCGGTAACGTTCTATAGGCTGCCTATGATTAGATAGGTTACCGGGAACCGGAACAAGAGAGGGATAGGAGAAGTTGGGCAGAATCCGGGAAAAGACGGGGACAGGTGTGTGCAACTGTCGGCATCTGGCCGAGGCTCACGAGATTCTGTTCCAGACGATCTATGCCACCAAGCGAGGGAGATGCACCATCGAAGGCTGTCCATGTCAGGCCTATGTCAGAAATCCGAACTATCACGTTGTCAGCGCATAACGCAGTGCGTGACCAGCTAGTTCAACGTCTCGGAATATCGGGAAGAAAACCAAGGGTGAGATGGAGAGCCTGAGCTAATCGGCCGATTCTGTTCTCCGGCCGCTCGAGTTTTCAGGAGTCAGAAGAGACGACCGCACCAAGATCGGGGCGTCGTACAGAGCGGCAAGCGCGACGCAGTCAGAGGCCCTGTACCCATGAAGTGTAATCTGCCCGTTGCGGCTGTCGAGGTAGATGTCCCCCCGCAGAACGTCGTTTGAGCTGTAGATCTGAACTCTTGTCAGGTGTAGGCCATTCCTTTCAGCCAGGTCCTCAACTATGTTATAGATGGAAGGCAAAGACGACCTGTCTCCCCTCGAGAACCTGTCGATGTGGGTCGCCACCTCTCCGGAGAACGCCCTGATGTACAGTTTCCTCTGACCGTCGGAAACGGAAGCCAGAACGGCGATCCCTTCGACGCCGTTCTCGTCGGCGAACCCCACCTTCTCCAGTTTGACTGGCTGGAAGTCTTCATGGCCGGACGTAGGGCGACACCAGACGGTGAAGCATGCTGCCTGTATATTAGACTGCGAAGTCCCCGAGCCTAGAGAAGTCTCGCCCCTTTATGGAGGCTCGTCATGGTTGCACAGGGTAGGTGGCGGGGGCTCTGCCGTGGATGGTCAGCGAAGGCGTTCCGTCGCTATTCTATGAGAGTACGACATGGCCGACAGACAGGTCTGTGCGTGGTGCCGGATAAGCGAAGCAAGTTCCCTGAGGTCGACAGCATAGCCGGGACTCCAGTACCTCCTACTACCATTCGCCCGGCTGACAAACCCGACAGTTTTCCCCCTGTAAACGATCTTTTCGAGGCCCCTGGTCTCAATGGGCGCCCCCACCAGAAGGGACTTGGCGATGCCGACGCTCGGGATGCCTAGCACCATGCCTGCTACGGTGGCCATGCCTCTGAAGCGAGGGTGTGCCGCTCCATGTGCGTCGAAGCAGACTAGCTGAGGTCTACCCCTCAGCTCTCTAACGGCCTGGACGACGAACGGACCTTCCCGCAAATAGAAGAGTCCACTCTGGTAGGGGAGGCTGCAGGTTCCAGAGTAGAAACTCGCCTCCTTCAGCCGTCCGTAAACGAAGAGCGACGCTACTGCAACGACGCTGTCTCCTTGGTAGGCAGCATCAACGGCGCATATGCTCGAGACGTCGTGTGGGAGGGACGCCTTCTTCTTTGAGAGGAGTACCTGAAGGTCGCCGAAGAAGGCGGTCTCAGCTGGATCAAGCTTCTGCTCTGGTGACTGTCTCATCGCGACTTCTTCCGCTTGACCTTCCTTGTTTCTCTCGAAACCCAGTCCAAGTACCGCCTGCTCCCTTCTTCGACGCGGAACGAGATTATCTCTGGCGTCTGGTAGGGGTGGATTCTTCTGACCGTCCGCTCGAGTTCCCCGAAGAGCTCCCGCCGGGTCTTGATGAACAGGATGCTTTCATCGGCTGATTCCAGCCTGCCTTCCCACCAGTAGAGGCTGTGAATGCCGTCGAGCGTGCTAACGCAGGCGGCGAGCCGACGCTTCAATACCTCCCTTGCTATCCTTTCGGCTGAATCTTTCGGGCAGGTAACCAAGACTAGTTGCATGCCTCGGGCATCCCTAGCTTTCGTAATAGCAGTCGAATTTGAAGCCACCTGTGCTGGCTTTTGCCCCGGTTCGCCCTGGTCGAAGCTCAGGACTGACGTACAAATTCGGCGATTGCAAACAGCTCGACCGAGGCTACAGCGATCATTGCTCCTGCTGCGAGGGCATGGTTGAACGTGAGGATGTATGCCGCCACGTAAATTGTCGCCGGAAGAAGGACCACCCCAGCTCCGGCCGCCATTCTGGCAAATTCCTGCAGGGCAAACGTTGCTCGCCCGCTAGGAGCGAATCCTAGGAAAAGCCTGACTTCGAGTAGACTTGCGGCAGCCACGGCCAGAATCGAAGCAAAGGGAATCAGGATTGAGAGGGGCGAAGTCAGTGGCTTCAGCAGACTTTCAACGAACACAACGGCGACTGCCAGGAGGAACACGGCCGTGGCGATTAGCGCCTTGGAGAAGACGATGGTCCTTATCCTCAGGGGCATTGTCTTCGCGAAGTCGAATCCAGTCCCTTCGGAGCTGACGAGAACCAGCGGCAGGACGAGAGAGAACATCCCTCCCAGGGTCATCGCCACGAGAAGGGTTGAGGCACCCAAGGTGGGCAGGTACGCTCTGATCAGGAGGATAACGAGTGTCTCGAACGCAGGCAGTGTGAAAAGGAAGGCCGACGGCAGGTTTGCAGACGCGACCCTCAGATCCTTCATCGCGTAGGCGGTCACTGGTTTATGCAAGGGCACCGAAGTGTCGTGGGTACGCCCTCCTCCAGTTGTGGCCGACGCGCCCTCTGGAAAGCTGGCGACGGAAGTCATGCTCCACCTGGACACCGCGACAGCGATCAGGAGGTACCCCACCGTCGCCCCGAGGGCTATCTTCCCGACCAATGATGTGAAGCCGAGCGCGACCGAGCCGACACTGATTCCCAGGGAGAATGGATAGATCAATGACAGGATTGACCCCGTCAGCGCGTCCGAGCTGGCCAAAACGCTTTGCACCAGCGGAATCAGATATCCTGCTGCGGCGAACAGGACCCCGATGCCCAGCACCACAACTCCCCATGCCATGAGCAATGCCAGTCGCAGCACGCCGCCGCGTTTGCCCTGCTTCGAACCCAGGATGTTCCTGTAGAAAACGCTGGAAAGCCAGAGCGCAACGCCAACTCCCATCACGGAGTTCATGGCTCCGGCAAGAAGCATGAGGAGCCCCGACAAGGCGGAGTCCGTCACCAATGAGACGAAGAAGACTTGGCAGGCTAGCGATCCGACCACCAAGTAGTCGCTCGTCCTTACAAAAGAGAGCAGGTTGACAAGAGAGACATCCTTTCGCTCCAGTGGCAGAGTCGAGAGGACGGGAGAGGGACCGCTGGTCACGAAAGAAGAAAGGGTCTGGACGCCGTAAAGGACGATAAGCGCGAAAGAAACCGCCAGACTCAACGTGACGGACGCGGATATTCCATACGAAGCTCCCAGAGTCTGAGGAAGGAAGGGGGCGCCAGCCGCGACTGTTACGAAGATGGTTATGATGAGCTTGTCAAATCTTGCAATCCGTAACGCCCTCTTGACGAGGTCCTCCCGGCCCGACGCTTCCGACGAGCCTCTTCCAAATGACCCCCACCACATGTTACTGCTGTTCTGAAGAATCGACCTGAACGCCATTTCCGAATAAGGAATGGCGCTCAGACGCCAGGCATCAGCGGTCTTCATTGTCGAAGAAGGACTCCCTTAGCATCCTAATGACGTTCTCGACCTCGGACGCTTCGTTGGTGAGCTTCATGAAGACCTCCTCCAGCGTCGCGTCCTTTTCCCCGGCCCGAGCCCTTAGCTGCTCTAGATTTCCTTCTGCAACAATCTTGCCTCCGAAGATAATCCCAATCCTTGAACAGAGCCTTTGCGCAATCTCCATGACGTGAGTAGAGAACAGGACAGCCCCGCCTCTCTGCACATGCAACGAAAGCAGCTCCTTCAGGATTCTGCTGCTTCGCGCATCCAGGCTGTTCAAAGGTTCGTCCAGTAGGAGAACCGGCGGCTGGTGAAGCAGCGCGGCGATTATGGCAACCTTCTGTTTCGTTCCCATGGATAGGGTGGCAATCGGAGTATCGAAGGCTGACGCCACTTCGAAAGCTTCGGCAAGCTGGCGTGCCCTGCGGTCCACGGGGTCCCCGGCGAGCCCCCTGACCGAACCCTCGAACTCCAACAGCTCTCTGGGCGTCAGCGATTCGTAGAGTATCGGAATCTCCGCGACGTAACCGATCTGCGCTTTCGCATGGATTGGGTCTTTTGTGGCATCGAGCCCCGAAACCACAACGGAGCCCTTGGTCGGTTCGATCAGACCGGCGGTTATCCTGAGGGTCGTGGTCTTGCCCGCTCCGTTGGGCCCTAGCAGCCCGTAGATTTCGCCGGGCATCACTTTGAGATCCAGGGCATTGAGGGCACCAAAACTACCGTAGGTCTTCGTAAGTCCGTGAGCCTCGATCAGCGCGTCAACCAGATTCAGTTGCACCTTCTTCGAACCCCGGCATTTGTTTTGCAGCCTGGGAAGTCCTTTCTGCTTCCCTGCTTGATCTGAAGTTCAATGTCGTGGATAGAAGGCCGGAGTAGGCGAATTTACGCGAACGGTATTACAGCTCTGTAGTGCAGGTCTATTTTCGTTGCTCTACTCCCCGACAGTCAAGCTGCCGAACCCACGGGTACGGAGTATCCGACTGGCGCGAAAGGGCTGCCATGAGAGGCCAGGCACATCTGATGTCTTGGCATCGCTTCTAGTGAGACCCTATGTTCAAATCGGACTGAAGTCGGAGAGACCAGCAGAGCGGGTTGAGCAAATCTGGCCTAGACGACTCGTTCGAGCCTGTCGTCCCTGAAGAAGCGGAAGGATTGCCTCACCCTTCGCGGCCGACAACGCCTCCCGACCTGCCGGTTTTTTCTATACTCGATTCGATAGATTTCTCGGATCATTTCGTCCTACTGGGGGAGGTGGGCACCGGGAAGAGCACGGTGGTCCCGATTCGCGAGTTTGAGAAATCCGGGAGGTCCCGGCGCATCATCATTCGCGAGCCATCGAGGGCTTCCTGCAACGCCCTCTACTACTCACTCGAAGCACTGTATCCTGAGGTCAAGGAGCACCTAGCCATCATAACCAAAGACACCAAGGTCAACGTCGAGGGCAAGATCAAGATCGTGACAGACGGAGTCCTGATCAGAATGCTGGCCGACCGCTCGGTCTTTGAGACATCGATCTACTTCGACGAGAGCCACCAGATGTCCTCCCAGCTGGAGCTCTGCATGTCCCTGGCGAAGAAGGACGAAGAAACAGCAAAAAACCTGTTCAGGGTAATGAGCGCCACCATAGACCCGATAGAATTCCTCGCCTTTCTTGGAATCTCCAAGCTTCACTTGGTCACCGGCAGGAGGTACCCTGTGAACGTCGAGGTGGAGCTTGCTCACGATCTAGACGCAATGTTCGACACCCTCTCGAGGTACCTTTACACCCAGCCCAGGGATGAGTCCTGGCTGGTCTTCCTGCCTACGCGGCGTCTCGTCGAGAATTACGCAGGGAGCCATGGAGGTGTATACATTCACGGTGGGCTGGAAGGCTCCGAGGTCAACAGAATCCAACGGAGGGCGGAACGGGACAAGAACCTGAAGATATTCGCCACCAACGTCATTGCCTCGTCGGTAAACATCTACGTGGACAACGTCCTGATATTCAACGACGTAATCAATAGCAAGGACAGGCTGGGCCAGAAGACCCTCAGGTACAGCAAACTAGACAACAATTCCCTTCTTCAGATGATGGGCAGGATCGGACGCTTCAAGCCTGGCCGTGCGGTCATCCTCACCGACTCACCGATTCCGAACAAAATCGACCCGACCCCCGTCCGCAAGTCCCTTGAGACCGAGACTCCCTTCGACCTCGTGCTCCTGATGTCGAAGTATGGCCTCGACCTCTCCAAATTGGAGTTCATGTCAAGAGTGAACCACAGGGAGATATCATTCGCTGAAGGCTGGCTGTCCGACATCGGGGCCATCGAACGCCGTCCCCGCAGGATAACAAGGAAGGGGCTCCTGATGAGCGAGATTCCCTACGAGCCCGACTTCGCCCACATGATCTCCGGCGCACTGATCTCCGGAGACTACCAGATGGCGAGGTTTCTGCTGGCGTCCGGGTCCTTTGGGGACTCCCTCAACCACGCCTACAAGACGGACTTCGAGCCCATGGCCCGCGACTTCCTGTACAACTTCGATAGGTCCAACGAGCTCAACATCAAAGCGCATCTCCTGAAGAGGTCCTCCGAAGACACCGGCGGCGGGTTCAAGGCGAAGATGGCAGCCAATGGTATCTTCCCGCGCTTCGTAGAAGAGGCCTGGAAGAACTACGAGGCTGCGCGAGATTCGCTGAACGATCTTCTTCTCACCTCTAAGGACGAACCGCTGCCGAGGGAGGTTGTCGTAGACCCAGATCTCAACCGTCTCGAGGAATGCCTGACAGACTGCCTGTCGTTCGAGAGGTACGACTTCTACGAAAAAGGCGACTACGACTTGAGAAGCATATTCATCGAAGACCGATTCTATGCGAGGAGTGTGACCGTCAACTTCAGGAAGATACTATTCGACGTGGTCGCCCTTCACCCAAGAAGGCGCCGCCATCGCTAGTCCACACCTGTGGAGAGTGACTGGACAGTTCGGGAAGAAGACGCGAAGGTCCGAGTAGCCGGTTTATACTAGACTCTTCCACGATAGAGGCCATGGACCCAGAAGGGTTTCTGATGGTGGATGGGTTCAGAATCTACTACCGCTCGGAGGGCGAACCTTCCCGCGGCACGGTACTCGGCCTCTACGGAGGTCCCGGGAGCTCCTATGACATGCTCACCCCGCTCTTCGACCTTGCCAAGGCAGGTTACCGCGTCGTCCTCTACGACCAGAGCGGCGGAGGCAAGTCTCAGCGCCTGAAGGACCCTGCGCTTTACAGCATTGAGCGCTACGTGAAGGAGGTGGAGGGCGTCAGGAAGGCGCTGAAACTCGGGAGGGTCCACCTCTACGGCATCAGCTGGGGCGGGATGCTCGCCCAGGCCTACGCCCTGAAGCACCAGCAAAACCTCCAAAGCCTCATCCTTTCGGGGACGACGAGCAGCATTCCCATCTGGATGGAGGAGGTGGAGAGGCTCTTCCAGGCCCTCCCGGCCGACGTCAGGAAGGCCGTGACGAAGTACGAGAGCGAAGGAGACTTTCAGAACCCGGAGTATGTCGCTGCCGTCGGGAAGTTCTACAATCTGCACATGTGTCTCCTGGAGCCTATGCCCGAGACCCTGAAGTATGTCTTCGAGAATTTCAGCCTCCCTGTGGTCAACACTATGATGGGACCCAACCTGGTGTCGGTCAGCGGCAGCATGAGGTACTGGGACGTCACGGACAAGCTAGGCACCCTGAAGGTCCCAAGCCTGATAATCTGTGGTGACAGGGATTTCCTGACTCCGAGGCTGCATGAGTTGCTTCACAGGAAAATCAGGCGGTCCAAGCTTGTGATTATGGAGGGTGTGTCGCACTGTTCGATATGGGAAGCACGGCAGGCCTACATCCGACACATCGCGGACTTCCTCGATTCGGTCTGACGCTCCCCACGATTTTATTTTCAATGAAGTTTGTGGTGCAAATCATCCCTTGCCCGCCTAGCGAACCCCGAAGGTTCCTGCGGTGCCGCTCGCTCACCTTCGAGAGTTCAGGATAGGAGAACTGGAGCTAGAGAAGAAACTCTGTTATGGCGTTGGTCGCGTCTTCCAAGTCTTCGCCAAGAATGTGGGCTGATTTTTCGAGAAGCACAAGCTTCGCATTAGGAATGGCTTCGGCCAAGATTGAACCGTTTACAGGAGGTATCAGGATGTCTCGTTTGCCGTGTAGCACCAGAGTGGGAGCCTTGACTCCTGAAAGTCTGTCGAAGGTACTGAAGCTCACGATTGCGCCTACTTGACGCAGGAAGGCTTCAGATGAAATTGGGTCCTTCAGGATTCGCTGGATAAAGAACTCGATTCTGTCGTTGTTACTATCCGCATACTCTTTGCTGTAGCAGAGTAGAACAGTCATCCTGGCCCGTTCTTCTCCAGATGGTGCGGTTCCAGCACGCATCATCAGGTCAAGAGTCTCCTCGGATGGTGGAATCGATCTCTCGCCTCCTAAGTTGGTTGAACAGAGAATCAATTTCTCGACCTTCTCTGGGTAGTTGAGGGCCAGTTCCTGCGCTATCATTCCGCCCATCGAGATTCCAAGTATGTGTGCCTTGGATATGCTCAAGGCGTCCATCAAATCAGCTGTGTCATCGGCGAAGAGTTTGATTGTGTACTCCTTATCGGAAACTTCCGTACGTCCCGCTCCTCTGTTGTCAAACATAATCGTCTTGAAATTCTTAGCCAGTCCTTGAACGAAGCGAGGTTCCCACCAGGACATATTTGCACCTAAACCCATGATCATCACCAATGGAAGGCCCTCCCCACTCACCTCGTAGTACATCTGAATGCCGTTCGCCCTAACGCTAGGCATTAGAACGCCTCTAGCAAGCCGTTACTGGGTAGGATGATAAAATGGTTTGCAGAGGCCAAAGTTGAGACTGAAGTTTTGCAACGGCCGCTGGAGTGCATGTCCCGACTTGGATGCCTCTCTCCTCTTGGGCAGAGTTCAAGAATGGCATTAGCGGGAATCCGACGCAGGCGAGCTTTTGCAAAGAGAAACTCGATTCACTAACACAACCCTGGCCAGGTGGCTTGTTCCGTACGTAATCTTCGCGGCGCTTCAGTACCAATTCACGAAGGACGGGCTCTCCTATGCCTCGCCCTTCGTCCTCATGACGTTCAGGTACGTCTTCACCGGCGTTATTTTCTACTTTCTCGGAGGAAGAAAGATTCCGCTTGACCGCGACACCCTGCTAGTCGCAGGCTTCTCCTCCATAAGCACCCTTCTCTGGGCGGTCGGCCTCGATTATGTTTCGGCAGGCGATTCAGCCTTCCTGAGCTACACGATGCCCCTCTTCTCCATTCCGATTGCATTCGTTGTCATCAGGGAGAAAGTCTTGCATCGTGAACTGTTAGGCGCATTAGTAGGATTCAGCGGTGTCCTTGTCTATTCTCTCACCCTGAACCATGGGTCACAGCCTGTGGGTGCCTTTATCACGCTCGTCGGCGCTGTCTTCTGGGCGGCGTACAGCGCCTACTATCGGAAGCTGAGAAACAGGGACCCGATGCCTACTCTCACCACGCAGTTCCTGGTCGGCTCGATTCCGTGCGTTGTCGGTTCGGTATTCTATCCACAGATCTCGCCGGGGATCAATCTGTTGATTGACCTCGTCTACATCGTTCTCTTCAGCGGCGTGGTCCTGTTCTTCCTTTGGAACGGGCTCCTGAGGCGCGGACGTGTCGGCCGGATTACAACCATGGCTTTTGCTGTGCCCGCGATGACG
>Ga0187771_10001381_pt1 | contig 16131 bp, 13 predicted proteins | sample 0116_SJ02_MP15_1_FD_133139 | JGI IMG/M metagenome (GOLD analysis project Ga0187771, IMG submission 133139) | Tropical peat soil microbial communities from peatlands in Department of Meta, Colombia - 0116_SJ02_MP15_10_MG | ecosystem: Environmental > Terrestrial > Soil > Wetlands > Peat | place...
GAGTTAAAGCTGGCTATCCAAGGACGAACTGCTTTATTCTGCTTTAGGCAATTAGCGCGCGCACTTCTAGCTAATGCCGAAAAGAGAAGCGCGAGCTGCAATTTTGTCAATCGCATGCGCACATCATCGGTGATGCGAACAACCTATGAAAATCAGTGTAGTGTTTGTGAGCCTCGAGCTGCCATTTGGCGATGATCTACTACGCCATCAAGACTTCCGTTAGTTCCATAATGAGACCAAGAAATAGTGGTGTTGCTCCTCTATTCTTCCTCATATTATACTACAGAAAATCAGTCCGCACCATCTTCTCCATCAACATCGACGCGCTCGCGTGTTCCGAAATTCGGTTCGTTTGAGAAGTGGCTTGCGTCAATCATTCTGTTTTTCAGGCATAGGGGGGATCATATAGTAGACCCGGGGGGTAGGCTTTGCGCACACAAACCTCGAGCAGAGCATGGAAGCAACATCAAGATGGTTGTTCCACGACGTCGATACCAAAATGGAATTTGGGAACAGGCAAGCATACTAAAAAAAGAATGCAGAAACTGGAAAACCAATTGCAGATTAGAGCTGTTGGCTTAATCTAGAATCGATTTCTTCTTGGGGGTGCTCTCTTCGAGTAGCACTCTCGGCAGTACACAGGTCTGCTGCCATCGGGCTTGAATGGTACTTCGCATTCTTTTCCGCATTCAGCGCAAACTGCCTTGTGCATCTCTTTTCTCTCATACGTCAACTCTCTCAACTCCTTCACTGTCGCTGTGCAAAAATTGCTTCTTACACGCTTCGTCCACAGTTCACATCGCTTCTTATAAACAGTATGTGCGCGCGCTCCAGATCATATACTACAGCCACGTGAGGTTTCATCCCTCACCACTCCTCTTTGCCAAACGGTTTTCCCAGTCAATAAAGTTTTGAGGTTTCAATATCCTTTCTAAAGCCAATCAAGTCTGAACTAGCTATATCTGTTCCGCAAAACCAATATTCTTAAAGTTTTATCCCAAAACCCAAGACCCAAGAAATATTTCTGCACGTTCCCTTAAAGGGAAAGAGAGGGTTTCCAACAGTCCAATCCTGTCGCAAACTGACAGGCACCAGTTGCATTTGTTGGATTGAACCGGGAAACCCATCCAAGGCTGAAGGGTGCCTAAATAAAAGTGTTCCTAAGAGAGCGCACTGCTAACACTCATTAACATAGTGCGCGTTGTATGACGTATTCTATTCCAGAAGCCTCTTTAACGAGACAGCACTAATACTAATGAGAGAGTCAATGCAGAGAACGCGTCGGATTTTTGATAGACTTGAATGCATGAACTGCATCTACAAATCAAGCCCATACTGTTGGGGGCAATGCCCCTACAATATCTGGAAAAAGGAACAGTTCTAGCGCCCGCGTAGAGGCTCGCTAGAAGAAGGGAAGTCCCATCTTTAGCGCGCAGCGTGCTTAAGCAAATCGCGCGCGTTAAGAGGGTTATAAACATGAACCCAAAAAGCATTAAGACGACCTAAAAAAACCGTACAAAGAAAAGACGCAAGAAATGAATCGAACAGTGGGCCGTTACGTTTCTTCGTCTCCCCAGTCTTCCTCTTCCCAGTCGTCTTCTTCCGATTCTTCTTCTTCGTCTCTCACTTCTTTGCACCTCCTCGATTTTTGTTGCATACCAACAAAAATAGCAGCCATGGTATAAGCATTACAGTTCGTCAATTGTCGAGATCGGGGCGCGCGCCCAAATATCCGCAGTCTTTCCATCTCGGCACTTTTTCATTCGTCGTTGACTTTCACTTCTCTCAGCAGTTTGAGAAGGAACTCTCGGTTTTCAAGGAATTTCTTTATCATCCTGTCTTGGTTGCCGTATCGATAGCCGATCTTGGGAACAGGCTTGTTTCTCTTCAGAGTAGCGCGCGTGCGTGTTTCTGAATTAGCCGAAACCGTCCATACGCACGGAGCGTCTGAAGTGCTTATCCTGTGCAGGCTGAGGTGAGCCCTGATTAGCTGGGGCAGCCTGGCGGACAAGCGTTTTCGGGGCAAAGGCACTTATTTTTCGTGGAGCGTGGGTGCGTATACTACGAGGTCAGTGCAACATGAAAAATTCCAGTTCAACATACATGGCTTCAAACAAGAGTTGAACACGACCCCGCGAGATACATACATAAGTCCAAAATAGGCACTGGCTACATGGCAGGTGCCTATGATGTGCTCATCCTATGGGCACCCTCAGCTATCCGAGAACGAAGCCAAACTGTAACTCGAGAAGACGTTAAGGGAGGAATTTCGGAACAAGCACGCGCGCAGGTTGCGCAATGGTGAAGACTGTGAGGGGTTCGTTAGGTGACGCTGAGTTTAATGCTGGTGTTTTCTCACGAAAGCCGTTACCCTGTCAGTTGAAGAGAGAAATTCTTAATTATGTATCGTTTCATTGATGTCGGGTCGTGACTTGATTGCCTCTTAGTGTTGAGACTCGAGATCTGGTCCGGACGTTCAAAGGAGAAAAGGGTTCCGTGCTGAAGGCTCTGGACGGGGTTTCAATCGCTATTGAGGAAGGCGAGATTTTCGGACTTCTGGGACCCAACGGAGCTGGGAAGACGACGCTGATCAAGATCTTGTCCACGCTGCTGCTTCCGACTAGTGGCGAAGCTTACGTTGGCGGGTTTGATGTGGCTAGAGAGCCCGGCAAGGTCAGGAGGATCATCAGCCTAGTCTCAGGTGGTGAAACACCGGGCTACGGAATACTCACAGCCCAAGAAAACCTGTGGTTCTTCTCCCAACTGTATGGGTTGAGCTCGAGCACGGCGAGGGAAGAAATCAAACGATTGTTCAAGGATCTAGACTTTGAACAGTATGCTAAGACGCGCATGTCAAAACTGTCTACGGGATACCGGCAAAGGCTAAATCTCGCAAGAGGCATGCTTAACAACCCGAGAATACTGTTCCTCGACGAGCCCACCCTAGGCTTAGACGTCATGACGTCAAAGAGGCTTCGAAGCTACATCGTCGACTGGTCAAAGAGAGAAAGAAGAGGCACTGTGCTGCTGACAACGCATTATATGGCTGAGGCCGACGAAATGTGCGACCGAGTAGCCATGATAGCCCAGGGAAGAATCCTGGCCTGCGACAGCCCACTTACTCTGAAGGAGAACTTGAAAGAAAACGTTATAACGAGACTTGAGGTCTCATCAGTCTCCGCTAACTTTGACTTCATGGAACACATGCCAGGCGTAGTTGGTTACTCGCAGACCAGAAGCATTCAAACAGACACAACTACGCTGAAACTGATGGTAAAAGACGAATCGACCATGTCCAAAATCCTGACCGCATTAAAAAAACAGGACTTGAAAATCCTGTCAACCAGTGAGGAGGAACCGACATTGGAAGACGTGTACATCAGTCTCTGCGGAAGAGGCTTTGAAGAAGCCGAAAAAGAGGCTCAAGAGTGATACGTGACTGGGTTAGTCGAAACTGGAAAGTCGTCTACGCCAGGCTCTGGGTCAGAGTGAAAGGGGGCAACCGCGAACCCGAATGGATCGTCGCTGAAATGATAATTCCAGTAATCACGTTGAGTGCTTACATTTTCATGTACCGAATGCTAAATGCTCCGGCAATGTACTCGGGCTTCGTCATTCTCGGTGGCACGATGATTGCCTTCTGGGTCAATGTGCTTTGGAACATGTCTTCTCAATTTTACTGGGAAAAGGAAACAGGCAACCTAGAAGTCTACTTTGCTGCGCCGATTTCTAGAATGGCCATCCTGCTCGGAATGGCGCTGGGAGGAATCGTAAACACAATCGTCAGGGCTGCGTCGGTGTTGATCGTAGGAGTTCTCATATTCCGAACCCCACTGATGCTGAACGAACCCTTGACGGCTATCTTCATGTTCATTCTAACGATAATAGCACTCTACGCTCTGGGAATGCTCTTCGCATCTCTGTTTCTCATGTACGGCAGAGAGGCCTGGCATACTGCCAACCTTCTGCAAGAGCCAGTTTATTTCTTCTCAGGATCCTACTTCCCGGTGTTTGGAACTGCGGGCATTCCGATGCTGGTGCAAGCTGTAGCATCCGTGATTCCCCTGACTTTTGGGCTGGATGGAATCAGACGAGTCGTCATCCTAGGCCAAGGTATAGGAAATGTTTGGGTAGACGCGGCTGCGCTAATCGTTTTCATCGCCATTCTACTTCCCTTGGCTAAAGTTGCTTTGAATTTCATGGAGAACCTGGGCAAGAAAGAAGGAAGGCTGACGCTGAGATGGCAGTAAACGCCGTTCTGAGAACAGTTAAGCAGGCTATCTGGGTAGGCTGGAAAGTCGAAACCAACTGGGCCGATCCTTTCGTCTTCTCTATCTACTACCTCGTCAGACCGCTCGCGGGACTCCTCATCGTGGGCTTCATCTTCATCATAGGCAGCCTAGGCAGCCCAAGCAAAGTGCTCGATCCGACTTATTTTGCGTTTATGTTCATCGGCAACAGTTTCTTCGTATACGTCACGCAGATAATGATGACCATGAGCATGCTGATCCATGACGACAGAAGCCACTACGAAGTACTGAAACACATATACCTAGCACCAGGCTCGCTCTCCTGGTACATAGTAGGCAGGGCGCTTAATGGTGTATTGAATGCAACCATCTCGCTCATCCTCACCTTAGTATTCGGCGTGCTCATATTCCAAAGCTTCCTAGGAGTTAAAATACCCGTGAACTGGCTAAGCATCAACTTCCCCCTATTGATAGTAACCCTGCTCCTAGGGATGATATGCTTCATCGGCATGGGATTCATACTAAGCTCGATTAACATAATGACATCCAAGGTTCAGTTCATACTTTCAGAATACGTGTCAGGGATACTCTACCTCTTCGGCGGAGTCATCTTCCAACCTAGCATACTCCCAAAATGGGCACAGATGATCTCGCAGAGCCTACCCATAACATACTTCCTAGAGAGCATCAGAACTTCAATAATCACGCCGACAGCGCCAACATTTACAACCGACCTCGTATACTTAGTCGTCACGATGATATTCACCGTAGCCATCGGCATATTTTTCTTCAGAATAGCCATGTACAAAGCCAGGAGAGATGGCTTGATAGACAAGAAAGAAGAATATTAAACCAGGCGGACAGCGCTTTTGTTCATCTCTTGGACGAGACCCACCCTTTTACGACAATTAGGCGAAGTTGGAAGAGCGGAAAACAACGGTAGGTGGCATACAGCATACATTCTTAACGAGGAGCAATATTTGGAACGAAAATTTGGGTTCAGGTTTGGGGAGTAAAGTTTACCTCTTTTCCCCCACGCAAGTTTCTTACACACAATGGGGGGTGCAAAGCGAAGGATAACGCACTCGTCAAGAACAATTCGTGGAACAACAGATTTATTAGGGAACATATTTTGAGGTTAATGTGTTGTGAAAATGAAAAAAGCCGTTTTTATCATTTTGTTTTTGATTGTGATGGCGTTGATGTTAGGAGAAACCCGAAGTAGCATTGGCAAGTATGATGATATTTTAGCATGGCGTATGTACCATTTCGGTCCTAATCATTCGGGCTATACGACATCGCTTGCTCCTCAAGTTGAAAGCTTGCGATGGAAATACAAAGCAGACGACTTTGTGTTTTCTTCTCCAGCTGTGGCAGATGGCATAGTGTTTGTGGGTTCATCTGACAATAGAGTTTATGCTTTGAACGAATTGACTGGAACCCAAGTATGGAACTATTCGACAGCAGGCTCAGTGGAGTCTTCTCCCTCCGTTATTGACGGTTACGTTTTTGTTGGCTCAGATGACGGTAATGTTTACGCTCTGAACGAAGTCAACGGACAGAAAATTTGGAGTTACAAAACTGGGGGTCCTTTGCTTTATTCTTCTCCTACCGTTGTTGACGGGTTGGTCTTGGTAGGCTCCTCTAACGGTACCCTTTGTGCTTTGAAAGAATCTTCTGGAAAGAAGATCTGGAGCAGAAACATCGGACTCGATGGGCTTTCTTCTTGTGCCATCGATGACGGAACGGTGTTCATTGGAGGATACGGCCAGAAGATCTACGCCTTGAATGAGCAGACTGGAACAGACGTATGGAATTATGACACAGGCGCGATCACGGATGAAATTTCGTCTCCTGCGGTTGCTAATGGCATGGTCTTTATATCAGATCCTGTAAGGGTCTATGCCCTAAATGAGACTTCGGGAACTAGAATATGGAGTTTTGCAATCTTGAGTTCAGGCACGCATATGTTTTCTTCGCCAGCTGTTGCTGACGGAATGGTTTTCGCAGGTGCCTATCCCGTGGGCTTTTATGCTTTGAATGAGACCACAGGAGCGCTTGTCTGGACCACCTATGAAAAGACATGGATAGGGTGTGATTTTTCGTCTCCAGCTATTGCAAACGGCGTAGTCTACGTCGGCGCTTTTGATAACAACATCTACGCTTTGAACGAGTCAACGGGAGTTGTGATATGGAACCGCTACATTGGAAATGCAGGTGCAAGTTACGTGGAGGCTTCTCCAGCGATCGCCGATAACATGTTGTTCATGGGAGGACTGGACAATATTTACTGCTTCGGCCCAAGCGTCAATGTTAAGCCCGTGCTTGAAGTCGTCAGTCCTTCAAACAACAGTGTCCTCTCGTCATCCGATGTGACGGTCCAGTGGAACTGCAGCTCCATAATAAGCGTTGATCATTACTCGGTAAAGCTGGACAATGATACATGGATAGACGTTGGCGATAATAACACCGCGACTTTCAAGGGTTTGGTCAACGGCAATCACACCGTCTACGTTCAAGCATTTGACAGAGGCGGCCTCAATGGCACAATCCTATCAGACTTCATCGTGAGTACTCAAAACCTTACACCTGAAATAGTAGTTCTTGTCGGAGTGATCATCGTTGTCGTTGTCATCTCGGTCTATCTTGGCTTGCGAAGAAAGATGACAAAACAACTGGTTCCTCCTGCTTTGTCTGAGAGTGACCCCAAATCTGCAAGGGTGTATAACGTTTGATTTATGACAATTCTAGAACAGTTTTTCATAATGATAACGCGCGCGTAAGTTTTACCCCCAGAACCCAAACCCACTGTCCGAAAAGAAGAATGGCATCCATTAATGGAAATTCCTTTTAAGTGCATCCATTGAATTCTCACCGAGTGTGTTGGCTACGTCTTCACATGACGCGACCATCCGAGGGAAAGCACATTGACAGCCAGCGAGCAAGGCGCCGTTAAGGTCACGCGGGTCTTCGACTTCCCCCGGGAATCGGTCTTCAGGATGTGGACGGACCCTAGGAAGTTGGCGGAGTGGTGGGGCCCCGAGGGGTGTGTTGTGGTCCTCTCCGAGGTGGATCCAAGGCCGGGGGGTGCGATTAGGGTTGACCAACGCTTCCCGGATGGGAACATGCGTCGAATGACCGCCATCTTCGAGAAAGTCATACCGCCTGAGCTCCTAGTCTTCAGGAACGCGTCGCCCGGCGAGGCTGGCTTTTCCCCGTGGGAGGCCCTGAACACCGTGACATTCGAAGAGCTCGGCCCCAGGAGGACGCGGGTGACTGCGATCACTGCGATCGTCGCAGGTCCGCAGGAGGAGCGCGAATCCCTCAAGGAGGCATACAGGGCGGGCTGGGGCGAATCCTTCGATAAGCTTCAGAGAGCGCTCCGCTAAATCCTTCCTGCTCAGGATGCGCAATCCTTCACCGATTGTCGCGGAAGCTTCGTTCATCACTATGCTCATAGTGATTAGCCGGGCGGTTGGTCGGACAAAACTTTATCCCTCAAACCCCGCAGAAGCTCTTTGAGCAGTTTTTGGTCTTGCGGAAAAGTTATGGCACATAACCGAGCAAAAGAGAAATGGGTGGAATCGGATGGGAATCATGAATAAATTAAGGGGGAGATGCTTGAGAATTGACGGGAGAGCAGCCAGAACGTGACAAGACTAAGATTAAGATAAGCAGTAGGTTAACGCCGCACTCATTTGCAGACATCATCTTCGGTCTAGCACTCTCGATTGGCGCTTTGTTTCTAACTCAGAATCGAGTGCAAACCTCACAGGATTTTGCGTGGAACGTAGTGTTGTTTGCCTTTAGTTTTCTGATCATCGCGATTACTTGGCTCTTATTCTCACGAACAATGTCCGCCATACCGAGCGAAATTCCCTCCACGCTATTCCTAACATTGGTCCTGCTTTTCTGCGTGAGCCTCGAGCCATACCTCTTCTACATGCTAATGAACAACGCAACTCAAAATCTTCTCAGTTTCACCTCAGTTGGTTACGCCCTGGACGTAGGCTTCATGTTTGTAATTCTCGGAACCCTCGCTTATTCGGTCTTGAAGCAGGACAAGAGACTTGAACGAGAAGAACACAGACCAAGATTGCACACAGAGGCTCTCCGATCTTTTAGGCGTATGATGATTGAGGAATACGTTGTGGGGACATTGTTCTTGGTTTCTGCATCTCCAACTTTTTGGGTTCCGACTCCAATAGGTCATCTTAGATTTGTTATCTGGTATCTGTCCTTTCTAGCGCCTCTGGTTTCATACAGGTACTGGTCATTGGAAAGACACAGAATATTGAAGAAAACCGTTTGAAGAAAGCTAGCTTGTTGTTTTGCGGAAAAGTTATAACTTAACCGAGAACACAAATGACTGTTTAATTCTGGTGGAGGTGATAGGTTGAAGTTTAGTGATGTTATTTTGGCTATGGCTTCCTTACTTTTGATTTCTTGGTCGCTTTACCCTGTCTTGGCGATTGCTTCTGTTCCGCTGAATTCCAACACGGCGAGTGACGTGCTTTCCTATATTATTTGCATTCTTGTGGGGGCGTTGATCGTCGGTTATGTGCTTGCCCCAAAGATACACGAGGAATCAAAGGTTAAAGCAATTGGCAGTGTTGCTGTTTTGTCTGCTTTTGTGATGATGGCATTTCTTATGGTTTGGTATGCCAGTCCTCAGGGAAACCGTTGGTTCATGGATGGTCTGAATAGCACATTCAATAGGACTACGTGGACAGATTACGATTTGACGGTTTATTCGGCACTTTTGGAGACAATGGATACTGTCATCGCTTTGGTGCTTAGTTTCATGGGACTCTACGTCGGTTCAATGCTCAGAAAGCCTTCCGCAAAAACCAAAGAATAGCAAAAACATCATGCCGTCACTTTACTTTCTTGTTTCTTCCCGTTTTCTTGTTTTACACTTTCGACGTATTCTTTAAGAGTCCAGGTTCGCTGCAGCATCGCGCTGTTCAGACTAGAAGATGGCTTGCAGGGCTTATTCCGGAACTGCAGTCGGAAGGGTTCACGACTTTGGCAGTGATGGATTCTCGCATTCACCCGCCAGAGGAACATTACGCGATCATTGGACTCTTCGACGGCGAGATCAACATCTTCGAGAAAGAGACTGACGAGGGCCGTGGAAAATACCTCAAGATCCAGAAGATGAGCAGCCAGAAATACCTGGAAGACGAACTGCCTCTAAAGAAAAAGGAACTGTAACGCGCGGAGAAGGAAGATAAAGTCTCCAAACGGTTTGAAGGCATACACTGAAGAATTTGGCAGGTGATTGCGGCTCTTGCGTAGAATCCCAACCGTTATATGTTCCTTTTTTCATTTGGTAAACCATGGATCAGCCGGGACCCTTGAAGAAGTCAGGGTTTCTGAAGTGGGTCGCAGTTGCTGTGATTGCTATACTTGTTGTTTCAATTGCAGCGTATCTTCTGTTAGCCAGGGCTCCTCCAAATTCAGAGCTTCAGGGCACTGAGAATGGCGTGACTCAGAACGTGGGAACCGAGTACCCCCGCATGATAGACATCGCGAGTGCAGAGTTGAACGCTAAGGGAACAACCTTGACTGTCTCAATCAACGTGAGAAGCCCGATCTCGGTTCTAGGCACGGGAGAAGACGCCCAGTGGAACGTGACCGTGACGTTGGAAAACAATGACACCGTGCTCAAGACGTACGAGATAGGCGTGGACATGAACGGGACACAGCTGTCAAGCCTCATAACAGATGTTGATTTGCTCAACAGTAGCGCCTGCCAAGCAGAATATCACGGGAACACGTTGACTACAACCGCATCCATGAAAGAGTTGCCGACGGCCACGAAGGCAGAATGGTCCGTCCTGACCTCTTATGAAAAATACTCCGGCGGCGACCTAGTCGACAGCGCGTATGACATGGCTCCAGAAGAGGGGTTACAGACAACCACCCTGAGAAAGTAGACTTCTGAGCAGACAGTCAAGCGAAAAACCACTGTAGACCACGCGTTTTCTCACAAATCACGAACAAGCAGACGATCAATCAATCAAGCACCAGCCATGCAACGTTTAAGCATGGGTTGACGGAAACGGGAAAGCCACTGATCCTCACCTCTTCCCTGGTAATGACAGAAGCGAGCCGTGACGGTCCGACAGAGCGCGAGCTTATCCACAACGCGAAATATCCGAAGACTCGAAAGTAAACCTGCTCACTGACAAGTTCCCGCACCCATACAGATCACAATTCCCTGTTCCCAAATTACTCAAGAACGAATCGCACCGAGCGTCTGAAGTGCTTATCCTGTGCAGGCTGAGGTGAGTCCTGATCAGCCGGGGCAGCCTGGCGGACAAGCATTTTCGGGACAAAGGCACCTTTTTTTCGTGGAGCGTGGGTGCTTATACTACGAGGTCAGTCCAACATGAAAAATTCCAGTTCAACATTCACGCGTTCAAACGGCAGTTCAAACCCGAACCTGCGCCAACATGAATAAGTCCCCAATAGGCACCGCCAACATACAAGGACGAACGAGACCAGGAACCACACGAGCAACTGACCTGGAAACATCAACCCAAAACTACTCTTCAAAAACGCTCAACAGAAAAACTTGGAACAAGCAAGCAAGCCACAACTCTTCACGCCCGCGGCGACCTGGCCGACAGCGCGTATGACATAATCGAGCATGCGTGCGCTGCGAGAAGCGAGGCTAACGAACCTGGAGCGAAGAAGATCCGCTTTGGAACTTTCGTCTAGAACTAACTACACACAACCGTTAAGTGTTATGTCACGATTTCAAATGATGGGAGAAAACCACGAAGAAGTCGCCCCTGCTCAAAGTCTTGACCGTTATCTTGTTATTTCTCTTGACACTGGCATATACCGTGTCTTGGGCAGGCTGGCCAGCGCCCGGACGCGCAGAGAATCCCGTCATCGGCACCGAAAACGTGCCAGGCTCATACATCGTTTTTAGCCAAGGCTTCGACGATGAAACCCCAGGGGCCATTCCAAACGGCTGGACGTTCAACTCCAGCAACGGACAGTTCTACGTTGACAATTCAGTCGATTACCTGGGAAACGGTAACTCCGCGAAGTTCATCGACAACTCGACGACTGGCTCACTCGATGCTCAGAGATACTTCGCCGAGCAGACGGGAATATTCGCTGCCTCATTCTCCATCCTTCTCATGAACAACACTGGAATTTACACAGGAGTTGAAGTTCGTGTTGATGATGGCAACGGGAGCGGCGCAAACATCGTTTTCGGAAACGGCACAATCCAGTACCGCGACCAATACGATAACCTGGTTGATCTCAGATGCTCATACGTTGCAAACAGATGGTACAGAATCAAGATCCTCTTGAACGTGCGAGAAAACGTGTACAACATCTACGTCGATGATCACCTGGAAGCCACAGACATAAACTTCACTGGCACCGGCGCCCAGCAGATCAGCAGGATAATCATCGGTGAGACCGTGTCACCCACGCCTGGGTCACTGATGCCTGCTGGAAACATCGACGACATAGAGGTGAGAAGATGTATCGTCATTCCCTTCGACTATCAAACCATTCAGGAAGGAATAGACGTTGCGGGTCCAGGAGACATCGTGTTCGTAACGAAACAGCAACGCTACTTCGAGAACCTCGTCATTGCCCAGGATAACTTGACACTCGCCGGTGAGGACCCGAGTACCACCATAATCGACGGACGTTTCTTGATGGCCGAGCCTGACCTGATCTCGGTCCTAAACTGCTCAGGCGTTTCCATTTCAGGGTTCACACTGGCCCTAGCAAGCAGTGGCGGGTCGCAGATCAGCATCGTCTCCTGCAACAACGTAACAGTCAGCAACAACATCATAGCCTCAGGCCTCGGCGACGGCATTGACGTCACAGGCTCGAACGACACCATAACGGGGAACACGATCAAATCAAACCTCGGAATCGGGATCAGTATAAGCGGCGAAAACGACAGCGTGTCCGGCAACACGATAGACTCGAACGACAAGTGCGGAATCCTCTTCAACTGTGAAAACTCAGACATCACCAGTAACGTTGTCCAGTCAAGCCTAGGAGAAGGCATCAAAATAACTTCAAGCTCAGAAGACTTCGTCGTCAACAACACGATAAGGGACAATCAGATCGGCCTATCCTGCGACAGCGACACCTCTCACATCACAATCTATCAGAACAGGTTCGTCGGAAACGGAATCCAAGCCGTTGACAATGGACACCGCAACCGCTGGGACTATGGCTACCCACACGAACCAGCTGGAAAGAAGCAGGGAGGAGGAGGAAACTACTGGAGCGACTACAACACCAGCATCGACATCTATTCAGGCGCACTCCAAGATGAACAATTCGACCTTCAATACTCCGCACCTGACGGTATCTGCGACCGACCTTACAACATAACACCCAACGGAGTAGACTACTACCCACTATACCCGATACAGGAAGTAACACAGTACCCAGACGTCGGAAGCATCTATTACACGACCAACGTGATTGTCACTGCAACCATGCTTCACCTCGTCCATATCCTAGGTGCAGAGATGTTCGTGAATTACGCCCGCCCTGGGATCAGCGATACTACTACAATCCTACCTATACCTATGTACATGGGAAGCGACGACAACTGGTCAGGAGTGATACCCCACATGCCCTACGGCACGAAAGTCAGCTATTTCATCATGGTTCAAGCAGAGAGCGCGTCTCCTCTGAACTCCACGTACTATCCTCTAAAAGGTCCGTACACGGTAGGCGACAACACGCCGCCAACTCTTCCGACACCTCCACGCACAGTCCCCACTGGACCTGATGCAAATCAGACGATAACCGTTTACGCAGACGTAACTGAGCCTCTTGAGGCGAGCCAAGTCGCCAGAGTTCTCCTCTCATACGAATTTGAAAACAACACTTGGTGGACGCCGATGAACATGGTCGCCGACTCCATTTCCACACAGTTGAACACGAACACTTCGACCTGGGCGGGAACCTTCCCCAAACAGCCTGGAAACACAGTGCTGAATTTCAATGTCACCGCCTTTAACGTGGCAGGCAACAACGCTAGCGAGCCCAGCTCCACGTTTGTCAAGACGCTCAGTCAATTGTCTGTAGAGTACAATAACCATGACACCGCTGGCGATCCTGGCATCATTGATTTTGGAACCATGGCGCGGAAAAAAACGAGCAGCTACGTATTTTACTTGGCAAACCTTGGCCAGGACACCCTGGACTGGAGCATAGCCACTTTGAACGGTGATAATTGGCTCTCCGTATATCCAACACACGGCGAAACCTTGGGCGGCCAAACAACACCCATAACGATCACGGTTGACACGACCTACTGTCCCAACCCATTACTTTACGCTGGAGAGTTGGCCATCAACGCGAATGGAACAGTCTCTCAGTGGGCAGTGGTCGTGACGCTCACGATAAGATACATCATAATCGACGAATCGTGGGCCTCGGTGAACGCATATAACCGGGTTGACGTTGGCACGCCCGAGACCGTCGCTTTCTACGCAGAGTGGGCCGAAAACTGCTCAGAGGCCTCTGGAGGCTCGATAACGATTAACAGCGTTCCCCCCAGCACGACGAACAGCACAGGATGGGCAACCTTCCCCGTGAACAGCCTAAATCCTCAGCAGATTACTTTCAATGTCACGGCGGTAAACTTCGACGGAATAACAGACTTCAGACAAGATGCCATCAGCCCCACGATAGTCTGGGACCGCATCAAGGTTACCCTCACTATTCCAAACTCTTGGATAGACGTAGGCTCAAACGCAACAGTATACTGGACCGCTGAACACGAGGTCGACAACTCCGCATTTAAAGGGCAAGTCTTCCTCAACGATACCACCGTCCATAACAGCGTCGGCAAATGGGCCCTCACCGTTTCCTCAATCATCGACTCACAGTATCTCAGCCTGACAGGCTTCGATTGCAACGTTGTGTCATGCATCTGGGACAGAATAGAAATCATCTCAGCCGGCGTTTCCGCTTCACAGGTGAAAGTAAACCAATCCGCGACAGTGTGGTTCATCGCCATCTACAGCTACACCAACACCGTGTTCAAAGGCTGGAATGGCGCCCTCCACATGAACGGGACAGCCACCCTAACCTATGACCCGGACACGGAAGTGTGGAAAGGCGAGCCCAGATACTCTACGGCAGGAACAAGAGCCTTCGCAGTAACAGGAGTAGGCGACCTGGTTCACGGCCTCACGGAGATAAAGGACGACGTGGGACCGCAGAAAATAACCTGGGGGCCATCTATACCATGGTGGCTGCAATGGTCCAAATCCTCGGACGCTCCAGACAGCAGCGACTCACCGAGCAGCCAGGCGTCAAACAGTCAAACCGCTCAAGATCAGAATCCAACCATCAAGCAGGCTCAACCCTCACAAGAAAACAGCGTCGAATTACTCGCCATAATACTCGGAGCCGAAGTCCTCATACTCAGCCTGATATTCGGGCTCATGGCGAAGCAGAAGAAACCCGTGCGAAAGGACTCGCATCAACCGCGGGAGCAGTACCCGCGCGAAGACACGCGCGACGACACATAATTGACAACATTCGTGTACGTGCGAGTTCCGAAGAAAAACATATATTATCTAATTCGTCGTGTCAAGCGGTCTGCTTTGAGGTTAGCATGGTGATCTAGAAATTGAGTTGGAAGAGCGAAGGCCTAGCACTCACTTTCGGTATCCTCCTGATTCTTGTGACTTTCGGAGACTCCTACCTAACTTCGAGCGTCGGCAACTTGGACGCAATTCTTGGACACCCCTTCTGGCCTCTCCTCGACTTCTTGTATCCCCTCACATCAATAACGGTCTTCCTGCTCTACGGCAGGGCGAAGGGCGGACTGAGAATTAACACGCTAGCCATCGTGATATTCTTCACCTATCTCATTGCTCTCGCACTGATCAGCCTAGACGATATTGCCAAGATTCTACACGTATCACTGACGTTGACGAAGGACTATTGGATTTCAGTCGAATGGTTCTACCCCATCTATTCCAGCATTGCGCTCATCATGTTTGGCCGAATAAACCAGGCTGAAAAAACCAAAAACTCGCAAAACACTGGGAATGACACAATCAAGCCGAGCTGAATGCGCGAGCCTAAAACAAATGGCCTTCGCATGACAGCCTAAGAAGGGCGCTGCCTTGCCCCGATATCCTGTGCTGAAACAGGTTGGCGGGACGGCCTCGCTTTTCTTCCAATGTTTTGCGCGCTCTGCGTCTCGAAGCGATGTGCTGACAGGTTGACCTTGTAGTCTGTAGTTATTGGCTACTTTGATTGTTGTCTAAGTCCAACGACATTACCATCGACGTCTTTAACCTGCGCAATCAACAGACCCCCACCAACGTTCTTAATGTCTTGGACAATCTCAGCGCCGAGTTCGGTCATTGCCTGAAGGCTACTATTGATATCCTCAACATCTGCATAAGCAATGGGTCCCACCTTAGAGTTGGGGTCCAAGCCGACTTCCTGATCGCCAACCCTATAACCCACGTAATAGGCGCTTGCAACATACGGCTCTACGTCTAGAAACTTTCCATAAAACGCCTTAGCTTTTTCCACATCCTTAACCGGAAAGACCAGAAGTTTAATGTCACGCGCCACAAAATGCCCCCTATTGAAATCAGCGTACGCTATATAATAATTTCGCGACAAACGAGTGCGCATGCACGTTCACAAATTGGCCGAGAACATCGGTCAGGCTGTCCAAGAGGACTTTGCAGTACAGACTGAGAAAAGCCCGGACGAGCTGGGGCAGCCTAGAAGAGAAGCATTTTGCGCATAAGTGCACCATTGTTTTGTGGAGTGTCGGGACTTATACTACGAGGTCAGCCCAACATGAAAAATTCCAGTTCAACATCGTGGGCTTGAAGCA
>Ga0187771_10001382_pt1 | contig 16128 bp, 17 predicted proteins | sample 0116_SJ02_MP15_1_FD_133139 | JGI IMG/M metagenome (GOLD analysis project Ga0187771, IMG submission 133139) | Tropical peat soil microbial communities from peatlands in Department of Meta, Colombia - 0116_SJ02_MP15_10_MG | ecosystem: Environmental > Terrestrial > Soil > Wetlands > Peat | place...
CGCGACGCGAAGGACCGAGGCGACCTGACCGGCGCGAGCGTCGGTACGATGGAACAGGTTCACCTCGACCGAAAGACCAGGCACGGCCCGCACGAGAAGGGCAACCTCGGCCGGTGCGAGGGCCGCTACGTTCCCGTTCACGCTGACGACCGGGCGGCGAGCCGCGAGCAGCCACTCCGCCGCCACGCGCTCGGCCCGGCGGGCAGACGCGGAAGTACGCTCCCCGAGAAGGTAGTCGAACGCCTCGCCCCGACCGTGCGCGATGAGGCCCTCGGACACGACCAGGCCCCTTCGGTGGGCCTCGGCGAGGCGCTCGCGCACCTTGAGACTCGCGTACCGGGGATGGCGCGGAGAGAGGCGCATCGGAGCGATCGCTCAGTGCGGCTCAGAGGGCGGGTCGCTCGCCGTCGCCACCGACGGGGCCCGACGGCCTTCGAGCGCGGCGACCCGCTCTTCGAGGGGAGCGAGGGCGTCCTCGATCGCCTTCGAGAGCGTCAGCTTCAGGCTCTCCTCGAGCGCCACGAGGTCGCGTCCGAGGTCGATGATCCTCCGGGCGTTCTCGTTCAGCAAAAGCCGGCTCTGCGTCGAGACCCGATACGTGTCGGAGAGGTCCTTCGTCAACTGGTGGGAAGACTGAGCGAACGCCTCGATGGAGGCTCCGACCGGCTTCCATTTCTCGTCGAGGTTCGAGGTCATTGCCGCCGAGAGCTTGTCGGCCGCCCCCTGAACGCCCGAGGTCACCTCGCGGGAGACCCGTTCCGCAAGGCTCGTCTCCATCCCCTCGAGCCGGGTCTTGACCTCTTGGTCCATCTCCTGACTGCCGGTTTCCATCCGCTGGAGCCGATCCTCGACCGACTGGAGCCGGGCGAGGAGGTTCGAGTACGCCGTGCCGACGAGGGTATCGAAGTGGCTGTTGCTCAGCTCCTGGCTCCGCAGCAAGAGATGGAGGACCCAGTGCTCGCGACCCTTCGTCTCGGCGAGGGGGCCGCGGTCGACACGGTCCCGGGCCTCGCGCTCATCGATCAGCGTCTGAAGTTCCTTCAGGACCTCCACCCGTAGGAAGGAGGGGGTCCCGCTGGCGTTCGCCGGGCGCCCGGCCATTGCAGCCGGATGGGGCTCCCGGTGCTATATACGTTGGCCGGGCAGGCTCGTCGTGCGCCGGGAGGAGGGGGCCGGCGCTCTGTCGGCGGCCGTCAAGCCCTCCCCCCGGGCCGCCTGAGGCCCTACTCCACGAACTCCTTGCCGAGGAGCTCCCGGGCGACGATCAGACGCCGGATCTCCGACGTGCCGGCCCCGATCTCGAGGAGCTTCGCGTCGCGGGCCAAGCGTTCCAGCGGGAGCTCCCGCATGTAGCCGTAGCCGCCGTGGATCTGGACCGCGTCCAGCGCGACGCGTGTGGAAGCCTCCGAGGCGAAGGTCAGCGCCGCGGCCGCCGCCCGCAGGGACCGCGGATCACTATGCACCGAGTCGAGCGCCGCGTACATCAGCCACCGGGACGCTTCGAGATCCGAATGCATGGCGGCGAGCTTCGCCTGGATGAGCTGGAACCGTCCGATCTTCTGTCCGAACTGCTCGCGCTGTCGGGCGTAGGCGACCGAGCGGTCGAGGCACTCCGCCATGATCCCCACCGGGATCGCGGTCAGCACCGCGCGCTCCACGTTGAGGCCGCTCATCATGATGCGCACCCCGTCGTTCTCCCGGCCGACGAGCTGCTCCCGGGGGACCTCGACGTCCTGGAACGCGAGCTCGCCGGTCGGCGAGCCGCGCATGCCCATCTTATCGAGGCTCTTGGTCACCGAGTAGCCGGGAGTATCGCGTCGGACCAGAAAGGCGCTGATGCCCCGAGGGCCCTTGTCGGGAGCCGTCTTCGCGTAAACGAGAAGGGAATCCGCGACGGGGCCGTTCGTGATGAACTGCTTCGTGCCGTTCAGCACGTAGTGGTTGCCGGACCGCTCCGCGCGCATCCGAATCGACACCGCGTCCGATCCGGCGTCCGGTTCCGTGAGGGCGAGCGCCCCGATCGCCTCTCCGGCAGCGATCGGCGGGAGGAACGCCGCCCGCTGATCGTCGTCCGCGTTCCGGGCGACGTTGTCGGCGAACAGGTTGGAGTGCGCACCCACGCTCAGCGCGAGCGCCGGCGAGACCCGGGCGATCTCCTCGAGGACGAGCACCTGGGCAAGATAGCCGAGCCCGAGCCCTCCGTACTTCTCCGGGAGGGTGAGCCCGAGGAAGCCGTGGGCTCCGAGGCGGGCGAAGACGTCCCGGGGAAAGAAGTCCTCCCGGTCCATCCGTTCGGCCACCGGAGCGATCTCCTTGCGCGCAAAATGGTGAGCGGCTTCCTTGAGGTCGAGCTCCTCCCGGGAGAGGGCGAGGTCCATGCCGGGGCGACAATGCCCGAGGCCATACGGTTGTTGGAGTCGCTATCGGCGCCGACCCGGACGGCCCCGACGCACGATCCCGACATGGAGTCGCCAGACGGGCCGCCGTTTGGGGAAATCCGAACGGTAGTGCGCCCCGCGACTCTCGGTCCGGGTGAGGGCCGCCCTCGCGATCAGTGAGGCGGTGAGGACGGCGTTGGCGACCGGCCCCGGGAGCGAGTCGGGACTGCTCGGCTCGGTCTTTCGGGCGAGCTCCTCGAGCTCGGCGAGGGCGGACCGTAGGGGGCCTCCGGTCCGGATGATCCCGACGTTGTCCCAAAGGAGGTCGCGCACTCGCTCGAACGCCTTCGGGAGGTCGGCCCGACCCGTACCCGGTCCCCAAGGGAGTCGGACGAGGCGGCCCGGCGCCGGCGGACCTCCCGCTACCGGATGGACCAGCTGGCGAGCGACCCGTTCTCCGAACACGAGGCCCTCGAGGAGCGAGTTGCTGGCTAGGCGGTTCGCGCCGTGGACGCCCGTCGAGGCGACCTCGCCGCACGCATAGAGGCCCCGCAGGCTCGTCCGTCCCTCGAGGTCGGTGGTGACGCCCCCCATCATGTAGTGGGCAACGGGGGTGACCGGGATCCAGTCCCTCGACGGATCGAGGCCGTACGTGGCCAGGAACCGGCAGACCGACGGGAACCGGGAGAAGAACCGGGTTCGAGGGATCCCGGTGGCATCGAGGTAGACGCACGGGTGGCCCGACCGCTGGATTTCCCGCTGGACGGCCCGCGCGACGATGTCCCGAGGTGCGAGCTCGGCGTCGCGGTGTTGCCCGATGAGAAAGCGCTCGCCGGCCTCGTTCCGGAGCACCGCCCCCTCGCCGCGAACCGCCTCGGTGATCAGGTACCGGGGGGCTCCTTCCCGCCAGAAAACGGTCGGATGGAACTGTATGAACTCCATGTCGGTGAGGAGCGTGCCGGCCCGGAACGCGATCGCGACTCCCTCCCCCGTCGCGATCGACGGGTTCGAGCTCTGACGGTAAAGGCTGCCGGCACCTCCGGTCGCGAGGACCACCGGCCCCGCTTCGATCTCCTCGACCGTCCTCCCCCGATCGGTCGAGATGAGGGCGACCACGCCCTCTCGACCCGTCGACCGGAGTCCTCTCAACGCGGTCCGCTCCCGCACCTCGATGCCGGCGTCCAGCACCCGGCCCTTAAGGGTCTCTTCGATCGAGAGCCCTGTCGCGTCCCCTCCCGCGTGGAGGATCCGGGCTCGGGAGTGGGCCGCCTCCCGCCCCAAGGCGATCTGGCCTTCGATGGTGTCGAACGGGACCCCGTACCGGACGAGGTCGGCGATGCGCGCCGGCGCCTCGTAGGTGAGCGCCTTGGCCGCTGCCCGGTCCACGATCCCGGCGCCGGCCCGCAGCGTGTCGGCAAGATGGAGGGCGGGCGAATCATCCGGTCCCACGGCGGCGGCGATGCCGCCCTGGGCGTACCGGGTATTCGCCTCCTCGAGGTCGGATTTCGTGATCAAGGTGGGCCGAAGGCCAAGCTCGCGGCAGCGGAGCGCGACGTACAGCCCCGCGATTCCGGTCCCCACGACCAGGGGACGCCCGTCGTGGCCGCCCACGTTCTCCGGCGAGCCGGGCGTGTGGTATAGCGACTTCCCTCGGGAGGGCGGTGTTCGAATACCCGTTCGGCGTGTCCCTTCCATGTCCGGCCCGGTGCCGCTCTCCGACGCGTGGGAAAGGGTCGTTACCGTTCGGGAAGCCGGGGAGCTGGAGCAGGAGCTCGTCGTTCGGTTGGGGCGGGCGAGCAGGGTCCGGTCGGTCGGAGTAACCGACCTGCTCTCGCTCCGACCCGCGTACTACCGGGCCATCCTGCCACCGGTTCCCATCCCTCCCGAGCGGCAGGCCCGGCTCGATCAGGGCCGGGCGTTCCACCGGGCGCTCGGTGCCCGCATCGGCCGCGATGCCATCCTCGAAGCCCGAGTCCGTCGAGAGGGTTTGGTGGGGCGAATCGACGTTCTCTCCGAACTTCCGGTCGAGGTGAAGACGGCCACGTTGCTGACCGACCCGGAGCAGCTCGCCTCGCGGCGACCGGACCACGTCGAGCAACTGGGCATGTACTGCGCGCTCGTCGGGCGCCTGACCGGTCGGCTGCTCACGCTTCTCGCCGAGGAGACCTCCGTGGCCGACGTCCAGGCGGTCGACCTGACGTTCCGTTCCCTCGATCGCATCCTCGCCGAGATGCACCGCCGGGCGGACGCGCTCCGCGAGGCCTGGACCGAAGCGAGTCCCGCCCGCCTTCCCCGATGTCCCTGGTACGACCGGGGCTGCGAATTCGGGGCGGCCCGACTGTGCGATTGCACGGGAGAGGAACCACCGACCCCCCCCGAGATCCTCGAGCAGGCCGGCCCTGCGGTCCCGAACGCCGAGGTCCGGTCGCGCATCCGGTCCGCGCTCTCCGGCCCGATCTTGCCCGCCTCGGGGATCACCCTCGAGCGCTTCCGAGACGCGCTGTACCCGCGTCGTGCGTTCTTCGAACGGGCGCGGCCCGAACCCCCGCCGATCATCGTCCCGACTCCTCCGGTGCCTCCCCCCGTTTCCCTCACGCCGGACCTCTACGCCCGCCTCACCGACGCGCTCGAGAGCGGGGCCGCCGGCGAGGTCGCTCGTCTCGTTCCCCGAGCGGAGGAGCCGGAGGAGGAGGTGGCCGGATTCCGCGGACGTCCCCTCCTCCTCCGGACCTCGCGAGCCTGGTCCCGGTTCCGCCCGGAGGAACTTCTGACGCGGAGCCCCCAGTACGCGCTCGAGCTCGGTCTCCGCTGCGCGGTGACGGGGACGGACACCGGCCTGCTCGTCGTCGGGTTTGAGCGGGCCGAGACGGACCGGGAACGGATCCAAGTTCTCGAGGTCCGGTTCCGGTCCCTCACCCCGTTCTCTCGGTGGCTGCGCGAACGGAGCCGCTCCCTCGGGACCGCCCTTCGGGACGACACGCCGGAGGGACTGACCCCGTGTCCCGAATGGATGGTGTCGGACTGTCCCTACCGGTCGGAATGCGGCTGCCCGGGACCGGGGCCGCGGGTGACGCGGTAGATCGTCGAGCGGACGGTCGGTTCCAGCCGAAACTCGCGGTACAGGTTCCGGGCCGGCTCGTTCGCGGCCGTCACCCAGAGGTGGATGCGTTCGTAGCCGAGTGCCCACAGGGCTCGCAAGCCCCAGCGGAACAGGAAACGCCCGTAGCCGCGATGGCGGAACTCGGGGTCGATCATGAAGCTCACGAAGATCCCTTTTCGCGGGGTCCGTTCCGCCGACAAGATCGCCCCGATCAACCGGGGCGGTTCGGGCTGGTAGAGCGCGGTCGACGCCTCATCTAGGAAACGGCCGAGACTGCCCTGAAGGAGCGCCGCGGTCACGCGGCGGTACTCTTCGGCTCGCTCGCCGATGAGGAGCGCGTCCACCGTGCCCTGTACGGAGCGGAAGTCGAGGTCGGCGAGTGCCTCGACCGTCACGGCACGGATCGGCACGAGCGCCAGTCCCTCCGGGACCGGTCCGGGGGGCTTCCCGTCGTCCACCCCCAGGGAGCGTTCCATCGCCATGCGCTCGATGATCGTTGCGCCCGGCTGCTCCGAGAGGCGCGTGAGGAGCTCGAGCTCGTGGGCCGGCGAGAGCCCTGTGAATCCGATGTTGATCGATCGGATGGCCCCCGGCAGGTCCGCGAGGATACGGTCCGCGAGCTGCTGGGCCCGGTCGGTCGCGCCGGTCGCCTCGGCCGCGTGGACGTGGCCGTACGCTTCGGCACCGCTCGTCGTGTAGAATCCGAGGCCCGGTCCGGTCGCGACCGCGTAGTACCATCCGCGCGTCGTTCCCGCGCGCAGGCCCTCCGCGGTCTGCTCGACCCAATCGCCGGCCGGCGACTCGTCCCGAGCGAGCAGCGCGGAGCGGACCTGGTGCACGATCTCGACGAGCTCGTCGAGGCGAGCTCCTTTTGCCGGGAGAGGTTCGTCCACGGCCTACCCCAGCTACCCGGCGACGAGGCGCTGGAGGATCTGCGCGATGTCGGGGGCGACCGAGGCCTTCTCGGCCGGGTTCCCCAGCGTGTCGGTCGAATAGACGTCGCCGACGACCGCCTTGATCCGTTCGAACGCGTCCTTCAGGAACAGTCCGTGGGTGCACGCCGCGCTGACGCTGTGGGCACCTTTCTTCTTCAGGAGCTTCGCCGCTTCCACGATCGTGCCGCCCGTCGAGATCACGTCGTCCACGAGCACCGCGTGCGTCCCCTCGAGCGGGACGGGCAGTGTCGGGGGAAGCGAGAGCTCCACGTGCTCGCTATCGATCCGGCGCTTCTCGCAGGCGAACCACGGCTTGTCGAGGAGCTGCGCCATCCGTCGAACCCGGTCCACGCCGCCCTTGTCGGGGGAGACCAGCACATCGAGACCCCGCTCCCGCAGCAGGCGCGCGATCGCCGGGATGCCGCTCGCCTCGTACGCGGGCTTCGTGAACTGGGTCAGGGTCTGGGACGAGTGAAGGTCGACGGTGACGACCGCGTCGGCGTCGAGCTCGATGTGGCGGCACATGGCCCGCGCGCTCACCGGCTCGCCGGGGAAGAAGCGCCGGTCCTGCCGGGCGTAGCCAAAGTACGGGACGACCACCCATGTCCGCCGGGCACCGGCCTCCCGGACCGCATCTTCGAGGAGGATCAACTCGAGAAAGTCGCTGTCCGTGCGGGTCGACTGCACGATCACCGCGTCCTCGCCCTCAAGACGGCCGCCGACACGCACGTAGAGCTCATCGTCCGGGAACCGCTTCGTGAACGGGATCCCGAACGGAGCGTTGCCGAGCTCTCGCGAAATCCGCTCCGCCAAGGCAGTCGAAGCGGTCCCCCCGATGACGTGCATCTCCGCTCCGACCGCCGGGACCCGAGGTGGGACTATAAGATTGCGCGACGGCCGCACCCCGGCTGGCCGCGGGTGGGGAGGGGCGACCCCAGAATCCTATAACTCGTCGCTATCGTCCGATGGACGCCGTCGCTTCGGCTTCTCTCCACGCCGAACATGAGGCACGGGTCGACCGCGACTGCCAGTCGATCGAGACGTCGGTGGCCGGCTCCGGCGTCGGCGGCTCTCCGACTCGTCCTCCGTTTCCTCCTCTTCGTCCCGGTGTCGTAGCCGCAGATGCGAAAGCCATCGTCGGAGCGTCGATTCGCTCGGCTCTGCCGGGGCTTCCGCCTCCGCCTCCGCGCGGGCCTCGTCCTCCTCCTGACGTCGTAGTGGGGTCTCGATTCCTTCCCGCCGGAGGGCGTAATGGAGTCCGAACGCGGCGAGGATGATACCTACGATCGTGAGGGCCATCAACTCCCACGACTGGGTAGGGACTTTACCGGCGTCCCCATCCAAGAGGAGCTTGATCGAACCGAACCAAGGGATCATCCCCCGGGCGACCCCAATGACCCAGCCGGGCGCCACGAGAGAGCTGATTGACGGAGCGGCCTGATCCGGAACGGAGTTGTTGTCCCCCATTGTGACGAATCCGGAGTGGTCGCCTAGGGTCGAGGGCGCGTCGGACGGAGTGAGGTCGAGTGACACCGTCTGCGAATTCCAGCCCACGTGGTACAGGTCGAGGATGCCGTTCAGGTGGTTCGTCGCGCAGCTCGCGGGCGAACCCGGGCTAGCGAAGTACGCCCACGTGGCGTTCGGGGCGGACCCGCAGGGGAGGGCGGCACTGAGGTCCGTCGCGTTGTAGAACCCCGCCGGGTCCCATTCGAGATACAAAAGGGCCCGATGGATGACCGGCGTCCCGCCTTGACCGTTCGGCCAGTAGAGCAGGACGTCCCCATGCTCACCATACGTCGAGTAGCCGGTCCGCAGTCCGACCACGTAAGTGGTGATCTGAGAAATGGGAATCTTCTGGGCGAGCACGAGGTCTCCCGCGTTGATCAAGCCCAACTGGTCGGCGGAACCGTGTTGCATGCTGTTCGACTCCACCACATAGATCGGCGGCCAGTTCTGGGTGTAGGCATAGAGCGAGACGATCAGGATCACGATGATCGCGAGGGCGACCAACGGCTCGAAAAAGAGAGAATCCCGGGCTCGCCAGTAGATGGGCTTCTTCTTCCACGGCAGCGGAGGCGGCGCTCCCCCGCCTTCTTCCTCCTCTTCTTCTTCCTCGTCCTCCGCCGAAGCTCGCCAGCGTCGGACGGGCGGGGGACGCGCGCGTCGGTGGCCACGCCGAACCGGTGGCCTCGGGCGCCGACGAGGCGCCGGCTCCTCCTCTTCCTCGTCCTCCTCATCTTCCGGCTCCTCCGGCTCATCCTCGTCGTCGTACGCGCGCGAGGACCGGGGGTGAGGCATCGGTCGCCCTTGCCCGCGGAAACTCCTTAACCCTTCGTTTCCACCGGAACCCTCGATTCCCGGCGGCACGGCGGTCCCCAGTGCCGTTCCGGGCGAACCCTTAAGGTGGACAAGCGGCACCCTCACCCAGTCTTTCAAAACCGGCGGCGGCGATGGGGCAAATCGTCATCTCGACTTCTCTCTCTGAGAGAATGCTATCGTTTTCGGGCGAAGCTGACGGATTGCTCCTGTCGGCCGCCCCGCCCAAGCCCCTTCGGCCGGAGTGCCCGTGATCGAGCCCGCACGCCCGCCCCGGCGGTTCCGGCCGGGGGACCCTTAGATCGCACAGGTGACGGGTGGGGATGGCGATCGTGCTCCCGGGCCCTGGATCCCACGACCTCACCCTCTCGACGCCGGCGTTCTACCTACTCGCGGCGACCCTCGGTCTCTTTGTGGCGATGTTGCTCCTGCTCCGACACTTCTACCCAACGCGCCAGCGGGGACTCGAAGGATACCTCGACGCGGCGGGAGTGAGCCTCGCATTCCTCACCTTCGGCGTCGTCCTCGTCGTACTGCTCGTGAACCGGGATCCCCACGCGAACGGTACCGCGTATGCGCTCTACGAGACCGTCCTCACGGGCTACTGGCTCGCCTTCGCGATCCCCGTCGTCACCGTCGGAAGCTCCGTCCAGGCGCGCTCGCGCGGGGCGATCCGATGGCTCGTGCCGTCGATCGTCATCGCGGTGGCGATGTTCTTCGGAATCTTCGCCTACTACGCGGGACTGCTCTGACGGACAGGGGGACCGCGTGGTTTTGGATCAGCCTAATCCCGTTCGTCCGGCGGGAGGAGGTCCGGGATCCCCTCACGGATCGGGTAGTCGACGTGGCACTTTCCGCAGGTGAGCATCCCTTCCACGATCTCGCCGGCCTCGCGTTTTTCGACCGAGAGCGCGAGCTCTCCGCGACACAGCGGACACCGCAGGATCTCCATCAAGTCCGGCCTCATTTGGCGACCCCCTCGACGATCCCGTAACCGATGAGGCGCCAGGCATTCAACTTTCGGGAGATGGCGACCCGGCTCCCCGGGAAGACGGTCACCGCGCGGTTGAGGGCGAGCTCAAGGTCATCCCCGCGAGCGCTCGTCACCTTCCCGGCCGCGATCGTCGTCCCCACGGTCACGGCGAGCACCTCGCTCGTGCGGATCTTCTCCACCTTGATCTCGCGCTGGGCGCCGAGCACCCGGTCGAGGAGGGTCGCCCGGAGCCGGATCTTCTGACTGACCGACGGCAACGTGCCGGCCGTGCCGACCAGCCGACCGGTCAGGCCGTCTCCCTTGGCGAGCGACGGGTCGAGGCTGGTCCCGATCGCGGCGAGACCCCCCGGGTGGAGCTCCTCCCATTCCTGGCCCCCCGACACGATCGACGTGATCTTGGTCGTCATCGACTCCGCTCGCTCCGCCCCGAAGATGCCGGCTCCCGGACGAATCTCGATCTCCTCGCCGACGGTGAGTCGACCCTGAAGGAGCGACCCGCCGAGAACTCCTCCGCGGAGGGCGGCGGGCCGGGTCCCGGGCCGGTTGATGTCGAATGACCGGGCCACGTACATCAACGGGGGCTTCTTCGGGTCGCGGGCCGGGGTCGGGATCGTCTGTTCAATCGCGCCGATGAGCGCGTCGATGTTGACCCGGTGGTTCGCGCTCACGGGGATCACGGGCGCTCCGGCGATCGGCGAGCTCTTCAGGAACTCGGTGATCTCCCGGTAGTTGGCCTCGGCCTCCTCGGACGAGAGGAGGTCGATCTTGTTCTGGACGACGACCACCTTGTGGACCCCGATGATGTCGAGCGCGTAGAGATGCTCCCGGGTCTGAGGCTGGGGACAGTGCTCGTTGGCCGCGATGAGCAGCAGCGCACCGTCCATGATGGCAGCCCCCGAGAGCATCGTCGCCATCAGCGTCTCGTGCCCCGGCGCGTCCACGAACGAGACGGCACGAAGGAACTTCGCTTCGCCCCCGCAGGAGGGACAGACCGGCGTGACCGAGAAGCCGGACGGCTCGGGACAATTCGGGCACTTGTAGAACGCGGCGTCCGCGTACCCGAGCTTGATCGAGATTCCGCGCTTCAGCTCCTCCGAGTGTCGGTCGGTCCACTCGCCGGTGAGCGCCTGAGTGAGGGTCGTCTTGCCGTGGTCGACGTGGCCGACCAGGCCGATATTCACCTCGGGCTGACGAGGGACCTTCATGCCGCCGCGAACAGCTCCGCGAGGGGCTTGGGGCCCTTCTGCTCGACGACCAGGTTGATCTGAACGGTATCCTCGCTGATCGTGTTGCCGCGGAACGTCCGGCGCCGGCGCATCCCCGTTCGGGGCGCCTCGAATCCGAAGCCCTCCCCGACGAACAGTCGGGTCTGACGGGCTCCCGGAAGGTCGGGTCGGAGCGGAAACCCGCTCTTGTCCGTGCCGCCGGTGATGCGGAACGTGTAGCCGGTCGCCCCGATGAGCTCGCCCCCGACCGCCTCCCCGATCCGCTTCCCGAGGAATCCGGCGGCTTGTGGGTCGCCGACGGTCCGCGCGAGGGACTTCTCGCGCTCGGAGATGACGAGCTTGTACTCTACCATCCGGTCCTCAAGAGGCGAGTGCGCGCCAGTGGAGGGCCGTTTAAAAGCCTATCCGGAACGACCGGGCCGGCGGAGATCCGTGACTCCCAGGCGGACCAGCGAACCTCCCCCCGTTCGGGCGGACCGGGGACCCCTGTCCCGACGAGGGAAGGGACCCTCCTCGAAGGCACGCAGACACCAGCCGGGGTCGGGAAACCCTCATAACGACCGGCTCTCCGTCGCTGACGGAGTAGGCGACGGGCTGAGATGACCGACCTTGCGACGGATACGCTCATCGCCGGTGCCGCTTTGCTCGTGGGCGGGTTCGCCTACGCCGCGGCGGCCGACTTCAAAGAGCGGGAGGTCACCGACCTCCTCTGGCAGATTCTCGGGGTAGCCGGGTTTCTCCTCGGATTCGTCACCGTGGGGCCAGGAGGGCTCATTCCGGTGGTCCTCTGGGCCGTGGTGGGCCTCTTCGTGATACAGCACCTGTTCGCCTGGGACACACGGCTGGGACCGTCCGGGGAACGCTACGCCGATCTCATCGAGATCGTGGCGTATGTGGGAGTGGTCGCCTTGGTGGTCATCGCGCTCGCGCGAGTCGGGCTCGGGCCGCAGGGGGTCCCCGTTTCCGTGGCCGCGGTGCTCGTGACGGTTCTGTTCGCCCGGGGGCTGTTCGAAGCGGGGATCCTGTTCGGGGGCGCGGACGCGAAGGCGCTGATGATCGCGGGCATCCTGGTCCCGATGTTTCCGAACCCGGTGATTTCCCAGCCGGCGTCCATCGCCCCGATCACCGCGATCCTGCCGTTCTCCGTCAACCTTCTGATGAACGCCGCCCTGTTCTCGGTGATCATCCCGATTGCGATCGCGATCCGGAACGCGCGCACGCACGAGTTTCACGGGATCTCCGGGTTCGTGGGGTACTCGATTCCCGTGGTGGAGCTCCCCCGGAAGTTCGTCTGGGTTCGCGACCCGATGTTCGGCGATGCGCGCGAGCAGGAGGCCGCGATCGAGACCTCCGACGACGACCGTCGACGCCGGGAGGAGATCGCCCGGGACCTGACCTCCCGGGGCGTGAAGCGGGTCTGGGTGACCCCTCAGATCCCGTTCCTCGTGGTGATGTTCTTTGGCGCCATCGGGGCCTTCCTCGCCGGGAACGTTCTCTTCGACCTTCTGTTCCGTCTCTGAGGCCCCCCTGCCAAAGCTTTTCTTATCGACCTTCGTCGGCGGCAGCGGACGATGCCGAAGGCGCACGCCCCGAGGCAGGCCCCGATCCGGGTCCTGATCGCGAAACCCGGGCTCGATGGACATGACCGAGGCGCGAAGGTCGTCGCCCGGGCGCTCCGGGACGCGGGCATGGAGGTCATCTACGCGGGCCTCCGCCAGACTCCGGAGGAGATCGTTCGCGCCGCCCTCGAGGAGGATGTCGACCTGATTGGGCTATCGATCCTCTCGGGCGCTCACATGGCTCTCTTCCCCCGGATCCTGGCGCTTCTCAAGGAACAGGGCGGTCAAACGATTCCGGTCTTCGCGGGCGGCATCATTCCCGACGAGGATGCGCGACGGCTCAAGAAGGCGGGAATCCGGGCGATCTTCGGTCCCGGAACCTCGCTCGAGGAGATCGTCACCACCGCGCAGAGCCTCGCGCGTCGTTCGGCATGACGGGGGCCGTCGCCCGCCTCCCGGCAGCGGCCCGGGCAATCGTTGACGGCGACCGGCGGGTTCTCGCCCGCACGATCACCGCGGTCGAGAACGGAGATCCTTCGGCCGACCGGGTGGTGCGGAGCCTCTATGCTCGGTCAGGCGCGGCGCCGGTGGTCGGGATCACCGGCCCGCTCGGGGTGGGCAAGTCGAGCCTGGTGAACGCGCTGGTCGGTCGGCTCCGCGCGCTCGGCCAGACGGTGGGAGTGGTCGGGGTCGACCCCTCGAGCCCGTTCACGGGCGGCTCCGTTCTCGGGGACCGGATCCGCCTCGAGCGGCGGGCGGACGACACCGGCGTCTTCTTCCGATCAATGGCAAGCCGCGGGGCCGCGGGCGGTGTGGCGGCGGCCACGCGCGAGGTTTCCCGACTGCTCGACGCGGCCGGGTTTGACGTGATCCTCGTCGAAACCGTCGGGAGCGGACAGGTCGACGTGGCGATCCGAGACATCGCGAGCACCAGCATTGTCGTCGTGGTCCCGCATCTCGGCGATGAGGTCCAGACCCTGAAGGCGGGACTGTTCGAGATCGCGGACATCTTCTGCGTCAACAAGGTCGACCTACCCGGCGCAGAGCTGGCGAAGAGGGACCTCGCCGAGCTTGTCACGCTCGGCGGACGCCCGAGCGGGTGGGCCCCCCCGATCGTCGGTACCTCGGCGATCGAACCGACGGTCGGGATCGACGACCTCTGGAACGACGTCCTCGCCCACGAGAAGTTCTTGGACGACTCCGGCGAGCGGTCCCAAGGGGAGCGCCGACGCCTTTCGTCCGAGATCGTCGGCCTCGCCCGGGACCGTATCGGGCGGGAGCTGATGGAGCGTCTCCGGCAAGATCCGGCGCTGCGGCGGCTGCTCGACGACGTGGTGGCGCGTCGGATCGATCCGCGGACGGCCGCCGACCGGCTCGTGCGCCATCGCCGGCGGACTCCCTGACGATGCCGAGCCTCGAGTTCATCGCATCGGTGGGCCTACTCGTGGTCGCCGGCGTGGTGGCCTACTTCGTTTTCGCCTCCTTCCTGTTCGGTGCCGGATACCAGCCGACCCCGCGCCGGGCCGTGGAGACGATGCTCCGGTTCGCCGAGGTCGGTCCCCGGGATACGGTGTACGACCTCGGGGCGGGAACGGGAGCCATCGTCTTTCGGGCGGCTCGCGTCTACCGGGCGCGTGTCGTTGGGGTCGAGGTCGAGCCGTTTCGTTTCCTGATTCTTCGCGTGCGCCGGGCGCTGGGGCCGTTCGCCGACCGGATCACGCTCCGATGGGGGAACCTCTTTGATCTCCAGTTCCGGGACGCCACCGTAATCACCGCCTTTCTTTGGCCCGGGGCGATGGCTCGCCTCCGGCCCAAGCTGGAGGCCGAGCTTCCTCCGGGGGCCCGGGTCGTGAGCCACTGCCATCCCGTCCCGGGGTGGACGGCGGAGCAGCATGACGAGGCGACGGATGTCTACCTCTATCGGCGGCCGCCTCTCGGGCCGAATCTTACCACGGGTGGAAGATGAACCAGAGCGCGGCCGACCCCGCGAAGATGGCCAGGAGCACGACCCCGGCGACCACCCACCCGAGGTAGGCGCTGCGCTCCGGGCCCGACGCTCGGTGGTTCATCATCGCTCGGAGTATCGAAACGGCTTTCCCGGTTTATCTCGCGTCGGCACGAACCGAGCCGCCCTCAAGGGATCCCTGCTCCGATCTGGCCGGTGACCCCGAGGTACACGATGGAAGCTCCGACGAGGATGGCGACCGCGAAGGTGAGGATCACGAAGGTCCGGGATGGGCCCGGCGGCGGTGGTGGCGGCATCTCCCGTCCCACTCAGGGTCCTTTCAAGAGACCGTCGTTCGTTCTTCGGGCGACCGGGCGGCAGGGCGACTAGGCGTCGGTCGAGCTCGCCGCGGCCTTCCCGCTCGCGTGGGCGCCCTTCCCGCCTTTCGTCTTCGTGGGCGCTTCCGTCGGCGCCGGGGCTTCGGCAGCCGCGGGAGCCGGTTCGCCCGTCTTTTCGGCCGCAGCGGGCTTCGCCCCCTCGGCGGGCTCCTTCTTCTCCGGGGCCGGGGTGACGTACTCCTCCACGATCCGGATCGTCGACGGATGGAGATGCGTACGCAATCGGTCGATCACGCGGGGTTTGGCGGCCATCCAAGCGATGTCGAACTTGGAACGGTCGGGAACCTTGACGGTCAGCGCCTTCTCGTGGGTCTCGACGTGGAACTCCGAAGAACGCCCGTACTGGAGCTCGATCACTGCGAGCGCCTTCTCCGACGGCTCGGTGATCCGGTCGAGCACCTTGAACGTCCCCCGGACCTTGCGGCCGGCGAACGGCGGGTTGAAGTCGACGCGGACCCGTGCCGCGGTGAGTGAGACGACCCGGCCGCGGCGCCCTTCGATCGTCACGGTGGTGCCGATGTCGAGGTGGGCGTCCTCGCGCCGCATCTCGGGGAGCCGCTGGATCTCGTGCATGGAGAACAGCTCGATCAGATTCGGGTCGCGCTCCCCGAAGGCGTCGACGGGCGCGAACTCCCGAGCCACGTCCTCTCCGATCGCCACGCCCGCGAGCGAGTTCTCGATTCCCGGCGGGAAGAACTCCCCGCCGATCTCGTGCGGTCGGGGGCCCCAGGTGTGCCCCTCGGTGCGCGCGTTCTCCTTCTGGGCGAGCTCCTCGTGGGTGGTGTCCAGGAGTTCGGACTTCCCGCCGATCTCGGTCCAAAGGTCGAATTCCAGACGAACCAAGTCACCCTTTTCGGTGACCCGGGCGGCGGAGCCGTGGTGCGCCTCGGGAGACATCGCCCCGCCGAACCGGGAAGTGGGATAAGGTTTGCTCGAGGGCGCGGGGCGTCCCCGCCGGGGACGGGCGGAGCGCTAGCCGGATGGGGGCGTCGCGGCCGATCGCTGGCGGGCGGCGGCGCGTTCGTCGGGGGAAGAGACCCGGTGCCAACGGACCCACCCGTGGACGAGCGCGAGGGGCTTCATCGCGGCCTCCACGTAGCGGAGGGGATGCCGGACCGGCCGACGAGGCTCGGAGAGCCGTCGCCCGAGCTCGTCGTTCTTCATCAATGACATCGCCATCGCGAGGAGGTACCGGTACCGCTTGCGCGCCCAGCGGAGCAGGCTCGACTCGGAGCCCCCGTCATGATACACCCAGGCCTCCGGCAGAAACGCCCCGA